>ERZ778021.3656-NODE-3656-length-10729-cov-6.565486_pt1 | contig 10729 bp, 19 predicted proteins | sample MGYA00375751_ERZ778021 | MGnify/ENA primary metagenome ERZ778021 (study PRJEB29350, sample SAMN05389814) | bioreactor metagenome | isolation source: Thiocyanate stock bioreactor | place: South Africa: University of Cape Town | collected 2013-08-29 ... | reverse complement strand
CGGGCAGCCGACGCCCGCATAGATCCGGGTCGGCATCGACGGCATCGGCAATTGCTGCATGAACGATTCGAGCGCCAGCAGCTGGCCCATTTCGCCGGTCAGCCATCGATAGAGACGGAAGCGGGAAAAAAACCGGGCGGCCCTGCAGGCAACCAGCGGTGGCGCCAGGAGAAAACAGGCGGATGGCGCCCGGTTTTCCAACTGGCCGAGCGCTGCCCGGATGATCACCGTCCCCAGCGAATGCCCCACCAGCGCGTAGTTCCCGCTGTCGACCCGGCGATCGATCAGCTTCACCAGGCGCGCGACCGCCCCCTGCAGGGTTTCAAACGCGGGAACGTAGCCAAACAGCAGGGGATTGTGGCCGGCGCGCCGTAATCGCCGGTGCAGCCGCGCCATCGAGAGGGGGGTTCTGCCCATTCCATGAATTAAAACCAGGTCCATGCGTCGGCGAAAAGCAGTTTGTGGGTTGCAGAAGAAGTGGAACAAGGTCCGGCCCGGCTTTCCCTGCCATGCCCGGTGGTGGCATCCAGCGGGGCGGCGGCGGTGTCGGCCTGAACGGCGCGCAGCGTGACGGGCATGGCGGAGGGTTTGACGATGGGATGCCGGCCTGTTCTCTTTTCCGTCGACGCCTCATTCCCCGCTGGCTGGCGCCATAGGCGTCAATGCCCCTCCGGCGTGCGGGGTTCTGAGGAATGCCTGCCGATCGAACCCAAGCGCTGCGGCCCGATTCAACAAGGCTTCCAGCGTCGCCTCGTCGAGCTTCGGCTGCCTCGCCAGTATCCATGCGTATTTCCGGCCGGGTTCGCCGACCAGCACCCAGCGGTATCCCGGATCGAGCGCCAGGATCCAGTAGTCGCCATAGAAGGGGCGGAAGAAACTGACCCGTAGCTTGGCGCCATGGCTGCCCGCCACGACCTTGGCGATTCCGTCGGCCTGCTTGATCGTGCTGTCTGCCGTGCGGCAGCGATTCACCACTGCCACTTCTTTCCCTTGCGGACGGTACAGCGCCTGGGTATCCGATGCGCACATCGCCTGAAAGCTGTTGGGCAGGCGCGCAATCTCGTACCAGGTGCCGTAATAGCGCTCCAGGTCGACAGCCTGAACCGTCGGAAGCGGAGGTCGGGGGGGTGTGGTGCATGCCGCCAGCAAAGCGGCGGCGCCAAGGCTGGCGAGGTAAACGGGATTTTTCATGGTCCGATGCCTGAGGCGAGTGCCGGCCTGCGCGCCGCCATGCTCGATCTGCAATTCGATAAACTTGGATGACCCCATTGACCGCCCAAGGCGCGGAGCGTTCCGGGCGCGGGGATGACGGATTGCGCTAGCGGCCACGGGCAAGAACGATGGCTTTCAGGGCCACGGCGTCGTTGAAGCGCTCTTCCTTTGCGCCGAACAGCAATGTCACGGGGCGCGTGCCGGCCAGTTCGGCCAGCTGCGCCAGCGCCGCCGGCTGCTGGCGCAGCTCCTGCCGGTAGCGCTGCCTGAATTCGTCCCACTTTGCGGGGTCGTGATTGAACCACTTGCGCAGTTCGGTGCTGGGCGCAAGCTCCTTCAGCCATAGATCGACGCGGGCCTTTTCGCGGCTGAGGCCGCGCGGCCACAGGCGGTCGACCAGAACCCTCGCGCCGTCCTCCGGCGACGGGGATGCGTAGACGCGCTTGACGCGAAGCTCCATCCGGCTATCCGCGTTGCCCGCCGCGTTTCGCATCCACGCTGAATGCGCCGGCGCCGTGGACGTAGAGCATCAGCAGACCGCCTCCCATGGCAAGGTTCTTCATGAACATGATCGTCTGGGTCTGGTCGCCGAAGTTGGCGTGGAAGAGCAGGGCTGAAACAATGCTGAATGCTGCCAGCGCAAGCGCAGCCCAGCGCGTGAGAAAACCTGCGATCAAGGCGAGGCCGCCGCCGATTTCCAGTGCGATGACCAGTGGCAGCAGCATGCCGGGCAGCCCCATGGCCTCCATGTAGCCCTGCGTTCCGATGTAGCCGGCGCCGAGTTTTCCCAGTCCGGAGATGAGGAAAATGTGTGCGAGAAGAATCCGTGCGAGCAGCGTGATTGCATTGTTCATGAAACCTCCCGGGTTGAAAAAGACGCCGTCGGATCGCCGCCCGCCCGAGGCGGCGGGCCAACATCCTCCCAACCACTATAGTCACTCCGCGGGCAAGCGCGCATCTGCGCAAATCGAGCCGCGGCCCCCGGGGCCGCAGCGGGTCAGGCAGGCGTTGCCAGCTTCAACCCGACAATGCCGGCCACGATCAACCCAAGGCTGAAAATCCGCGCCGCGTTCACCGCCTCGCCCAGCAGCACGATGCCGAGCAAGGCGGTGCCGACAGCGCCCACGCCAACCCACACGGCATACGCCGTGCCAACCGGCAGCGAACGCATCGCGATGCCGAGCAAGGCCAGACTCGCCACCATCGCCGCCACGGTTCCAAGGGTTGGCCAGAAACGCGTAAAGCCGTCAGTGTATTTCAAGCCGATTGCCCAGCCGATCTCGAGCAGTCCTGCGACAAACAAAATTACCCAGTTCATTCAACGAATCTCCTCTTGCAACCGGGCCGTCCCATGATCGAAGTAAGCGTGTGAGGTCGTCCCCACGCCGCGGATGGCAGCGTCCTGCTTCACGGGCGCTGCCCGTGGCGGCCGCAGTGCGGATGAAAATGCCCGGTGCCCGGGCTCAAGGCAGCCTGCGAGGCAGCATGCGGCGCAGCACGTCGTCCCGCTTGACGTAATGATGGAAGAGGGCGGCGCTGGCATGGAGTAGAACCAGAACCCAGACCAGATACGCGCCGGAATTCTTGTGCACGAAGTCGACCGGTTTTTCGAATGCTTCCCAGGCCACGCCGAGCGACGTGAAGAGTCCGGTGTCCTTGAAGCTCGGGATGTCGCCAAGCCCCATGAACTCGATCGCAACCCCGGTTCCCAGATAGCCGCTGATGGGCATGACGATCATGAACAGGTACAGCGCGCCATGCATGCCGTGCGATGCGAGGTGCTCGAAACGGGTGCCGGGCGGATCGTCCGGCTGGATGCTGCGGAAGAACCAGAACACGCGCGCCACCACCAGCGCGGCGACGGCAACGCCCGCGACCAGATGCGTTTGCAGGGCGATCCAGTTGGCGGGCGTTTTCGGCAGCGTAAACCAGTGCCGGTAGTAGACCGCCACATAGCAGACCAGGAACAGAACGGCGATGCTCCAGTGCAAGGCCTGGGCGATCGACCCGTAGCGCTCGCTGCTGTTCGCCCACGACGGCAATTGCCCGTCGCCTGTCTGCTCAGCACCTGCCGGCGCCATGCTTGAAAGCGGCTTCTTCGCCATGATCCGGTGACACCCCAAAAAACCGTAGCGTAGAGTATATCCAATAAGGAATAAGGTACGGATCGAGCGGGTTGATGCGTTTTAACGTCTGAATTCAGGGGCGCGCCGCTTGCGGGGGAAGGTTACAGTCCCGCTAGAACGCCGGGTTCGGCGGCAACGTAACAACAGGGGAGAACGATGGCAGTTAAACCGGAAAGTGAAGGGTATGCGCTGGCAATTGGTCGGTATTGGATTGACCGTGACCCGCTCTATGTTCTGAAAGACATACGGGCCTCTGTTGGTTGGCGCGGTGGTAAGTGGGTAATTGAGATGAGCGACGAGCGACTAAAACGCTTGGACGATTGCATCGCATTCAACGAAGGCCGACAAAATTGACGCCGAACGTTGTGTTGAGCGGCCGAGCGACAGCGAGGTCCGGTGCGCGAAGCGCGCGAACTCGAACACATTGTTAGAAGGTTTACCGGCCACGTATCCAGACCTGGCGAATCCAACTTTCCAAGTTTCGCCACTTTTCCTCAGCAGCCCCATCGTGCGACCAATATACGACTTCTCCTCGGTTGTTCATGCAGTAGTAGTTGCCATTATCCTCCGCGATTGGAAGCAAGCCTTGAGGTACGCCGCCTTTCCAGGCATCCAAGGCTAGAGGCACCAAGTAGGTATGGCCTGAGTCTGGTGAGATTGTGGTAGGCTCCAGCGTGCCTAACACGACGTCACTCGCTTCTAAGAGAAACTTTCTGTAATCGGGATGGAATGCCACCCCGAGCTCCTTCTCGACGCTCGCCATCTCGGCCTCGCTCGGAAGGCGCAACGGTTTAGGTAGCCATTAAGCGGGAGCCAGCTTGAGCCGGCCATTAGATTGCGTGATTGCTGTTCTTCCCGGGGGAATGGCTATGACTCGACCATCGGATCCTTGTCGAGACGTGTACCCCTTTGGAACAGCTGCAACACGCCCGTCCGATCCTTGGCGACTCGTTCCGCCCGGAGGAATGGCAACCACTCGGCCATCTGAACCTTGCCTAGAGGTCCAGTCTTTTCGTACTTCAACAACTCGACCATCCGAACCCTGCCGGGAAGTGGCACCAGGTCGAATAGGCACAACCCTGCCGTCTGATCCTTGACGAGATGTCCAACCATTTGGAATTTTTATTTGATGCCCATCTGAACCTGTTCTGAGTGATGGCATACAGCCTCCTTTTATATGATGGCTAACGTGGAGGTCACCGGCGCTGCGCGGCTTTATCGCGCAGCGCCGGTGGACCGCAGGGTTATGTTTCATTTGCCGACGATATAGAACGCTCGCCAGTTCTTGGGAAATTTCTTTTCATTCCAAGCAGTGCGGAACTTGTCTTCTCCCCAAAAATCGCCCTTCACGTAAAAGACGGCATAGAAGAGGTTGTAGTCACTATCTCCCGTGTAGCCTTTCACGTCATCAGAGATTTGAGCGATGGTGGCCTTCAATTTGGTTTCGCTGTCTGCATACTTGTACTCAACAGCGGCAGATAGTTCAGGAAGCAAGATGTCCGGTTTGTATTCTTGAGCAGTTTTGATGAAGTTGGATTTTGGAGATTGCGCTGACGGGAATATGGCTTCCAATACATTTCGAACCGCCTTGTAAACTTCCGGTTCCGATGTTGGACATTTTCCTGCCTTGTGAATTATGGTAGCTGTGTTGCGCAGGATAGTTTCGAGATATTGAATACCAGATAGCTTCAGGTAGCGGGACTCGTCACCCAGCACATTGAGAGGCGCTAGAAACTGCCTTAGATCAGCTAGGAAAACGTTGTATGGCTCGCCGGACTAGTAGTGGTCGATGTCTACTTTGATGCAGCGCCGTGGGCATCAAAGGATTCGCCGAACTTTCGATAGAACTGGCTCAGGTACGCGTGGAGCCCAGAAGAATCCAACAAACAAACCGTGGTCAGGAAGAGTGGGAGGGCAAGACTCTCAAATGGCTTTACCAGTTCGTCATCTTTCTCGATAAGCCAATCTGGTGGGCCATCGGGGCGACCTTTTGCTTTCCACTCTGCCCAATCGAGCTGGTGTACAGCAAGGTCGTGTTCAAGCTTTTCAGCTTCGGTAAGAAGTTCTCTGAGTCTGGCTGTGGTCGGATCGGGCTTCATTGGATGAGTCCAGATGAAACATAACGTTTGAGGTAACCGGTCACCGGAGCGGCGAAGCCGCGGAGGGAACCTGCAAGCGCAGCTTGCAGGTGGTCCGTGTTGACCGAGAGGTTAGGCATCGTTTTTGCCACCTTTGCCTGAGTTACGGATGTCTAGCGCAAACTGAACTAGCCTAGCGAAGAGTGCGGCGACGATAGGAAAGAGCATCGAAGCGAAATGCTTCCACGCGGCGTTCTCATAGTCGGCACTCAAGCCTGGAATGACGTGTGGTGGTGGTTGAACACCAGCCTTAGCAAGCACAAGATCTTGTAATTCGTTATTACCCAAGACGCCTGCCAGAACCAACAGGCCCACGGGAATCGTATACCAAAGCATCCATTTAAATTCGATGTCGTCGGCATTTGCGGACTGCATGATTGCACCGGCGATTGTTACCAGCACAACAAATATTGAAACGGCAAAGAGCAGCTTGTTTGTCATGAACAGCAAAATGGCGTGGGCTATTCCATACAACACGGCTGCAGCCATCAGAAAAAGATAGGTGGGGAGATGCATGCGATATAGATGCCTAACGTGGAGGTCACCGGCGCTGCGCGGCTTTATCGCGCAGCGTCCGGTGGACCGCAGGGTTATGCATAGTCGCGCCTCGCTTCTTGAATACCTTCCTCGATGTCTTTGAAGAAATGCTCTTGATCTTGATCGACCCCAGTGTTTGGGCACGCAAGTTCAATCAAAACATCAAGCATTGACGCGAATGCCTCAACGTCACCTTCCATCGGTGGGATGGCATGTTTATGTGCGATGTAGCGGACCGCTCGAACGATGATATTGGGGTCTCGACCTTGACCAATAAGAAATTCTTCGTGTTGGATGGCAGCGTCGAAATAGAGCTCAATTGCGGCTTTCGCAAGCATTTCATCAACTGGATTGTCTTTCGCCCGAATCGAGCGAGCGACTTCGAAGCATGCAGCGAGAAGGGCGTCGTTATCGAGGGTCATGAGATGCATAACGTTTGAATTCACCGGACTGCGCGGCTGTTTGCGCAGGTCCGGTGGAATGAATTGTTAGGGCGGCGGCTGATATGGGGCGCAATTTCAGCCAATCCTCGCCCAGCGAACTTTTACCTTCAACCGAGACAGAGAAAACCGCTGTTTGTGGAGTAAGCGGCTCCTCCGGTACTGGCGTGAAATCACCGTGCCAACGAATGTGCATTTCCGAATGCACAACTTTTCTTTTAAGGCGAAAGACCATCAACATCTCACCATCATCAGTTGACTCAGCCGTGACAACCGACTTGCAGTCCCCAGTCGAAAGCGCAAGTCGTTTACAAACTTCGCTGGTGGGCTGATACGGGCCGAACAGGAAAAACTCATCCCATTCAAATTTTGTGATCTTGGCAAGCTCGATCCTTGAAGTCTTTCTATCTCGGAGTTCTTTTTTCAACTCCCAGCCCACCTCGCCGCTCTTGAGATAGCGGTAGATATCGCCACAGCCCGACAGGCATAGAGCTAGGAGGATCGCAAGGACTGTTCGCATAGTGCCCTAACGTCTGAATTAAGGGGCGCGCTTTAGCGCGTCCCGCTTGAATGATGGGTTAGCGTGGGCCAGCCATGCGGGCCAAATAGAAGCCGAAAACAGCCAGGCCGTGGCTACAAGTAAGGCAACACCAAGCTCCACGACAAAACAGGAATCCGTTATGAAGAAGATCACATATATCGCGTAGGAACTAGGGATTAGCACGAGAGCTGCCATGACTAGTCGGACGCAAAGAGATGCGGCAGCGACTCTAAGGGGGAAGCATGCAATCCCCAGATAGCCAAGTGCTGACATTAAGCAGGCAACAGCATAATGAGCGACCATTGAAGTAGGCGCACTGTTGACGGCAAGAAATAATAGTGGGATTGATATTGCAATCACCAAAAGAACAAGAAGGGCGGCGATCAGACTTACTAGGGGGGCCATAAGCGCTAACGTAGAGGTAACCGGCGCGGAGCCGGTCTTATCGGCGGAGCGTCCGTGTTGACCGCCGTGTTATGGATTGCGGGACTTCTTACGCTTGCTTGCGACAGAAAAAACAAAGCTCCTTTGCTGGCTAGAAACCACAAATCGATCGGCTTGTTGAATGACGAGAGTATTTTGATTTCGAACAATGCTGTCCGAGCAAGCAATGACGTGTACTGGAGGAGCTAAGTGACTGCCATTTTCTAACGAATGGTGCGATGGATATAGAACGGCAGCGAGCCTTGGAGTCAGCGGCAAATATGCGACGACCTCAGGATTTGTTCCAATTTCCTCTCCCAGTAAAGGAGATGAATCGGAGTCTTTAAGGTCAAAACATGGCCAGTCAGAAGTAATGAAATCTTGGCCAGTTGAGAGCATGACAAGGAGCTTGAGTGCTTGGAACCGTTTATGAACATATGAAAATCCAGACTCAACGAAGCGGCCTGCATTGAGTAAGTAGTCTTTCTGGTCTACTGAGAGACTTGTGGTTTTCAACTCATATCTCTTTTGATCGATTGCGCCCGGTACCCGAAGATACTGAAACGCTGCAAATGTCTTTATCGCAGTGCACGTTTCGGGAGATAGCGCTTGACGGGTCAGGTTCAACGGGGATTGCTCACTACTAGGTCTAACCGTTGCGATAGGCAGGCGATGGAGATTTTGAAAATGAGACGAACACTGCCCCTCCATTTGAGACAAGAGGTTCTCGATCCGGTTGTCTGGCGCTGAAGGGTCTTCTTCATAGAAGAAACGGCGTGCCAAAATCCCATCGGGGGAAACATCAAATGACTTTCCGTCTTCAAGGTCATGGCAGGCAACTTTGTCCTTACCCTGCGGCGACCACAGGCGAAGATAGAACGCAGGGACGTTGTGTTGGCGTTTAGTCAGATGAGCCATAGGAGCGATGCATAACGTTGAAGCTCAGCCGACGGCAAAAAGCGCAGCTTTTTGACGGTCGGCTGGAGCGGGATGTTAGGTACGCGCACGTATTGGTTGCGGGCTCTCACTTAGTAGAGGGCTTCTTGATTTGCTTGAGTAGCTTTTCTGATTGAGCCTCTGCGGCTTTACGAGAGTCGGCATCGAGCCGCTTATCGCAATAGAGTTGTTTGTTGCTAACGTCGGAAGAGTCCACACTCGAAGAGCCTGACTTTAAGATTACTAGGCGCCAAGCACACCCCAAGATTGGGTTCAACGGTGGGGTGCCATTGTTTCCGCCCGTTAGCCAGTAGGCGACATTACGTTGCGCCTGATAGTCACCAGCCATTGCTTTCTTTTCCAAGGCTGCGTACTCATCCATAGATGAGGCGGAAGAAAAGGCAGGCACAAGCAACAGCGAAACAAATAACAATGACTTATTCACAAATCGTTCCTTCATCGGCAAAGAGCGGGACAGAGTACCTAACGTAAAAGTAAGGGGCTGCGCGAGGGTTTATTCGCGCAGTCCCTCTTGACTGCCGGGTTAGCCGTCTTGGCGGCGACCTAAAACTTACTGGCCGCAACAGTGGCCGGATCATTTACCCTATATGCAACACGAGATGTCTCTGGCCCTGCACTGGATGTACCTTGGTAAGTAAAGATTCCATAGGGATCAGCTTCGCCTAGTTTGATTTCGTATTCCTGCTTGGTAAATGTACGCACTTTCAATATTCCAAAGGTCGCGTCTTTGGAAGTTGGAATCTCGATGATCTTCCCGAAATTGGCACTTATAGCCCCTGACGTGTCGGTAGATTCGCCTGTGACCTGATACTCAACCATATCGGCTGTAGCTTCCCATGTACCAGATGTCGACCAAGTGTCCCAAGTAAAAATTAGACGTGTGTCGTTATCGGTCAGCCTCAATTAAAGCTATCAGACCACCCACAGTTACCACCAACACAAGCTTGGCGAGCATTCGTCAGCCTCTTATACCCAACTTTATACGGCGCGGCACCGCCAGAAACCGCAAAATCGATTCGATTTCCACCTCTGGTCGGTTCGCCATTACAGTGGCTGCTGCAATGTCGATTGGGAGTGACATACCTTTCTGACTTTGTACCGGCGTTAACCCAAGCATAAGTAGGCTTCTTTGTGATTGAAACTAGCGTACCTGCTTTCCTTGGGAAGAGATTTACGTATACGGGAACGTCATATACTTGTCTGTCCAGCGTGGAGAATATCCACCATCCCTTCTTTCTGCTTGTATTAAATCGAATTGTAAGCGGTAGTAGCACAAGATCATTATCCGAAAAATCCGATTTCAGCAAATCGCTTGGGATCGATATGTCAGCAAAGAAGTGTTGCTTTGACTGATCTACGATTACGTTTGGTAGCAATTTCTTTGCTTCGCCTTGCCCTTTGAAAATCTCGACGGTTGTACTCACATCTTCTTGAATTCCAAGCGTGGTGGCTGCGACCTGAAGTTTGAAGTCGGCAACTTGAGGTAAATATGAAAGCCCTCTGATCGACTGAACGAAAAATTTCTCTTTGACAAACGGCAGAGATGTGACCAAGGAGTTCAAATCCAATACTGTGCTGTCTTTGAAGCTGTAAGCTGAATCGGTTACTGCTGCCAACGTTCTCCGCAGCGCTTCAGCTTCAATGAGTACCGCTTTTCGCTCCTCACTTAACCTGTCAAATGTGAGATTCATGTTGTCTTTGAATATAACATCAAGATTTCCGGCGAGTACGTTCGATTCATTTCCCGCTCGCGAAATTAGGGCATTTCCAGACTGTGTTGCTTGGTCAATCAAGCTAACACCAGACAAGCGCACCTCGTTCACAATGTCTGACACTGTCTTTCCTGCTAGCGCACTTGCTATACCTTGGGCGAGAGCCGCCTCGACTACCGCAAATGCTGGAATGGGTTGTAACAGCAAAAATCCAAGCAAGGCGAATGATGATAGAACACGATTTTTCTTCATAGTACGTTCCTCCTTTTAGGTTGTTGGTGTGAAGGTAATAGAGAAATTGACGGCTAACGTGCAAGGTAACGGGCTGGCTGGAAGCGGGCGAAGCACGCTGTAAGCCAGTCCCTGTTGACCGCCGGGTTAGCCGTTACTACAGGCGCTAACCGCCAGGATGTTGCTGACTTTTGCGGGGATGCCGTTTTGACACCGATTGAGGCGTATGAGCCTTTTCAGGTAGGAACCCTTGAGGGCCAGCATACTGCGAGCGTTGGCGACTGGATCATCCGGGGCGTGAACGGTGAGCACTACCCATGCAAACCCGACATCTTCGAGGCGACATACGAAGCGGCATAACACCTGAGTTAAGCCGCGCCGCGAAGCGGCGTCGGCTTGAATGAATTGTTAG
>ERZ778021.3655-NODE-3655-length-10730-cov-3.980984_pt1 | contig 10730 bp, 7 predicted proteins | sample MGYA00375751_ERZ778021 | MGnify/ENA primary metagenome ERZ778021 (study PRJEB29350, sample SAMN05389814) | bioreactor metagenome | isolation source: Thiocyanate stock bioreactor | place: South Africa: University of Cape Town | collected 2013-08-29 ... | reverse complement strand
GGCGGGCGAGGCCATGGGCTGCACGCGCTGGCAGGTGCTGACCAAGATCAAGCTGAAGCTGGCGCTGCCGGAAATCATGCTCGGCCTCAACCAGACCATCATGTTCGCGCTGTCCATGCTGGTCATCACCGCGCTGGTGGGCACGCGCGACCTCGGCCAGGAGGTCTATATCGCGCTCACCAAGGCCGACACCGGACGCGGTCTGGTGGCCGGGCTGGCGGTCGCCTTCATCGCCATCATCGCCGACCGGCTGATCGCCGCGGGTGCCGCGCGCACCAAGGCAAGGCTCGGGCTGGCGTGATGGAGGCGCGCGTGACGACGAGCGAGAACCGCATCCGCGCGCTGCCGTGCTGGAACGGCGCCATCGAGATCACGCCGCTGAGCGGCGGCCTCAGCAACGAGAATTTTCTTGTCGCCGACGCGTCCGGCAAGCATGTCGTGCGCATCGGCCGCGATTTTCCCTTCCACCACGTCTTCCGCGAGCGCGAGCTGATGACGGCGCGTGCGGCCCATGCCGCCGGCTTCGGACCGGCGGTGGAATATGCCGAGCCCGGCGTGATCGTCGGCGCCTTCATCGTGGGCCGGACCTACACCGGGGCGGACGTGCGCGCCGACGTCGAACGCATCGCCAATCTGGTGCGCGCCTTCCACCGCGAGATGCCGAACCATGTCTCCGGCGCCGGCTTCATGTTCTGGGTGTTCCACGTCATCCGCGATTATGCCCGCACGCTGGAGGCGGGCGGCAGCCGCATGATGGCGGAATTGCCGCGCTATCTGGCGCTTGCCGACGAGCTTGAGAGGGCGCAGGCGCTGCTGCCCATCGTCTTCGGCCACAACGACCTCTTGCCGGCCAATTTCATCGACGACGGCGACAGGATATGGCTGATCGACTTCGAATATGCCGGCTTCAACACCTCCATGTTCGACCTTGCCGGCGCCGCCTCCAATGCCGGCATGTCGGAGGAGGAATCGGAGCGGCTCCTGAGCGCCTATCTGGGCATGGAGCCGGACGACAAGATCCGCCGCTCGCACGCGGCCATGCAATGCGCCTCGCTGCTGCGCGAGGCCATGTGGAGCATGATTTCCGAACTGCACCTCAAGGCGCCGGGCGCCGACTACGTGGCCTACACGGCCGAGAACCTGGCCCGGCTCGACGAGGCGCTGGACCGCTACCGGACCAAATACGGGACAAAATCATCATGACCCTGCCTACCCATGCGGCGGTCGTCGTCATCGGCGGCGGCATCATCGGCTGTTCCACCGCCTACCATCTGGCGCGCGACCACAAGGCCGACGTCGTGCTGCTGGAGCAGGGCGCCATCACCTCCGGCTCGACCTGGCACGCGGCCGGGCTGGTAGGACAGTTGCGCTCGCCGGCCTCCATCACCCGGGTGCTGAAATATTCGGTCGACCTCTACAAGGGGCTGGAGGCCGAGACGGGTCTCGCCACCGGCTGGAAGATGACCGGCTGCCTGAGGCTCGCCACCAACGAGGACCGCTGGACCGAGTTCAGGCGGCTGGCCACCACCGCCCGCAGCTTCGGCATGGACATGCACCTGATCTCGCCGCAGGAGGTCAAGCGCATGTGGCCGCTGATGGAGGTGGGCGACCTCGTCGGCGCGAGCTGGCTGCCGACGGACGGACAGGCCAGCCCCTCCGACATCACGCAATCGCTGGCCAAGGGCGCGCGCATGCACGGCGCGAAGCTGTTCGAGCGCGTGCGCGTCACCGGCTTCGACATGAGGGACGGCCGCATCGTGGCCGTGCGCACCGACCAGGGCACGATTGCCTGCGAGAAGGTGGTGAACTGCGCCGGCCAGTGGGCCCGGCAGGTGGGCGCCATGGCCGGCGTCAGCGTGCCGCTGCAGCCGGTCAAGCATCAGTACATCATCACCGAGAAGATCGAGGGCCTTGCCGCCGACGCGCCCACCGTGCGCGACCCCGACCGGCGCACCTATTTCAAGGAGGAGGTCGGCGGCCTCGCCATGGGCGGCTACGAGCCGAACCCGCAGGCATGGTTCCCGGACACGGCGAGCGGCGACGTGCCCGACGAATGGGAATTTCGCCTGTTCGACGACGATTTCGACCATTTCGAGCAGCATATGAGCCAGGCCATCGCGCGCGTGCCGGCGCTGGAGCATGCCGGCGTCAAGCGCATGATAAACGGCCCGGAAAGCTTCACGCCGGACGGCAATTTCATCCTGGGCGCGGCGCCCGAATGCGGCAACATGTTCGTCGGCGCCGGCTTCAACGCCTTCGGCATCGCCTCTGGCGGCGGCGCCGGCTGGGTGCTGGCCGAATGGGCGATGCAGGGCGAGGCGCCGCTCGACCTGTGGACGGTGGATATCCGCCGCTTCTCCGACCTGCACCGCGACCGCAAATGGGTGTGCGACCGCACGCTGGAAGCCTATGGCAAGCACTACACGGTGGCCTTCCCGCACGAGGAATATGAGAGCGGCCGACCGCGCATCGTCTCGCCGCTCTACGAGCGGCTGAAGAAGCACCGCGCCGTGTTCGGCTCCAAGCTCGGATGGGAGCGGCCGAACTGGTTCGCCCCGGAGGGCATGGAACCGCGGGACGTCTACTCCATGGGCCGGCAGAACTGGTTCGATGCCGTGGGCGACGAGCACCGCCATGTGCGCGAGGCGGTCGGCCTGTTCGACCAGTCGTCCTTCGCCAAATACGAGATGAGCGGGCCGGACGCGGCGCGCGCGCTGGACTGGATCTGCGCCAACGACGTTTCCAAGCCGGTGGGCCGGCTGACCTACACCCAGCTTCTCAACACGCGCGGCGGCATCGAGGCCGACCTGACCGTGGCGCGGCTTGCTGACGACAAATTCTACATCGTCACCGGCACCGGTTTCCGCACGCACGATCTTTCCTGGGCCCGCGACCATGTCGCCGAAGGGATGGATGCGGTTCTGACCGACGTGACCGAGGATTTCGGTACTCTGTCGCTGATGGGGCCGCGCGCCCGCGACGTGCTGGCGGCCGTGACCGCCGCGGACGTGACCAATGCCGGCTTCCCCTTCGGCCATGTGCGCGAGATCGCGATCGCCGGGCATGCCGTGCGCGCGTTGCGCGTCACCTATGTCGGCGAGCTGGGCTGGGAGCTGCACATGCCGATCGGCGCGACGGGCGAGATATTCGATGCGCTGATGGCGGCGGGCGCGCCCTTCGGCATCCGCCCGGTGGGCTACCGCGCGCTGGAATCGCTTCGGCTCGAAAAGGGTTATCGCGCCTGGGGCTCCGACATCACCCCCAACGACACGCCGGTGGAGGCGGGCCTGGGCTGGGCCGTGAAGCTGCGCAAGAACACCGATTTCCTCGGCCGCCGCGCGCTGGAAAAGGGCAACGGGGCCTTGCCGGCCAAGCGCTTCGCCGGCTTCACGGTTGACGATCCGGACATCGTGCTTCTCGGCCGCGAGACCATACTGCGCAACGGCGAGCCGGTCGGCTACCTCACCAGCGGCGGCTATGGCTACACGGTGGGAAAAAGCATCGGCTACGGCTACGTGCGCGGCACGGACGGGGTGAGCGACGATTTCCTGACCGGCGGCGACTACGAGCTGGTGGTGGCCACCGAGCGCACGCCGGCCCGCATCCATCTGGAGCCGCTCTACGACGCGGCGGGAGAAAAGGTGAAGTCATGACGTTTCGCGCGGACCGCCACGTCCACATCCTCATCATCGGCGGCGGCGCCATCGGCACGTCCGTCGCCTATCATCTCGCCCGCGACGGCGCCAAGGACGTGCTTCTGGTGGAGAAGGCTCAGCTCACCCATGGCTGCACCTGGCACGCGGCCGGGCTGGTCGGGCAGCTTCGCGGCAAGAAGAACCTGACCCGGCTGATGCAGAATTCGGTCGCCGTCTTCGACCGGCTGGAGGAGGAGACGGGGCAGGCGATCTCGTGGAAGAAGGTCGGCTCGCTGCGCCTTGCCGGCAGCCGCGACCGCTGGAGCGAGATCCGCCGCTCCATGGGGCAGGCCAAGAGCTTCGGCGTGGAGTGCCATTCGCTGTCGGCGGAGGAGGCGGCGAAACGCTTCCCGTTCATCGACAAGAGCGGCATCGAGGGCGCGGCCTATATTCCCGGCGACGGCTATATCGACCCCTATTCGCTGACCATGGCCTACGCCAAGGGCGCGCGGCAGTACGGTGCCCGCATCGAGGAGGGGGTGACGGTCGAGGAGATCGTGGTGGAAGGCCGGCGCGCGGTCGGTGTTGCCACCAATGGCGGCACGATCGCCTGCGACATCCTCGTCAACTGCGCCGGCCTGTGGGCCAAGCGCGTCGGCGCCATGGCCGGCGTGCCGCTGGCGGCCGGGGTGGTGCAGCACCAGTATTTCCTGACCGAGAAGAAGCTCACCTTCGACGCGGACCTCACCACGCTGCGGGACCCCGACAACAATTTCTACCTGAAGCCGGATACCGGCTCCTTCGCCATCGGCGGCTGGGAGGACGGCACGAAGGGCTGCTGGCGCGGCCAGCCGCCGCTGGATTTCGGCCGCGAGCTTTTCCCCCCCAACATGGAGCGGCTGGAGCTTTTCGCCCTGCCGGCGGCGGAACGGCTGCCGGTGCTGAACGAGGTCGGCATCCAGACCGTCATCAACGGCCCTATCCCCGTCTCCTTCGACGGCGAGCCGATCATGGGGCTGGCGCCGGAGCTGGACAATTTCTACGTCGCCTGCGGCTTCACGGCCGGCATCGCCGGCTCGGGCGGCGCGGGCCTTGCGCTGTCCAACATGATCCTGCACGGCGATGCCGGCATGGACCTGTGGCCCTTCGACGTGCGCCGCTTCGGCGCCGTGCAGGCGCAGGGGCGCTATCTGGAGGAGCGCGCCATCGAAGCCTACGGCTCCTACTACAAGATCCACTGGCCGGCGGAGGAGGCGCATGCCGGGCGCGGCCTGCGCCGCTCGCCGCTGCACGCCATACTGCACGACCGCGGCGCGGTGTTCGGCTCCAAGTTCGGCTGGGAGCGGCCGAACTGGTTCGCGACCGACGGCGGAGACTCCGTCGAGCTCGGCAGCTTCGAGGGCAAGCCCGGCTGGTTCGACGCCGTGGGCGCGGAGGTCAAGGCCATCCGAGAGCGCGCCGCGCTCATCGACCAATCCTCCTTTTCCAAGTTCGAGATCGCCGGGCCGGGTGCGGAGGCCGCCCTGCAGCGCATCGCCGCCAACGACCTGTCGGGACCGCCGGGCAGGGCGGTCTACACCCAGCTCTGCAACGAGAAGGGCGGCATCGAGGCCGACGTCACCTTCGTGCATGTGGACAAGGACCGCTTCCTGTTCGTCACCGGCTCCGGCTTCGGCGTGCACGATGCCCACTGGATCGCGCGGCACCTGCCCGCCGGCGTGACCATGCGCGAGGTGACCAACAGCTACGCCACCATCAACCTGTGCGGGCCGCGGGCGCGCGCCATCCTGCAGTCGGCCACCGACGACGACGTCTCCAACGCCGCCTTCCCGTTCCTGGCCGCGCGCCGCATCGAGGTCGGCGACGCCCACGCCCTTGCCGTGCGTGTCGGCTATGTCGGCGAACTCGGCTGGGAGCTTTACGTGGCCCAGGAATATGCCGCCCATGTCTACGAGACGCTGCGCGAGGCGGGCGCCGCGCACGGCATCGCCGATGCCGGCTACCGCGCCATCGACGCCTGCCGCATGGAGAAGGGCTATCTCTACTGGTCGGGCGACATCTCGCCCGACTACAACCCCTACGAGGCCGGGCTCGGCTTTGCCGTGGCGCTGGACAAGCCCGGCGGCGACTTCATCGGCCGCGCGGCGCTGGCGAAGATCAAGGCCGAGGGCGTGAAGCGCAAGCTGTGCTCCTTCACCATCGAGGGCTTCGCGCCGCTGCATGGCGGCGAGGCGATCCTGCACCAGGGCAGGGTGGTCGGCTCCACCTCGTCCACCGGCTATGGCTACACATTGGGCAAGACCATCGCCTTCGGCTACCTGCCGGCCGAGCTCGCCGCCGAGCAGGCCTTCGAGATCGAGGCGTTCGGGCATGCCTATGCGGCGACGCGCGGGCCGCGCACGCTCTACGATGCGAAGATGGAGAGGCTGAAGGCATGAGCGACGACATCGCCGCCGCGCGTGCCGCGCTGGAGACGGTTCTGCAGTTCAAGGGCTATCGCGGCGACATCGTGCGGCTTGGCGGGCTGACCAACCTGGTCTTCCAGGCTGGCGATTACTGCCTGCGTATCCCGGGCAAGGGCACGGAGGAATATATCGACCGCGCCAACGAGGCGGTGGCGGCGCGCGAGGCCGCGCGTGCCGGCGTCAGCCCCGAAGTGCTGCATTTCGACCCGGAAAGCGGGGTCATGGTGACACGCTTCGTGGCTGGGGCGGAAACCATGACGCCGCAGAATTTCCGGGACAGGACGGGCAGCCCGGCCCGCGCCGCGCAAGCCTTCCGGCGCCTGCACGACAGCGGCGCGGTCTTCCCGTTCCGCTTCGAGCTGTTCTCCATGATCGACGACTATCTGAAGGTGCTGTCGACCAAGGATGTCGCCCTGCCGCCCGGCTATCATGAGGTGGTGCGCGAGGCCGACCGCAACGTGCGCGCCGCCCTTGCCGCGCATCCGCTGCCGCTCGCCGCCTGCCATTGCGACCCGCTGTGCGAGAACTTCCTCGACACGGGCGAGCGCATGTGGATCGTCGACTGGGAATATGCCGGCATGAACGATCCCTTGTGGGATCTCGGCGATCTGTCGGTCGAGGCCGCCTTCGAAGCGGTACAGGACGAGGAGATGATGCGCGCCTATTTCGGCGGCGAGCCGCGCCCGGCCGAGCGCGGCCGCGTGGTCATCTACAAGGCCATGTGCGACCTTCTGTGGACGCTCTGGGGGCTGATCCAGCTTGCCAACGGCAACCCCGCCGACGATTTCCGCGCCTATGCGGACGGCCGCTTCGCCCGCTGCCGGGCGCTGATGGAAAGGCCGGAGTTCGCCGGCCATGTCGCCGCCGTGGCGAGAGGATAGCGCCGCCGCAAAGCCGGCGGTCAGGAAACGCCGCTACCGCCCTATGTGGCATACCCTTGCGGCCGCGCCGCCAAGGAGTGAGCGCGACCTGACATACCGTCCGCGTTTCGGTGCGCTGTTCTAAGCATGTCTCCCGGAAACGAGAACCGGTACCGGGATAAAGGCATGCGAAAAATCAAGAACCCGAAGCGAATCTGAAAGATCGCGACGCGCTTTAGAAACGGAGGCTTTTGGCCAAGGCCAATGATTCCTCTGCCAGCACCTGCACGTGGTCGCGCATGGCGATCGCCGCCGCATCGCCGTCATGCGCGAGGATCGCCGTATAGATCGCCTCGTGTTCGCGCAGCGCGGTTTCGATCCTCCCGGGGCGGAAGGTGATGAACCGCCGGTAGGGGGAAAGGCGCTTATCCAGCAGTTCCGTCTGCTCCAGCAATATCTTGTTGTGCGCGGCGCGCCGGATCGCCGAGTGGAACTCGCCGTTAGTCTCGTAGTATTTGTGGGGGTCGAGCGTCACTGCCGCGTTTTGGCAGGCGTCGTGCGCCTCGACGATATGCCGCCTGTCCTCGTCAGTCATGCGCTCGGATGCCAGCCGCGCTGCAACTCCCTCGAGTTCTGCCACGAGTTCAAACAGATCCATGACTTCGCCCACGGTAGGGCAGGCCACGATGGCCCCGATCCGGGGGCGAAACTCCACCAGCCCCTTGGCCGCCAGCGCGCGCAGGGCTTCGCGGATCGGCGTGCGCGAGACGGAGAACTGATTGCCGAGGACGACCTCGTCGAGCTTCTCGCCGGGCGCCAGCCTTCCCTCGACGATCTGGGTCTCGATTTCGTCGGTGATGCTGCCGCCCAGCGTGCCGTGCCGCTTCTGTACGACGGGGAGGCCTTTGACGCCGCCCGCATCGAGCGTGCCGAATTTTGCAGCGACCTTCATGCGTGACCCTTTTTCGCGATGGGCAATTTATGCGCTTGCATTATGCGAGAATAATTGCTCATGTATACACGGTTGACACAATAATTCTACCGCACTGGAGGAGCGGCGCAACCTTTTGGTTGCGGGTGGAAACCGCCAGGAGGAGGAAGCCAATGACCGATCGGAATCAGGCTTGCCGTGGTGCGCCCGCGCTGCCTTCCGTTGTTCTCCTTGCGTGTCCGCACTTTACCAGATTCCCCGCGCCGTGCGTGCTTCGGGCCGACCTCGGGAAGCCCGCCACGCGGAGGCTTGGATAAAAGAATGGCGCTTTCGCTCTCGTTTCATCTCGACGGAACCCAGGATTTCCCTCTGCACATTGGGGGTGAATGGTACGGTGGCAGCGGCGGTCGGATGGACGTGCTGCGTCCTGCCAGCGCCGAGAAGCTGGCTACGGTCGTGGATGCGGGGGCCGAGGACGTCGAGGCGGCCTGCGCTGCGGCTGCTGCGGCGTTCCCGGCCTGGGCTGCGACGGATACCGACGTGCGTGCGGCGTGCCTGCGGCGGCTGGCGGAGCTCATGCGTGCACGTATGGGTGAGCTCGCCGGGCTGGAATCGGCCATTACCGGCAGGCCCGTCCGCGAGATGCGGGCCCAGATGGCGCGCATTCCCGAGTGGCTGGAATATTTTGCCGGCATCATTCTGGGTCTGGAGGGTGAAGCCAATCGCGTCAAGGGTGGGTTCCTGACCTATACGCACTATCGGCCTTTCGGGGTCTGTGCCCTGCTGACACCATGGAACCATCCCGTTCTCATTCTGGTCAAGAAGCTTGCCGCGGCTCTTGCCGCTGGCAACACGATCGTCGTCAAGCCTTCCGAGCTTGCGCCGGTCACGCCGCTTTTCATTGCCGAATGGGCGGGCGAGGCCGGATTTCCTCCGGGCGCGGTCAACGTGGTCACGGGCGGCGCGGCGGCGGGCGCAGCTCTGGTCGCCAATCCACAGGTGGCCCGCATCGATCTTACCGGGGGCACGGCGACCGGCCGGCGGGTCGCCGCTGCCGCAGCGGAGCGGCTCGTGGCTTGTACGCTGGAGCTTGGCGGCAAGACTCCGGTTCTGATCTTCGAGGATGCGAAGCTGGACGAAGCCGTGGCTGGCGCCCTGTTCTCGGCCTTCGTCGCCGCGGGGCAGACCTGCGTTTCCGGTTCGCGTTTCCTGGTGCAGAAATCCGTGTATGGCGATTTCCTGACGCGGCTTTCCGAAAGGGTGGCGCGCTTGCGGATCGGCGATCCGGCTGATGATACGACCGATGTCGGCCCGGTGATTTCGGCGGCATCGCGCGATCGCTGCATGCGCTTCATCGACGTCGCGAAGGCCGAAGGTGCACGACTAGCATGCGGCGGGAAGCCGCTGTCCCTGGAAGGTTCCCTGAAGAACGGCTTCTATGTGCCGCCTACCGTATTTGCCGATGTTGCGCCGTCCATGCAGCTTTTCCGGGAGGAGGTCTTCGGACCCGTCGTGTCCGTTACCCCCTTTGCCGATGAAGACGAGGCGGTCGAACTCGCCAACGACACGGAGTTCGCGCTGGGTGCGGCGATATGGAGCCGCGACGTCCTTCGTGCCCATCGGGTCGCGGGTCGCGTCCGGGCCGGTGTCACCTGGATCAACGACCATCACAAGAACGATCCCCGCTCGATCTGGGGCGGCTTCGGGGCCAGCGGCTACGGCAAGGAAAATGGTTGGGACGCATTGAAGAGCTATATGAACAAGGGAAGCGTCGTTGTCCGCACACAGGAGCATTTCGACGACTGGTTCCAAGGCGGAAAGCGCTATGGGTAACCGGTCGCAGCCCTCGAAATCCGGGACCGGGCAGGCCGGACATACGTTGGTCTCTATTGCCGACCTGTCGCTCGTCTACACCGCGCACGGCATGACGCCCGTGCATGCCCTGGACAAGATCAGTCTCGACGTTACCCAGGGTGGTTTCGTCTCCCTTATCGGCCCGTCCGGCTGCGGCAAAAGCACATTGCTGCGGATACTGGGCGATCTGCTTTCTCCCACGCAAGGCGATATCAGGATCGGCGACGCCTCGCCGCGGCAGGCCCGCCTCAATCGGGAGATCGGCTTCGTCTTCCAGGAAGCTGCCCTGCTCGAATGGCGCCGTATCGGGGAGAACGTGGCTCTTCCGCTGGAGTTGCGCGGCGTTTCGCGCCTGGTTGGGCTGGACGGGTTCAAGGAAAAGTGGCCGCGCCAGCTCTCGGGCGGAATGCGCCAGCGCGCCGCGATCGCGCGGGCTCTCTCGACCAGCCCCCACATCCTGCTTCTGGACGAGCCATTCGGCGCTCTCGACCAGATCACGCGCGACAGGCTGAACATGGAGCTTGCGCGGATTCACGAAGTGACGGGCGTGACGGTGGTTCTCGTCACCCACTCCATCCGGGAAGCCGTGCTGCTCTCGGACCGGATCGTCGTCATGACGCCACGGCCGGGCCGCATCTCCTGCATCATGGATGTCGACCTGCCGAGGCCCCGCAGCCTCGAGACCCGCAATGACGAGAGGTTCGAACACCTCGTGCGGCTTGGCAGCAAGGAACTCGAAAGGGGCTATGGAAGTGTCTAGCCTGGTTTATCGTCTCACCGCCCCGAACGGTCCCGTCGATCAGGCCTGGCCGCCGATCGTCGTGTTCCTGGTCATCGTCGCGGCATGGGAAGGCGCCATAAGGGCGTTCGACATCCCCGTTTACGTGCTGCCCGCACCGGGAGACATCTATCAGGCCTTCGTCAAGAATCCCGGCCCGCTGTTATGGAATGCCGGAGTCACGTTGTTCGAGGCCGTGGCGGGTTT
>ERZ778021.3654-NODE-3654-length-10738-cov-5.307123_pt1 | contig 10738 bp, 10 predicted proteins | sample MGYA00375751_ERZ778021 | MGnify/ENA primary metagenome ERZ778021 (study PRJEB29350, sample SAMN05389814) | bioreactor metagenome | isolation source: Thiocyanate stock bioreactor | place: South Africa: University of Cape Town | collected 2013-08-29 ... | reverse complement strand
CCGCCATATCGCCGACTATATCGCAGGCATGACCGACCGTTTCGCCATCGCGCAATATCGCCAGATCCACGGCACCGCCCCCGAAGGATTGAGCAACGTCTGACCGTGATTACGCCGGATTTATGGAGCGGATTACGTATTGGGGTAGAATTTCTGACAGGCTGTTTGACTTTTGCGCCGCAAAAAGAGATGGCGAACATCAGTCGCTGAACGATGCGGGAGAGTTCGGGTGATTCGCAAGAATTGCCCGGCGCCGAAGGAGCAACCGCCCCGGAATCTCTCAGGCAATAAGGACCGTGTCGGTCAATAGCGACGCTCTGGAAAGTGCAATCGGACCAATGGGTTCGGGGGCCGCCGAAGGGGTAAATCTGCGCATTCCCATGCGCGGGCTAAGCTCTCAGGTTTCCGTGACAGAGGGGGCACCGGAATGGTGCAACGCTGTGCGGAAGGCTGATTTGTGAGCGACACATACAATTTTGACTCGGGCGAAGAAGCCGAGATCCCCGAAACCCTCACCCTTCCTCTCGATGCCTGGCACCGCGCGCGCGGCGGCCGCATGGTCGAATTCGCCGGTTATTGGATGCCGGTGCAATACGAAGGCATCATGGGCGAACACCTGTGGACCCGCGAAAACGCCGGTCTTTTCGATGTCAGCCACATGGGCCAGCTGGTCGTGTCGAGCGAGGACGAGGATCAGCAGGACGCCGTCACCGCTCTGGAAGCGCTGATGCCCGCCGATCTTTCGATACTCAAGGTTGGCCGCCAGCGCTATTCGCTGCTGCTGAATGAAACGGGCGGGATCATCGACGATCTGATGATTACGCGCTGGCCCGGCGGCTTTTTCCTGATCGTTAATGGCGCGACCAAGTGGGATGATATTGGCCATCTGCGCGAATTCCTGCCTGATGACATCACGCTGACTCACCGCGACGATTTCGCGCTGCTGGCGCTGCAAGGCCCCCGCGCCGCCGATGCGCTGGCCTCTTTCGGCATCGCGCCCGCCCAGCCGCAGATCGTGCCCGTGGATCAACTCTCCTTCATGCAGGCCGGTCCCTATGTTTGGAACGGGGTTGAACTGCACATCAGCCGCAGCGGTTATACCGGCGAGGATGGCTATGAAATCGCCGTGCCCGCAGAAAGCGCCGAGGCGCTGGCCGAGATGCTCTGCACCCACGAAGCGGTCAAGCCAATCGGCCTTGGCGCGCGCGACAGCTTGCGCATGGAGGCGGGCCTGCCGCTCTATGGTCATGATCTGAATGAGGACATCGACCCCATCAGCGCTGGCCTTTCCTTCGCCATTTCCAAGCGCCGCCGCGCCGAAGGCGGCTTCCCCGGCGCCGACCGCATCCTGACCGGCCTGTCGCAGGGCACCGAAACGGTGCGCGTGGGCCTGAAACTCTCGGGCCGTCAGGCCGCGCGCGAAGGCGCCGAGGTGTACAGCGGCGAGGATAAGGTCGGCGTGCTGACCTCGGGCGGTTTTGCGCCCAGCCTGGGCTGCCCCATCGCCATGGCCGATGTGCCCGCCGCTCTGGGCGCGCCCGGCACTGAACTTTTCATCGACGTGCGCGGCAAGAAGCTGCCCGCCACGGTCGCTGCCATGCCTTTTGTTCCCCATCGCTATTTCCGCAAAGGAGCCGCAAAATGACCCGCTATTTCACCAAGGACCACGAGTGGATCTCCGTTGACGGCGATGTGGCGACCGTCGGCATCACCGATTTCGCGCAGAACGCGCTGGGCGACATCACCTTTGTCGAAGTCCCCGAAGCGGGCAAGGCGCTGGGCAAGGGCGACACGGCCAGCGTGGTGGACAGCGTGAAGGCCGCCAGCGACGTTTACGCCCCGGTTTCGGGCGAAGTGACCGAAGGCAATGCGGCGCTCGAAGAAGCCCCCGAGCTGGTCAACACCTCGCCCGAGAGCGAAGGCTGGCTGTGGCGCATGAGCGTTTCGGACGCTGGCGAGCTGGCCGATCTGATGGATGAGGCCGCTTACGCCGCCTATATTGCGGAGCTTTAATCGCCCATGCGTTATTTGCCTCTCACCCCGGCCGACCGCGCCACAATGCTGGCGCGGATCGGCGTGGACAATATTGACGCGCTGTTTTGCGATGTGCCCGCTGAGGCGTTGCAGGCAGGACCCATTGCGGGCCTGCCGGGCCATGCCAGCGAAATGGCGGTCGAACGCCATATGGGCCGCCTTGCCGGAGAAAACCTCTCGGCGGGCGCCGCGCCCTTCTTTCTGGGCGCGGGCGCGTATAAGCACCATATCCCCGCCAGCGTCGATCACCTGATCCAGCGCGGCGAGTTTCTGACCGCCTATACGCCCTATCAGCCCGAAATCGCGCAGGGCACGCTGCAGGTGCTCTTTGAGTTCCAGACGCAGGTCGCGCGCCTGCTCGGCACCGATATTGCCAACGCCAGCCTCTATGACGGCTCGACCGCCTGCTGGGAAGCGATCGCCATGGCGCATCGCGTGACCAAGCGGAAGAAGTCGATCCTGACCGGCGGCCTGCACCCGCATTATGTGGCGACCGCGCAGACCATGGCGCGTTTCACCGATGACGTACTGGTGGCGCAGGCCCCCGTAATGTCGGGCGATGCCGAGGATGCCGCGATCATCGCCGCCATCGACGGCGAAACCAGCGCGGTTGTGGTGCAGTACCCCGACATTCTGGGCCGCATTCCCGATCTGGCCGCGATTGCGGCGGCGGCGCAGGCGCATGGCGCGCTGCTGATCGCGGTGGTGACGGAGCCGGTGGCGCTGGGTCTGCTGGAGGCTCCCGGCGCGCTGGGCGCGGATATTGTTGTGGGTGAGGGGCAGTCGCTGGGCGTGGGCCTGCAATTTGGCGGGCCGTATCTCGGCCTGTTCGGTTGCCGCGAAAAGTTCCTGCGCCAGATCCCGGGCCGCCTGTGCGGCGAGACGCTGGACGCCGAAGGGCGCCGCAGCTTCGTGCTGACGCTTTCCACGCGCGAACAGCATATCCGCCGCGAAAAGGCGACCAGCAATATCTGCACCAATTCAGGTCTTTGCGCGCTGGCTTTCAGCATTCACATGAGCCTTCTGGGCGGCGCTGGTCTGGAGCGCCTGGCCCGCATCAACCATGGCAAGGCGCAGGCTTTGGCCGCGGCGGTGGCGGCCATTCCGGGCGTCAGCGTCCTGAATGATGCCTATTTCAACGAATTTACCGTGATCCTGCCCAAGGATGCGCACGAGGTCGTCGATGCCTTGGCGGCCAAGGACATTCTGGGCGGCGTGCCGCTTGGTCGCCTCTATGCCGAAACGCCCGCGCTGGCCAATGGCCTGCTGCTGACCGCCACGGAATGCACGAGCGATGAAGATATTGCGGCCCTTGTGGCGGCGCTGAAGGAGGTGCTGTGATGAACGCTCCCAACGCTTCGGGATGGCGCCCGGAAATGGGTGAGGCAGGCGCGATCCTGCCCGCCACGGTCAGCGGCGATCATGGCCTCAACCTTGAGGAAAAGCTGATCTTCGAACTGGCCGCGCCCGGAACCTATGGCGTCGATTTCGACGATGCCGATGTGGCTCCAGCGCCCGCGCTGGGCAAGTTCCTGCGTAAGGCTGCTCCGGCTCTGCCGGGCCTGACCGAGCCGGAAGTGGTGCGCCATTACACGCGCCTTTCGCGTCAGAACTACGCCATCGACCTCGGGCCGTTCCCGCTCGGCTCCTGCACGATGAAGCACAATCCGCGCCTGAATGAAAAGGTCGCGCGGATGGCCGGCTTCGCTGATGTCCACCCGTTGCAGCCGACGCAGACGGTGCAGGGCGCTTTGAAGGTCATCACGCAGCTGGCCGATTGGCTGATGGCGCTGACCGGGATGCCCGCCGTGGCCATGACGCCCAAGGCGGGCGCGCATGGCGAGCTTTGCGGGCTGCTCTGCATCCGCGCTGCCCTGACCGCGCGCGGTGAGGAACGCCCTGTGGTGCTGGTGCCTGAAAGCGCGCATGGTACGAACCCGGCCACCGCCGCCTTTGCCGGTTTCCGCGTGGAAAACATCCCCGCAACCGAGGATGGCCGCGTCGATGTGGTCGCGCTGACGGCTCGCCTTGGGCCGGACATCGCGGGCGTGATGATCACCAACCCCAACACCTGCGGGTTGTTCGAGCGCGACCTCAAGACGATCTCGGACGCGGTCCATGCGGCGGGCGGTTATGTCTATTGCGACGGCGCCAATTTCAACGCCATCGTCGGCAAGGTGCGCCCCGGCGACCTTGGCGTGGACGCGATGCATATCAACCTGCACAAGACCTTTTCGACGCCCCACGGCGGCGGCGGTCCGGGTTCGGGGCCGGTGGTGCTGTCCGAGGCTTTGGCTCCGTTTGCCCCGCTGCCCTTCGCCACGCTCGATGCCGATGGCGTCGCGCATCTGGTCGAGGAAGGCGATGCGCATGACCACGGCCACCCCAACAGCTTTGGCCGCATGACCGCGTTCCATGGCCAGATGGGCATGTTCACCCGCGCGCTGACCTATATCCTCAGCCACGGCGCGGATGGTCTGCGTCAGGTGTCCGAGGATGCTGTGCTCAACGCCAACTACATCCTGCGCGAGCTGGAAGATGTGCTGGACGCGCCCTTTGCCGCCTATGGCCCCTGCATGCACGAGGCCCTGTTCAGCGACAATGGCATGGCCGAGGGCTTCTCGACGCTGGATATCGCCAAGGGGCTGATCGACGAGGGTTTCCACCCGATGACGGTCTATTTCCCGCTGGTGGTCCATGGCGCGATGCTGGTCGAACCGACCGAAACCGAGAGCAAGGCGGGCACCGATCGCCTGATCGCATCGATGCGCTCGCTGGCCGAGCGCGGGCGGGCAGGGGATGTGACGTTGAAGAGCGCGCCTCACTATACACCGCGGCGCCGCGTTGATGAAACGCTGGCGGCGCGCAAGCCCAAGCTGGTCTGGAAGGACTAAGCTAAAGGGTCGCAGGAGGGGGCCGCTGCGTTCGCGTGGCGGCCCTTTTTCTATGCGGTTTCGCGGGTGGCTTTAATTCGCCGATGCTCGCGCAGGGCAATCATCATCCCCGCCGCCACGATCAGCGGCGCCCCGGCCCAGGTATGCGCGGGCGGCAATTGGTCGAAAATCGTCCAGCCATAGATCGTCGTCCAGATCAGCGTGGCATAATCCATCACCAGCACGCTGGCCGCCGAACCAAAGCGCAGCGCCGCCGTCAGCAGCACCTGCGCCAGCGCGCCCACCACGCCCATCGCAATGATTTCGGCCCAGAGCGCGGGCGAATGCGGCGTCATGTAATAGAGCATCGTCGGGGTCAGCAGCAGCGTGCCGAACAGCGCGAAATAGAACACCACCGCAATCGGCGTCTCGGTGCTGGTCAGATCGCGGATTTGCAGGCTGATGACCGCCACCAGAAAGCCTGAGCAAAGCCCGGCGGCAAGGCCCAGCGGCGAAATGCCGCCCGCAATGGACGCCCCATCGCCCGGCGCCGTGATGATGATCACCCCGGCAAAACCCAGCGCCACCGCCATCCAGCGCAGCCGCCCCGGCGGCGATTTATAGACGACGGCCGTCAGCAGCACCGCAAACAGCGGCGTGGTGAAGCCCAGCACAGTCGCCACCGGCAAAGGCAGCAGCACCTGCGCGCCAAACAGGCAGACCATGCCGATCGATCCGGTGATCGTGCGCAAGGCATGGGTTTTGAGCCGCCGCGTATAGAGCGAAAACAGCCGCCCCCGCGCCGCCAGCCATCCGCCCAGGAGCGGTATCGTCAAAGCCTGACGCCAGAACATGATTTCGGGCAGGGCGACGCCGCGCTGATGCAGCAGCTTGACCATCATATAAAGCGTGGCCAGCGCGAGCGTGGCAGCAAGGCGCAGGCCCAGCGCCAGAAAGGGGCGTTGATGTTGAGGCACGCGCGGCCCTTAACCCATCGGGGCCGATTGTTGCACCGCTATTTTGCGCATGAAACAATGCCGCGCGTGCATCCGCCGGTCAGAGACATGCCTCAAGGAAGGTCTGGTCGAAGCCGAACTGGCGCGCCTTTTCCAAAGTGTAGGGGCGCAGGCCCGAGGAACGCCATTCACCGATGATCTTGCCGTCGTCGGTTTCGTCCAGATATTCGAACTTGAACAATTCCTGCGTGACGATCACATCGCCCTCCATCCCGATCACCTCGGTGATATTGGTGGTGCGGCGGCTGCCATCGCGCAGGCGTTTGACCTGAACGATCAGATCAACCGATTCGGCGATCTGGCGGCTGATGGCTTCCTTGGGGATCTTGATGTCGCCCATCAGGATCATGTTTTCCATACGGCCAAGGCATTCGCGCGGGGAATTGGCGTGGAGTGTGCACATCGATCCGTCATGGCCGGTGTTCATCGCGGCCAGCAGGTCGAAACATTCCGCGCCGCGAATTTCGCCCAGAATGATCCGGTCAGGCCGCATACGCAGAGCGTTCTTCACAAGATCGCCGATGGTGATCGCGCCTTGGCCCTCAAGGTTGGGCGGGCGCGTTTCCAGCGGCAGCCAGTGCGGCTGTTGCAGGCGCAATTCGGCCGCGTCCTCGATGGTCAGCACGCGCTCACCCGGATCAATCATCTTCGACAGGGCGTTGAGCATGGTGGTTTTGCCCGAACCCGTGCCGCCCGAAATGACGATGTTCATCCGGCACGCACCCGCGATTTTCAGCGCGGTGGCCATGCGGTCATTCATCGAACCGAAATCGCGCAGCATGTCGATGGTGATCGGCTTTTCGGAAAACTTACGAATCGAGATCGCCGTGCCGCGCAGCGACAGCGGCGGCACGATCACGTTCACACGGCTGCCGTCCTTCAATCGGGCGTCGGCCAGCGGCGTGGTCTGGTCAACGCGGCGGCCGACCTGATTGACGATGCGCTGGGCGATCTGGAACAGATGCTGTTCGTCGCGGAAACGGATCGTGGAAAGCTGAAGTTTGCCCTTCTTTTCAATATAGGTCTGGTCCGGGCCGTTGACCATGATGTCGGACACGTCCGGATCGTTGAGCAATTCCTCCAGCGGGCCAAAGCCGAGCAATTCGTCGATCAGCACCTTTTCCAGCGCGAATTGCTCGCGCCGGTTCAGCGTGATCTTCAGCTCGGCCAGCACCTCCATGATGATCGGGCGGAATTCCTCGGCCAGCTCATCCTTGGTCAGCGTGGCCGCGGCCTCGGGGTCAACGCGCTCGAGCAGGCGGGGCAGCACCTGCTCTTTGATCTTATGAACGCTGGCCTCAAAACCCTCAGCCTGCCGGGTGGATTCGACGGTGGAATTCATCCGCTCAGCCAGGCGCGCCATCGCATCGCCGCCCTTGGAATCCATCGTCATTTCGGCTTCGGTGGGCAAAGGCGGAAACTGATCCCCGCCCGAAGGCGGCGGAGGAGGAGCACCGGCGGGCAGACCATCGGCTCGCATCGGGCGCGCTACGCCAAACTGTGGCCTTGCGCCTGCGCCAAAGCTGCCGGGGCCAGTGCGTCGCCCGAATGCGCTCATCGTCCGTCTATTCCTTCACAAACCACACAGACATTGCCCGCGACCATCTGGGGCATCGACCGTTTGAGAACACGATCAGCCTGTGCCAATTGAGCAAGGTGAATAGAACGGAAACTTTGAGGATTTGCTAATGGCCAAGCGCCGATCACGGGCAAATACCGATTTTGACACTTTGAACGAGCCGCAAACATCCCCGCCCTGCTGGCTTTGCGAAAGGGCGCTGGGCCGCCGGATCGAGTGGCACCATCCGGTGCCCAAATCGCGCGGTGGGCGCGTCGTGGTCGCCGTCCATCCGATCTGTCACCGGGCGCTGCACGCCAATTTCACCAACGCCGAACTGGCCCGTATCGCAGAGGATGTCGCGATTTTGCGCGGGCATGAGGTTCTGGCGCGCTTTCTCAACTGGGTGGCGGGCAAGGACCCGGATTTTCACGCGCCGACGGCGAGGAGGGGAAGGTAGGACTACCAAAGAAAAAGGGCCGGGAAAAAGGCGCAAACCCTTTTCCCGGCCCTCAATCTGTTATCCGTCAAAGCGAGCGACGAAGCCAGTCAGCCCGCGATCACCCCACCAGCTTTTCGGCCAGAACGGTCAGACCTTTGGGCGTCACTTCGGCGAAACCGCCGGCGATGGCGATTTCCTCCGGAGCCGCGTTTTCGCTCTTGTACACTTTCACGGTGCCATCGGCGATGGTCGACAGGAAAGGCGCATGGCCTTCCAGCACGCCGAACTCGCCTTCCGAACCGGGGACGACCACCATGTGGACTTCCTCGGACCGGACCAGCTTTGCAGGCGTGACGAGTTCGAAATGCAGCGCCATGGCTTACGCCTCCGCAGCCAGCTTCTTGGCCTTTTCGACCGCTTCGTCGATGCCGCCAACCATGTAGAAGGCCGCTTCGGGCAGGTGGTCGTATTCGCCGTCCACAACCGCCTTGAACGAACGCACAGTGTCTTCGACCTGCACGAACTTGCCGCTGATGCCGGTGAACACTTCGGCCACGTGGAAGGGCTGCGACAGGAAGCGCTGGATCTTGCGGGCGCGGGCGACGGTGAGCTTATCTTCTTCCGAAAGCTCGTCCATGCCCAGGATCGCGATGATGTCCTGCAGCGACTTGTACTTCTGCAGGATGCCCTGCACGTCGCGCGCCACCTGGTAATGCTCCTCGCCGACGACGGCGGGGTCCAGGATGCGGCTGTTCGAGTCCAGCGGGTCCACGGCCGGGTAGATGCCCAGTTCCGAGATCGCACGCGACAGAACGGTCGTGGCGTCCAGGTGGGCAAAGGTCGTGGCCGGCGCCGGGTCGGTGAGGTCGTCGGCCGGGACGTAGACGGCCTGGATCGACGTGATCGAGCCGGTCTTGGTCGAGGTGATGCGTTCCTGCATCGCGCCCATGTCGGTCGCCAGCGTCGGCTGATAGCCCACGGCGGACGGGATGCGGCCCAGCAGAGCCGACACTTCGGACCCGGCCTGGGTGAAGCGGAAGATGTTGTCCACGAAGAACAGCACGTCCGTGCCCGAGGCGTCGCGGAACTGTTCCGCCAGGGTCAGACCGGTCAGGGCGACTCGCATGCGGGCGCCCGGCGGCTCGTTCATCTGGCCATAGACCAGCGCCACCTTCGACTCCGACAGGTTGTCGGGGACGATGACGCCCGATTCGACCATCTCATGATACAGGTCGTTGCCTTCGCGGGTACGCTCACCCACGCCTGCGAACACGGAATAGCCCGAGTGCACCTTGGCGATGTTGTTGATCAGTTCCATGATCAGAACCGTCTTGCCCACGCCGGCGCCGCCGAACAGGCCAATCTTGCCGCCCTTGGAGTAGGGGGCCAGCAGGTCGATGACCTTGATGCCGGTCACCAGGATCTCCGAGCTGGTCGCCTGCGCGGCGAAGTCGGGTGCCGGCTGGTGGATGGCGCGGGTCTCGCTGGCGGCCAGGTCGGCGCCTTCGTCGACGGGCTCGCCCACGACGTTCAGGATGCGGCCCAGGGTCACGTCGCCCACGGGCACCATGATCGGGTTGCCGGTGTCGGTCACGACCTCGCCGCGGACCAGACCTTCGGTCGCGTCCATGGCGATGGTGCGGACGGTGTTCTCGCCCAGATGCTGGGCAACTTCCAGCACCAGCTTCTTGCCGTTGTTGGTCGTCACCAGCGCGTTCAGAATCGCCGGAAGCTGGTCTTCGAACTGCACGTCAACGACGGCGCCGATCACCTGCGTGATTTTACCAGTGGCCTCTGCCATGTTGTCACCTTTGCTTTACGGTCAGAGCGCCTCGGCGCCCGCAATGATTTCGATCAGCTCCGTGGTGATCGCAGCCTGACGCGAGCGGTTGTACTGCGTCGTCAGTCGGTCGATCATGTCGCCCGCGTTGCGCGTGGCGTTGTCCATGGCACTCATCCGCGCGCCCTGCTCGGACGCTGCATTCTCCAGAAGGGCGGCAAAGATCTGCGTCGCGACGGATCGCGGCAGCAGTTCGGCCAGCAGCGCGTCCTCACCCGGTTCGTAATCGTACAGCGCGTTGGCGGTGGCCCCTTCGGGCACCTCGGCGGGGATGATCTGCCGCGCGGGCCGGATCTTGCTGATTACCGATTCGGAGCGGTTGTAGAAGATCGTCGCCACGTCGAAATCGCCGCCGTCGAAACGGGCCAGAACCTCGTCCGTGATGGCGCGGGCGGTGTCATAGCCCATGCGCTTGACCTCGGAGAGGTCGACATGATGCACGAACAGGCTGCCATAGTCGCGCTTAAGCTGCTCGCGGCCCTTCTTGCCGACGGTCAGGATCGCGACGTCCTTGCCTTCGGCCCGCAGCCGGTCGGCATGAACGCGCGCCAGACGCACGATTGAGCTGTTGAAGCCCCCGGCCAGGCCGCGCTCCGCCGTCATCACGACCAGCAGGTGACGCTTGTCCTCACCCGTGCCGGCCAGCAGGCGCGGCGCGCCCGACTGGCCTGCCGCATTCGCGGTCAGGCCGGCCATGACGGCCGCCATGCGGTCGGCATAGGGGCGCGCGGCCTCCGCCGCCTCCTGCGCACGGCGCAGTTTGGCGGCGGCGACCATCTGCATCGCCTTGGTGATCTTGCGCGTGTTCTTGACGCTGCCGATCCGGTTCTTGAGATCCTTGAGACTGGGCATCTATTCCCCCTCTCAGGCGCGGGTGCTGTTGTATTCGTCCAGCACCGCCTTGATCGCATTTTCCAGATCGCCGCTGACCTTGCGGTCGTTGCGGGTCATGTCGTCCAGCAGGTCGGACTTCTG
>ERZ778021.3649-NODE-3649-length-10752-cov-3.888473_pt1 | contig 10752 bp, 12 predicted proteins | sample MGYA00375751_ERZ778021 | MGnify/ENA primary metagenome ERZ778021 (study PRJEB29350, sample SAMN05389814) | bioreactor metagenome | isolation source: Thiocyanate stock bioreactor | place: South Africa: University of Cape Town | collected 2013-08-29 ... | reverse complement strand
TGCCTCCAAGGTCGCCCGTCACACTTTTGTCCTTGGCGAGCGCGACCCATAGCCTATTTTGCACACTCGTGCAGAGAGCTTCGAAAGGCGCAGTTATGTCAGATCGGATCCGTCTCAATGATGGTGCAAGCATCCCCCAACTCGGCCTCGGGGTCTGGCAGGTCGATCCGGACATCACCGCACGTGTGGTCTCCGACGGCATCCAGGCGGGCTACCGTTTGATCGATACGGCAGAGGGCTACAACAACGAGGCAGGCGTCGGGCAGGCAATTCGCGAGGCCCGCGTTCCACGCACCGACCTTTTCATCACCTCGAAGCTGCGCAACAGCGCCCACGAGAGGGACAAAGCCCTCAATGCCTTCGACGAGACGATGAAGAATCTCGGGATCGAACAGATCGATCTTTTCCTGATCCATTGGCCCATTCCGAGCCGGGATAAGTATGTGGAGGCATGGAAAACGCTCATCGAATTGCGAGACGCGGGCCGGATCAGGTCAATCGGCGTGTCCAATTTCAACCAGGATCATCTGGAGCGGATCATCGGCGAAACCGGCGTCGTCCCTGTCGTCAACCAGATCGAATTGCATCCTCGTTTCCAGCAACGCGACAAGCGCGAGTTCCATGCCGAGCACAACATCAAGATCGAAAGCTGGAGCCCGCTGGGAAGCGGGCGATTGCTTCAGGACCCCAAGCTGGGGCAACTGGCGACCAAACACGGCAAAAGCGTCGCCCAGATCATCATCCGCTGGCACCTTCAGGAAGGCTTGATCGTCATTCCGAAGTCGATCCACAAGGAACGCATCGCAGCGAATCTCGACGTCTTCGACTTCGAATTGGACGAGGAAGATATGAGGGCGGTCGCCGCCATGGACGACCGAAACGGTCGTACCGGAGCTGATCCTGCGACGGCACAATTCTTGTTCTAGAAGGCTGCCGATCGCCGGCGCCCCGATGGCAAGCACGCGATTTGGTCAAATGGACGACTTCTGCGCCTTCTCTTTGCGCCAGCGCAAAGAGGCTCCCCTCCCGACCGGATAAGGGTTCGTGCTGTTGCCCTCAAATCATACCCTCTTCCTGAGTTGCACACTCAGAGCCTCGCCCCGCTTCGGCGGGGCTTTTCTTTGGCGTAAGGGCGATTGCCTGCAAATCCGGCCGCCAAGCCGCGGCGCTCCGGCTGAACGCCAGATGAACGCGCCATTCAGGCATCAGCAAGCTTCTGAATCGTAGCATCAAAGCGTCGGGATGGGGCATCCTGGCAACCCCGCCGTCGAGGGTGCGCAATCGCCCTCCGGCGGGGCTTTGCGCCCCGGCCGCGCGGCATGTCTCTTTCAAAACCGATTCCACTTTCGGGCGAGATGCGTCAGGCGCAGAACCAGTTGGCGCAGCAGCTTTCGCCGATCATGTGGGCCGGAGGCAGCATGGGGACGATCCCGCTGCTGCGGTCGCGGGCCTGCTCCAGAAGCAGGCGCACCTCGTCGGGTTCCACGCCGTCGCTGGCCATCACCAGCCTGATCACCGGATCTCGCAGCAATTCGTCCAGTTCCAGCGTGCTTTCGGTCATGTCTCGCCTCCTCGGCATCGCCCTACCCGCCCGGATCGTTCCTAGATAGGAAGCCAATCATGGCCCGCCAATGATCGTTCGGCGGCTATCTTGCGGCATCTTCGGGTTTTTTTGCCGCCGCGCCGCCTCCTGGCATGCTCCCGCAAATTCCCACGGTGGAGTGCTTTCTGGCCTGCTCCTTTCCGGTTGACGCCCGGCGCCGGGGCCGCTGAAATGCCCGCCGAAGAAATGGAACGCCGCGCCGAACCCATGCCACAGCATGCCGAAGCTCCCTCGCCCGCCACGGCCGCCCGGCGCATCTCCGGCGGCAATGACGGCAAGGCAGAGGCTCTTGCCATCCGCCCCGGCCGGATCGAGGATGCGGACAATATCCACGCAGCCTTGCTCGGCATCGCCGAGACGGTCGGCGAAACGCACAAGATCGCCTCCACGCCCGAAGACATCCGCCGTTTCGGCTTCGGCCTGCAACCGGCCTTCGCCACGCTGATTGCGGAATCCGGTTCCGAATTTGCCGGCATGTGCCTGTATTTCCCGATCTTTTCGAGCTGGATGGGGCGGCCGGGGATCTATGTGCAGGATCTTGTCGTGCATGACCGCTTTCGCGGCCTGAAAGTGGGCGAGCGGCTGCTGCGCCACCTCGCCAGGCTGTCGAAAGAGACCGGCGGCATCTATCTGCAATTGTCCGTCGACACCGGAAACACCAGGGCCCAGGCGTTCTACGAGCGGCTCGGCATCGAGCGCTCGCACAACGAGCAGGTCCACAAGATCCTGGGTGAAGCCTTCTTCCGTTTCTCGGAAGAAGGCGTGCCCTGAAAACGGGAGCCGCAATGAAAGCCTTCTATGCCGAAGAACAGAAACGCCACGACCCCAACGCCTTCCTGTCCAGCGGCGCGCCGCAACCCAACCCGGAAAAGCCCGAGCGGATCGAGCGGCTGCTGGCCGGCGCGCGGGCGGCCGGCTGCACCATCGAGCGGCAACGCGACCACGGCCTAGGTCCGATCGCGGCCATCCACACGCCGGAATATCTCGATTTCCTGGAGCATATCTTCGCCCGCTGGCAGCGCATCGAGGGCGCCTCCGAGGAGGTGATCCCCAACATCCATCCGATCGCGCGCGGCGGCGCCTATCCGGCCTCGGCCGTGGGCCAGGCCGGCTACCACATGGCCGACACCGCCTGCCCGATCTCGGCCGAGACATGGGACAGCGCGCTGTGGAGCGCCTGGAGCGCGGTGGAAGCAGCCGAGACGGTGCTTTCAGGCGCGCCGGCCGCCTATGCGCTGTGCCGGCCGCCCGGCCACCACGCCTTCGCCGACGTGGCGGGCGGCTTCTGCTTTATCAACAATTCGGCGGTCGCCGCGCAGGCGCTGCGCAAATCCGCGCCGCGCGTGGCGATCCTCGACGTCGACCTGCATCACGGCAACGGCACCCAGGGAATCTTCTATGCGAGGCCCGACGTGCTGACCGTGTCGCTGCATGCCGATCCGGTGCGCTTCTATCCGTTCTTCTGGGGCCATGCCGACGAACGGGGGGAAGGCCCCGGCCTCGGCTACAATCTCAACCTGCCGCTGCCGCGCAAGTCGGGCGACGAGGCGTTCCTGGAAGCGCTGGAGGCGGCCTTCCGGCGCATCCGTTCCTTCGCCCCCGAGGCGCTGGTGGTGGCCCTGGGGCTCGACGCCTTCGAGGGCGACCCTTTCGGCGGGCTTTCGGTGACGACGCCGGGCTTCTCGCGCATCGGCGAGGCGATCGCAGGGCTGAGGCTGCCGACCACCATCGTGCAGGAAGGCGGCTATCTGTGCGACGCGCTGGGCGACAACCTGACCGCCTTCCTGACCGGTTTCGGCGGCGCGGCGGGCTGAGCCACGGTCAGCGGCGCACGGCGGCCAGCGCCTTGCGCCGCGCGTCGTCGATCAGCATGTTGGCCACCTGCATGCGGATCATGGCGCGCTGGCGCAGATGCGGCGCGACCCGGTCGGGATGGTTGGAGAAGGCGAAGCTGCGGCGCAGCCGCCCGAAATCCGCGGCCTTCTTGACCTTGCTCAGGCCGAGCTCGGCCGCGATGGATTCGGGGTCGATCGGCAGCAGCCTCTCGTCCGGCGCGGCGGGCTCCTGCGTAATGTTGGCATCGGCAAGCAGAGCGGCGAATTCGGCCGCAAGATCGGCGCCGGTCGCGCGGTATTCGGCGTCGAACACCTCGCCCGAGACCTTGATGCGGCCGGAATGCAGTTCGTCGGCCACCGAGAGATAGTCGAAGGGAATGGACGGACGGGCCCCGCCTTCCGCATGCTCCGGCATGCCGGAGGCGACGAAAAGGTCGTCCAACAGGGAAGCGAAATCCCGCTTGGCTCCGGTACCGATGTTCGCCCCCCCTCGCTCGATCGCCCGCAAACGCGGTCTGTCCGAAGATAGGCCCGGCTCGTTAAAAATGCATGGTTGCGTTGCGGCGCAATTTAACGGCCTGCGCGATCGCAGCCAAGACGCCGCGAGATCTTGCATAGAGGGACGCCAGGGTCCTGCCCGGCAAAATGTCGCATGGCTGCCATGCGCATGCTGCGCTGCACAATCGTCACGTTTGACCTATATGTCTGCGGCAGGGAGGACCAACAGGAGCCTGGACCATGGGGTTCTTCACCGAGTTGTTCTCCCGCCCGCGCCCGACGGAACAGGCGCGCTATCGCGCAGCGCTGGCGCTGCTTCATTCCATGAGCAACGCCGACCGCTCCGACATCGGCATCAAGCCGGCCGATTTCCCGCGCATCGCCCGGGAAATGTCGCAGCGCTGAGCCCGGAAGCCGTCGCCACCGCAGCGCCGCATTCCCGGTTAGGCTTTTGCATGCCGAACGGAGATTCGCGATGAAGAGCCTGCCTGCCGCCGCGACCGTCACGCTTGCCCTCGCCGCCGCGCTTTCGCATGCGGCCGCCGACGAATCACCCTATATCGACGACCGCTCCGATGCGGCTTCGGTGGTCCGCTCGCTCTACAGCGCCATCAACCGCCACGAATATGCCCGCGCCTGGGACTATTACGGCGAGGCCAAGCCCGCGAAGGACTTCGACGCCTTCGTCAAGGGATACGAGAATACCGGGAAGGTCGAGGTCGAGACCGGCACGGCCTCGGAAGAAGGGGCCGCCGGCAGCATCTATTTCAGCCTGCCCGTGGCCATCCGCGCCACCGCCGCAGACGGCGGCAGCCAGGTCTTCGCCGGCTGCTATACGCTGCGGCAGGTGAATGCGCAGATCCAGGAACCGCCCTTCAATCCGATCCATATCGAAAAGGGCGCATTGAAGCCCTCAAGCGCCGATCTGGCCGACGCCCTGCCCGAAAGCTGCGGCGACGGACCGCCGCCGCCCAGGAAGGACGCGGCTTTGGAGCAGGCCCGGGCGGCCTTTGCTACCGCCTACGCCTCGCAATGCGACGCGCAGGCGCCGGACGGCGCCCCGGCGGGAACGCCCGAGGCCCACACGATCCGCTACAAGGCAGGAGATGCCGCCGAGAACGAGCCGGAGCGCGAGGTCAGGCTGTTCCGCTTCTTCTGCACGATGGGCGCGTATAACGAGACCGCCGTGTACTACGTCTCGGACGAAGACGGCGTGCGGCAATTGCAATTCGCCGTGCCGGAACTGGACATACGCTACGAGAACGGCGACAGCCAGGGCAAGGTCGAGGCGGTCGGCGTTATCGGCTTCCGGACCGAGGACCGGCTGGTCAACTCCGCCTATGATGAGGCTGCCCACACCATCGCCTCGCACGACAAATGGCGGGGCGTCGGCGATGCTTCGACATCCGGCATCTATCTGTTCCGCAACGGGCATTTCAGCCTCGTGCAATACGATGTCGACGCCAGCTACGACGGCGAGATCGACCCGCAGACGGTGCTAGACTACAACACGCCGCCCTGAACGCGCCCGCCTGTTCAGCGCGCCAGCGAAAGCATCCAGTTCAGCGTCTCGCGCCAGTCGGTCATGCGGATCGGCGTGCCGTGGGTGCCGGTCTCGAAGCGGGCGAAGCGGGCCGGATAGCCGGGCGATTTCGCCAGGATCGAGCGGAAGAAGGCTTCCTGGTTCTGCACCGGAAACACCGGGTCCTTGCTGCCCTGGGCGAAGAATACCGGCACCTTGCGCCGGAAGGCGGGGCTTGCGAAAAAGCTCTCGTCCCACAGCGAGCCGAGCAGAAGGAGCCCGTCGATGCGGGCGCCGGTATCCGTGCGGGCGGCCAGCTTCCAGCACAGCGCCCCGCCCATCGAGCCGCAGGCGACGAAGATTTTCGCCCCCGGGGAGGCCGTCGCATAGTGCCCGATCAAGGCCGCCACCTGGGCCGCGCCGCGATCGCCGAAATCGGGAAAATCGGGCGACAGGTAAAGCCCGCCATTCTCCGCCATCAGGTTCTTGATGCGGTTGAAGTTGCCGCCGAAGGTGAAGTCGTCCACGCCCTGCCGGCGCGAGCCGCCCTGCCCGTGCAGGTAGAGCGTGATGACGGAGGCGCGCTTCGTGCTACCCACGGCGACATAACGCACGGTCCCGGCCTCGCTCTTCAGCGCAAGGTCCTGCTGCGCCTTGCGCACGCCGAGCGCGGTGTACTCACCACGCACCCGGCGCTCCGGCACCTCGTCGCGCTGGTTTATGTCGCGCAGTTCGCGATAGTCGAACACGCGGTAAAGCTCGCCCTTCTCCGAAGACAGCAGCGCCGGATAGGCAAAGAGATCGTCCTTGAAGGATTTCAATGTCTGCGCCTGGGCGGTGGCTGATCCGGCGACCAGCAGCGCCGCCAGAGCCGGCAGCACGCGACAGATCAAAAACCGGGGTGAGCACAACTGCAAGGACATGGCTGTCCTTGCCGCGCCGGCACGCCGCTTGTCAACGTGTCAACCCTGCAGCACGCCGCCGGCGTCCGCCAGTGCCCCGGGCGTGTCGACGTCCACCGCGGCACCGGCGCCGATCTCCACGTCGATAACGTCGAGCCCGCCCGCCTCGATGAGATGGCGGGCGCCGGTATCGCCCTCCAGATGCGAGATGGCGGGAAAAAGAGCGCGCGGCAGCAGCACCGGGTTGCCGCGCTTGCCCTCGTGCGAGGCGCGCACGACAGCGGTGCCCCCGGCCTTGCGGAAGGCGTCCACCAGCCGGTCGAGGTCGGCGGTTGCGACGCCCGGCATGTCGCCCAGCACGATCAGCGCACCGGCGGCGTCCTGCGGCAGCGCCGCCACGCCGGCCTTGAGCGAGGTGGAGAGCCCATCGGCGAAATCGGGGTTTTCCGCAAAACGGACGGCAAGCCCTTCGAGCGCCTCATGCACGCGTCCCCGCTGGTGGCCGGTGACGACGAACGTGCCGGCCGTCTTGGTGGCCAGCACCCGCTCGGCCGTGCGCCGCACCAGCGGCTTGCCGTCGAACAGCGCCATCAGCTTGTTCGGCCCGCCCATGCGGCTCGACCGGCCGGCCGCCAGCAGCACCGCATAGACCTTCGGGTCCGGCCTCTTCGCCTCCGCTCGGTCTGCGCCCACCTTGCCGGCGGCCGGCTCGCGCGGCTGCGGCCGGGTGGGGATTTCCATGAGCAGCCCGCCGACGCCCATGCCGGCAATGTCTTCCCGCGTCACGGGAATGCCGGCCATCAGCCGGTCCAGCACCCAGTCGAAGCCGTTGAGCTTGGGGCTGCGGGCGCAGCCCGGCGCGCCGAGAACCGGCTTGCCCTGGCGCTCCCCCAGTACGAACAGATTGCCCGGATCGACCGGCATGCCGGAGCGGTGAACGGTGCCGCCCGAGGCGTGGATGGCGGCGGGGATGACGTCCTCGTCCGGGTCGCTCATGGCGGAGGCGCCGAACACCAGCACCATGTCGCTCTCGCCCGCCAGTTCGACGATGGCCTGCGCCACCTCGGGCGCTGCATGCGGAGTGCGGATCTCGCCCGAGATCGTGCTGCCGGTGCGGCCGATGCGCTCCTCGGTGACGCGCAGCGTCTTGTCGAGGACGCTGGCCTTGATCGAGGGCAGCACGGTCTGCACCACGCCCACCCGGAACGGCTTGTAGGGGTGCATGCGGAAGGCCTCGCGCCCGCGAGCGAGCGAGATCGCCTTTTGCAGCGTTTCCTCCGGCACGGCGAAGGGGATGATCTTGATCGTGGCCACCATCTGGCCTTCCACCATCGGCGCGAAGGCAGGCATGGTGGCCACGGTGATGTCCTGGTCCACGAGGTTGATGGAATCGATCAGCTGCCTGTCGACCGTGAAGATGCCGGAGACGGTCGCATAGAGGTTGACCCGGCCGGTGGCCGGCGGCCGGGCCTCGATGCCGGCGAAGCCGAGCGCGGCCGCGAGGCGTCCGGCAGCCTCGTTCTCCTCCACGTCGTCATCGGCCAGAACGGCCACCACCACCTCGCTCATGCCGGCGGCGCGGAAGGCGGCGATGTCGTCGGCGGTCAGGCGGCTGGCCTTGCGCAGGCGCCGGTCGCCGACCACGGTGGAATGAGCGAGGATGGCGCGCTCGGCCTCTTCGAGCGGAACCGGGCCGAACCTCATGCCACGTCCTCCTTCGCCTCCAGCCCGCGCGAGCGGAAGGCGCGGATCACCTGCCCCAGCACCGCGACCGCGATCTCGGCCGGGCTGGCCGCGCCGATCTCCAGCCCGATCGGCGCATGGATGCGCACGATCTGCTCCGGCCGGGCGCCGAGCGCCAAAAGGCGCTCCACGCGCTTGGCATGCGTCTTGCGGCTGCCCAGCGCGCCGACATAGAAGCATTCCGCGTCGAGCGCGGCTTTCAGCGCGAAATCGTCCACCTTGGGGTCATGGGTCACGGCGGCAAGCGCGGTGTAGCCGTCCAGCGGCTGGCACTTCAGCACGTCCTCGGGCCATTCCGCATGCAGCGGGGTATCGGGAAAGCGGTCCTTGGTGGCGAAGGCGGTGCGCGGATCGATGATCTCGACCGGATAGCCGGCGATCCTGGCCATCGGCGCCAGCGCCTGGCTGATATGGACCGCGCCGATCACCACCAGGCGCGGATGCGGCAGATGGGCATTGAGGAAATAGCTCTGTCCCTCCACCGTCACCGAGCCGGAGCGCCCGGTGCGGAAGGCCGCGGTGATCGCCTCGCCCAGTTCGCCGGAGACCGCGTCGCCTTCATGCACGAGGCGGGCGCTGCCGTCGCCCAGATCCGTCACCAGCACCGCCGCACGGCGGTCGCGTCGGTCGGCGTTCAGTTCCCTGAGAAGCTGCAGATCCATGATCGCCCCTTTCAAATTGCGTCAGGGCGCGGCGACTTACAGTTCGCCCTCGCGCAATTTGGTCAGCCCAGCCGTTCGACGTAGACCTTGATGCGTCCGCCGCAGGAAAGCCCGACACGCCACGCCGTCTCGTCGGCCACGCCGAATTCCAGCATCCGCGGCTTGCCGCTTTCGATCACGTCGAGCGCCTCGGTGACGACCGCGCCTTCGACGCATCCGCCGGAGACGGAGCCGTGGAAATTCCCTTCCGCGTCGATGACCAGATGGCTGCCCGCCGGGCGCGGCGCCGAGCCCCAGGTCTCGACCACCGTGGCGATGGCGACGTCGCGGCCGTTCTCCCTCCACCCTTCGGCGATGACGAGGGGGTCGCGGGCCTCGTCCAGATCGGTCTCGTGTTCCATGATCTTTCCTCCACCCATCCGATAGATAGCTATGCCGCCGCCCGGATGCCACCCTGCATCCAGCGGCGCGGGTCGACCTCGCGGCCGGCGCGCCCGTCCAGCGACGCGCACAGATCGGCCAGCGCTTCCAGATTGTGCACCGGGCGGAATTCGTCGACATGCGGCAGCATGGCCTTGACGCCGCGCGCGCGGGCCTCGAAGCCGTCGAAGCGCAGCAGCGGGTTGAGCCAGATCAGCCGCCGGCAGGACTTGCGCAACCGTTCCGTCTCCCGCGCGAGCTCGCCGGCGTCGTCGCGCTCCAGCCCGTCGGTGATGAGCAGCACCACGGCCCCCTGCCCCAGCACGCGGCGCGACCACAGCCGGTTGAACTCGGCCAGCGCGTCGCCGATGCGCGTGCCGCCGGACCAATCCTTCACCAGCGCCGAGCAGTCGGCCAGCGCCTGGTCGGGGTCGCGGTTGCGCAACTGCCGGGTGAGGTTGGTCAGCCGCGTGCCGAAGACGAAGGCGTGCGTGCGCCGCCGCTTCTCGGCGAGCGCATGCAGGAAATGCAGGAAGACGCGGCTGTACTGGCTCATCGAGCCGGAAATGTCGGCCAGCACCACCAGCGGCGGGTGCACCTCGCGTGGAGAGCGGAACCGGGGCAGGATCAGCCCGCCGCCGGTGCGTGAGGCCTGCCGCATCATGGCCCGCGGGTCGATGCGGGCGCCGCGCGGGTCGGGGCGGAAGCGGCGCGTCGCCACCAGGTCGAAAGGCAGCCGCAGCTCCGAAATGGCCCGCCGTGCGGCGGCAAGCTCGGCCGCGGTCATCTGCGCGAAATCCTTGGTGCGCAGCACCTCGTCGCCGGAAACGGTGAAGCGGGCGTCCACCTCGACCTCGGGAATCTCGCGCGGCGGCCGGTCTTTCTCGCGGTCCGCGAACAGCGCCTCGCCCACCCGGCTTTCGGCCGCGCGCAGCCTCTGCTTCTCGCGCGTGTCGGGCGCCACGGGCGAGAACATGGCCAGCATCTTCTCGATCAGCTCGCGCGACTTCCAGAACAGGCGGAACGCCTCGTCGAAGGTGGCGTGGTCCTCGTGGCGCGTGACCAGCACGCAATGCAGCGTCCAGTAGAAATCGTCCCGGCTGCCGATGCCGGCGGCCAGCACCGCCTCGATGGCGTCCTTCACCGAGGCCGGCCCGACCCGCATGCCCGCCTTGCGCAGCGCGCGCGCGAAATAGACGATGTTGTCGGCGATGCGGCCGTCAGGTGTAGCCCTATTATTCGGACCTTCACAAGAGACGACCATGGCCGCTACTCGGCGGCCGCAAGCTCGGCCTTGACCTCGCCGAGGATGCGGCGGCCCTCACCCTGCTCTATGCGGGCGATGTCGTCCTGATATTTCAGCAGCACGCCGATCATGTCGGACACGGTCTCCGGGTCGAGCGCCACCTTGTCCAGCTCGGTCAGCGCGCCGGCCCAGTCGATGGTCTCGGCCACGCCCGGCGCCTTGAACAGGTCGAGCGTGCGCAGCTTCTGGATGAAGGAGACCACCTCGGCCGAAAGCCGGCTGTTGGCCTGCGGCACCTTGCGGCGCACGATCTCCAGTTCG
>ERZ778021.3647-NODE-3647-length-10766-cov-2.868920_pt1 | contig 10766 bp, 7 predicted proteins | sample MGYA00375751_ERZ778021 | MGnify/ENA primary metagenome ERZ778021 (study PRJEB29350, sample SAMN05389814) | bioreactor metagenome | isolation source: Thiocyanate stock bioreactor | place: South Africa: University of Cape Town | collected 2013-08-29 ... | reverse complement strand
TAATGACAAAGAGCAGATTGGGAGCGACAGTGGTAACAGATGAAAACGGAAAAGTGGAGGGCGTCATTACCGACGGAGATCTGAGGAGAATGCTTGAGAAAAATATTTCAGAACCTAAAATAATGGGATCCGCATTTTTTGCCAAAGACATTATGAGCAAATTTCCCAAAACCATTCATCCGGAAGACCTCGCAATTGAAGCCCTTGATAAAATGAGGGCAAATAATATTACCCAACTGGTTGTTGCAGATGAAACCGGATACAAGGGAATTATTCATCTGCACGATCTGGTCAGGGAAGGAATAATTTAGACAGGAATGAAAAATAACAACAACAATTACGTTGCAATCATGGCCGGAGGAATCGGCAGCAGATTTTGGCCGGTCAGCAGGGCCGGTTTTCCCAAACAATTCCTCGATATTTTATACACGGGAGAAACGCTTATCCAATCAACATTTGAACGGTTCAAAAAATTTATTCCTCCTGAAAATATTTACATCGTCACCGCCGAAGAATACAAGCCGCTGGTGATAAATCAATTGCCCGGACTAAACCCGGATAATATTGTTTGCGAACCTTCAAGAAAAAATACGGCACCCTGTATTGCCTACATCAGTACAAAACTTGTTCAGCTCAATCCAAAAGCAAACCTTATTTGTGCCCCTGCCGATCACCTGATTTTGAATGATACGGGATTTGTAAAAGTTTGTCTTGAAGCACTTGGGTTCACAACAGAAAACAATGCACTTGTCACTTTGGGATTAAAACCCACTTATCCCAACACCGGATATGGTTATATCCAGTATGAACAGCCGGCAGTTTCAGACAATGTATATAAAGTAAAAACATTTACAGAAAAACCAGACCTGGAACTCGCAAAAACATTTATTGCAAGCGGTGACTTTCTTTGGAATTCGGGAATCTTTGTCTGGAAAGCCCAAAATATTTTGGCTGCATTTGAAAAACTATTACCCGAAATCTATGAGTTGTTTGATGGCGCCAGAGGAACTATGAATACCAATAAGGAAAGTGAAGCCATTAAATTAGTGTATCCTTTATGTTCAAATATTTCCATTGATTATGGCATCCTTGAAAAGGCTGAAAATGTGTATGTCATTCCCGCATCTTTTGGATGGAGCGATCTCGGCACCTGGGGCAGTGCTTATGAAAACCTGGAAAAAGATTACATGGAAAATGCGGTGGCCGGTGAGAATGTCATCTTATATAGTTCATTCAGAAGGAAAAAAGCTCATATTGTTGCAGGGGTTAGAAGACTTCATCGTAGTAGATACTCCGGATGCACTCCTTGTTTGCAAGAAAGAAAAGGAACAACAAATCAAAGAATATCTTTCAGAAATCAGGCGCAACAAAGGCGATAAATATTTGTAAATGTTAAAAGGAAAAATACCTGGCAAAGAAACTATTTTCACGACCATGAGCCAGCTTGCCCGTGAACACCAGGCAATCAATCTGGGACAGGGATTTCCCGATTACGATCCTGATCAAACACTCATCAACCTGGTCAATGAGGCGATGAACAATGGATATAATCAATATGCACCTGCGATGGGGTATTTGCCATTGAGGGAATCCATTGCTCAAAAATCAAAATCATTATACCATTGTGAAATTGACCCTCAGCAGGAAGTCTGTATCACGCCCGGCGGTACTTACGCCATCTATACTGCGCTCACCACCGTCCTGCATCCCGGCGATGAAGTGATCGTTTTTGAACCGGCTTATGACAGCTATGTTCCTGACATTCTTATAAATGGCGCCAAACCGGTTTTTATTCCATTGAGCTATCCGGATTTTTCAATTGACTGGGACAGGGTACGCAATGCCATTTCCGGCAAAACAAAAATGATCCTCATCAACAGCCCGCACAATCCGACAAGTTCAGTTTTGAATTCGTCTGATTTGAAAGAGCTGTCCGAAATTGTCAACAGGCATGATCTCTATGTATTGAGTGACGAAGTGTATGAACCCATCATCTTTGACGGGATGAAACATGAAAGTGTTTTGAAATATCCGGAAATATTTAAAAAAAGTTTTGTGGTATTTTCTTTTGGAAAAGTATATCACTGCACAGGATGGAAAACAGGATATTGCATTGCTCCTAAAAGCCTGATGAAGGAATTTGCAGCCATTCACCAGTTCAATGCATTCTGCTGTTTTCATCTTGTTCAGGTGGCATTGGCAACATTCATGAAAAATGAAAAAACATTTTCATCTCTTAGCAATTTCTATCAAAAGAAAAGAGATTTATTGTCTTCCCAACTGACCGGTGCAGGATTCAAAGCCTTGCCATCGCATGGAAGTTTTTTTCAATTATTTGATTATTCATCTCTCTCTGATGAAGATGATTTGTCATTTGCAAAAAATATGACCATCCATGCAGGTGTGGGTGCCATTCCCGTTTCTCCTTTTTACAGTCAGAAATCCAATGTTCATGCATTAAGGTTCTGTTTTGCAACAAAAGATGAGACACTGGTGGCTGCCGGTGAACGGTTAAAAAACTATTTCAGGAATTAATTTGCAAATTTGGTAGCGGACGTGCATTGGGCACGCTGTTTTTTGGTATTGAAAATTTTCGTTACCTCAATTCTGTACCATTTCCCTGTTCATTTATTTTGCTAAAATTTATGTAATTCACTCAGCTAAAGAAGTTAGTGTTGATAACTTTAATTGTCTATATTTGCCCTTCAGACTATTTTACATTTTTAACAAACAATACATTCAAATGGCTAGTTCAAATACTGATAAACCGGACAAAATCTCCGAAAAATTAAAGGCTCTGAAACTCACAATTGAAAAGATTGACAAAGACTTCGGGAAAGGCAGTGTGATGATGATGAACGAAAAATCGCAGGAGCCTCACGAAGTTATTTCGACCGGTTCACTTGGACTGGATGTGGCGCTTGGTATCGGAGGCCTTCCCAAAGGAAGGGTAATTGAAATTTATGGACCTGAGTCGTCCGGAAAAACTACCCTCGCAATCCACGTCATTGCAGAGGCTCAGAAAAAAGGAGGTGTTTGTGCCATTATTGATGCAGAACACGCTTTCGATAACATTTATGCACGGAAACTGGGAGTCAATGTCGACAATCTGCTGATCAGCCAGCCGGATTACGGAGAGCAGGCTTTGGAAATAGCCGATCGTTTGATATTGAGTGGCGCTCTGGATGTAGTGGTAATTGATTCCGTTGCAGCACTTGTTCCCAAAGGAGAATTGGAAGGTGAAATGGGCGACAGCAAGATGGGTTTACAGGCAAGGTTGATGAGCCAGGCATTAAGAAAACTGACAGCTACTATTAGCAAAACAAAATGTTGCTGCATTTTTATTAATCAATTGAGAGAAAAGATCGGGGTTATGTTTGGCAATCCTGAAACGACCACCGGTGGTAATGCACTGAAATTTTATTCTTCAGTAAGACTCGATATCCGCAGAATCGGCCAGATAAAAGACGGAGACCAATCTGTAGGAAACAGGGTAAAAGTAAAAGTGGTGAAAAACAAAATGGCTCCTCCATTCAGAATTGCGGAATTTGATATTATTTACGGAGAGGGGATTTCAAAGAATGGTGAAATCATCGACATGGGTGTGGATCTCGGAATCATTCAAAAGAGCGGAAGTTGGTTCAGCTATGATGGAAACAAACTCGGACAAGGAAGAGATGCAGTCAAAACTCTCCTTACGGATAATCCTGGACTTTCTGCCGAAATTGAAGGAAAGATCAAAACGAAAATTGCTGAAGCAAATAATTGATTTCTCAATATACAAATCACAAAAAGCCCTGTACATCAACGATACAGGGCTTTTTCATTCAACTTCTACAAAAATCAAATACTACTGATAAAGGGTACGGTAAACCACTGAAACACTGGTGGCAAAACATTAATCATAGCTGCCTGTCCCTGGATATTCTTTATCTTTTTATCAATTTCATTTCTCTGGTTCAAAAGGGAATCTTTCATTTGTTTCAATTCTTTTTGATGAGCTCCTTTTGCTGAATCCAGTGACTTTTCCATTTGTTCAATTTGTTTTTCCTGCTGGTTTTTCAAAGAATCAATTTGACCAGGTCCTCTGTACTTATACTTTTCGCCGGGCTGGTCATCATTACTGTCATCATTCCAATCATCTGTACGCTGCAGCCCGTTTTCTTTCATTACATATTGAACATCCCGGTCGTAATCATAGCTTGTAAATGAATCGGAAAAATCAGAATCATACCCGTCCCATCCTCTGAATAGAAAAAATTTTGCCCTGTTCACCGAAACAAAATCTCTGTCCACTTTTATTCTGCGATTTACCGGAACAAAAACGGATACCTCAACAAATTGGTTTCTGAATTTATCGTTCGTGTTGATCGGAATTTGATTGTTGAGATATAACGTGCTGTCCTGTTGATAACCGCCAAAAGGAATTTTCAGAGCCAGGTTGTCAGCTTCCTGCCTGGAATACCCATTGCTCATAGTCAGATATTTCACATGAAAGCTGGAATCTGTGGATTGCAAAATCCTCAATTTAATGTTCGGAACAAAGGCTGTATCATCTCCAATGTTGAATACAGAATAAGGTTCAAATGACAACCAGGGTTTCCATCTGAAATCTATTTTGCGAACCGGCATAATTACAAGAGAATTAATTCCGGGATCACTCAACCCGATGGTGTGCTCGTTTGGTGTGCTTATATATTTAAAATCCCGGCCAACAAAGGATATCAGGGCAAACAAACAAATCCATCCGAAAATCCACAGGCCAATCATTGTGTTTCGATAATAATTATTGGTCGATCTTCTCTTGGCGAGCAACCGGATAATAAAAACGATCATTCCTACCACTAAAACGCCCACAAAGAATATCAACGTTAACCATGCCAGCACATTTTGCCATCCATCTGTTACAATGAAATTTTTTAAAGGAAAAACCCCAACCGCTGCTACTCCAAGCGCGAAGACAACAGCAAGTATAGCAAAGGCAATAGAACCAAGGATGATGTAGGCAAAAACTTTAAACAGAATCAGGATTATTCTTCCCAAAGCTCCACCCGACCTGTTCACCGTTTGGGCAAATTCCTGGCGCATCTGAGGCCCGTTTTCTTTCATATAATTTCCGGCATCCTTACCCATTTTTTCTAATCTTTCAGATACGCCTTTCATCTCCTTTACCACGGATTCCTTGATAGAATTCAAATCCACTTTTTCACCTTTCATCTGAAGTTTTTCGCTTGTAGTCCTGGCTTCAGGGATTACAATCCACAGAATGATATAAATAATCAAAGTGCCGGGACTAAATGTAAATCCCCAGAAATGTGGAAACGTTCCCCATCCCAAATTGGCCCATCTGAAGAAAAAGGTAAAAAAGGGAAGCAGGAAAATTACCCGCGGGATCCAGGGATTAATGTTGAAATAACTTCCTATACCTCCGCAAACTCCGGCAACAATGCGGTCATCCGGATTCCTGTATAACCTTCTTCCTGCCCCTACACTCAATGACTGGCTTGAAGGAAGGAAAATCCATAGTATCATATAAGCCAGAAATCCAACACCACTGATGATAAACAGGATTCTCACTATCCAGGGATCAATATTCAGATAATTGGCAATCCCACTGCACACACCACCCAAAATTTTGTTGGTATCATCGCGATAGAGCTGTTTAGATCTATACTGCCAGTTAAATTGGGATGAAGAGTGTGTGGATTCTTCTTCATTTGCCTTCTTTGAATTTGATGTGTTTTCATCACTTTCCGCTTCAGCAAAATCTTTGGGACGGCCCATGTTGTCAATAATGACATTTACATCATTGTCGGTTATGCAGGTGGCACCATTTTTAAGTCTTTGCTGAAAAAGTTCGCTGATTCTGCTTTCAATATCATTGATGATTTCATCTTTACCTTCTTCATTGGCAAAATATGATCTCAGGCTTTCAATGTATTGCTGGAGAATATCGTAGGCCGATTCTTCAATGGGAACCACGACTCCCTGAAAGTTGATGTTTATTACCTTTTTCATTTTATGTCGTTATTAAGAAGTTGAATATTTATTGGTTTTATTTCGATTTGTTGGTTATCGTTTTCACTGCATTGGCCAGTTCATTCCAGGTGGTCTCCAGCTCCTTGTAAAACTCTTCGCCTTTTTCAGTCAGTGAAAAATATTTGCGTGGAGGGCCGCTTGTGCTTTCTACCCATCTGTACTTTAAAAGTTCGGCATTTTTCAGGCGTGTGAGAAGTGGATACAACGTTCCTTCCAGAATATTCAGATTGGCTGATTTCATCATATCAATAATGTCACTTGGATAGGCTTCACCCAATTTGATTATTGAAAGGATACAGAATTCAAGCACCCCTTTGCGCATTTGGCTTGATGTATTTTCTATATTCATCTTATGGTTTTTTTAGCTCTGTTCGATAATCACAACACAAAGATAATGTGTTTTATGGTACTATGTATAACATACTACTTTGAAAATAGCAATAAATTTAAGAGCTACCTTATATTAAAATGACTATCAGTTAGTTATGAGCAATATATTTTAAAAATAATTTTTTATTTTTTGACAAAAGGCAAAAAATAATGATGTACGGTACAAAATTTCACCTCAAAAAAATACTTTCTTTGCTATTCTCAACCGGAAAATCTGTAAAATTCAAAATCAGGAGAAATAAATTTCTTCCCCAATCATAAACATTACAAACATGCAGTTACCTTATTTCTTTGAAGAAGCCCTGGCAACCCATCCGGATGTCTTTGAACTGTCGCCCGAAACAGCCAGACATGTAGTTCAGGTTTTACGAATGAAAGAAAATGACGAACTACTTCTCTCCAACGGAAAAGGCCTTGAAGTGCATGCAAAAATTATTCAATCCGGGAAACGAAATGTACAGGTAGAAAAAAAAGTGAGCCGCACATTCTCAAAAGATGTTCACGAAACAGCCATCGCCATTTCCCTTTTAAAAAATGAATCACGGTTTGAATGGTTTTTAGAAAAAGCAACCGAAATAGGAATAAACAGAATCATTCCTCTTTTATGCAAAAGAACTGAGAGGCGAACAATGCGCGTAGCAAGGATGAAAAACATTTTGACAAGCGCAATGTTGCAAAGCCGCCAGGTATTTTTGCCGCAATTAGATGAGGTAACCGCATTGGTTGATTTATCTGTTGAGCCACAATACAAACAAAAGTTTATCGCACATTGCATTGATAACAGCGACAGACAGGAGTTGAAAAATTTAAAGAACAACGACTCTTCGGGAATTGTATTAATCGGGCCGGAGGGTGATTTTGATGCTGAGGAAATCGAATTTTGCCTTCAAAGTGGATTTTTACCGGTTTCACTGGGAACCACCCGTCTTCGAACAGAAACAGCCGGCATTGTAGCGGCTGTTCTATTGAAATTTTGATTCAAATTCAGTTTTGATTTTCCTCCGGTTCCTTTTCCACAAGGCGAAATCCATTACCGTGGATATTCACTATTTCAAGATTGGGATCACCTTTTAAATACTTACGAAGTTTGGCGATATATACATCCATGCTCCTCCCGTTGAAATAGGTATCGCTGCCCCAAATCTTTTTCAAGGCAGTTTCCCTTGGCAGCAAATCATTTTTGTATTCAGCAAGCATCCTTAAAAGTTCATTTTCCTTTGGAGAAAGAGTTTGAACATCTTTTCCGACGCCGAGCTGACGCAACCTGGGATTAAAATGAAATTTACCCAAATCATATTCTGCATTTTCTTCTTCTTTGTGCAATTCTTCATTCCTCTTCAGGATGGCTTTGATCTTGTGTAACAATACATCACTGTCAAAGGGTTTTGTAATATAATCATCGGCTCCCAACTTGTAACCTTTGATAATATCCTCCTTCATCGTCTTTGCCGAGATGAAAAAAAGCGGCATATCGGGATCCACATTTCTTATTTCTTCCGCAAGTGCAAATCCATCCATATTGGGCATCATTACGTCCAAAAGGCACAGGTCAAATTTTTCCCGCTGAAATGCAGCCAAACCCAGCCTTCCATCTCTTTCCAGTTCAACCTCATAATCATTCAGTTCCAGATAATTTTTTAAAACCATCCCCAGATTGGGATCGTCTTCGCAAATCAATATTTTCGGTTTCCTGTTTTCCATGATCTTTTATTTCTAAAGTTAAAAATAGATACCGGAATTTATTAAAAATTTCCGCAATAGTGTTTTAACATATATAATGCCACAATCCTGAAAATTGTGAAGATTCATCTAAAAGTTAAAACAATCTTACCAAACAGCCCAATTACTCACATCAGCAACTTCAATTCTAGGATATAAAGCAATGATTCCAAATTAATTACAAGGTACTTCCTACACTTCGCCGGATTTCAGACATATTGTCAATAGCTCATGTATATAAATTAAAGTAAAACAGGCAATTCGTCACATTACTACACTCACCTGTTTCAATTTTAAAAAAGGATATGAAAAGAATTTCTCCAATAATTCCTGGTGCTTCCGGCAGATTTTACTTCGGAATTCAGTTTTGAACCGTTGACAATAACCTGCAAAAAAATGTACACAACTTCACATTTAATCAAATCATACCCAACTAACTTTAAATAAACCCATTCCACAAATTCAAAATTGTTTATATAAAATTAAATTTAACATTTTAGAGATTGCCATTTACATGCTGAAGCTCAAAACATAATGCCGGCAACGGTTTCAAAGAAACCCAAACTCTCATTTAAATCATTGTTTACAAATCACTTAAAATAAATTCATTGGAATACTTGCAGGTAAATAATTTACCAATTATATTTGCCACGGTTTTTCATAGGATATTGGATTTTAAAGCGGGACTAGATTTCTATCTTGGTCCCTTTTTTATTTCATCTTTATTTTTCCTTGCAAATCCGTTTCCAACACTTTTTCATCTTTCAGATATTCTACAATTTGTAAAAGATCCGGCAAAGGAATCTTGCTCATCTGTTTTAGTTGATCCATCTGAATCCCGCCATTCATGCGTATGACAGAGGTAACTGTATCTATATTATTTGTCGAAACAGGACTGCGGTTTTTATTTAGACAAACATCACAAATTCCACATGGATTGACCTCGCCACCTCCAAAATATGAATTAATAAAAATGCTCCGGCACACATCCTTTTGTATCGTGAATTGAATCATCGCTTCGAGCCTCGCCTCATAGGCTTTTTTCCTTTCAGAAATGTTCTTTGCATCGACCACCAAATCAGTAACCTCAGGCCTGTTGGTCAAAAAAAGCAACTTAGGAATTTCCGATCTCGGAATATAGTCTATAATTTTTCTACGATTTAATTCCAACAAATCTGACTTCACTTTCTCTTTATCCATTCTGAGAAATCGCGCCAATGTGAATTCATCAACAGGGCATCTTTGGTCAAATATGCCATCATAACTTCGAAGCAATCCTTTGATCACCGGTGAAAATTCCGGATATTTCGATTCAAATTCATACAAGGTTTGCTTTGTTGCAAAAAATTCAACTGTTGACTGATTGAAGAATGAATCGCTGAGGACAAAGTAACCTTCCTGTTCCAAAATCTTTATTACACTGGAAACAAGCAGCGGGTTCAATTTAAATTTTTCAAGAAAATCACCTATTTCAAAATCAAAAGAAAGATCCTTCCCTTTATTGGCCGCCAGGCCGAGATAATGACAAATAGCGGCAAAAACGGTGCGAATCTCTTTTATTTCCGGATATCTGACAGCCACCAAACTTTTCAAATCTGAAATTTCACTTTGATTGTAAAGCAATACCGCGTAAGCTTTCTTCCCGTCTCTGCCTGCTCTGCCTGCTTCCTGGTAATAATATTCAAGAGCCTCGGGCATATCAAAATGAACAACCACCCTTACATCCGGTTTATCAATTCCCATCCCGAATGCATTTGTGCAACAGATAACCCGGATCCGGTTTCCAATCCAGTCGTCCTGCCTTTGCCTTCGCTCATCTGCCGTAAGCCCGGCATGATAAAATCCGGAGCTGATGTGGTGAGATGAAAGCAATTTGGAAACGTCTTTTGTCCGTTTTCTGCTTTTGCAATAAACGATGGCCGAACCCGGAACTTTTTTAAGTATTTCAATTAATTTATTCTCTTTTGAAGGCGGGTCAAACACACTATAGGATAATGCTTCACGAATATACGGTTGCGAATAAACCTGAAAACCCTCGCAAAGATTCAATTTATTACAAATGTCCTTCTGCACATCTGTCGTTGCAGATGCAGTCAGTGCAATAACAGGGACATCTTTTAAATATCCCCTGAGATTTCCGATTCTCAGATAAGAGGGCCTGAAATCATAACCCCATTGTGAAATACAATGAGCTTCATCAACTGCGATCAGATTGACCTTCAGATAAGGAATGTATTCCCTGAATAAACCGGTTTCAAGCCTTTCAGGAGAGACATACAAAAATTTATAATCTCCGCTTAATGCTTTTTCAAAAGTTTTTTTCACATGTCCAAAACTCATTCCACTGTGAATAAACAAGGTACTGATACCTCTTTTTTCAAGATTCCCCACCTGATCTTTCATCAGTGCAATCAGGGGAGTGATGACAATGCATAAGCCGGGATTCATCAGTGCGGGTACCTGAAAACAAACGGATTTGCCACCTCCGGTCGGTAGGATAGCCAGCGTATCCATTCCTGCAAGAACATGGCGGATCATCTCTTCCTGCATCGGCCTGAAGCTGCTGTAATTCCAATATTTATATAATATTTCAGCCGGCGTCATTTCACCCAAAATAA
>ERZ778021.3646-NODE-3646-length-10766-cov-3.232471_pt1 | contig 10766 bp, 10 predicted proteins | sample MGYA00375751_ERZ778021 | MGnify/ENA primary metagenome ERZ778021 (study PRJEB29350, sample SAMN05389814) | bioreactor metagenome | isolation source: Thiocyanate stock bioreactor | place: South Africa: University of Cape Town | collected 2013-08-29 ... | reverse complement strand
TGGTGGTTGACCAGAATGGCCTGTATATTAGCGGCGCTATAGTGGCCTTCAGCGCCATTATTGCCACCGCGTCGGTGATGCTGGTCTTCCAGATAGGCCAGCCCAGGATATGGATGGCAATGGGCAGGGACGGCCTGCTGCCGAAAAAATTCGCAAGCCTGCATCCCAGGTGGCAGACCCCGGCTTTTGCCACCATTGTAACGGGACTGCTTGTAGGTGTTCCGGCCTTATTTATGAACCTGGACCTGGTCATTTCCCTCACCAGCATCGGGACCTTATTTGCCTTTATAATAGTATGTTCCGGTGTATTGGTGCTGCAGAAGCGCCCGGACAGGCCGGAGAGCAGGTTCAGGGTGCCTTTTGTGAACAGCAGGTATATCGTGCCGCTCCTATTGGTGGTAGCGGTGGCTGTGACGAGTTATTATTACCCTGCTTATTTTACGGACCTGTTCAGCGCCGAGGGCTGGACGGATAATATCCCGATGATAGCCTTCTGGCTGGTTGCGGTCGTGATGACCATATTATGCGCCTGGTATGCCTTCTCTTTAATACCCGTGCTGGGCATGATAAGCTGCTTTTACCTGATGGCCCAGGAGGCTGTCAGCAACTGGCTGGGCTTCGGGGTATGGCTGTTGCTCGGTCTTGTCCTGTATTTTGCCTATGGCTACAGGAACAGCAGGTTACGGTATAAGTCCGCTTAGGCTATTTGATAAAAGGCAGGTATTTCTTTACCAGCTCGTTGAATTCTTCTGAGATCTTCAGCCGCATGCTCAGTCCCAGGAAGAGTATGCTGTAAATGCCTCCTTTCAGGAACATATTGCAGATAGGGTTGGAAAACAGGTTCAGGAAGTAGCATGCTGCCAGGGCTACGATGCTGATACCGGCTATTTTGAGGGTATTGACCGTATAAGGCTGGATGCCCAGCTTCCTGTACAGGAATACGGACTTCAGCACCGCGTACATGACCATGCCTATGCTGCTGGCCCAGGCCACGCCCTGCAGGCCGTAAACGTCTATCCAGTTATAGATCAGGATAACGATAACGATAAGGCTGGAAAAGGAGAATAAGGTATTATACAGGTAATACTTGCTGAGCGTAAGGACTTCCAGGCTCAGGCCTCCCAGCACATCTATGACGTGACCGATGAGCAGGATCAGCATGATATGGCTGACCGACTCATAGCCCGGCTTGAGGAGATTGATCAGGTATTGTATCTCATTAGCGCAGAGTAAAATGCCGACAGACAGGAAGAGTACCAGCAGCTGCATTACGGAAGCGCTTTTGATAAAGTTAGCACGCAGCTTTTTGAGCTGTGCCTTTTGATAGGCATCCGATAAGGAAGGCAGGGCGGAAAGGCTGAGCGCACGTATGGGGTTTTTGATCACGCTGATAGCAAAGGCCGCTGTTCCGTAGATAGCAATAGCTTCCAGGCCGTTATAGGCCAGCGGGCCTATCAGTATGGTATCTATCTGGATGATAAGCACCGCGGATATGACCACAAAGGTCTGGTTGAAGGCAAACGAAATGATGCGCAGGATCTCCCTGTTAGTGAAATCGCCCTTTGTATAGCCGAACTTAAATCCGTCGAAACGGTAGATAAAATAGGCTAAGTACACAATAGGGACCAGGTAGAGCAGCACATACCACCAGATGAAGGTGTCGAAATTAATGAGGTGATAGGCGTAGAGGAAGATCAGCGCCAGGTAGATCAGCCTGTTGAGGATCTCTCTGGCAAAGCTCTGGATGGCCGTCTTATAGATGGATTGCAGGTAGCCTTCCATCCATAGGATAATGGATACAAGGAGGGTCAGCAGCGGGAACAGGATATAATAGCGGGCCATCAGCAGCTCATCGCCGGAGTGATACATATGGATCACCTTGTCTTTGAAGATGAAGTACAGCAGGGTGATGACCGTCAGGCTCAGCAGGGGAACAATGATGCTGATCGTCAGGAAAGAAGCCCGCTTGGGGTGTTCTCTGTGGTATTTCTGCCCGTAGATGACCAGCGTGGAGTTGAATCCCAGGATAGCGAAGTAGCAAAGCAGCATGGAGGCTTTGATCAGGTTTTGCGTAAATCCGAGGTCCGTCTTTTCAAACACCCTTATGGATAGTAAATTAATGATCAGTCCAAGGAAGACACCGGCAAAGGTCACGACCGCTGTTTTAATGGATTGCCTGATTACGATACCCATTATAATACCATATGATTTGTTACAGATAATAAATGAGAAGTACTAAGACTTCTCATTTGTATTATTATTTTTAGGTTTCTGCTCTCTTTTGGGGTGGTTGTCGGGACGGTTCCTGGGTGGTCCCTGTTTTTTATCCCTGGAGGTGTTTTTAGGAGCATTGGCATTTTTCTCTCCTTTCGGCGCATTGTTATGCTGCGGTTTGGATTGCTGGGAAGCTGTCGCATTGGCGTTTTTCTCTCCCTGTCCTTTGCCGGAGCCGGACCTGTTCTTGGGCCTGTTCCTGGAGCTTCCCCCGGACTGGGCATTCCTTTGCTCATTGTTATTGCCGCCGCTGTTCTGCGTATGCTTTTTCTTTTTGCTGGATTTATTAAGCGCGCTCAGCGTTACCTGGCCCACGTCATTGACGAAGCCAGCATCTACCGTTTTCTGCACGTTATGCCTGCTGGTGCTGACGATCTCTACAGCTTCGAGCTCTGCGGCCTTTTGTCCCCTGGCATTCATTTCCAGTATCGTATTCACTCTTTCAATGCTCAAAGGATACTGGCGTGAGCTGCCGGCCAGTCCGTACCACATCAGGTTCCGGAAAATATCCTTCTTGATCAGGAAAGCCTTACCGGATTCCAACTCCAGGTGATCCGCGCGGTCGGGGAACACCTTCAGGGCGTCCATATAGGTATCCAGCTCATAGTTAAGGCAGCATTTCAGCCTGCCGCACTGGCCGGAGAGCTTGGCCTGGTTGATGGAAAGGTTCTGGTACCTGGCGGTCGTGGTATTGACGGTTTTAAAGTCCGTCAGCCAGCTGCTGCAGCATAATTCCCTGCCGCAGGAGCCGATGCCGCCCACTTTCGCGCTTTCCTGCCTGGCGCCTATCTGCCGCATTTCTATCTTAGCCTTGAATTCGGAGGCATATACTTTGATCAGCTCCCTGAAGTCCACGCGGGAGTCGGCGGTATAAAAGAAGCATATTTTTTTGGAATCCGCCTGTATCTCGGCTTCCGCTATCTTCATTTCCAGGTTCAGCGATTTGGCTATTGCTCTGCTGAGTATAAGAATGTCTTTTTCTTTTGCTTTGGCATTACGGAACACCTCTATATCATGTGTGGTAGACACGCGTAAGAGTTTTTTGATCTCGGAGTTTTCATTGACGCCGTATTTTTTCATCTGGAGCTTTACCAGCTCTCCGGTCAGGCTTACCTGGCCTACATCGAAGCCGCTTGCGCCTTCTACTGTGACATAAGTGCCTTTTTCTAAATGTATACGATGGTCGTTCCTGAAAAAATCCTTTCTGCTGCCGTTGTTGAAAGAAATTTCAACGATATGATAAGGTTTACCGAGCTCGCTGAGCGGAATGTCGGCCAGCCAGTTGAAAACATTCAGCCTGTTACACCCGCCGCTGCTGCACCCGCCATTAGATTGACATCCTTTTACTTTTGTATCGCCTTGAGAGCCACATCCACAATTTCCACAAGCCATATTTTTATTCTGAATTTTATATTAAGTCTGTTTAAAATGATTATACACCGGAAATTTACAACAGGAGCTGCAAACTTTATCAGTGTTAAACGATGTATTGAATTGTACTTTTTCATAGCGGAAGAGCACATGGCATCTCCACATCTATTAATGTGTAAAAAATCACCTAAAGGTAATAAAAAGATACGTATAATACATTAATAATACGCATATTTCTACTCACCCAGGTTGTCAAAGCTCTTTTTGAGATCCGTTTCGGTAAATACCTGCCCGAATATTTTGTCCGCGATGGCGTCCAGGTCCTTTGAGGGATCCGTGTCATAAATGCTGAGGACATAGAAGTAGGGATGCGGAATGGGATCAATGTTACCGGTCTTGGGATTTTTCAAGTTTTTGATCTTTTCCACAAAACCCAGGTACTGGACAACAATGGTATCATTATGACGAATGGTGAACTTTTTACTGTAGACCGTATAGTCCTGCTCTGCCTTTTTGTCGAACAGCGCCCTTGTAACCCGCTGGCTCCTTTCCGTAAATCCTTTCAGCTCACCATGATAAAGCCTTTTCAGCAGTCCCAGTTGCTCGTCGGGGCTGATAAGCAGGGTGCCGTTGTTCCAGAAATTAACAAGATCGCCTTCGTATTTCCGGTTGCCGTATTTGATGGTATCTATAAAATGCCTCATCTCAGCCTGCGTGATCTTCCGGGTCAACTGTTGGAAATAAGGGAAAGCATTTACCCGGAAAGCTTCTGACAGTGTCAGGTCCCTGCTCCAGTCTGCCCGGTAGCCGGGCGTGTTGGTGTCCGTAATAACATTGACCTGCCCGTTCACAAAGCTGTAATATTGTCCGTCCCAGGGGATCCGGAACTGCTCGGTCGGCGCGACTGCGCTTTCGATGGCTACCAGTGCCGCAAAGATCTGGTAGGTGCTGCCCGCCGTCAATGGGGTGGAATTGAACTCCTTATTGTAAAAAAGCACCCTTTCTTTATTATTGTCAATATACTCCAGGGCGCCCTGCACCTGGTGCTCCTTAAAGAACCGCTCCCATTCAGGGTGCTCTTCGATCCGGGCATCCCTGCATCCTGCTGCTGTTACAACAGCTAATAAGAAAATTATATATTTATACATGATCGTTTTTAACAAATAACCGCTGTGCGGATTGAAAAATAAGCGCAAAAGTACGACTTTATCATTCGTTACATTGCAAACCGGCCGAAATTTAAAATGTATTAAAAAGTTGGCCAGGCGGGACGGCAGGAAATTAACATCTTATAAATCCCGGCCAGGAACGAAAGCGGGAGGAGCGTAAGATATTACTGTATATTTGCATACTATATGAAAACGTACCGGTATACTATCCTGAGGATTTCCTGTAGCCTCTTGTTCCTGTTATATGCAACGTTGCTGCACGCGCAGCATTATAAATTCGATTTCAATGAACAGTGCGATGCGGCTTATGATAAGATCATGTCCTTCCGTACGGAAGAAGGCATGCGTATTATAAAGGAGCAGCTCAGCAGCGATCCGTATAACCTGGTGCCGGTTTACCTTGAAAATTACGAGGATCTTATCGTATTGATGTTCAACGGTGATACGCAAGAGTATGGGAAGCGGCGTAAGAACCTGGACAGCCGCCTGGCCAAGCTGAATAAGGGCAGCAGCAAGGACCCCTGGCTTAATTTCACCAGGGCCAATCTCTACCTGCAATGGGCGCTCATCAAGATCCGGTTTGGAGATTATATGGCAGCGGCCAATGATTTCAGGAAATCCTACCAGCTTATCAGGCTGAATAAGGACATCTTTCCCAATTTCAAATATAACAACATCGTGTATGGGCTGGAGGAGGCTATAGTGGGCAGCGTTCCGGACAAGCATAAATGGCTCACGGCTGTGCTGGGTATGAGAGGGGATGTAAAAAAGGGCACGGCCAAGATCGTGGATTTCCTGAACACCAGGGACGGCACTACCCGACACCTGCGGGCAGAAGCTATCTTTTATTACGCTTATCTGAAATTTACCCTGCTGTCGGAAAAAGAAGCAGTATGGGATTACCTGCAGAAATCCGAGCTGGATTATAAAGGGCACCACCTGTTTGCCTTCCTGAAGTCCAATATAGCCTTAAGTATGAACAAGGCGGCCGAAGCAGAACAGATATTGAAGAACATTACCAGGAACACCGGCTACCTGGAGGTGCCTTTGCTGGATTATTACCTGGGGGTTGCCTATTTCTATAATAATAACGGGGCCTGTAAAGCTCAATTTGACGCATTCCTTAAAAACTATACGGGGCAGGCCTTTGTAAAGGATACTTACCATAAATTGAGCATTTACAGCTATGTGAACAATGACGAATCCCTGTACCGGTCCTATAAGGAAAAGATATTGCAGAAGGGGAATACCCTTATAGAAAGCGATAAGCAGGCGGAACGTTTTGCCGGGAGCGATAACCCTTTACACAGGGAGCTGCTGCTGGCACGTATGTATTCGGACGGCGGCTATATCCAGAAGAGCCTGCAGGTGCTGCAAAAGATACAGGAAAGCAGTCTCACGGATATCGGGCATAAGGCCGAATATCATTACCGGTTTGCCAAGATATATGTCATCCAGAAAAAAAATGATAATGCCATTGTGCATTATAAAAAGACCATAGAGCTGGGCGCCGGCAGGCAGGAGCATTATGCGGCGCGGTCCTGCATAGAGCTGGGGGAGCTGTATGAAGCAAGGGGACAAAAAAGTACCGCCCTGGATTATTATAAAAAATGCCTGGCTATGAAAAATCACGACTATAAGTCCTCCCTGGACCAGAAAGCGAAGGCCGCTATCAATAGGCTGAACAACTGATCATTTCCCTCCGCGGCAGCTATGTGGAACCCGGCCCCGGAATCTGCCGCTGAAATACCTTCGCTTCTTTGGAATTACAGGGTATTAATACTTATTTTACCGGTTCAAAGTATATTAGCCACCTTAGGAATCAGGAATGGATACAGTTGTCTTTCGCCGGTCTGCAGTCCTGTTGCTGCCTTACCTGTTATTGTTTGCCTTTACCCGGTCTAACGCGTTGTTCTACGACACTACGCAATTCGCCGGTGAAGTGCCGAACTGGTATTACTTTAATGATTTTAGATACTTCCTGCTGCCGGATCATTGTGACAGCGGCCATCCTCCCGGTTTCGGGCTTTACCTGGCGCTGATGTGGAAGATGTTCGGGCGTACGCTGGAAGTGAGCCATGCGGCCATGCTGCCGTTCCTGTGCCTGAATGTCTACCAGACGGTCCGGATGAGCATCCTGCTGTTTCCCGGTCAGCGCAGGAATACCTGGGGCCTGTCCATACTGCTGCTGGCGCAGACGCCCCTGCTGGCCCAGAGCACGCTGGTATCTCCCGATATCATTGTGTACGGTGCGGGCATATGGATGCTCAACGCGATATGGAAGCGTAGGCCCGTTTCCCTCGCTTTTGCGGTACTGCTGGTAGCTCTGGTCAGCATACGTGGTATGTCAGTGGCGGTATGTATGTTCTTGATAAAGTGGTGGTACGACCATGCTAAGGATGGCAGGCCGGTGCTGCAAACAGGTCTGAAGGCGCTGATCCCGTTTTTACCGGGAGGGATCACAGGACTGCTGTACCTGGCTTACCACTACATCCATAAAGGCTGGATCACGCCTACACCCGACACGCCCTGGGGATACGCCTTTGAAAGGGTAGGCGGTATGCAATTTCTGAAGCACCAGGCGGTCCTGCTGTGGCGCATCCTGGATATAGGGAATATCCTGTCTGTATGGGTAGCAGTCTTATTGATTGTATTATATCTCTTTAAAAGAAAGCTGTTGGTGGTCGGGGAAGGGCAGGACCTGAAATTAAGGTCGATGCTGCTGGTGCTGGTGCTGCTTTTTATATGTACTGCCTGGCCCCTGACCTTGTATCAGGGCCTGCTGACGCAGCGGTACCTGTTGTTTTTTACTACTATACTTATTACCGTAGGCTATTGCCTGCTGGTCCGCTGGCGGATACGGGAAACAGGCAAGCTGGTGCTGTGGACGGCTATGCTGGCGGTGCAGCTCTCCGGCAGTTACTGGATCTATCCGTCCACCCTGTCCCTGAGCTGGGATTGTACGCTGGCGCATTTGCCTTATTATGATCTTCGCCGGGAGTTCCTGCAATATATGGAGCAGGAGGGCATAGACCGGTCGGCGGTAGTGACGGAATTCCCGATGCAGAAGCCGGGAACCGTTATAGATTATACTTCCGATACCCTAAGATACACGCCTTTAAATGAAACGGACCCTGAAAAGGTAACGTTACTCTGGTACAGCAATGTTTGTAACGGGCTGCTGAAAAAGAAGGACTATTTTGAAGCGAATTTTACAAAATTGAAATATGAGAAAAGAGGCAGGGTGGAAATGATACTGTACCGGAGAAAACTGTAGCCGGGATCAGCATTACAGTGTGGCCCCTGTTCTTTGTTTTAATATCCGGTACCCGCTATTCCTAATTTATGGCGTATCTTTGCACAACTTTTTAAATTTTATATATTGATGGAAACGCACATTAAAAGGGAATCGGGGTATTATACTTTATTAAGATGGTTTTTGATAGTGGCTATCATTGAAGCCATTTCCTACCTGCTGCTGCTGGGATTTGCCATGCCTATGAAATATGTCGGTAATGACCCGACCTGGGTGGCGCTCTTCGGCCGTATCCACGGGGGGCTGGTGTTTGCCTTTATAGCATTGCTGCTGGCCTGCTGGAGCAAGTATAAATGGACCTATGAACGTACTGTGCTGTTATTTGTAGCCTCCCTGCTGCCGCTGGTTCCTTTTTATTTCGACAGGAAGCTGAGAAAAGAATACGGATTGTCCAAATAAGTTGAAGATGTACAGGTATTATCTGGAGGTAAGCTACGACGGGACTGCCTTTGCCGGTTCCCAGGTCCAGGTGCGGCAGCGGACGGTCCAGGGCGCAGTGAATGAAGCCTTATCTACTATTTTAAGAGGAACTGTGGAAACGTTCGGGGCCAGCAGGACGGATATGGGTGTGCACGCGCTGTGCAATGTCTATCATTTTGATGTGCCGGTATTACTGGATGAGCAGAAGCTGCTCTATAAGCTGAACGCTGTTACGGCTCGTTCCCTGAGATTTAATGCCTTATATCGTGTACCCGGTAATGCCAACGCGCGCTTTGATGCCCTGAGCCGGACATACAGGTACAGGATCTATTTCCGGAAGGACCCGTTTAAATACGGGAGAGCCCTGTTCTATCCCTTTAAGCTGGACCGGGATACGCTGCACGATACGGCGGCCGTATTGTCGGATTACACGGACTTTACGTCTTTTTCCAAGAAGAACTCCCAGACCTTCACCAATAACTGTCAGATCATGAGGTCCTGCTGGGAGAGCCGTGAGGATGAGCTGCATTACGTGGTGGAAGCCAACAGGTTCCTGCGGGGAATGGTTCGCGCATTGGTGGGCACGCAATTGAAAATAGCAAGGGCGGGCCTGGCGGCGGCGGATTTCAGGGCGATCATCGAGGCAAAGGATTGCAGCAAGGCAGACTTCAGTGTTACCGGAAATGGATTATATTTGGAAAAGATAACTTATCCGCCTTATACGCTATAGATGAAACAATACTTACTCGGAATTGATATAGGGGGCACCAATACGGCCTTTGGCATCATACAATATGATGGTACGATCGAATGCAGGTTCCAGTTTACGACCAATGAGTACTCCTCTTTTGAGGCATTGATACAGGCCGTTTACAAGTACCTGAATACCAATTGCGCCAAATTGTTCGACAGGCTCGCCGGCGTAGGCATCGGTGCGCCGATGATACACCCCGCAACGGGTATCATCGACAAGGCCGCGAACCTGGTATGGCAGCAGCCCGTCAGGGTGAAGGAGATCACGGAACGTATCTTCAGGCTGCCGGTGCAGACCAATAACGATGCCAACATAGCGGTGCTGGGGGAATGGAAATTCGGGAAGGCGCGCGGATGCAGGAATGTGGTGATGATAACGCTCGGAACCGGTGTCGGCGGCGGGCTGATCGTTAACGACCAGTTGGTGGTAGGGCATTCGGGCCTGGCGGGTGAAGTGGGACATATGATCTATGAGCCGGGAGGCAGGGCCTGTAACTGCGGGCGTAAGGGATGTTATGAAAGATATATTTCTGCCACAGGTATACAGGAAACCTACCTGGAGATCAAAGGCGATTATCCGTCGTCTGTGCTGGTGGAATGGAATAAGGAGGGAGTGGTAATAGATGCCAGGAAAATTTACGAAGCGGCATTGCTGAAAGATGCGCTGGCGCTGGAAGTGTACCGGCATACGGGAGAGATACTGGGAATGCTGTTGTCTAATCTGGTTTGCTGCTTTAGTCCGGAAAAGATAATTTTGTTCGGGGGGGTGATGTATGCGGGAGAGATTATCCTGCAGCCCACACTGAAATACTATAAAGATACATTATTGAGTAACTTTGTAGATACGGTTTCAATAGAGGTATCAGGAATCGCTCATCAGGATATGGGCATTATTGGTGCAGCTGCATTGTTAATTGAATAATTTGTTTGAGCATGTTTTTAGCGTTGTTGCGTTGGGAGGTAGTATTGTTTGTGCTGCTGAACCTGTGTGCCGGTCTGGCATTTGTGATTAATATTAAGAAGACCCTGGAATTATTGCATATAAGGAACCTGGAGGTGTCTCCTAAAAAGGTCTGGTACCTGCTTATCCCGGGCATCAACCTGGTCTTCCATTTTATAATGAATAAAAAGGTGACCCAATCCTTATACAATGAGTTTGAGCATCATCAATGGAATACCAAGCCGGTGCATGCGGCTTATAACCTGGGTATAGGAATGGGGATCTTTAATATACTGATGTTGCTGCCTTTCGGTGGCGGCTTCTTTTGGTTTGCCTTTACTGTATTGTTTTTTGCCTACTGGGTGGGGCTGTACCTGCTCCGTCAATTTATTACTATGCAGATAGGAGGCTGATGGTCAGGTGGTTAGGTGCTTTTGGGCCTGGGTATTGCTTATACTGTTGCTTGGCTGATATCTTTATAAATGGTTAAAATGGTTGAAGATCAGCACAATAATTTGGCGGA
>ERZ778021.3645-NODE-3645-length-10770-cov-11.308819_pt1 | contig 10770 bp, 14 predicted proteins | sample MGYA00375751_ERZ778021 | MGnify/ENA primary metagenome ERZ778021 (study PRJEB29350, sample SAMN05389814) | bioreactor metagenome | isolation source: Thiocyanate stock bioreactor | place: South Africa: University of Cape Town | collected 2013-08-29 ... | reverse complement strand
GGAACACGTCGCCGGCTTGAAGCCTCCGAATGATGGAACTGTTTTGGACGCCAGAGGCGACCCAAGACCGCGACGAAATTTATGACTACATTGAGGCAGACAACCCGGCTGCTGCTCTGGCCCTCGATGAGCTGTTTTCAGAGAAGGCCTCGCGCCTGGTCGATCATCCTGGCCTAGGCCGACCTGGCAGCATCGCCGGCACCCGTGAGTTGGTGACGCATCAGCATTACGTCTTGGTCTATGACGTGGCCGGCGACTTGGTGCGTGTCCTTCGCGTGTTGCACACGGCGCGGCAATGGCCGCTGGTTAGAGGGTAGTGAGGTGGAGTTCATAGACCGGATGATTGTTGCTTGCGCCCACGGCCTCGGTCGTGCCGGCATGTTCCTGGTCACGCTATGGGTGCGCCTGATCTTCGTAGTGATCTCCCTGGCTGTCATAGGCGTGCTTGGTCTGGTCGGCATGTGGGCGTTCAGATGAACCGCATGAAGGAAGGATAGAACCCAATGGCTACCGCTGAACGTCTTTCCCTCCCCCCTTTGGCGCGGCTTTATCCGCGCCATTTTTTTGAATCCCGTGCTCTGGCGCTGACAGCGGCAACGCCGGCGTGGGTGTTTTCTCGAGGCGCTTGGTGAATTTTTCTGCCAGCTCGCGCTTGATCTGCTGGCGCTCAGTCTCGATGCTTGGCATTGCCGCTACGAAGTCTCTTATACGGTCTGCAAGGGCTTTATTCTCTGCCGCCGTACCTTCGTAGTCAGTCAGCCGTTTTGCGCCTCCTGTAGCGCCAATATCGCCAGCTCGCGGCCGTCGCATTTCAGGATCGGGTCTTCCTTGTCGTCCCAAACGATCAGATGCATCCGACTGCAAAAGCATTTCAATTTTTCGTCTGTCGTGAACCACACCGACGCCGGACAGGTTTCGCACGCGGGCGAAGGCTCGGGGCGATGTTTGTCGTCGAGATTTTGCAAGGTTGGACTGATATAAAGCGGCGGCGCGCTGGGCTGGCCGCGCTTCGTCGGCGCTGATTCGGTCGTACTGTGGTCGCTCATTCTTGGCCTCTTTCTGGTTGAAGGTTTTTCGGGTGTCCTCTTGCTCCAAGGCTGTTGCAGTTGCAAGCCAGGCTTGCCGTACTTTCTCCCGACGTGCCTTGATTGCCGCCTCCCAAGGCTTCGGTGTAACTGGTGCGCCTTTCGCCTCGGCCGCAAGCTCGTTCGCGGCCTCCTTGATCTTGGCGGCACGCACCTTCGATACACGCGGTTTGTGTGTTTTGTCGCCGCGCTCGATGTGCCGGATGACGCTCGGCTCGGCCTTCTTGACGACGCCCCGGCTCGGCCTCGGCGTTGCGGCCGCATCGACGCCGAAGCGGCGCAGGTTTTCGGCGAAGCCCTCGCGCCAGGTCTGTAAATCGGCTTTGCGCGGGTTCAGGCGCTTGCCGTCCACGCCCTGCATCTTCACGATCAGGTGGCAGTGTGGGTGCGGCTCGTCGGTATGTAAGGCAAAGACGTATTCATGGTTGTGGCCGAAAGTGTCCTTTGCAAAAGCGCGCACCGCATTCCGCACGGCCTCGGGTTCGGTGTTCTCAGGCATCGACAAAACCATCTTGACGGTATCGCGCTGGTTCTCATGACGCCGACCAAGGGAAAAATCTCGCTCCCAACCCATGAAAAGCTCATTGACCTCATCTCTACCGATGAAGACATCCCCCCTGTCGTTTTCCAGTTCTACGTCATCTTTGTGCCTATCGTTAATGCGTCCGATGTATTCCAGCCCTGCCTTTACATGCCCGGCACCTTTGCCAAAGCCGGTGATTTTCACCATGACCTCGGACGAATTGGTGACTACCTGCTTGGCCGTTTTCCGCACGGCCAGCCGTAGCTTCTTTGTGTTGTTCGCCTTGCGCTTGACCGCGCCTGCGAATGCCTCGCCAAGCTCTTGCTCGATCAGGGGCATTGGCCGGACTCCCATGCGTTTTGACTGGCGTTGATGAAGCCCTCAAGCGCAGCACGGTTAAGCTCGATCATCTTTTCCATGTCAGCCAAGGTATCGAGTTGAACCAGGTCTTTTTCGTGGAACGAAGCATTCAGCTTGCGGGCGATCTGGTTGATGTTTCGGCCTATCGCGGCCAGCTCGCGGATGTTGGCGCGCAAGGTGGTGAGTTCGTCGTCGGTGAGTACGGGCTTGCCGGTGTAGTTCGACTGAACCAATGCGGCGACGTAGCGGCTGGGTGTCATGCCCTTGGTTTTCGCCTTGGTTTTGGTGGCGGCGAGCAAATAGCCGGGCATCCGAAGCGTCATGCGCTCGGTGTTGATGTCTTCGCTGGCCAGGCCTGGCTCGACTGGCTTGCCAGCGTCTTCCTTTTGGCCGAGTACGGCCAAAACCACGGCCCGAAGAAGCTCGGATTCTGAGAGGCCACGCGTTTTCGCCTTGCGACGAAAGCGCGTTTTTGTTTCAGGCTCCACAAGTGTTTTCAGGACTGGCATGAAGAGAAGGAGGGGCATTTATTTGGTTCAATTGCTTGCAAGTGTACCAAATAGCGGCGCATGCGCCTATCCTGCCCTCTATTTTACCCCCTCCTTCTCTTCATGCTTACGTGGTACACGATCAGGACTGAAAACAGACAATTCCGGTACAAGCAGCGGACATTGTGGAGACTGAAACAAAACATTTCGCGGACGCGAAACATTGACAACCGTACACATTCGGTACATTATCGGGACATTATTCAGACCTACGACGCGGGCGGATGCAAAAAAAAGACCTCGGCCAACGGCTGCGCGCCTTGGCGACAGACGACAAAAAACGCTCTAAGGCCGCAAGGCTCAGGGATGTTTTTCACGACGTGGAAGCGGCCTTGAGTGCCGGCGTCTCGCGCGCATCGGTTCTCGATGAACTCAAGGCCCACGGCCTTGTTATGACGCTTGCGACCTTCGAAACGACGTTGAAGCGGCTTAGGCAAAAACAAGGCCGAACAACCACGGCACCAGCTCCGACCAAACCTGAACCACTGCCTGCGCAGCCCACCGACCCCGCCGATTCTGAATTACCAGAAACAGGCTCACACAACCCAGCCGACTTGGACGCAATCATTCAGGACAAGCCGAACCTGGCCGCTTTAGCAAAACTCGCAAAAAGGAAACCTAAATGAAAGTCGCTGTGATGAACTTCTCGGGCAATGTCGGCAAAACAACCGTCGCAGGCCACCTACTGAAACCCCGCATGGGCGACGCCCAAATTTTCTCAATCGAGTCGATCAACTCCGGCGCGGATGCGGACGGCCTCGATGTCGAGAAAATGAAGGGCAAGAAATTCGGCGAGCTGGTGGACGAACTGATGCAGCGCGATTCCGCAATCATCGACATTGGCGCATCGAACGTCGAAGACTTCCTGAAACTCATGCAGCAATACGACGGCTCTCATGAGGAATTCGATTACTTCGTTATCCCCGTGGTCAAGGAAAAAAAGGTGCAGGCCGACACGGTGAACACCATCCGCGCATTGCAGAAACTCGGCATTGACAAAAAGCGCATCCGCATGGTTTTCAACAAAGTGGAAGTCGATGACTCCGTAGCGGATGAATTCGCCGCCCTCTTCGGCCTGGCCGAATCTGAAAAGTCGTTTGTGGTGAAGCCGGAAGCCGTGATTTACTCGAACGAAGTTTTTGAACGGCTCAAAGCCGTCGGCAAGTCGCTGGGCGAAATCACCTCAGACGAAACGGATTACCGGGCGAAGCTCAAAACCGCCACCGACGATGATGAAAAGGAATTGTGCGTTCGCATGGTTGCCCTAAAGCGCCTGGCCGTGACGGCAAACAAGAACCTCGACGACGTTTTCAAGGCGCTGTTCAAGTAAGGCATGGCTTCGCCAAACACCGCCCGCGAAGCCATTATCGCCGAAATGCTCGGCGATCTGGACGCGATCATTGAACGCGCGGAACGCCTGCCCGCTATCGTCGAAACCGCCGAAGGCAAGTTGTCAGCCACCGCAACCGCACTTGAAAACGCAGGCGACAAATACCGCCTCGCGGTCACGGCATTCAACGATCAGGCCAAGGCTGAACTATCGGAATATCTCGACCGCAAGACAACCCAGGCCGTAGCGAAAACACTCGAAGAAAGTAAAGCCGCCATGCAAGACGCTGCGCGCCAGGCTTTCCGCTCGGAGGCATCTGAAAAAGCGGCGAATCTGGGACTTGTCTTAGCGGATGCGGCCAATGCCTTCCGCCGCTCGATGTGGTCTAGGATTCTCGAACACGCAATAACGGCGTTCGTCGCTTCCGGGGTTACTGCCTGGCTCGTGTACCTGCTCTTGCACGGCCGCTGACGCGCTACGCTTGCCGCCCTCCGGTTTTGCATTGCCCGCAAAAAGCGCGGACAACACAAAACCGGAAGGTTTATCCCCTGTCTATGCCCCGCGCCGGTTGTTGTTCAGATATGGTCTGGACGGGTCTTTCGCCACGCTCAATCTGCCCCGCTAACGCTTCTTTGGCCCGGTCAACGACCAAGGCGCGCTGCGCTGGATTAAGCCCATCGGCCTCGGCCTTCTTCTGAATCAAAGCGAGCTTGCCGTAGCTACCGGCAAGGTCTGGATGCGCCTTGACGGCTTCATCGACGGGCATATCCCGAAGGGCATTCGCCGCGTCAAGGTCTTGGGCACGAAAAGTCGCGTTCTTCACGATCTGCTCCAAGCTCGCGGCTTTCGCATTAGGACGAACCACCAGCATGTATGCCTCATATTCCTCTCGGCTGTTGGTAGACATTGCGCGCGCCTCATCGAGTCCGGGGTATGCCCTCTTGATGACCTCCACGTCTCGGGCGATGTAAAGACGATCCCGCCCAACCTCGGTGCCATTCGCCCGCTTCCAGTCAAGGTCATAACCTGCCTCGCGCGCGAGCTGGCGCGTGAAAGTCCGAAGCGTTCGACTGTTGCCCTCAATAAAAGGGTGCTGATAATCGAGGTCGGCGTAAAGCCGCGCCATCTTCGACGAAAACGCATCTGCGTTAAGACCGCGCATTGCGTCCGTACCGCCCAGACCGGCAAGGATCGAATCCACCCCTGTGTCGTGCCCACGGCCGGGATAACCGACGTGGTAGCGAAGGGTAGTTGCTTCCAGTGAGCGCGCCTTGGTGTAGCCGTCCGTGTCCGGTCGATATTGGCCGGGTGCATAGTGCGGCATGTCCTGAAAAATCCGGCGATGGATCTCTTTTAGATGCGCCGCATCGAAGCTGCCCTTAACGGGATCTTCTTCAAGCTCCGCGATGCGGTTTGCAGCAAGTAAAGCCTCGCGGCGTTCATTCGACCTCATAGGACGCGGCAAGCGACAGCACGGCCCTGTTCAGTTCATCCCTAGATAGTTTTCCGTCAACATATCGGGCGAACAAAGCCTCCGCCTGAGCATCTAAAACCAAACCCTCAAGCGCAATACTTGCTCGCGCGAAGTCGATCGCATCCTGACGGATACGACGCTGCCGCGCATCGCCAGCGAAATTCATGCAATCGCCATCCGCGACCAGCTTTAAGACTGCGTTCATGTGTATCTCCTTAGAGCGTGGTCATCATGTCCTGCGGCGACAAAGCCATCAGGATGAAGTCGTAAACCCAGGCGATGAAAAAAGCCAAAAAGCTGGTAATGCCGAACAGCCACACCATTTCAGTTCTCTCAGGGAACGCGTACAGCGAAAACAGAAACGCCAGCAGCGTAGGAAACGACACCAGGTTGCAAATACCGACAACCGGCAACCGCATCCAGTACATGACAAAAAACAAGGGCAAGCGAACAGCGAGCCAGACCCACGCCAAAACGCCCCGCGTCGGCGGCTCCTTCCTCACTCGATGCACTCGCGCACGGGGGACAGGCGCGTCTTCGGGCAAGCGCTGCTTGTCCCTCGGAAACTTCACCACGTTGTTCATTAATCACCCCCATAAAGAAAGACCCTTAGCCATTAAATTATTGTACCGCAAAGCTCAACATATGTCAAGTAAAACCGCTTGACAAGCGCAGCATTACAGCCCAATGCACCTAGTTTTTTCGCGTGCGCGAAAACCGCATTCTAGCGAGCTTCACTTTGTCACTCATTAACTCAACTTCTCGTCTCTGCAATGGTAGCGATCCGATGGTTGAAGGCCTGCTGAATCTCATGCTTCCATGCTGGCGCTTCATGTGCTGGCCGCAAGCCGCCGCACAGGTCGAGCAGCTCACGAATCAAACCGACTTCAACACGGCCAGACGTGAACAGGGCTTCAAAAAAGGCTTTGAACTGTACTAGCGTCACCGGGATGATGTCCAAGCGCATCTTGTCATCCGTGCGAGTGAACCAAACGCCGATTCGGAATGTTTCAGCGGTGTTGGAGTCAATGCGATTTGCAATGAATAGCCCATACACAGGCTTGCCGGATAGCGCCCCATAGTGAGAAACCAGATCCGCCACATGGCGGCGCACTGGTTCACCTTCGGCGGCTTCCTGCCGTGAGTTGTCCGTCAATGTGACCTCAACCACGATCACAAAATCGTGAAACTCAAAGATCAAGTCAGGGCCATTCCCCGGCGCTGTGCCAACGGGCAAAAAGTCTTGGTCAATCTTAAAGCGCCTTGCCTCATACGGCTTGTTTGCCAAGCTGTTGATGGCAAGAAAAGCACGCCATAGAACCCACTCGAAATAGGCGGGCGCTTCGGCCTGTGGCACTTCGATGTCTTCGCCATTTGAGAGGGTCTTTTTACCTTTTCTGGTAATTATGAGTTCCATGTAAGCGGCGATTTCTTCCCATTCCACCGCTTGCCGGGTTGCATATTCTTCTTCGTTCCGCTCCGACAAAATCCCCTCGATCTGGTGGCGAATGATCGCTATATCTGCCGGGGTGTCCGTTGGCTTGCCTGTCGCGTCAAACGGGATGCCGCGCTTTTCAAGCTGCTGCAACAGGTCATCCAGCACGGCCAGTGCTGAATCCTTGTTGTCAGTCGGTAGCTTTGCACCATTGCACAAGGTGATGAAGTAAGAGCGGTCAGAGTCGGGAATCCCGGTATCCTGAATCAGCTTCTCAACAAAAACGTGCTTCTCCGGCACCAGCGAAAGGCCGCGCCCTTTGCTTTGCACCAGCCCTGTCGCTTTGAGATAGCGCAGATTGGTATCGGCATAGTCATTGAACGTGCCTGCCGCGTATCCGTGCAGCACGGCGGCGGCTTCGCGCTCCTGTCGGTCGAACTTGCGTTTGTTGGGGGATGCAAGCCGCCGCGCCCGCAACGCCAGCACCTGAGCAACGATGTCGGCCAGTGATTCGTCGCTGCTGGTGAGCTGCACAACAATCGCCATTTCAACAAAGTTGAGACGACTTTCCCCGGTTTGCTTCTCCAGCTCAAGCATGATGGCCAGCGTATGCCGTAGCGGTGAGAACACCGCAAAATCGAACTTCCGCTCCAATGCGGAAGGGATGTAATGCGCGGCCAGCGCCCGCAAAAAACACTCCTGCATCGCGGGCACAGTATCGGCACGAATCAGCCGCCAGCCGTTCGGCGTAATCATGTCGATAGGGCCGATTTCGCTTTGCGGGATACCAGAGGCGGGCGGCACTTCTGGGTAAAGGAAGCCCAGCTTATTCAGCGCAGAGCGCCATTTACGCCCCACGCTGTAGGTGTCATCGTCGCCAAGTTCAACAATGCCATGCTCGCCCAGCAAACGGCGGAAAGCGCGTTCCTGCTCCTCCCCCCGCAAATTGCCTTGCAGTGATGAAGTGGACAGCGCCACCAGACCATCACGCAACCGGAAAGGACTACGGACGGTCGTATTTCCTAAATGCCACGGCCTCATTCTTTCTTTTCTTCCGGGTTGGTAATTGAATCAATCCGGTTCAATCGCTGCTCGATCTGGACGGCCTGCTGCAAGATTTCAATGGCAATTTCGGCCAATAATGGATCGGCCGCTTTCACCAGGTCGCGCAAGTCTTGCACTAAAAGATTCGCAGTCTGGCTGGACTTGACCAAGTTCTCTTTATCGTTGGCATTTAACATTCACAATCCCCCTCAATATCCGACAAAAATATATTCCTGCACATCGTTTTTGTTATCGCCCACCTTGCTACCTTGGTTGCCGATGGAATACTTGTAATCAACGGGCACGACTTCGACATGGCTCTTGTGCTTCGCCATGATGGCGACCATTTCATCTAAGGTCGGCCGACTATTGGACGAGTAGGACACCACCAGCACGCTTTCACGGAAACGCTTAAACAGCATGTCGAAGGCTTCCGCCGCGCCCTTACGTGAAGAAAACGGCGTCGGATATGACTTGAATTTCTTAGTGAGAGTGTGTTCCTGAATTTCCACGCCTTGCCAGTCACGCGCCAAACCTTCAACGAAGTGATAGCGGCGCACATACTCGTTATCAGACAAAGGCGAATAATAGGGTGGGTCGATATAGACCAATCCAGGTTCGCGGTTCTGCAATGTCATTGCATCGCCGTTGCGTGCCTTATTCTGCTTGCCATTGTTGAACACGGCAGCATTCACCATATCGACGGCCTCAAGGAACTGAGCGCGGAACGTCATTAACAGGTCTTTGCGGCCATCATCATACCGATGCCCCACATAGGTGAAGATGCCACGAGGGCGCTTTTTCAGACAAGCCCGAATCAACGCCGACATGGCTATGGCCCGCTTATACGGGTTCTTCACGGCCTTGATGTTGGCTCGCGCTATGTCGATCAAGCGGTTATCGTCATCGCTGAAATACAGCCCTTGAAATTTGGTCTCAACAAAATTATCTGTTGGCTTTTTCGGCTCAAGCAACGCTAACGCCTCGGCCTGTGGCAAGGTGATTTCGTTGTTCTCAATCATCGCCTTGGCAAACGTCGCCGACATCGCCATATAGTCGTTACTCACCACGGTTTTACCGTGAGACTTCAACATATAGCCCACCACGCCAGAACCCGAAAACAGGTCTAGGGCAGCGTCAAATTCAAATTGAGAAGCAACCGCCCATATTTCAGCTAGCAGCTTGTTTTTTGACCCCATGTAACGGGTCGAAGGGTATTGCATGACCTGCTGAGGTAGCGGCGCAGGAACCAACCTTAGATTGAAACGTTGCTTGGGTGGTACGGTGACAATCACATCCTCGCCCGCTCGGCCTTTGCCATTGCATGAGATGTACCGCTTTGTTTGCACCACTTCGACGGCGAACTTCCGATACTGCTCATGCACCAAAGGATGGTTTGAGTTTGTCAAAATTACATGACAGCCCAGCTCATGCAGACGTTTAACCTCTGCGGCCAGCTCTACATGATCCTCTTCGTAAAACTGCTCTTTGGTGTAGCGTTTGAAGTCGGCATACTCAGAAACAGGCAGGTAAGGCGGATCAAGAAAAATAAAATCTCCCGTCTGCGCGTTTTCTTTCAAAACTGTCTTGTAGTCACCGCAAATGATTGTGGTGTTGCTGAGTAGCGCGGAAGCCGCTTTTAGTGCGTCTTCATCTATGATTTTTGGGTTCTTGTACCGTCCAAAAGGCACATTGAATTGCCCTGATTTATTGACCCGATACAGGCCGTTAAAACAGGTTCTATTCAAGAATATTGTGCGTGCTGCTGCCTCTACGTTGGACAACTTGGTAACGTCCAATGCACGGGCGGCATAAAACACCTCTTCGGTATTTTCATAGCGTCGAAGCTGGGCCATTACACCCTCAACATCAGCGGCAACAGAACGATAAAGATTAACCAGCTCTGGATTGCTGTCAGCAATAATCCCGCCCTTTGGATGCACTGCAAAGAACACCGCACCGCCACCGAAAAAAGGCTCGATAAAACGGCCATATTTTTTCGGAATCTTAGGGATTATTTCTCCTAAAAGCTGTGTCTTCCCTCCTGCCCATTTCAACAATGGGCGAGTCGCGTTTATAGCCTGCTCCCCTTCTATTTCTGAGCCTCGGGCAAGCCCGTCATCTTTAATAATTTTATTTTTCGCAATGGTATTCATGTTTCCTGCCTATTTTTCTCTAAATTACCATTGATCCGCTGACACATTTCTTCGTTTTGTGGCTTGTGATATTCAGCCCATACCCGCTTGACCTGGCTTTCGCTGCATTCGGCCAGTCGCGCAGTTTCTGCAATACTGGTGCCACCCGAACGCAACGCGACTATTCGCCCATGGAGCGCGCGATTCGCCCGCCTCCCCGTATACCGCCCGTCCCGCTTCGCCAGCTCGATGCCCTGCCGCTGGCGCTCGCGCCTGTCCTCATAATCATCACGCGCCATCTGCAAAGCCAGTTTGAGCAACATTGCTTGGACGGACTCGATCACGATCTTGGCTACGCCACCAGATTCAGCGGCAAGGTCTGACAGATCAACAACACCGGGGACAGCCAGCCGCGCACCTTTCGATTGAATCGACGCGACAAGCGCCTCGGCTTCGGCAAGCGGCAACCGGCTGATGCGGTCGATTTTCTCGGCGATGACAACCTCGCCCGGCCTCAAATCGGCAATCATCCGCAGCAGCTCGGGTCGATCTGCGCGCGCGCCCGATGCTTTCTCTCGATAGACCGCCGCAACGTAGTAGCCCGCCGCCTCCGCGTTTTCGATGATCGCGTCCTGACGCTCCAAGTCCTGCTCGTCGGTGCTGACCCTGATGTAAACCCGCGCGATGCGCGGGGCGATGCTCGGTTTGCTGTGGCGCATTTCGGTATCCCCTAATGCGCCTAGCTTATACGCCTAGCGCATATATGGAAAGCGCGACTCAAAAGTGTCATTTTCAGAAGACGACTGCACGGAATATCAGGAGTCGGCTGCACTGGT
>ERZ778021.3642-NODE-3642-length-10773-cov-4.824501_pt1 | contig 10773 bp, 10 predicted proteins | sample MGYA00375751_ERZ778021 | MGnify/ENA primary metagenome ERZ778021 (study PRJEB29350, sample SAMN05389814) | bioreactor metagenome | isolation source: Thiocyanate stock bioreactor | place: South Africa: University of Cape Town | collected 2013-08-29 ... | reverse complement strand
GCAGCACGAGGCCGACGGCCTTGGCCGCGCCGGTCGAGGTCGGGATCATCGACATCGCGGCCGCGCGGGCGCGATACAGATCCTTGTGCATCGTGTCGAGCGTCGGCTGGTCGCCCGTATAGGCGTGCACCGTCGTCATGAAGCCCTTCTCGATGCCGAACGCGTCGTTCAGCACCTTGGCCACCGGCGCCAGGCAGTTGGTGGTGCAGGACGCGTTGGAGATGACGATGTGGTCCTTGGTCAGCTTGTCGTGGTTGACGCCGTAGACGACGGTCAGGTCGGCGCCGTCGGCGGGCGCCGAGACGATGACGCGCTTGGCGCCGGCCGTCAGGTGCGCCGAGGCCTTCTCCCTGGTCGTGAAGATGCCGGTGCATTCGAGCACGATGTCGACGCCGAGGCTGCCCCAGGGCAGCTTGGACGGGTCGCGCTCGGCGAGCACCTTGAAGCTGTCGGAGCCGACCTGGATCGTGTCGCCGGAGACCTTGACCTCGCTCGGGAAGCGGCCGTGCACGCTGTCGTAGCGCAGCAGGTGCGCGTTGGTCTCGACCGGACCGAGGTCGTTGACGGCGACGACGTCGATGTCCTTGCGGCCGGATTCGTAGATGGCGCGGACGATGTTGCGGCCGATGCGGCCGAAGCCGTTGACGGCTATTCTGACGGGCATGGTGCGGTCTCCTCTTTCGCTGCGCGAGGAATTCTCGGGATGTCTGCCGGGAGGCTGCGTTTCCATAACCGCGCGGCGGCCAAGAATCCAGCGGCGGCACGGGAAAAGCGATTGGTGCAGCAAGTCACCTCCCCCTTGAGGGGAGGTCGGCGAGCGCAGCGAGCCGGGTGGGGTCGCCTTCACTGGAGGCGACGTAATCGGCAGGGCCGCGCACTGCCGCGGCGACCCCACCCGCTTCGAACACTACGTGTTCTCAGCGACCTCCCCTCAAGGGGGAGGTAAGCCGCGCCTCAGCCCTTCTGCGCGAGCCGCGCCTCGACCGCCTTGACGGTGGCGTCCGCGGTGATGCCGAAATGCTGGTAGAGCTGCTCGGCCGGCGCGCTGGCGCCGAAGCCGTGCATGCCGACGAAGATGCCGTCGGCGCCGATGAAGGCGTCCCAGCCCTGCCGGATGCCGGCCTCGATGGCGACCTTGACGCCGCCCTTGCCGAGGATCGCCGCCCGGTAGGCCGCGTCCTGCTTCTCGAACAGCTCGAAGCACGGCACCGAGACGACGCGGGTCGGATGGCCCTTCTTCTCCAGCGCCGCCCGCGCCGCGAGCGCGATCTCCACCTCCGAGCCGGTGGCGAAGATGGTCACCTTCGCCTCGTCGCTGGCGGTCGCGATCTCGTAGGCGCCGAGCGCGCACAGATTGTCCTCGGAGAACTCGGTACGCAGCGCCGGCAGGTTCTGCCTGGTCAGCGCCAGCGTCGACGGCGTCTTGGTCGAGGCCAGCGCGATCTCCCAGCACTCCGCCGCCTCCATCGCGTCGGCCGGGCGGAAGACGTTGTGGTTGGGGATGGCGCGCAGCGCGGCGAGGTGCTCGACCGGCTGGTGCGTCGGCCCGTCCTCGCCCAGCCCGATCGAATCGTGCGTCATCACGAAGATGGTGCGGATGCCCATCAGCGAGGCGAGCCGCATGGCCGGCCGCGCATAGTCGGAGAAGGTCAGGAACGTGCCGCCATAGGGGATCACGCCGCCATGCAGCGTCATGCCGTTCATGGCCGCCGCCATGCCGTGCTCGCGGATGCCGTAATAGACGTAGCGGCCGGAGAAGTCGGTCGGCGTGATCGGCTTGGTCTGGCTGGTCTTGGTGTTGTTGGAGCCGGTCAGGTCGGCCGAGCCGCCGATCGTCTCCGGCACCGCGCCGTTGATCACCTCCAGCGCCATCTCGGACGACTTGCGGGTGGCCACCTTCGGCTTGTCCTTGGCGAGCTTGCGCTTGTAGTCGGCCAGCGCCGCCTCCAGCGTCTGGGGCAGGTCGCCGCGCATGCGCCGCTCGAACTCGGCGCGCGTGTCGGCGTCCGCCGCCGCCAGCCGCTTCTCCCACTCCTTGCGCTCCTTGGCCGAGCGCAGGCCGGCCAGCCGCCAGTCGTCGAGGATGTCGGACGGCACCACGAAGGGCGCGCTGTCCCAGCCGAGCGCCTTGCGCGTGGCTGCGATCTCCTCGGCGCCGAGCGGCGAGCCGTGCACCTTGTTGGTGCCGGCCTTGGTCGGCGCGCCGAAGCCGATCGTCGTGCGGAAGGCGATCATGGTCGGCCGGTCGGAGGCCTTCGCCTTGGTGAAGGCGGCGGCGATCGCCTCGGGGTCGTGCCCGTCGGCGGCGATCGTGTTCCAGCCGCAGGCCTCGAAGCGCTTGATCTGGTCGGTCGAATCCGACAGCGACACCGGCCCATCGATCGAGATGCGGTTGTCGTCCCACATCAGGGTCAGCTTGTTGAGCCGCAGGTGACCGGCGAGCGCGATCGCCTCCTGGCTGATGCCCTCCATCAGGCAGCCGTCGCCGGCCAGCACGTAGGTGTGGTGGTCGACGAGGCCGTCGCCGAAGCGGGCGTTCAGGATCCGCTCGGCCATCGCCATGCCGACGGCGTTCGCGATGCCCTGGCCGAGCGGCCCGGTCGTCGTCTCGATGCCGGCCGCGTGGCCGTATTCGGGATGGCCGGCGGTGCGCGAGCCGAGCTGGCGGAAGTTCCTGATCTCGTCCAGCGTGATGTCCTCGTAGCCCGACAGGTAGAGCGTCGAGTAGAGCAGCATCGAGCCGTGCCCGGCCGACAGCACGAAGCGGTCGCGGTCGGGCCAGTGCGGGTTCTTCGGGTCGTGCGTCAGGAAGCGCGTGTAGAGGACCGTGGCGATGTCGGCCGCCCCCATCGGCAGGCCGGGATGGCCGGAATTGGCCTTCTCGACGGCATCCATGGACAGGAAACGGATCGCATTCGCCATCCGGTCGTGCTTCTCGCGTGAAATCATGGCGTTCTCGCTGGTGCGTGGGCCGGGGCGCGCCGGTCCGCGGGGCCGGATCCGGCCCCCGAAAAAGGCAGGCGACACATAGCAGGCGCCGCGTGCGAGTCAACAAAGCCGGCCCGCCCGGCGCCGCCCCGCCTTCGGGCCTTCCGCCGCACCCCGGTGCGAATGAAGGGGACAGCCTGCACGCCTCGGTTGACGCCGCGTTGAGGCACCTCCTAATCTTTCCGGCCTAAGCGCCTCTATTGGCGCACGATTCGGGAAAGGTCGGGGCGAGGCCCGCAATGCCGGGGCCGGCGCAGGCGATCTGGAAGGGTTGCGGTCGGATGTCCTCCGAAGCCACGCTGAGGGAAGTCATCGCCCGGCTCGGCAAGGCGATCGAGACGCTGGAAGGCGCCGTCGCGGCCCGTCTCGAGCACGATCAGGACTATATGGAAGCCGAGGCCGAGGTGCAGCGCATGAACGCCGACCGCGCCCGGCTCGCCCAGGAGCTCGACAATTCGGAAGCCCGCGCCGAGCGCCTGGAAACCGTCAACAAGGAGGTCTCGCGCCGCCTGGTGACGGCGATGGAGACCATCCGCGCGGTGCTCGACAGGTAAGGTGCATTGTGTCGCAGGTAACGGTCACGATCGACGGCAAGCAGTACAGGATGGCCTGCGACGAGGGCCAGGAGGAGCATCTGATCGAGCTCGCCGGCCGCTTCGACCGCTACGTGCTGCATCTGAAGGATTCCTTCGGCGAGATCGGCGACCAGCGGCTCACCGTCATGGCCGGCATCATGGTGCTCGACGAGCTGTCGGAGCTGCAGCGCCGCGTGCGCGGGCTGGAAAGCGAGATCGCCACGCTGCGCAAGACGCGCGACGACGCGCTGACCAAGGCCAACAAGAACGACGAGGCCCTCACCGGCGCGCTGTCCGGCCTCGCCGAGCGCATGGAGACGCTCGCCGCCCGCCTCGCCGTGCGCGGCCACAACGGCGCCGACTGAGCCTTTTCGCATTAAGCATGCGGCCGCCTGTGCGCGCCGCGCGCGTTGCGCAGCCCGCCGCCCATGCTCTACGCTCTCTCCGGGAGCATTTCCGGGGTGGGCAATAACGGGCTGATGGCCGGCGGCATTCGCATCTTCCTGATGATACTTGTGCTCGTCGTGGCGGCGTGGCCGGCCGCCGCGCTCGACCGCGGCGCTACCGCCTCGCCGCGCGCGCTCGCCGCCGGCAAGCGCGTCGCGCTGGTCATCGGCAACGGCGCCTACCGCCACGCGCCGGCGCTGCCCAACCCCGCCAACGACGCCCGCGACATGGCCGGCCTGCTCGAAGGGCTGGGCTTCGACGTCGTCTTCGGCGTCAATCTCGACCGCCTCGGCATGGAGGACCGCATCCGCGCCTTCGCCGACCGCTCGGCCGATGCGGCGGTGACGCTGTTCTACTATGCCGGCCACGGCATGCAGGTCGACGGCCGCAACTACCTGATCCCGGTCGACGCCGCGCTGTCCACCGCCAGCGCCCTCCAGTTCGAGACGGTCGAGGCCGACACCGTGCTGCGCTTCATGGTCGGCGGCGACAGGATCGCCATCGCGCTGCTCGATGCCTGTCGCGACAACCCGCTGTCGCGCAGCTTCGTCGCGACCCGCTCGGCCGGCACCTCGCGCGGGCTGGCGCTCCCCGCCACCGGCGGCGGCATCATGATCGGCTTCGCCACCGCGCCCGGCGAGACGGCGGCCGACGGCGACGGCCGCAACAGCCCCTTCGCGGCGGCCCTGCTGCGCCATCTCGGCGCGCCCGGCATGGAGATCAGCCGGACGATGCGCCGCGTCATGGCCGACGTCTCGTCCGCCACCGGCGACCGCCAGCGGCCGTGGATCCACTCCGACATCGCCGTGGATTTCTACCTGAACCCCGATCCGGCCGAAGCGGACGATACTCCGGCCGTGGCGCGGCCCGCACCCGCCGCCAGGCCGGCACGGCAGGAGCTCGCCGCGCTCGCGCCCGAGCCGAAGCCCGGCCGTGCGACCGGCCCGGTCGGCGAGGCGGCGTCTCCGCGCACCATCGGCGTGTTCGAGAACCAGGCCTTCGAGCTGTGCGGCTTCGGCGGCTTCAAGGCCGCTCTGCAAGCCGGCCGCATCCGCCTCTCCAGCCTCGACCGCGGCGTGCCCGGCCGCTCCTTCCGCGGCTACGAGAAGGCCCTGCCGCTGGACACGCCGGTGGAGCTTTGGAAGGATTGCTCGGTGACCGCGGGCTACGAGGCCAAGGCCGGCGTCGCCCGCATCACGCTGTCGGTGACGGAGGGGAGATGAGGATGGCTGGCTACAGGGTGTTCGCGGCGGGCCTGCTCGCCTTTCTCGGCTTCGGCGGCGCCGCGCTCGCCTGCGAGGAATACGTCAACATCCCGGCGCAGGAGCTGAAGGAATACCGCGACAAGCTGATCGACCAGCAGGCCGACCCGCTCGACCGCCTGTTCGCCTTCCAGCAGCTCGTCTGCTCGTCCAACCCGGTCATGCGCGCCTATGCCGTGCGCGAGGGCATGCGCAGCGCCTCCGACCCGATGGTGCGCCAGCAGATCCTGTTCGATTCGATGATGCAGAAGCCGCGGCTGAGCATAGAGCTGACGGCCGCCGCCGACGCCCCGAAGGGCGACAAGGCGTTCGTCAAGGACGTGTCGGGCATCTGGGCGCTGGAGATCGTCTATCGGTCGAGCAAGGAAGGCTGCCTGAGCTTCAACTACCGCGACCGTTGCGGTGCGCAGAATTCGGCCTTCATTCGCGGCGACCGGGTCTCGCTCGCCATGGGCACCGCCATCGGCGAATTCTACTTGGCCGACAGCGGCGAACTGATCGGCTATGTCCGCGTGCGCGACAATCGGGACTACGCCCGCATCCCCGCCGTCATCAAGCTGGACTGAGCGGGCTCAGAAGCCCCGATTCAGGAAATCCACGGCCGCCGTGATCTCGTCGCATCGCTCCCGCAAGTTCGCGACCGGGCCTTTCAGGACGTGCCGGGGGACTGCGACCATGTGCTGCGTGTAGAGCACGTAGCTTTTCTCGCCGACCGGAAAGACGGGGTTCAGCCGATTCAACGGGGTTCGCCGCCCATCCTCGGGCAGCAGCGGAATGGCAAGCCGCGTATCGAGCATGTCGAACAGATCGTCCTGCACGACGATCAGCAAGTTCCCGCTGGCGCGCGGGTCGGCAAACACATCGTATTTCGACATCAGAAGCCGCGGTATTCCGCGAACGGCAACCCGTGCTCTTCGAAAAAGCGATTGTTCTCCTCGATCGCCGCGCGGTTTTCCTCCAGCCAGAGCTGGGACTTGCGGTCCCGGATCGCCTTGACGAGGCCTTCGTCGGCCGCGCGCGACAGGTTCACGCCGAGCGCTTTCGCTTCTGCCAGCAATCGGGCGTCGACCAAAACGTTGACGGACTTGCGAGGTTCGGGCTTGGTCAGCATCGGCAGCTCCTATCCGCATAATCTATGCGGATAATCCACGACAGGCAACTACCCCTCGATCTCCTCCCTCAGCATCTCCAGCTCCAGCCATTCCTCCTCCATCGCCGCAAGCTTCGCGCGCTCGGCGTCCAGCGCGGCGGCGAGCTTCTGGTGGGCGGCGGGCTCCTTGGCGTAGAGCGCCGGGTCGGAGAGCTTCGCCTCCAGCCGGCCGATCTCGGCGGAGACGGCTTCCATCTTCTTCGGCAGGCTCTCCAGCGCGAATTTCTGCTTGTAGGAGAGCTTCTTCGCCGGCTCCTTCGGCGCCGCAGCCGGCTTGCCTGCCGCCGGCGCCGCTTTCTTCGCCTCGCCGCCGCGCCGTCCGAACGCCTTCGAGCCGCGCTGCGCCAGCATGTCGGCGTATCCGCCGGCATATTCAACCCAGCGCCCGTCGCCCTCCGGCGCGATCGTCGAGGTCACCGTGCGGTCGAGGAAGTCGCGGTCGTGGCTGACCAGGATCACCGTGCCGGAAAAACCCGCCACCAGCTCCTGCAGCAGGTCCAGCGTCTCCATGTCGAGGTCGTTTGTCGGCTCGTCGAGCACCAGCAGGTTCGCCGGCGTGGCGAGGATGCGCGCCAGCACCAGCCGCGCCCGCTCGCCGCCCGAAAGCTCCTTCACCGGCGTGCGCGCCTGCTCCGGCTTGAACAGGAAGTCCTTGAGATAGGATGCCGCGTGCTTCCTCTCGCCGTTGATCTCCAGCCAGTCGCCCGCGCCTCGCGTCAGAAACGCCTGCACGCTTTCCTCGGGGTCGAGGCTTTCGCGTTTCTGGTCGAGCGGGGCGATGGTCAGGTTGGCGCCGAGCCGCACCGTGCCCGCGTCCGGCGCGAGCTCGCCGGTCAGCATCTTCAGCAGCGTCGTCTTGCCCGCCCCGTTCGGCCCGACGAGGCCGATGCGGTCGCCGCGCGCCACCCGGATCGAGAAGTCGCGCACCACCGTGAGGTCGCCGAAGCTCTTGGAGATGCCCTTGGCCTCGATGACGAGCTTGCCGCTCTCGGCCGCGTCCGAAGCCTTCATGGCGGCCGCGCCCTCGGGCCCCTTGTGGCCGCGGTGGCGCGCCCGCATCTCCTGCAATTCGCCCAGCCGGCGCATGTTGCGCTTGCGCCGCGCGGTGACGCCGTAGCGCAGCCAGTGCTCCTCGCGCACGATCTGGCGGCCGAGCTTGTGCTGCTCGCGCTCCTCCTCCTCCAGCACCTGGTCGCGCCATTCCTCGAAATGCGCGAAGCCGCGGTCCAGCCGCCGCGTGCGGCCGCGGTCCAGCCACACGGTGGCGCGCGACACGCGCTCCAGGAAGCGGCGGTCGTGCGAGATGACCACCAGCGCCGACGAGGTGCGGATCAGCTCCTCCTCCAGCCATTCGATGACCGACAGGTCGAGATGGTTGGTCGGCTCGTCCAGCAGCAATATGTCCGGCTCCGGCGCCATCGCCCGCGCAAGGGCGGCCCGCCGCGCCTCGCCGCCCGACAGGTCCGCCGGGCGCTCCTCGCCGGTCAGTTCCAGATGCTCCATCAGATAGGTGGCGCGGTGCGGGTCGTCCGCCGGCCCCAGCCCCGCCTCGACATAGGCGCGCACGGTAGCGAAGCCCTCCATGTCCGGCATCTGCGGCAGGTAGCGGATCGTGGCCGAAGGCTGGCGGAAGATCTCGCCCTCCTGCGGCTCCACCAGCCCGGCGGCGATCTTCAGCAGCGTCGACTTGCCCGAGCCGTTGCGGCCCACCAGCGCGATCTTGTCGCCGGCGCCGGCCACCAGTTCCGCCCCGTCCAGCAGCGGCGCGCCGCCGAACGTCAACTTGATGCCGGTAAGGTTGAGCAGCGGCGGAGCCATGTCAGTCACGCGTCCCTGAAGATCATTTTGAGCATAAGCGATTGTTTCCCAATTGATATATCAAGTGATATATCAATATCCAGGCACCGGCGCACATCACGCTCGCGGGTACGGATGGGCGAGAAGCATGGCGCGGCCGCGCGCCAGCGCGATCTCCAGCCGGCCGCGCACCTCGTTGGAAAGCGTGAGCGAGGAGCCGAACGGCACCTCGACCTCGGAAAGCGGCCATTTGGCCCCTTGCACGCTAAGGCCGGAAAGCCCCGAGAAGGCCAGAACGGAAAACAGCGTGCCCGCCGCATAGTCGAAGCCGGCGCGGCCGGGCAGCAGCGGCACGCCCTCCTGCGCGCCGCTGGTCAGCAGCGTCGCGGTTCCCGCCTCGGCGAGCTTGAGGGCCAGGGCCATGTGCAGGAAGCCGTGGTCGGCGCGGGCGCCGCCGAAGGCGCCGGCCAGCACCAGCGAAGTCGCCCCCCGCTCCAGCGCGGCGGCCACCGCCAGCTCGCCGTCGGTCATGTCCTTGTCGGCGGGGAATTTGCGCTGCGGCACGGCGGCGAGCGCCGCCGGCAGGTCGGCCGGCGCGGAATCGAAATCGCCCACCCACAGCTCCGGCGTCACACCCAGCGACGTGGCGTGGCGGATGCCGGAATCGGCCGCGATGACGCGGCTGCCCGCGACCTGTCGGTCGAGAAGCGGCGTGCGCACGAGGTCGCCGCCGAGCAGGAGGGTGAAACGGCTCATGGCGTGGCCCTTACCAGCCCGGTGGGGCAAACGGAAGGCCGCCGCTTCGTTCGCGGCGCCGGCCGGCCGCCTCCGTAGCGGAAACTTGCCCTTGCGCGCCACGCCGGGCCGGACTATGTCTTCTGGCGCTCTAACGGGGTGCCGGGCGCTGATTGCGCACCGGCTGAGAGGCGAAGCCGCCAACCCGCTGAACCTGATCCGGTTTGTACCGGCGGAGGGATTAGATGCCTCGGAAAACCCGGCGCCTCGATTCCCGCAACATTTGCAAGGAGGCGCCCGTGCGCAAGATTCTGTCGTTCCTGCTTCCCGTCCTGGCGCTGGCCGCAGCCACCCTGCCCGCTGCCGCCAAGGACCGGCTCACCATCTACACCTATGAGAGCTTCACCTCCGAATGGGGGCCGGGCCCCGCGGTGAAGAAGAGCTTCGAGGCCGAATGCGGCTGCGAGGTCGATTTCGTTTCGGTGGCCGACGGCGTGGCGCTGCTCAACCGCGTCAGGCTGGAAGGCGCCGCCACCAAGGCCGACCTGGTGCTGGGCCTCGACACCAACCTGACGGCGGAGGCCAAGGCCACCGGCCTGTTCACGCCTTCGGGCATCGACCCGACCGCGGTCAGCGTGCCCGGCGGCTGGAACGACGACACTTTCGTCCCCTATGACTACGGCTATTTCGCCGTCGTCTACGACACCGAAAAGCTGAAGCAGCCGCCGAAGAGCCTCAAGGAGCTGGTGGAAGGCGACCCCGGCGAGAAGATCGCCATCCAGGACCCGCGCACCTCCACGCCGGGCCTCGGCCTGCTTTTGTGGGTCAAGTCGGTCTATGGCGACAAGGCGGCCGACGCCTGGGCGAAGCTGAAGGACCGGGTGCTGACGGTGACGCCGGGCTGGAGCGAGGCCTACGGCCTGTTCACCAAGGGCGAGGCGCCGATGGTGCTGTCCTACACCACCTCGCCGGCCTACCACATGGTGGCGGACAAGACCGACCGCTACCAGGCCGCCGCCTTCGAGGAAGGCCACTATCTCCAGGTCGAGGTGGCGGGCATCACCACCACGGGAGCGAAGAACCCGCTGTCGCAGAAGTTCCTGGCCTTCATGACCGGGCCCGGCTTCCAGGACGCCATACCCGAAACCAACTGGATGTTCCCCGCCGGCAAGACCGACAAGCCGCTCGACCCGGCCTTCGACAGGCTGGTCAAGCCGGCCAGGACGCTGGTCTTCAGCCCCGAGGAAGTGGCGAAGAACCGCAAGGCCTGGGTGGACGAATGGCTTTCCGTGATGAGCAAGTGAGGCGCCTTGCCCTCCCCTTCGCGGGGAGGGTGGAACCGCGCATCGCCGCCGGCATCGCCGCGCTCGCCTTCATCGGCGTCCTGATCGGCGGCGCTTTCGCCGGCCTGATCGCCGAGGGCGCCGGCGACCTTGCCGGCGCGGCCGCCGCCTTCGACGGCTATCTGTTCAGGGTGGCGCGCTTCACCCTGTGGCAGGCGGCCCTGTCCACGCTGCTGTCGGTCGGCCCGGCGTTGCTGGTGGCGCGCGCGCTGTCGCGCCATCCTCGCTTTTTCGGCCGCACGCTGGTGCTTCAGCTCTTCGCGGTGCCGCTGGCGCTGCCGGCCATCGTCGCGGCGCTCGGCGTGCTGGCGCTGTATGGCCGCGCCGGCTATCTCGCCGCCCCGCTCGGCCATTTGTCCGGCGAGGCGTGGCCGGGAATCTACGGCCTGTCGGGCCTATTGGTGGCGCATGTGGTCTTCAACATGCCGCTGGCCACCCGCCTGGTCCTGGAAGCCTTGCAGACCGTGCCGGCAGAC
>ERZ778021.3641-NODE-3641-length-10774-cov-4.466741_pt1 | contig 10774 bp, 9 predicted proteins | sample MGYA00375751_ERZ778021 | MGnify/ENA primary metagenome ERZ778021 (study PRJEB29350, sample SAMN05389814) | bioreactor metagenome | isolation source: Thiocyanate stock bioreactor | place: South Africa: University of Cape Town | collected 2013-08-29 ... | reverse complement strand
GGGCGCGGTCCAGCTCCACCCGGTTGTCGCTGGCATGCAGGGTCAGGCCGGGGCGCGCGGCCACGCGGGCGACATAGGGGATGTATCCGATCACGTCGGTCGCCTGTTCCAGCGCGGCGGCGACTTCGGGCGTCACCATGGCGTCGGACCCCGGCCCCAGCCCCGCGACGGTGATCCAGCCGCTCATTCCGCCACCCGCGCCATGGGGCGCCGCCCGTGCCCATGCACCAGCAGGATCGCGAAATAGGGGCAATCGTCGTCGGCCACATCCGCCAGGGGCGCGATGCGCTGGCCGGGCATGGTACCGCGCTCGATCAGCCAGGCGTCGGCCAGACGACCGGATGCCGCCAAGGCGCGGCGCAGCTTGGGCAGGTTGCGGCCGGTCTTCATCACCACCAGCGCGTCGCTGCCCTGCATGTGGCGGATCAGCTCCGATTCGGGCAGGGTGCCCATCAGCACGGTCAGCACATCGTCGCCCCAAGTCATCGGCTGACCAAGCGCGTTCCAGCAGCCGACCATGCCGGGAATGCCGGGGATCACCTCGACCTGGGCCAGCCCCTGCAAACGGATCTGCAGATGCATGAAGCTGCCGTAAAGGAACGGATCGCCCTCGCACAGGACGACCACATCCTCGGTCTGCGCCAGCTGCGCCAGCCGCGCGGCCCAGAGGTCATAGAACCCCGCCAGCGCGTCGTTGTAATCAGGGTGGTCAAAGGGAATTTCGGTCGTGACCGGGTATTCCATCGGGTATTCGACCGCATCCGGCGCCAGCATGCCCTGGACGATGCGGCGCGCCTGACCGGGCCTGCCGGGCTTGCGGAAATAGGCGACGTGGCGCGCGCCGCGCACCGCCCTGTCGGCCCGGACCGAGATCAGGTCCGGATCGCCCGGCCCCAGCCCTGCGCAGATGATGCGTCCCATCATTCCCTCCGGCTGGCCAGCGCGTTGATCGCGGCGACGGTGATGGCCGACCCGCCAAGGCGGCCCCGCACGATGACCGACGGCACCGGGGGCGCGGCCATCAGCGCGTCTTTCGATTCCGCCGCGCCGACAAACCCCACGGGACAGCCGATGATCGCGGCGGGGCGGGGGCAGGCGGGGTCCTCCAGCATGTTCAGCAGGTGGAACAGCGCGGTGGGCGCGTTGCCGATGGCCACGACCGCGCCCTCCAGGAAGGGGCGCCACAGCTCCAGCGCGGTGGCGCTGCGGGTGTTGCCCATGTCGCGCGCCATGTCGGGCACGCGCGGATCGTTCAGGGTGCAGATGACGGCGTTGTCGGCGGGCAGGCGCGGGCGGGTGATGCCTTCGCTGACCATGCGCGCGTCGCACAGGATCGGCGCACCTGCGGCCAGAGCCGCGCGGGCCGCGGTCGCCATGCCGGGGGTGAAGGCCACGTCGCGCTCCAGGCCCACCAGTCCCGCGGCATGGATCATGCGGACGACGACGGGTTCCTCATCGGTGTCGAAACGCGCCAGATCGGCCTCGGCCCGGATGGTGGCAAAGGACTGGCGATAGATGGCGGCGCCGTCCTTTTCATAGTCATGGGGCATCACAGAACCTTTGGCAGTTGATCGGGGTGCAGGCCGCGCAGGGCGGCCACGTCATGGGCGCGACCGTGCCGGATCAGGTCGAACCCGGCGGGCGTCGCGGTCAGCGTCACGTCCGCCGCGCGGGGCCAGCCGCAGCCCTTGGCGCAACCGCTGACATGCAGGATCGCTCCGTCGGGAACAAGGGTGGCCAGGCTGCGCGCGACGTCACGGGTCGGGCCATGCCCCTGCGGACAGGCGGGCGCGCCGGGGCAGGCGCGCAGGCGCAGCCGCGGGTCGGCGGGGTCCGCGATCAGCCCGTCCAGCGCGGGCAGGGCGCGCGCCCCCTGGGCCAGCAGCATCCGCCACGGCGTCAGGCGCAGAGGCGCCAGCCGGGCCAGCCGCCGCAGCGTGTCGGGTGGGATCTGCCCGAATTCTAGCCCGACGAGCATGCCCTGCGGCACCCGTCCGGGGGTCTGCGCGGGCTCGCCGTCCGTGGCCGCCAGCGTCGCGCCGGGGGGGCACGCGCCGCCCGCGATCAGCGCGGCCATGCGCCCCCGGCCCTGCGGTGCGCCGCCCTGATCCAGGAACCAGCGGGCCAGCGCGATCGCCTGGTCATGGCCGCCAAAGGCAGCGCCCTGCGCCATGCCGTCGGCGCGCAGGATCAGGCCGCCGGGGCCGCGTTCGATGCGGATATCGGCCGGATCGCGGGTCAGGACGGGCGCGGGGCCGGTATCGACGGCAAAGCCGAACTTGGCGGGCAGGGGCAGGCCGCTTTCGGCCAAGGTAGTGGCCAGTTCGGCCGCTAGCGCATCGGTTTGCGCCGCCGCAAAGGGCGTGACGATGATGTTGCGCCGCTGTTCGGTCGCTGTGTCCGCGTCGATCAGGCCGTGCTGGCGCAGCGCGGCGATCAGAGGCGCGTGGGTCGCGGGCGTCACGCCACGCAGCTGCAGGTTGGCGCGGCCCGTCAGTTCGATCACGCCGTTGCCATGGGCCTCGGCGGCATCGGCGATGGCCTGGGCCTGCGCATGGCTCAGCCGCCCGCCGGGAGGGCGGATGCGCACCACCCATCCGTCGCCCGATTCCATCGGGCGCAGCGCGCCGGGGCACCAGCCGCGGATCACGACAGCCCCGCCGCGATCGAGTTGCGCCGCGTGACCCACAGCCCCGCATCGTGCAGCCGCTGGAACAGGTCGCGCATGGCGGCCAGCGCCTCGGGGTTCGCGCCCTGCATGAAATCGACGATCTCGGGGCGGCCCAGGGTCGCGTCGTGATACAGGTCGAACAGATGCGCGGGTACCGCCCCCGCCAGATGCGCAAAGGCCGCCATGTGGTCCAGCGTGGCGGCGATCTCGGCTGCGCCCCGGTATCCATGCGCGGTCATCGCATCGGCCCAGGCCGGGTCGGCGGCGCGGGCGCGGGTGGTGCGGGCGATCTCCTCGGTCAGGGTGCGGGCGCGGGGGCGGTCGGGCTGCGTCGCGTCCAGGTGGTACAGCGCGGGTGCCGCGGCCCCGATCCGCGCCATGGCGGCGGCGAAGCCCCCCTCATGCGCGGCATAATCGGCAGCCAGCAGCAGGTCCGTCTCGGGCAGGTCCTGCGCGTGGACAAAGCTGTCGGCGCGGGTCAGCCGCGCCTCCAGCGCGTCGCGGGCCTCGTGGCTGGTGCCATCCGCGCCGATCGCCCAGCTGGAGGCCGCAATCCACGCCTCGCCCGCCGCCGCACGCGCCTCATCGGTGAAGGTGTCGGGCGCGGTGCCCATGCCCAGCCCGTACTGGCCGGGCTGCGGGCCGAACACCCGCGCGCCCCCGGCATAGGGGTTCTGGTCGGGGGCCTCGTCGCGTGCGGCCAGCGTCGCGGCCCCGGTCTGAAACAGCTGGGCCAGCACCGGGAACACGTCGCGGAACAGGCCCGAGACCCGCAGCGTCACGTCGATCCGCGGTCGGCCCAGCAGCGCCAGCGGCACGACCTCGACCCCCGACACGCGGCCCGACCCCGCATCCCAGACCGGCTTCAGCCCGGCCAGATGCAGGGCCATGGCGAATTCCTCGCCCGCGGTGCGCATGGTCGCGCTGCCCCAGAGGTCCACGACCAGCCCGCGCGGCCAGTCGCCGTGATCCTGCAGGTGGCGGCGCAGCAGCTCCTCGGCCAGTTTCACCCCCTGCGCATGGGCGGATGGCGTGGGCACGGCGCGCGGGTCCACGCTGAACAGGTTGCGCCCCGTGGGCATGACGTCCGACCGCCCCCGATTGGGCGACCCGGACGGCCCCGGCGGCACAAAGCGCCCGGCCAGGGCGGCCATGAGCCCGTCCCGTTCGGCCTGACCGCAGGCGCCGCTGCCCCAGACATGCAGCCCCTCTCCGTACTGGCTTTCCTTGATGTCGCAGACAAAGCGGTCGATGCGGGTGATCGCCTCGGCGGCGCTGGCATCAGACGGGATGCCCAGATCGGCCTCGACCCCCAGGGCACGCGCCTCGTCGCGGATCGCGGCGATCAGGCGGTCGCGGCGGGCGGGGGCCAGCCCGTCGGCGGTGGAATATTCGTCCAAGGACCGCTCCAGCCCCGCCATGCCGGGGGGCAGGGCGGCCTCCCGCATGGGCGGCGGCATATGGCCCAGGGTCACGGCCCCGATGCGGCGCTTGGCCTGCGCGGCCTCGCCCGGATCGTTGACGATGAAGGGATAGATCACCGGCATCGCGCCCAGCAGCGCCGCGGGCCAGCAGTCGCCCGACAGCGCCACCGCCTTGCCCGGCAGCCATTCCAGCGTGCCATGCGCGCCCATATGGATCAGCGCCTGCGCGCCTTGCTGCGCCAGCCACAGATAGAAGGCCACATAGGCATGGCGCGGCACGCGGGTCAGGTCGTGATAGCTGTCCTCGCGCCCCGCGCGGTGGCTGCGCTCGGGCTGCAGCGCCAGGATCACCGGCCCGTGCAGGCTGGCGCGCAGGTGAAAGGCGCCGTCGCGGCAATCGGGGTCGGTCTCGGGCGGCCCCCAGGCCGCGTGCAGATTGTCCTGCAGGACCTGCGGCAGGCGGGCCAGGGCGGCACGATAGTCGTCCAGCGGCCAAGCCACGGTCCCGTCCGGCATCGCGGGCAACTCGGCGCCCAGCATCGCCCCAACGGCCTGCGCGGAGGCCGGCGCGTCCAGCCCCACGGCATGGGCCTGCTGCCAGTCGCGCCCCGGATAGGTGGACAGCACCATCGCCACGCGGCCCGCCCCCTGCGCCAGCGCGCCCCAGGCCACGATGCGATCCACCGCCGCCGCGACCAGCGCCGGGTCGGGGCGGTGGGCAAAGCGCGAATATTGCAGGTCAGGGTCGCGCGGGGCAGGCGACTTGAAGCTGATCAGGCCTGCAAAGATGCGGCCGTCCACCTCGGGCAGGACCACGTTCATGGCCAGGTCCGACGGCGACAGCCCGCGTTCCGCCCCGGCCCAGTCCCGGCGGCGGTTGGTGGACAACGCCACCTGAAAGACCGGGCCGGGGAAGTGGGCAAAGGGCGCCTCGGTTCCCGCCGAAAAGGCGGTGGCATTCACCACCATCGCGGGCGGCTGCGGCAGCGCCGCGTGCAGCCAATCGGCCAGCCCCGCGGTCTTGAGCGAGGGCGCAAAAGCCCCCACCGCCGCGATGCCCCGCGCCCGCAGCGCCCGGATCAGCGCGTCGATCGCCGCCATGTCCGCCGCCGCCAGCCAGCTGCGATAGAAGGTCACCAGCGCGTGTGGCGCCCCCGGATCGGCGATGACGCCGTGATCCGGGTCATAGAACCCCATCTGCGGCAGCGTTTTGATGCCAGGCACCGGCGCCGCGTCCAGGCCCGCCGCTATGGCCAGCTGCGCCAGCGCCGCCTGCGCCGCCACCGCGCCGCCCTGTTCGCAATGCCGCCGCAGCACGCGCAGCACCGATGCGGGCACGGTGGACATCTGATCCAGCCGCGCATCGTCGCGCCCGTCCGCGGGCAGAACCGCCAGCGCGATGCCCTGCCGCCGCGCCAGATCCTGCACGGATGCCAGGCCATAGGGCCAATAGGCCTCTCCGCCGATGATGCGGATCAGGATGCCGCGTGCCCCCGACAGCGTCTGTTCGACATAGGTATCGACCGAGACCGGGTGCCGCAGCGCCACCAGATTGCACAGCCGGGTGGAGGGCAGGCCGCCCGCCGCCCGCTTCCAGCCTTCCGCAAAGGCCCCCAGGTCGCTGTCCGAAAAGGACAGGACCACCAGATCCGCCGGCGTCTGGCCGGGATCATAGGGGGCATCAGACTGATCCAGCCCGACCTGTTCGCGAAAGATGACATGCATCAGGCAGCCCCGGTCATGCGGGCACACCGTCCAGCACGGCGCGGATCGCGGCCATGTCGATATGGTCATGCTCGGCGATCACCACCAGCCGCGACCGGCGCGGGCTGTCGCCCCAGGGCCGGTCGTACTGGTGCCGGACGCGCCCGCCCACGGCCTGGACCAGCAGGCGCATCGGCTTGCCCGCGACGGCGACGTGGCCCTTGACGCGCAGGATGTGCTGTTCCGCGGCCAGCCGCGCGATGCGGGCGGCCAGGTCGGCGGGGTCGGTGATCTCGGGCAGGTCGATGACGACGGTGTCGAAATCCTCGTGCTCGTGGTCGTCGGCGCCGTCATGGTGGCTGGGACGGGCGTCCAGGTCGTCCTCGGCGGCCTTGCCCAGACCCAGAATCAGGCGGGCGTCGATGGCGCCCTCGGTGACGGTCAGGATGGGCAGGGGGCGCGGCGCCTCGGCCTCGATCACGGCGCGGGCGGCTTTGATGCCCGCCTCGCCGGCCAGATCGGCCTTGGTCAGCAGCACGACATCGGCGCAGGCGATCTGATCCTCAAAGACCTCGGACAGGGGCGTCTCGTGGTCCAGGCTGTCATCGGCGGCGCGCTGCGCGTCCACGGCGGCCACGTCGGGGGCAAAGCGGCCCGCGGCCACGGCCTCGGCATCGGCCAGGGCGATCACGCCGTCCACGGTGATCCGCGACCGGATCGCGGGCCAGTCGAAGGCCTTGAGCAGCGGTTTCGGCAGCGCCAGGCCCGAGGTCTCGATCAGGATGTGATCGGGCTTTTGCGGCAGCGCCATCAGCGCCTCCAGCGTGGGGATGAAATCATCGGCGACCGTGCAGCAGATGCAGCCGTTCGACAGCTCCATGATGTTCTCGGCCGGGCAGCTGTCATCGGCGCAGCCCTTGAGGATGTCGCCATCCACACCCAGGGTGCCGAATTCGTTGACGATGACCGCCAGGCGCAGGCCGTTCGGATTCGCCATCAGATGCCGGATCAGCGTCGTCTTGCCCGAGCCCAGAAAGCCGGTGATCACGGTGACGGGGGTTTTCACGAGGTCGGTCATTGTCACTCCTGCGGGGGGAAATGCGGGGGAATCCGCGCAAGGCTCTGCTTGCGGAAGATGGCGGGGCGTTCGCGCCAGGGCACGACCCCGTCGGCGGTGGCGGCATAGGCGCGGGCGCCTGCGGCGATCTCGGCGGCGTCCTCAGGCGTCAGGCGGCCATAGACATAGGACCACTTGGCCGGACCCGACAGGGCCACGGCGCAGCCCTGCGAACAGGCGGACAGGCATTCGACGGGGCGGATCTCGACCCCTTCGGGGGCGGTGCGGGTCAGCACCTCCATCAGCCGCGCGCCGGGGCGGGGCGCGCAGGGATCGGCATCGGGGTCGGGCAGGGCGCCGCGACAGGTGGTGCAGACATGCAGAACAGCGCGCATCGCGGGCCTTCCCTTGGTCGGGGGCAAAGGGGCAGGCCGAAAGGGGGCGGCACGGAAAGGATCCGCCCGTCGCCTGCCGGTTGCGAAACACCCCGTTCGCCCGTCATCGTCAGGTGCTGGCAGGTCTCCCGGCTTGCGGATTCAGGGTCTCCCCAACGGTCCTCCCACCCTCCCAACCCCGTGGGGCCAGTGGATCGGGCGACCTTTCCGGTCACGGTCGCGGGGGCGGCTGCGCTTGGGGTCCGTCAGGACCCTGTCGCATTCCCTCTTCGCCTGCCTTACGACAGGAACCAACACGGGCCCACCAAAAGCCCCGCGCCCGCGATTTGTCAACCATTGAGGAGCCGCACCATGACCCCAACCGACCCTGTTCCCGCCGATGATCTGGACCGCCACGCCGCCAAGATGGCCAAGAAAAAGGCCGCCCGCGACCGGATGATGCAGACCAAGACCGGCGAAAAGGGCCTAATCATCGTCCATACCGGACCAGGAAAAGGCAAATCCTCCAGCGGGTTCGGCATGATCATGCGCTGCATCGCGCATGGCATGCCCAGTGCGGTGGTGCAGTTCATCAAGGGCGCGTGGGACACGGGCGAACGCACGCTGCTGACCACGCATTTCGGCGAGATCTGCCAGTTCCACGCCATGGGCGAGGGCTTCACTTGGGAGACCCAGGACAAATCGCGCGACATCGCGGCGGCGGCGGCGGGCTGGGACAAGGCCAAATCGCTGATCCGCGACCCCGCCATCCGCATGGTCCTGCTGGACGAGATCAACATCGCTTTTCGCTATGGCTATCTGGACGTGGCCGAGGTGCTGGCCTTTCTAGAGGCTGAGAAACCGCCCATGACCCATGTCGTGCTGACCGGCCGCGGCGCCCCCGAGGCGCTGATCGAGGCCGCCGACCTGGTGACCGAGATGACCCAGATCAAGCACCCCTTCCGCGCCGGCATCAAGGCGCAGGCGGGCGTCGAGTTTTGACAGCGCGCGCGATTGAATGCACAAAAGATCACATGGCGGTGAACCTGCGGGCCTGTCTCAGGGTTCACCTTGTGAAACCTGAACGGAGTGTCTCGTGCCGATGACCCTGCCCCTGCTGTCCCCCGATGCCGCGCTGTTTCTGGATTTCGACGGCTGCCTGGTCGATATCGCGCCGCGCCCGGACGCGGTCGTCGTCAGCGCCGCGCTGCGTGACCGCCTGTCGGCGCTGCATCGGCGGCAGGGGGGCGCGGTGGCGCTGATCTCGGGGCGCGACGTGGCCGACCTGCGCGGGCACCTGCCCGATTTTCCGGGCTTTGTCGCGGGCAGCCACGGGTCCGAGCTGTCGCTGGAACCGGGCCGCATCACCACCCTGCATCAGGTCGATTTCGACGCGCCCGCGCTGCACCGCGCGGCCCGCGACCGCGCCGCCCCCCATCCCGCCCTGCTGGTCGAGGAAAAGCCCCACGGCGTCGCGCTGCATTACCGCGACGCGCCCCAGCTGCGCGATTTCGTCGAGACGGTGATGCAGGATCTGGCCGCACAGCATCCGCATCTGGTGCTGCAGCCCGCCAAGATGGCGCTGGAGCTGCGCCCCGGCGGCGTCGGCAAGGACAGCGCCATGGCGCATCTGCTGACCCTGCCGCCCTTTGCGGGCCGGATGCCGGTCTTTGCGGGCGACGACACCACCGACGAACCCGCCATGGCCCACGCCCAGTCCCAAGGCGGCTTTGCCATCAAGATTGGCGACGGGCCCACCGCCGCCCATCACCGCCTGTCCGACCCTGCCGCGCTGGCCGCCTGGCTTGACGCATCTCTGACCTGAGGAAACCGCATGTCCCGCCTAGTCGTCGCGTCGAACCGCCTGCCTTTGGGCAAGAATCCGTCGGGGGGGCTGGTCGTCGCGCTGGAGGATGCGCTGCGCAGCTCTGGCGGCGTCTGGATCGGGTTCTCGGGCGAGGTGACCGACCATCCCGCACCGGACCTGCAGGACCATCCGGGCGCCGCCTTCCAGCGCATGTCCTTTGACCTGACCCCGCAGGATCACGAGGAATATTATCTGGGCTATTCCAACTCGATCCTCTGGCCGCTGTGCCACGGGCGGCCGAACCTGATGCGCATCCAGCCCGAATATCTGGACGGCTATGCCCGCGTGAATGCGCTGATCGCGCGGATGATCGTGCCGCATCTGCGCCCTGACGACCGCATCTGGGTGCAGGATTACCACCTGTTCCCGCTGGCCGCCGAACTGCGCGCCCTGGGGGTCGGCAACAAGATCGGGCATTTCCTGCACATCCCCTTTCCCGGCCCGGCCGATTGCGCGGCCCTGCCCAACCCGTCCCAGCTGTTCGACTGGCTGTCGCATTACGACCTGCTGGGGTTCCAGGCCGATCGGGACATGGGCGCATTCGCCGAAAGCGCGCGTCAGCTGGCCGATGGCGATCTGGTCTCGCCCGACCGGTTCCGCATCGCGGGGCGCGACGTGCGCACGCAGGCCTTTCCCATCGGCATCGACGCGGCTTCGTTTATGGCCGAGGCGGTGGACGCCCCCGACAGCGACCGCATGCGCATGCTGACCGGTGCCAAGATGATGATCGGGGTGGACCGGCTGGACTATTCCAAGGGCATCCCACAGCGGTTCCGCGCCTATCAGCTGCTGCTGGAAAAGATCCCCGACCTGCATGAAAAGATCAGCTTCCTGCAGATCGCGCCCCCCACCCGCGGCGCCGTCGAGGCCTATCAGACCATCCGGGAGGAGACCGAGCATCTGGCAGGCCGCATCAACGGACAGTTCGCGACGCTGAACTGGACCCCGATCCGGTTCATCCACCGGCCCTTTCTGCGCCCCGTCCTGGCGGGGCTGTACCGTCAGGCGCGCATCGGGCTGGTCACGCCGCTGGCGGACGGCATGAACCTGGTGGCCAAGGAATATGTCGCGGCCCAGAACCCCGACGATCCGGGCGTGCTGATTCTGTCGCGCTTTGCCGGCGCGGCCGAGACGATGGACCAGGCCCTGATCATCAACCCCCACGACCCGCATGATCTGGCCGTGGCGATGGCCCAGGCCATGCGCATGTCGCAATCCGAACGCCGCGACCGCCACGCCGCCCTGCTGGAGGGCGTGGTCACCCATGATGTCGCCTGGTGGTCGCGGACCTATCTGGAGGCACTGGCAGGATAGGCGCGCGAATCGGCTGATGGGTCTGTCTGGCGCGTTTTCTGCACAACGAACGGGCAATGCGCCGGAAATCAGCACGTCACGGCGGCATCGCCTGTCGCGCCTGCTGCGTTGCAGCGTCGGGCGGTGACAGGCCCGCCGGACAGGCGCAAGGTGAACTCATGAAGCAGATGCTTCGTGGCGTCCTCCTCCCGGTCCGGCCACGGACCATTTCCGGAAAGCCGTCGGTTCCCGCGCACCCCTCCTCCCTGCGCCCGGAACCGGCGGTTTTTTGTCAGATCAGCGTCGCCACATGGCGCAGCGCGGCGACATAGCCGCCCAGGCCCAGCCCCGCGATCACCCCATCCGCCCGATGCGACACATAGG
>ERZ778021.3640-NODE-3640-length-10774-cov-4.979476_pt1 | contig 10774 bp, 13 predicted proteins | sample MGYA00375751_ERZ778021 | MGnify/ENA primary metagenome ERZ778021 (study PRJEB29350, sample SAMN05389814) | bioreactor metagenome | isolation source: Thiocyanate stock bioreactor | place: South Africa: University of Cape Town | collected 2013-08-29 ... | reverse complement strand
GGGGAAGCATCATGCCTCCTCGGCCTCGTGTCGTTTCGGGGGTGTCTGGCGAGCGTAGACGTTAAGCGGGCGTCTGACTGGCAATGCGTGCCTCAGCAGCTTCCCGGGCTTCCAGTGCTGGGGACTTAGCAGGAGGGGTTTCCTCGGCCTTTGGCTTGCGACCACGCTTCCCCATCGGCTTACCCTTCAGTGTTAGCCCCAACGCCTTCAACCTGGCCTTCTCGGCTTCACGCTTCTCGGACTTGTACTCCTTGCCCTTCAAATCGAACGTGGATGGGCTCAGGACGTCGAGTAGATCGGTCGGGATGTCGTCGTGTTTGTCGCCGCGATAACCCTTGTAATAGAGCTTGGCGAACTCTCCGGCGTGATGTCTGAGATCAGGGGCCGACCCGCCGTCAAACTGCACTTCCGCCCACAACATATCCACACATTCACACATCTTCTTAAGGTCGTTCTCAGCCGGGGCATCTAGATCGGCCTTGGCAGTCGACCACGCCAGCATATTAAGTACGGCGATGAGCAGGGAGGTTCCTCCGCGATTGCCATCCTTACTCAGTGGAGTTAGCAACCGAATATCATTCTTGCCGTCAGACATGAAAGCCAGTCGGGTAGTGGTCTCATTTGGAATTTCAGAATCAGCCGGCTTCAAGTTCTTCTCAAGATAGTTCCAACCAACCATATATACGTCATACAACCACTTCGCGGACTTGCCCTTATCCTTGGCGATCTTCGCACCACCGTAGACAGTCGTCGCGAGGGTTGAGGCCCCGGGCGAAATCAGTGACGAGTATTGCATTTTCTTCTTTTCGTTGGAGGTATAGGCCACCCCATTGGGCATAAATGAGGTTTTCGTCAACGCCAACTTACTGATGACATCGGTCGCCAGCGTGATCAGTTCCATCTTGTCGGCATCGGTGATCAGACCTTCCTTGACTTCGATCGAGCGTAAAAGGTTCCTCGCCACCGGGTTAGATTTTTGGAGATTGAGGAAGTCCTCCGCGAGACGAGAGTGATCGAGCGTGATTAGCAGGGGGATGGTGGTGTCGGTCCACTTATCCTGATCCTCGGCGAACAACTTGGCCAAAGCCCAGGAACGATGCTGTCCGTCGATTTGGTTCAGCGGCGTATCGCGAGTCACTCCCAAAATCTCGACGTGATCACCCTTACGATTAACCGTGTGCTTATCGGAGATCGAGGCAGAGAATGCGGCGGGAGTGTAATGGCCACCACGCATAGCGGCGACTAGCTTACCGGCTTTATCCTCGTTCAACTCCCTTTGCCACCCCTTGCCAGTCTGCGGGTTGTACGCTTCCGCCTTTAGGATATCTCGGGCCTGCACGTACTCTAGATCGACCAAGACATACTCACGACCACCGATCTTGCCGACCTTGCCCTTAAGCACGACGCCGGACGACGCCTCACCACTCCCCTGCTTAGACGTAGACTTGGCCATGATCAGAGACTCCAGTAGATGGTGGATCGGGGACGGAATTCGCCCCACTCAACCAGAAGTATAGGGCGGGTGTCCGAGGAGTCAACAACATTTTGTCTGCGACGGCAAAGAAAAACCCGACACTGGGCCGGGTGATTAGCAGGAGGGGTTTTACCAGGATTTAGATGCCCGAGTTGGCAAACCTACCCTCATGAAAAACCTAGCAAGTGCTTGAGATAGATGTTCTCGATAAGGAGTTTTGAGTCTTGGCCTACTAAATAACGGCGATTTAATTTGTTCGTCAAGAACGACTCTTGGCACGGTAAATAATTCGCGAAAGTCGACAATCCGGTTTTCGTCCATCCCACTGATCGCATCATCCTTGTTAATCATGGCCAGATTCCAGGCATATCCTTCACGAATGTTTTCGCACTGCTTTTTCCAAGACTTAGATGTCGGATTCTCGCCATTTTTTGTCTGAAAGATTTCCCAGTCCGATTTATATTCAGACAGCCTAACACAAGGCCCCATCATCACACTAGCTACGTGATTTTGTGCCAGATCACAAGCCTGAGTCATGACTATAGCATCGATTTCAATGACCTCGAAATCCAAATTACCTTTATCGTCCTGCACCCATGTAAGCAATGGGCAGTTGAAAATAATATCGCCTTGGGTAATCGGATTTTCCGGCCCGACCACCCCATACCAGGATTGATTAGTCATCATCATCCTTCGGGCCATAGTCGCCAGTCATCAGCGGATGCCACTTACGACATTCGCCGGGGGTATAGGAGATCTTACCACTGGAACGCTTCCGAAATCTCAGCGGAACCGCAACAATGCCTTTCATCGCCAAATCATCAACATCGTTTACTGTATTGATTGGCATGACGGTCTCCTTTCGTGGTTTTCTTTTCTTTCGTTCCCGATAAATATATAAGAGATGATCCTCAGCGAATACCTTGTACATCGTAGGCAAATAAATTATTGATCCTCGAAATTTCTTGGGTAGTAATCGCGTAGCCATCACCCACCCCCTGCTAACAATGTTCTCATTTCCCCCTTGCGAAGCACTATCATCCTGTAGTTTACACGGGAGACTCTATGAGAGTCAAGATCGCTTTAATCCGATGGTGACTACCCCTACACCACTAATTTCCACCTCAGCCTTTAAACCAATGACAACCGCCCACAGGTTATTCAACAGGGCAATTTGTTCGGGCGAAAGACCATTATTAGCAGGGGGTTTTTGTTCATTCATCGTCATAATCAGCACCTAGGATTTCAAACTTGAGCAAAATATAGCCCTGGACTTCTTTGTAGTGATTCATTTTTCAAACCTCGATCGGAATCCAATCTTTTCTAGTATCTACATTAACTTTTGCCTTAGGCCCAAAATCCGTAGCCCATAAGACACCATTAATTTCAACGTCGCACCAATTTTCCAGTCGACGCATCGGGCCCCATTCAATCCAATACCAGTCCCCCGATTTCATTGCAATAGATTCTTTGGATTGCATAAGTGCTTCTTGGACACAGGCAATCCACGCCCCTTTCTCGTCGACAACTCTTTCATCGATGACAATCTGAAATCGAACTGACTTTTCATAGATTTCGCCCTTCAGCTTATCGGGTTGATACCACTCAGATTGCACAGTTTTATAGTGTTCTTCGGCTGTCTTAGATTTCCAACTATTATAATCGACTTTGGGCTTTGACTTGAACCATCCAAACATTGCACATATCTCCTGTGATCGAAAACACTTAACACACAATATAATATAGGCCGGATTTCCTCAGTTGGGCACACAAAAAACCCGGTCTACCCCAAAATATAGGATAGCCGGGCATAGGGATTTCAGATGTTAGCAGGGGGTTATTGGGGTCTAGTCCACGAGTTTCAACGCACATGTCATGCCAATCTCCCCAAGTCATTACCCACCAACACCATACGTCATTCCGTCATCTTGTTAAACACCTGCCGTTTTGACAAGTTTGATGAATTTTTATAAATGTTGGGCGATCCGGCGAAGAACCATCCTAGTTGAGAGCGTTGGCCGAAAGTACAGACCTTGGAATTCCTATTCAACAAGTAGGGATTAGCCCTCGAAATTTACGTCGAGAACGCCAGTGATCGACCTATTAGCAGGTGGTTGAGGGTGTATTCTAATTGGGCGATTTTTTGCAACTACGAAGGGAGACTCAGAGTTATGTTAAAACTCAGCAGAAGAGATGGCGAATCGATCGAACTATTTACGTCGGATGGCGTCGTCACAATCGAATTCGAGCAATCCCTTAAGGGTAACTCTCGTGTCGCGATTTTTGCCCCTAGAGAAATTCGTATCGTAAGAACTGAACTATTGAATGGAGACATCAGCAATGCCACAGAATCCAACCGCCGTCCATAAATCCGCCCTCGAATATGCGAAATGTGGACTACGTGTTTTGCCCATCTTGCCAAATGAAAAAGTTCCCGCCATTAAAAAGTGGCCACAACGGGCAACCCGCCGCAAACAGCAAATCGACCGATGGTTTTTGGGGAAACATGCTGAGGGGAATCTTGGCTTGGCAACAGGTAATGGGATTATTGCCGTCGACATTGACGTAAAAAGGGAATGCGGTCTGACTTCCTTTTTAAACATGGTCGGCGACAACGAACTACCGGACACCGCCAATGCGATTACTGCCAGTGGTGGATATCATTATCTTTTTCGGACTGCACAAAAAATAGGCAATGCTGTTGGGCTTCGGCCGGGCATCGATATCCGTGGTGATAATGGGATGATCGTGGTCGCACCCTCAAGTATTCCTTATGATGAGTTTGGCAGGGATTTTTATCAGTGGGTTGATCACCCCGCTAAGGGCATTGCTGAGGCCCCTACATGGTTGATCGAGCAAATCCATACACCCCCCTCCCCCGCTCATCCTGACCGCCCAATCACGGAGTTTGATAAGCAGGGGGATATTGGCGAGCTTGCCCGGGACATTATTACACGCTATCCAGTGCTCAAACCGGGCACCCGGAATAAGGTCATGTGTTCGGCGGTTTGCTCATTACTCAGCCGACGTTTTACGCCCGACATCACAGAGCAAGTCATCGGCGTGTGGTGGGAGCATTATTATAAGCAGGGGGTGGTTGGCACTTCGCCCGAACAAGGTCAACGCGAGATCAAGTCTGTAGTGCGGTCGATAGTCGACAGTAATTCTCTAGTGATCAGTAACGTAAACCATAAGGAGAACATCCGGGCGATCAAACTAACACCCGAACAAATTTCTCTCGTCAACTCACTCGGGAACAAGACCTCACGACCAAACGAACATACTATACTTCATACAGTTGTTACACAGTCGCTTGATGCCATGTTTGCTGAGGCTTTGATCGTCCATTTTACTTACGAGATGAGCAAGTCTGAGGGCCCGTCGTACAAGGCGACCTTTCAGCAAATCGCGGACATCATCTATTCTCGTCATGGTAAAAAATTCAACTCCAACCAAAGCGAACGACTGAAGAAAAAATATGTGTCTCGGCAAAACCAACCTGCAAAAGAACTGGAATTGATCGTGCAAACCAAAACCGGAAATCGTAGTGGCCAAGCCTCCGAATACCTGTTGACCGGCTTACAATATTTCATCGACGGGATTTGTCCTACATTTAATTTAGAGTGCGTGGGATTTTGATAAAGGAGATTAACATGACGATCGTGCATTATGGTGATTTCGATGCGATGAATGCCCTTGGTAGTGAATATCTGAGGAAGTGCAAAGTATCCACTTGGAAATTCGTCGCCGGCCGTTGGCTACCGTTGGGTTGGCTGGTGCCGGATGATGTGATTAATGATTTGGATTTAAAGGTCATGAACAACGCTCAAGCCTACTGCAACCGCGACAAGGCCCGTAAACGCTCTGTACGCAATCGTAAGCCATCGCCAGTATGATTTGACCACCCCTCCCCTCAAAACGCCACCACGGCCCTCCTAGGGCCTTTAAACGACGTGTGGCCCAGAAGGCCACGCACCAACCAAAAAAGGATAAACAATATGAGTAAAATACCACCCCGTGTAAAAGACATCCGTGGACGAGTTTACAACAGACTATTTGTCAAAGACTTTGTCGAGTGCAACGCCTACCAGCAAGCGGCCTGGCTATGTAAATGCCTTTGTGGTAGCCCAAAAGATGTCATCGTGACCACCAACGCACTATCAACCGGCAACACAACCTCATGTGGGTGTCAACGTCGAGATAACGCCCTAGCCAACTGCCTAAAAAACGTGAAGCATGCTCATTTTGTGGGCGTCGATCACAAGTCGCTTACGGGCACCACCTATGACGCTATGATCGCCCGATGTTATCATGAGTATTCGGATGGTTGGGAGGATTACGGTAGCAGGGGAATTAAGGTGTGTGAGAGATGGCGGGGCGAGATGGGCTATCAAAATTTTGTGGAGGACATGGGTAAACGGCCGAGCAAACGATATTCGATTGACCGCATTAATAATGATGGTAATTACGAACCCTCAAACTGTAGATGGGCGATCAAGAAAACCCAGAACCGCAATAAGTCTGACAATGTCCTACTTGAATATGATGGGCGAACGATGTGTTTGTCCGAATGGGCGGAAGAGACTGGTATTCGGTGGAAAACAATTGAGGGCCGGCTAAAACGTGGATGGCCGGTCGAAAAAGCACTTACTACCCCCAAAATGCGTTGAGCAGGAGATTTAACATGAAAGACGAAGACGATTGCAATTGCCCACTGTGCCAAATGATGGACGCTACGCTGGCAGAAAATCAAATGGCCGCTGAAATGCTGAGAAAAGGCAAAGTCAAGCCCGGAAAGTGTGTTGAGTTAAGAATTAGCCACAATATCCAATGGGTATGTGATGGGGTTGTTAAGCCGAAAGATTTGTGGAATATCGACGAGGTAGCCAAATATTATTCGTTCGATGAAATCTACGAGACTTACGACCCCTGGGCAGCAACCGTCACTTATACCATTCTACCTTTAAACAATTTCCCCCTAACCCCCTGCTAATAATTTACTTACACCCCTATTTATATCAACTTAGTAGGAATTGAAATATGAAAACAGAAGATGTCAAGCCCATGCTAACACGTCTGGGATTCCTTGGGCATTGAAAGTTGAAAGATGAGCAGGAGGGCTAATGTTCTATCGTTGGAATTGGGATTACGCCGGGCGAGTCTATGAAACGTTTTGGTGTTTACAAGCCGCTGATGCCGAGAACGCCAAACATTTCGCTTACCACCTAAATGAAGTTACGGCTATCACCTATATTTTTGGGCCGGATTTTTGCGACTTCGCCGACTGTGAGAAGGCATCCCTTAAACTGCATAAGTGTATTGGTGATATTGTGCGTGAAATATTAGAGGATCGCCGCAAGAAAGAGGATTGGACTGAGTTCAAAAACCGCAAATGGAATGAATATTTCAGGAAACCGCCCGTTAAATGAGTTGATTCCCAAACAATCCCCTCCTATAATAGTGGAGTACCACACAAACCACCCCTTACGAGACGCCCGCAATGTCCACCACCACCCTCCTGCTAATCTTCGCTACGCTCGGACAGTCGCCCATCGAAACCAAGTACAGCGAAGCCCATGATATTAGTAGCGATGTTGTTGACCTGAAAGATATTTATACTTACGGCGGGGATATCGATTTGTCATTTTGGTACGATTACAAAGGCAAGACTCGGGAAGCGTGCAACCCCCTTGACAAGATAGACCTCATGCTATTTTCGTCATCAAAGGATTGGCGGTTCCTCAAATACAACGATACCGTTCTAATGATTGATGGAGAACGTCGTTCGCTCAAATCCACTAGAAATTCCCGAGATGTTGAAACGGGCTATGTCACCGAAATCTTTCACTATGACTTGCGTGTTCGAGATGTCTTGGCGATTGCCTATGCCAATGAAGTCAAGTTGTTCGTGGGTTCCATTACGATCCCTATTCACCAACCCGAACGCGACGACCTTAAAGAATACTGCCGGCGGTTATTGATGTCATCGAATGAGTACAAGGCTATTATTGAGAAGAATGAGTCGAACAGGAAGGCGATGGTTGAGGCCGAACAGAAAGCCAAAGCCGAAAGCGAACGTGCAGAATTTGAAAGCCAACTGGCTAAGGCTAAGGCTGAGAATGATAAATTACAAGCCCGTGCCAGGGACAAGGCTGCTCAGTCCGATATTCAGATGGCCAAGCAGTTCATCAAAATCGACAAGGCCAAATCCGCCCGAGAATATCTCTATAAGGCATTGAATAGAAAACCCTCGGAATCCCTTGTGAGAGACGCCGAGGGCCTACTTGAGAAGTTGCCGGCCGAATAACACCCACCCCCTGCTCAAAAGTATTGGCTGTGCAACCAAGTCAAAGCCCGGTCGAACACATCACGCGAGGGCACCACATAATGAGTGTCGGCGATCGTCGTTGGACTATGCCCCAAGGCCCACTGACAATACCGCCCATACTCTGGATGACTGCCCAATAATGTAGCACTCGTCTTACGCAGTAATTTGGGAGTGGTCCCCTTAATTCCCCGCCTAGTCGTGTAATCTCTCCATGCCGCCGCCAACCGATCACTGCCAGGCACTACCCAAGGTTGCCCGGTGCCACTGAGTAATACTCTCTCGGAGTCATTAGACCGACATTCTTTTAGCAGGGAGAGGGTTTCGGGCCACAACAAATAATCGACTTCGGGGGTTCCACCACTATTTCGGGTTTTGCTTCGCTTACGTTTGATACGGCCATTAACCCAATCGACTTCCGAGGGATGTAAATCGGCCACGTCTTGCTGAGTAAACAAACAATTCAGGCCCAGCAAAACGCACACCTTCAAATGCGACGGGAATATCTCCATTAGTTGACGGCATACATCGACTTCCAATGTTCTGATTTTGGGCTTTGACGATGGGACACTGAGCATTCGCGAAGTGATATTAGCAGGAGGTTGGATTCGTTTACCTGATGCCAGCCATTGAATGAAATACTTTGCGGCCACTTGCAGACGGCTTTTGTATGAGGGTTTGATATCAGTGCGGTTCATCAGCGATAGACAGTAGGATTCCCATTTTTCCTCATTAATACTGTCGATCGACGACGACTTACCAACAAAATCCGTAAAATGGACTAGGGCATTAAGATTTGCCCGATGGGTAGATAGAGTAATTTTACCCGCCTTAACCGCCGCATCACGAACCGCCGTATAATCTGCCAGTGCTTTACTAATGGTCTTGTTTACCTCAACCACCCCCTGCTTATACATTTCCTCCCGCGTAACCACGTCGATTAGTTGAGGGCTCAAATCTGCCCCGGCCACCCCATCCCAATGCATGCCACCTTGCACGAGTGCCTTAATCGCCTGTCCACGTTGAGCGTCGGCCCATATCTCTGGCCTTATAGGCAACCACTTCGCGACGTTCTGCCAGTGTTCCGCCTCTTCCACTTCCCCGCGTTCCGCACACCACGCCGCACGTCTACGGGCCTCTATCACTTCGGGCGAGTCATCTACGCCACCATCAATTTCGAGTTGCTTTGCACGCCACCATGCATTGGCGACTAGGTATGAGCGATCCCGCGAGGCGTGTACGTATTTGCCCGACCACTTGCTCAACTGATGGCAGGTGATCGCGTACCGCTTGCGGCGATACATCTTTGTCCACCTACAGACCGGCGGACCTTCCCAGGACATCAGATAGGTTGCGGGCATCGGGTATCGCTCCAGCGTCATGGTAATTTTCGTGGGAATCCAGGTGTCCCCACGGTCATCTTACCACGATTCCATGCGATTTTCCCTGTGTTTTTCAGCAATCGTAATAGAGGTTGAACTCATACGGGTGGGGGCGGACGCGGATGGCCTCCACCTCGTAGGTCTGCTTGTACCAGGTCCAGGTGTCGATGACGTCGGGGGTGAAGACGTCGCCGCGGAGGAGGAACTCGTGGTCGGCGCGGAGGGCGTCGAGCGAGGCGTCGAGCGAGCGCGGGGTGGTGGGGACCTTGGCCAGCTCCTCGGGCTGGAGGTCGTAGATGTCCTTGTCCAGCGGGTCGCCGGGGCGGATCTTGTTCTGGACGCCGTCGAGGACGGCCATCAGCATCGCCGAGAACAGCAGGTAGGGGTTGGCCGCGGCGTCGGGGCATCGGTACTCGATGCGGCGGCTGCGGGGGCTGGCGCCGGAGACCGGGATCCGGACGATCGCGGCGCGGTTGCGGCGGCTGTAGGAGAGCTTGGTCGGGGCCTCGAAGCCCTCGACGAGCCGCTTGTAGCTGTTGGTGGTGGGGTTGGCGAACGCGCAGAGCGCGGCGGCGTGCTTGAGCAGGCCGCCGATGGCGTAGAGGCCCAGGTCGCTGAGGCCGGCGTAGTGGTGGCCGGCGAGCAGGGGCTCGTCGTCCTTCCAGAGCGACAGGTGGGTGTGCAGGCCCGAGCCGTTGTCGCCGAAGAGGGGCTTGGGCATGAAGGTGGCGGTCTTGCCGCCGCGGTGGGCCACGTTCCGGATGATGTACCGGGCCAGCATGACCCGGTCGGCGGCCTCCATCAGGTCCTGGGCTTCGAGGTCGATCTCGCACTGGCCGCCGGTGGCGACCTCGTGGAAGTGGGCCGAGGTGCCGATGCCGCACTCGGCCATGCGGCGGGCCATCTCGGACCGGAGGTTGACCAGGCCGTCGGTCGGCGGGCAGGGGAAATACCCCAGGCCGGAGCCGGGCTTGTAGCCCAGGTTCGGCGACTCGACCCGGCCGCGGTTCCACGCCCCTTCGACCGAGTCGACGTGGTAGAACGCCTCGTTGGGGCGCTGGTCGAACCGGACGTCGTCGAAGACGAAGAACTCCAGCTCGGGGGCGAGCAGGCAGTAGTCGGCGATCCCCGTGCTCCGCATGTACGAGACGGCCTTGCGGGCGATGTTGCGGGGGTCGCGGGTGTAGTCCTGGTGGGTGATCGGGTCCTGGATGTTGCAGATCATGGTGAGCGTGGGCTCGGCCATGAACGGATCCACCAGGGCCGTCTCGGGCTGGGGGACGACCAGGAGGTCGGCCTCGTTGATGGCCCGCCAGCCGACGACGGACGAGCCGTCGAAGCCGAGGCCCTCCTCGAAGGTCTCCTCGGTCAGCGCGTCGGCGGGGATGGAGAAATGCTGCCAGACGCCGGGGAAATCCATGAACCGCAGGTCGACCGTCGTGACCTCGCGTTGCCGGATCTGGGCCAGGACTTCTTTGGGGGTCACCGCGGGCGGCTCCGGGGGGGGTGGCTCTGGGCCCTGTCGCTTGGGATGGAGACAACTTACCATCGGAACAGGGGGCGGGGCGGGATCGGCCGGGTCGGATCGGGCCG
>ERZ778021.3635-NODE-3635-length-10780-cov-3.750862_pt1 | contig 10780 bp, 6 predicted proteins | sample MGYA00375751_ERZ778021 | MGnify/ENA primary metagenome ERZ778021 (study PRJEB29350, sample SAMN05389814) | bioreactor metagenome | isolation source: Thiocyanate stock bioreactor | place: South Africa: University of Cape Town | collected 2013-08-29 ... | reverse complement strand
ATCGCGACTATGCGCGCGCGGTGGGGGTGGACGAGAAAGTGTTCGTCAAGAAGCTCTTGATGTTCTACGATCCGGTTTCTTACGAGATTCTCTTCGACGACGAAGCCTTGGCTTCCTGAGAAGGCCTTCCTGAACGGACCGCGCGATGGCCGATATATTGAAGTTCGCCGGCTTCGGAAGGCGCGAGCCCGTCGCGGCGGCGCCTGCCGCCACGCTTTCGTGCGACACGCTGCCGATGGGTGCACAAGGGGTGAGCGCATTTGGGGCCGAGCCACACGGGACGCTCGCCTATGGCGCGCTGGCCGGCCGCGACTGGAACAACCAGGAACTGGCCGATCTCTATCGCGTCGAAGCCCTGCTGGTGCAGGCCAACATCCGCATCGAGACGACGCGCGGGGTCACCGACGAGGGCGACCCCTGGTTCGTCTTCTGCCATGCCGACGGCGAAGTGTTCGTGCATCTCGCCCGCATCGACGGGCTCTACATACTGGACGGGCCGGGGCTCGATAGCGTGCTGCGGGGCGAGAGCTTCGCCGCCCTGATCGACCGTTTCGCCAGCGCCGTGGCGGCGCGCGCGGCCACCGGCAACATCGTTCAGTTCCGGCCGGGCAAGACGGATTCCGTGGTGCGCCTGCATCCGGCCGTGATGCTGGCGGCACTCGTCTGGTCGCTCTATCTCGCCTCCGACCATTTCGTCGGCACCGCACATGCTGAAGAAACGGACGGCTCGGGCGACGGGCATGCCGCCCTGTTCCCCTCGCTGGCGCCCCTGCACGACGAACCCGCGGCCGAGACCACCGCCGAGACGGTGCATGAGCAGGCCGACAAGGCGCTGGTCAGGCTCGACGCCGAGGTCGGGCGCAAGGGGCCGGCCGACGACATCCACCGGCTCGTGGCGCGCGAGGCCGAGCTTTCCCGCGCCGGCGCTTCCGCCGACGGCGCCGGCTCCTACTGGAGCATGACCAGCGGCGCCACCGGCATCGCCGCCGGCCTGACCGCGATCGCCATCTCCTTCGGGCTCTATGACAGCAAGTTCGCCGAGCGGGCGCACAATGCCGCCAAGCTGGCCGCCGCCGAGGCATCGTCGTCGGGCCCGGATACGGTCCATGCGGCGCTGGTGCAGCAGGACTTCGCCCCGGCCGACAAGGCGGTCGCCGAGAGCAAGGATGCGCTTGCCGCGCGCGAGGTGGCGGCCAAGGTGGAGCCGGTCAACGTGACGCTGCAGGCTGCCGAGCACGTTCGCGAGGCGGCCGTCCACCTCGATGCCGAGGTGAAGATCGAGGAGGCGGTGCAGACGGCAGCGGCGGGCAAGGCTTCCTCCCTGCCGGGGCCGATCGAGAAGGCCGTGGTGGCGATGCAGGCGGAAGCCTCGCCTTCGCAGGGGACCACGCTGACCAAGATGGCGGCGAGCGACGGCGGACAGGATCTGCAGTCGCTGGTCACGCTCGCCACCCAGCATCTGGGCCAGGTTTCCACCTACAAGCTCGCCGGCATCAGCGTGGACGCGACGTTCGACGTCTCGACGCTGAACAAGCAGACCGCGCAACTGGTGCTGGCCGATCTTTCCGGACAATCGGGAAGCACGGTCACCACGCCCATCGGCGGAGCGGGGCCGCAGCCGGACGGCGTGCCTCATGCGGATATCATCGCCCAGTACCTGCCCTATGACACCGCCGCCAAGAGCTTCGTCTACCAGTTCCTGCTGAAGTCGCACTCGATCGAGATGATCAAGTCCGACAACATGGTCGTCTTCGTCGATACCACGGCGGTGGACGACCCCAACGACCACGCCTATTCGGTGAGCTGGGTTTCGGACGACCATTTCATCGTCTCCACGATCGGCCACGCGCAGGATTTCGCCGGCTACGGATTGGCGTGACGGCGACCACGAGCCCGTCAGCCCCCATCCGCCGAGACGATCCGGAGCACGAATGACCGCCAAGCCGATCCTGCCGGGCCTCGGGCTCAAATCCTCGGGCGCGGCGGGGCTTATCCTTTCGGTGCTGTTCGGCGTCGTCTTCGCACTAGTGGTCACGCCGAAGGGCTTCGTCGCCGGCACCTCGAGCTACTGGCACACCCAGGTCGAGGACATCGCGCAGTATCTTTCCGGCTATATCGCCTATCTACGCGCGCCCTGGTCACTGCCGCTGCTGGCCATCCCCTCGCTGAACTGGCCGACGGGCACCGTCGTCACCTTCGTGGACGCCATTCCGGTCTTTTCACTTTCGCTGAAGCTGCTGTCGGCAGCGGTGCCCTTGCCCGCCAATCCGTTCGGCATCTGGGTGCTGATCTGCTTCGCCCTGCAGGGAGCGGCGGCATGGTTCGCGGCCTCGCAACTGCGCGACGACGACTGGTGGGTGCTGGGGCTGACGGTTTTCCTGTGCGTGCTGATGCCGTCGCTGACGGCGCGCATGGGCCACCTCAGCCTGCAGGCGCATTTCATCCTGCTGTTCGCGCTCGGGCTCTATATCCGCACCCAGTGTCGACAGAGAAGCTTCGCCGGCGCCTGGACGCTGCTTCTGGTGCCGGCCTTCTACATCAACTTCTACCTGACGGCGATGGCCATCGCCGTGCTGGCGGCATGCCAGATCGACCTCTACCGCAAGACGGCGAACCGCAAGGACCTGGCCGTCATCGCCGTGCCCATAGCCGCGATCGCCATCAGCGTGCCGCTCATGCTGGGCACGGCCTTCGGCAAGGCCGTGCCGGACACCGGCTTCGGCTACTATTCCATGAACCTGCTCTCGCCGGTCGCTCAGGGCAGCCTGATCTCGATGCCCTTCTTCGTCGACGCCACGGGCGGGCAATATGAAGGCTACAACTATCTCGGTCTGGGCCTGATCGGCCTGATCGCGCTATCCTTCAGCCGGCTAGCGCGCGCCGGGGCGGGCTGGGCGCGGCCAGGGCTTTTCCTCGTGCTCGTGCTCGCCGCCTGCACCGTCTATGCGCTGTCCAACGAGGTCTATGCCGGTCCGGTGCATCTGCTGCACTGGCAGGTGCCTAAATTCCTGCGCCCGCTGTTCGAGGCCTTCCGCTCGTCGGGGCGCTTCTTCTGGCCGGTTTCCTACGCGCTCGTGCTCTATACGGTGGCGCGCTTCACTCATCTGGGGCGGATTGCGCGCATAGGGCTCGCGGCCGCGGTGCTGGTCGTCCAGGCCGCAGACCTGCAACCCATCTTCGCCGGCTTCAAGCAGTCGCTGAAACGCGAGGCCAACGAACCGGCCGACATCGCGCAATGGAATGCCGCGCTGGCCGGCGTCAGCACGATCCATGCCTTCCCCAAGTTCAAGTGCAACGGCGCCCTGATCCGCGAGATCCTGCCCTTGCAGATGATTGCGGCCAGGGGCGGCTACAATCTCACCACCGGCTTCATCTCGCGCTACGGCGCCGATTGCGACGCCATCGCCCCGGAAATCGCGGAGTCCGATCCCGCCACGTCGGCCTATGTGTTCACGCGCGCCCAGTTCAGCGACGAGCAGATCAGGTCCTACGCGCCTGCCGGCGCGCTGTGCCGCCAGTTGGACATCTGGATCGTATGCCGGAAGGGGCAGCCATGACGGACGTGGAATTGTCCATCGTCATTCCCTGCTACAACGAGGCGGCCGGGATAGAAACCTTCTGGAGCCGCCTGACCAGGGCGGTCGTGCCGCTCGGCCTCGCCTGGGAAGCGATATTCGTCAACGACGGCAGCACCGACGCCACGCTGGAGGCGATCTCGCGACTGCCGGCGGAGACCGGCGCCGTCCAGATCATCGACTTCAGCCGCAATTTCGGCAAGGAGGCCGCCATCACCGCCGGCCTCGACCATGCCAGGGGCGCGGCCGTGATCATCATCGACGCCGACCTGCAGCACCCGCCCGAAGTCATCCCCGAAATGGTGCGGCTGTGGCGGCAGGGCACGGAAGTGGTGCTGTGCAAGCGCGAGAGCCGCGACATGGATTCGCCGCTGCGCGCTTTCCTGAGCGGGCTGTTCTACAAGCTTTCCTCGCAGCTTTTCGAGGTGAAGATCCCCCGCGACGTCGGCGATTTCCGCTTGCTGGACCGCGCCGTGGTCGATGCGCTTTCCCGGCTGCGGGAGAATCAGCGCTTCATGAAGGGCCTGTTCGCCTGGATCGGCTTCCGCTCTGAAACCATCGAATTCAAGGTCGAGCAGCGGGCGCACGGAGCGTCGAAGTTCCATCTGTGGAAACTGCTGAACTTCGCCGTGGATGGCATCACCTCCTTCACCACGGTGCCGCTGCGGCTGTGGTTCTATATCGGCATGGCGCTGTCGCTGCTCGCCATCGCCTATGGCGTGACCATCATTTTCAGCGCCATTTTCTTCGGCAACCCGGTGCCCGGCTATCCCTCGATCGTGGCCCTCGTCACCTTCCTGGGCGGCCTGCAATTGATCGGCGTCGGCATCCTCGGCGAATATGTCGGCCGGACCTACAAGGAGGTGAAATTCCGGCCCCTCTACGTCATCCGCAAAGCGTCCGTGAAAGAGCCGAACCATGCGCGCCCTGGTCCAGACGGCCAAGAACTATCGTGAATTCCTGACCTTCTGCGTCATCGGCGGCATCAACACGCTCGTCCACGCCTCGATCGTGATCCTGCTCGCCGGGCAGCTTTCGGTCAACCAGGTCGCCGCGAACATATGCGGCTTCTTCGCCGCCAATGTCGTGTCCTTCGTGCTGAACTCGATCCTGACCTTCCGGGTGCCGGTCGTGCTCCTGAACTATTTCAAGTTCCTGTCCTCGTCGCTGGTCACGCTCGGCATCATCGTCGCGCTGTCCTCGGCGGCCGAATATTTCTCGGTGAACTACCTCTACGCGCTGGTCGGGCTCATCATCCTGTCGCCCGTCCTCAACTTCCTGATCCTGAAATATTTTGCCTTCCGGTAGCGGCATCGCCGCTCGCCGGCCCTACGCCTGCGGCCTGCGCTGCGCGAACAGGTCCAGCAATTGCCGCGCGGCGCGGTCCCAGTCGAAGCGTGCCACACCTGCCTGCGCCGCCTGCGAAAGGCGCGCCCGCAGCTCGGACGACGCAATCAGGCGTTGCAGGCCGGCCGTGATCGAGCCGACGTCGAGCGGATCGACCAGCACGGCCGCGTCTCCCGCTACCTCCGGCATGGACGACACATTGGCCGTGAGCGACGGCAGGCCGTAGCGCATCGCCTCCGCCAGCGGCAGGCCGAAACCTTCGTAGAGCGAGGGCATGGCAAGAAACAGCGCGTTCTCGTAGAGCGTGGAAAGCTCCCGCTCATCGACATAGCCCGTCACATGGACGCTTTTGCGCAGCCCGAGCGACGCGACCGTCCTTTCGAGGTCGACATCTCCCCATCCGGCGCCGCCAGCCACCACGAGTTCCGCTTGCTGCCGCGCCCCGCCGGGCAGCGCGGCATAGGCCTGCAGCAGCCGGGCGAGATTCTTCCTCGGCTCCAGCGTGCCCACGAACAGGATATAGGGGCGTGAAATGCCCCATTTCTCCAGATAGCCGGCCGGATGGCCGGGCGCCCGGGCGGCGACACCGGGATAGATCACCGAAACGTCGGCCCTGAGCCCGGGAAAGGTGCGCTCGATGTCGGCCTTGGTGTGCTGCGACACGGCGACGATGCTGTCCGCCCGCTTCAGCGCCGGCGGCATCAGCACCTGCTCCATGAGCCTGCTCGCCGGCCGCATCGTTTCGCCGGCGAAGCGCCAGACGAGATCGTGGATGGTGAGGCAGCCGAAAATCTCCCGCGGCAGCCCCAGCGGCAGGCGGTGCGCCGGCCCCCAGAACACGTCCGGACGGTCGCGGCGCACGAGAAGTGGCAGGCCCGCCTGCCCCCAGAGCACGCGTCCGGCCCGGCCCCTCATGGTGACGACGCGCTCGCGGTAGCGGCCTCTACCCGCATGCAGCGGATGGACGAGCGGCGCGGGGGCGTAGAGGTCGAGCTCGGCGCCCGCGCGCAGCAGCGCGTTGACCATCTCGTGCGTATAGCGGCCGATGCCGGTCAGCGGCAGGGCCAGCAGACGCGCGTCGACGCCGATCCTCACGGCTCACCTTCCGGAACCGGAGGGCGGCAGGGACCCGTTGCGGAAAATGCCCTTCAGCATGCCGTTCAGCCGCCGGCCGAGCACCGGATAGGCGTGGCTGTCGCGCCAGTTCCGCGCACGGCCCAGCCGCTCCAGAAAGTCGGGCGCGCCGGCGGCCGCGTCCGCGGCAATCTGCTCGATCCCTTGCGCGATCTGCTCCGGCGCGGTTCCCGGCAGCTTGAAGACGCAATCGTCGAGGTCCTGGAAGATGGGCAGCGGCGTCACGGCGACCGGCTTGCCCGCCGCCAGGCCGTAGCGCACCGCCCCGCTCGCCGATTCCGCCGTCTCCTGATAGGTATAGGCGACCAGATCGGCGCTGGAGAGCAGCGCCAGGCTGTCCTCGTCGCTGAGGAAGTCGGTGCGCAGGTCGACATGCGACCACAGCCGGTGCTTGCCGATCAGCGCCTTCGCCTGCTGGATCAGCCGGTAGGACACTTCCGCCGGAAACTCGGCATTGACCAGCCGCAGCCGGTAGTCGAGCCCCCTGCCCCGCAGCAGGTGGACGGCCTCGATGAGTTCCAGCAGCCCCTTGTTGGGCAGGAAGAAGCCGTAGCTCGCCACGGTCACCGGGCGGTTGCGCGCCCTGGCCGGGGCCGCGGCCGGTGCCTTCGGCGCCAGCACGCCGTGCGGAAACAGCGAGACGTTCTCCACCAGCCCGTGGCGCTTCAGCCGGTTCATGTCGTTGACCGAATGCACCAGCAGGCGGGCGCAGCGGGCAAGCGCGGGAACCAGCATCTCCAGCTTGCGGTGCGGCTCGTGGGCCGGATCGATGGTGGCATGCAGCGTCACCACCACCGCCTTGCCGGCGTCCACCAGGCGGTGGAGGAAGGCGGCGAAGCGCTCGAAATCGTAGAAGCCGTAGTTGAACTGGACCACCACCACGTCCAGCTTCCGGCTTTCGATGGCGGCCAGCACCTCGGAAAGGTCGTCCGCCTTGCCCTCGTGCCAGCAGCGCACGACGTTGCCGCCGTCCTTGCCCAGCTTCTCCTCGGCATGGCCGGCCAAGATCACCGTCGGCAGGCCCAGCACGTCGATCAGATGCTGCGAATAGGTGGCGATGCCGCAGCGCTTGTTGTAGGTCGACACCCAGCCGACCGTCGGATCGGCCATGAACGGCGCCTCGGCTGCCCGTGCGGCGGCGGCCACGTTGCGCCGCGCCACCTGTGCCCAGCCATATTCCTCAAGCAGCCCCTGCGGCACCGGCAGGCGCGGCCGGCCCGCCTTGCGGCGGAAAGCCTCCCCCATCAGCGTGGCCAGGTGTCCGGCATCCGGATCGGCCCAGACGCTGTCGGGCTTGTCCTGCTCATGCGTCTCGGCACGGGCGAAGCTGAAGTCGATGAGGTCGGCATTGCCGGCGTTGCAGAAATCCATCTGCCCGCTCCAGCCGGTGGCGATGACGTGCAGCCCGCTCAGCATCGCCTCGGCGATCGGCAGGCCGAAGCCTTCCGCCCGGCTCGGCGCCACCAGCGCGTCGCACTGGCCGTAGAGCGCCTTGAGCTGCGCCTCGCCGATGTCGTCCATGAGCAGCAGCACGTCGGGATAGGCCGGATTGGCCGCGCGGCGCTGCGCCAGCATCTCCTCGATGCGGTTGTGCGGGTTGCGGAAGGTCTTGATGACCAGCAGCACGTCGTCCTTGTCGGTGAAGGCCTTGCCGTAGCTTTCGAGCAGCACGTCGGCCCCCTTGCGCGGGAAGCAGGAGGAGACGTGCAGGAAGGTGTAGCCCGCTTTGCGCACGCGATAGTCCGGATCGGGCGCGATGCGGTTCCAGTGGTCGACGCCGTTGCCCACCACCGAGATCGGCACCGACACGCCGCCGTCGATCAGCACGCGCTTGACGTGCTCGGACGTCACGGTGACGAATTGCAGGCTCTCGTTGAAGGCCTCGGCATAGTCGAAGGGAAAGCCCGTCTCCTCCCAGGCGTAATTGTGCAGGCCGTTGACGCGGGCTCGCATGTCGGCCACGCGCGGCGGATACATGTTGCGGGAGACGACCTCCGCCGCGATCGCCTCAGGCGTGGAGGAGCGCGCGTGCAGCCCGGCGAGATCCGGATTGGCCGCCAGGAAGGCCGCGTCCGGCGCGAACTCGCCGGGTCCTTCCGCCGAAAGCAGCGACACGTTCTCGCCCTCGGCCGCAAGCGCGCGCGCCAGCGCGCGGTTGACCACGGCCAGGCTGTAGCTGGAATCGAACGGCCCTTCGAGCCGCCATTCCACCGGCCGCGCAAGCTTGCCCGCCCGCAGCCGCGCCTCGGCGGCGGTGCGGTTGCGCACCATGGCCTGCGCCACCTGCATCAGGTCCTGCTCGTCCGGCCCGGCGGGCTGCGGCGGCATCTTGGCCAGCGCCTCCACCAGACGCTGCTGGCACTGCTCGATGCGCGCGCGGGCAGCGGCCCAGTCTTCCGCCGGCTTCGGCGCGGCGGCTGCCTTTCGGATCGCGGCCAGCGCCAGCCCGCCGCTCTTTTCCCATGAGAAGCGCGCCGCCTGCTCGGCGCCCTGCCGGGCAAGGCGCGCGCGGAAATCGCCGTCCGTCAGCGCCGCCTGCAGCTTGGCCGCCATGTCGGCGACGGAGAGCGGGTCGAACAGCGCTTCCGCATTGCCGATCACTTCGGGCAGGCTGGAGGCGTTGGCCCCCAGCACGGCGGTGCCGCACTGGAAAGCTTCCAGGCAAGGAAGGCCGAACCCCTCGTGCAGCGAAGGAAAGACGAAAAGCTCGGCCAGGTTGTAGAGACGGATCAGGTCGTCGTCGCCGACATAGCCCGGAAATTTCAGTGCATCGCGGGGCAGGCCCTGCCGGCGCGCCTCGTCCTGGAGGAACGTCCGGTCCAGCTCGGGCATGGAACCGGCGAGCACGAGCTGGTGACCGTCGCGCAGCTCGGCCGGAAGGCGGGCGAAGGCGGCGACCAGCCGGGCAAGGTTCTTTCGCGGGTCGCTGCCGCCCGTATAGAACACGAAGGGCTTTTCCAGCCCGAACCGGCGGCGGATGTCTTCCCTTTCGACGGCGGAAAGCTCCAGCCTGCGGAACTTGGGGTCGGCGGCCTCGGAGGCGTTGACCATGATGTCGGGCGCGATGCCGAGAAGCTCGACCGCCTCGCGGAAGGAGGAGCCCGAGATGGTGATGATGCCGGCGCTCTTCTTCAGTTCCTCCAGCTTGGCCAGATAATGGCGCCTGAAGTCCGGCGTCTTGTCCAGATAGTCCTGCCGGTACACCAGCGGGATGAAGTCGTGTACGGTGGTGACGACCGGCACCGATGCCAGCCGGCCGATGCTCAGCACCGCCGGATCGATATAGCCCTCGAAGAAGGACGGGCAGAACACCACGTCGGGCACGATCATGTCGATATAGGCTTCGCGCAGCAGCGCCGAGGCGTGGTGGCGCCAGCGCAGGCGCGGCGCGCGGTCCTCGCACTGGTCCAGCAGGTCCACGACATGGATGTTGCCCGCCCCGACCAGCGGGTCGAATTCCTGCCGGATCGCCGCCAGGGTCTCGGGAAAGGCGGAATTGACGAGCAGATGTATCTCGTCGGCGCCGGCCTGCGCGGCGATCGCCCGGGCCAGCGCGTCGGTATAGCGCCCGAGGCCGCGGAAGCGGCTCTCGGTCTGGCAGGCCTGCATGTCGATGAGGATTCTAGCCATTCTTGCCAGTGCCCATCTTGCCAGTACCCATCTTGCCGGTTTCCAGGCGCTCGCTCAGGTCCTTGTAGAGAAGCCGTGCCTTCGGCGAGAGCTGCGAGGCGCGCATGCCATGCTGGAAATGCTGGTTGCCGCCGGCAGCGCCGGACGAAAGCAGGAAGGAACGCACGCGCGCCGCCGCATCCGGAAAGCGCCCCAGCACCCGCTTGCCGGCTTCGCGCACCAGCGGCTGCGACACGGCCAGCATGGCGACGCGCCTCGCGGCTTTCCTAGCCGATGCCTTGAGCGCGGCGCGCGTCTGCGCCGTGCGCGCCTTCGCGTCCGCCGCAAGGCTGCTGGCGATGCGCAGCGGCTTCGTCACCCGCCACGACGTGCTTTCATAGACCGCGGCGAGCCGCTGCTGATAGTCCGAGAACTCCCGCAGCTGCTCCTCGATCAGCCTGATCTGCTGCTGGATGCCGCGCTCGAAGCGCTCCGAGAGCGTGTCGAGGGTAAGCCCGTAGTCGGCCGCGAACAGGGTATCGAACCGCGCCAGGAACTCCGGCTCGCCGGCCTTCTGCGCGATGACGGCGTAGTCGGGGCTGACCCCGCGGAACACGTCTATGAGCCGCACGGTCTCCGCCTCGGCCAGCGGCTTCTTCTCCTGCAGCCGCAGCACCTTGCTGCGCACGAAGCCATAATAGCGCGGCAGGAAGGACAGCAGCCCCGGCGGCAGCGGCTTGTTGTGCGTGGGGTCCATGTGGAAGGCCAGCGTGCCGACATCGAGGTTCTCGGCGTTGGGCGTCTCCAGGATCAGCAGCCCGCCCGGCCGCAGCACGCGGTGCGCCTCCGCAATCAGCGTCTGCAGCACCTCGAAGGGCAGGTGTTCGGCGATGTGGAAGCCCGAGACCACCGCCTGACTGGCGTCGGGAAGCGAGCGCAGGAAGGCGATGGCATCCATCCTGCGCGCCGCGAGGCCGCGCGCGAAGCAGTCTTCCAGCATGCCCTCGTCGAGGTCGACGCCCTCGGCGCGCATGCCGTTCTCGCCGGCCAGCTCCAGCCACTCGCCGCGGCCGCAGCCGAGGTCAGCCGCATCTATCCCGACTTCGACGTGCCGA
>ERZ778021.3634-NODE-3634-length-10781-cov-4.184785_pt1 | contig 10781 bp, 11 predicted proteins | sample MGYA00375751_ERZ778021 | MGnify/ENA primary metagenome ERZ778021 (study PRJEB29350, sample SAMN05389814) | bioreactor metagenome | isolation source: Thiocyanate stock bioreactor | place: South Africa: University of Cape Town | collected 2013-08-29 ... | reverse complement strand
CCGCTGTTGCGCCGCGCGGGGCTGGGGCCGCGGGCCGCCGATATCGTGACCAAGGCAGGGCCGGTGCTGGCGGTCGTGGCCAGCACGCTGGCGGTCAGCCTGCTGGACCTGCAGGCGCAGGGCGTGCACGTCGTGGGCGTGGTGCCGCAGGGCCTGCCGCCGCTGACCCTGCCGTCGCTGTCGCCGGACCTGATCGGCCTGCTGCTGGTTCCGGCGCTGCTGATCTCGGTCATCGGGTTCGTAGAATCCGTCTCGGTCGCGCAGACGCTGGCGGCGCGGCGCCGCCAACGCATCGACCCGGATCAGGAGCTGATCGGCCTGGGCGCCGCCAATCTGGGTGCGGCCTTTACCGGGGGGATGCCCGTCACCGGCGGTTTTGCCCGGTCGGTGGTGAATTTCGATGCGGGCGCGGCGACCGCGGCGGCGGGCGCCTTCACCGCCATCGGACTGGCCATCGCCGCGCTGGCGCTGACGCCGCTGATCCACGATCTGCCCATCGCCACGCTGGCCGCGACGATCATCGTGGCGGTGCTGTCGCTGGTCGATCTGGGGATCCTGCGCCGGGCCTGGGCCTATTCGCGCACCGATTTCCTGGCCGTGGCCGCGACGATCCTGCTGACCCTGACCCTGGGGGTCGAGGTGGGCGTGTCGGCGGGCGTGCTGCTGTCGGTGGCGCTGCACCTGTACAAATCGTCGCGCCCGCATGTGGCCGAGGTGGGGCTGGTCCCCGGCACCCAGCATTTCCGCAACATCCTGCGCCACGAGGTCCAGACCGACGACGCCGTCCTGACGCTGCGGATCGACGAAAGCCTGTATTTCGCCAATGCCCGGTTCCTGGAGGATCACGTGGCCGACCGGGTGACGCCCGACTGTTCGCTGCGCCATGTCGTGCTGATGTGTTCGGCCGTGAACGAGATCGACCTCAGCGCGCTGGAGAGCCTGGAGGCGATCGCCCATCGCCTGCACACCATGGGCATCACCCTGCACCTGTCCGAGGTCAAGGGCCCGGTGATGGACCGTCTGAAATCGACCGATTTCCTGGCCCATCTGACCGGCCGGGTGTTCCTGTCGCAATACGAGGCCTGGGAGGCGCTGCGGGGGCAGGGGGTCATCGTGCGACAGCCCCCGCCCCCCGCCCCGGTCAGATGATGCGGACCTGGGTGCCGATCGGGCTCATGGCGAACAGCTCCTCGATCTTTTCGTTGTAGAGACCGATGCAGCCGTCCGACGACAGCCGCCCGATCTTGCGCGTGTCATGCGTGCCGTGGATCAGATAGGCGGGCCAGGACAGATACATCGCATGCGTGCCAAGCGGGTTGTCCGGTCCCGGTCCCATGGGGCGGTAATGGGGGAACCGCTCCATCATCGAGGCGGTGGGGGTCCAGCTGGGCCCCTCGACCTTGCGCACGATCTCGGTGCGGCCGCGCTTGGTCAGCTCTTCCGACAGGGGGACCGAGGTCGGATAGATCCGGTGCGTCTGCCCGTCGCCCGACCAGAAATGCAGCGCGCGCGACCGGGTGTCGCAGACGATCACCCCTTGGCCCAGGCTGTCGAAATGGTCCTGCCAGCGCTGCATGGTAAAGCCGCTGGCATTGCGGTCGGGGCTTGCCTGCGCGCGGGCCAGCGCCGGGGCGACCAGCCCCGTCGCAATCATCAGGCCAAGCGTGCGGCGTCGGGTCAATGCTGTCATCTGTTGTTCCTTGTCATGGTTGGTTTGGTTTTCCTGGCGCGACCTTGGCCGCGCCGGTTCAGGCCGCGTGGCGGGCGGCTGCGATGGCCCCGCGCAGGGCGGTGCGGTCCAGCGCGCCCGCATGGATCGTGCGCCCGACGATGAAGGCCGGCGTGCCCTGCAGCCCCAGCCCCGCCGCATGCTGCGCGTTGCGCCCGATCAGCCCGTCCCACCGCGCCCGGTCGCGCCCATAGGCGGCCAGCATCGCCTGGGGGTCGAACCCTGCCGCACTGAGCGTGCGGCGCAGGTCGTCCTCGGACAGGCGGGCGGGGGTGGCCATCAGCGCGCCCTGCGCATCCGCATAGCGGTCCGCGCCCAGCACCATCTGCGCCGCCAGGACCGAGGTTGCACCCAGGATCGGCCAGTCCTTCATGATCAGTCGCACGTTTCCATCCGCCGCGATCTCGGCCATCAGGTCGTCATGGCCGCGCTTGCAGAAGGGGCACTGATAATCAAAGAACTCGGCCACGGTGACGTCGCCCTGCGGGTTGCCCAGCACCGGCTGATCTGGGTCGAACAGCACCTCCTGCGTATCCGCATCCAAGGCCGAGGTGCCAAGGAACCGGGACAGGCCGACCGCGCCCAGTGCCGCGACCCCAAGGCCCGCGCCTCCGGCCAGGACGGCGCGTCGGGTGGCGGTCATGGCGTGCCTCCGGTGATGTCTGTGGTGTCATATGCGGCGGCGGTGGCGACGGGGGCGGCTGTGGTGCCGGGCGGCGTGGTGCCCATGCCCGTCTGCGCCTGGCTGAGGACGACGACCTTGGCCATGCTGCGGGTGTTCTCCGCCAGATGGATGATGTCCTGGTTGAACAGCCGGATGCAGCCCGCCGACGAGGCCGTGCCGATCGACTGCGGGTCGGGCGTGCCATGGATGCGATAGAACGTGTCGCCCCCCGAATTGTGGATATACAGCGCGCGCGCGCCCATCGGGTTTTCCAGCCCGCCCTCGATGCCGTCGGCCGAGGGTCCGTAATGGTCGGGGTTCTCGGCCAGCATATTGTCGGTGGGGGTCCAGCGTGGCCAGTCGCGCTGATAGGGGGTGTGCGCCTCTCCGGCAAAGCCGTATCCGGCGGCGCCGACCCCCACGGAATAGCGCATGGCGGTATCGTCGGCCTGCACATGGTACAGCCGCTTGGCATAGGGGTCGACGATGATCGTGCCGACCGGATGGTCGGTCCAGTAGGGGACGATCTGGCGGGCCTTGTCCTCGGTCAGCAGCGAGGGCGGGATGGCGGGCGCGGTCAGGTCGCCGTCGGGCTGGGCCGCATACATCGCCGCCGTGCTGGGGCTGACGGGGGTGGCCGCGGGCACTGCAGGGGCAGGGTCCGGTGCGGTCGCAGGTTCGCAGGCGGCCAGCGCCAGCAGGTCGGTCCCGGCCAGCAGGGACTTGAGGGTTCGGGTCATCATGGCTCCTTCGCCGTCTCGATCAGGGTGCGCAGGGCGGCGCGCGACATCTCTCCGGTATGGGCACGTATCAGGGCGCCCTCCGCGTCGAACACCAGCGTGGTGGGCAGGCCGACCGCGTTCAGGCGGCCCATCAGGTGGCTGCCGGGGTCGCGCAGCATGCCCTGCGCGGGCAGGGCCTGGGCGGCCAGAAAGGCGGTGATGCGGGCGGCATCCTCGCCCTGGTTGGCAAAGAGGAAATCGACCTCGGGCATCTGGGCGGCCAGGTCGGTCATCATCGGCATCTCGCGCCGGCAGGGCGGGCACCAGGTGGCCCAGAGGTTAAGCACCATCACCCGGTCGCGCCCCGCCAGCTGCACCGGGGTGCCGTCTATTGCCATCAGCGTCATCACCGGCAGGTCCATCACCGGGCGCGGCATCAGCCACAGCGCCGCCCGATGCGCGCCGCCGGTCAGCACGGCGGCGATCAGCAGCGGGTGCAGCACCGCCCGGCGGCCCCGCAGCGCCGCCACCAGCAGCACCGCGCCGCCCCCGATCCAGCCCGCCAGCGGCGCAAAGCCGCCCTGCCAGACCGCCAGCGCGTCCAGCGGCCTTGCCGCGAAATCGCCCGGGTGGGCGGCGACGAACCCGATCCGCGCGCCGATGATCCAACCCAGCACGGCCCACATCGCCCAGCTTTCCGCGCCCTTGGGGCCGCGGCGGGTCAACAGCCCCGCGATCACGGTGAACAGGATGATCGCCAGCACGGCGGCCAGCCGACCGGTCTCGAAGACGACCGGTCCCAGGGCGATGGCGTTCATGGCGCCACCTGCCGGACCGAGGCCAGCAGCCTATCGGCGCTGATGTCGCCGATCAGGCGGCTGCCCTGCGGCTCGGACCGGGCGGCATCGACAAAGATCAACGTGGGCGGGCCGGCGGCGGCCAGATCGGCCATGATGGCCTGCGCCTCGGTGCCGAAATCGGTGACATCGACCTTGATGCGGACCATGTCCTGCATCGCGGCCACGACCTGCGGGTCGGCCATCGGGCCGCGTTCTATCGCGCGGCAGATCACGCACCAATCGGCGGTGACATAGATCAGCGCCGGGCCGGGGGCCTGCAACGCCTGCGCCAGCCCGGCCTGCGTGGTCACGGTCTGATAGGTCAGATCATCGGACGGTGCCTGCGCCACCAGGGGCGCCAGCGGGCGTGTCGGATCATCGCCGCCCAGGGCTGCGCCCAGGCCCTGCACCAGCCCCGCAAAGATCAGCAGCACGCCCGCCGCCGCCGTCATCCGCGCGCCCCGTCCGGCGTCGGGCGACAGCCGGTCCAGCGCCCCGAGCGCCACCCCGCAGCCGGTCAGCAGCGCCGCCCACAGCGCCAGCACGACAGGTCCGGGCAGGATGCGCCCCGCCAGCCAGAGGGCCAGTCCCAGAAAGACCACGCCAAAGGCCAGTCTGACCCGCTCCATCCATGCACCGCGCCGGGGCAGGATCGCGGGGCCAAAGGCGCCGACCGCCAGCAGCGGCACCCCCTGTCCCAGCCCCAACGCGAACAGCGCCGCAGCCCCCAGCATCACGTCGCCGGTCTGCGCGGTATAGATCAGCGCCCCGGCCAGCGGGGCGGTCACGCAGGGCCCCACGATCAGCGCCGACCCAAAGCCAAGCGCCGCCGCCCCGCCCAGAGAGCGCGCGCCGCCGCCCTGGCGCGCGGCAATCCGCGCCTGCCAGGCGGCGGGCATCTGCATCTGGAACAGCCCGAACATCGACAGCGCCAGCACGACGAAGATCGCGGCGATCACCCCGATCGCGACGGGCGATTGCAGCGCCGCCTGCAGGTTCGCGCCCGACCATGCGGCCACCACGCCCAGCAGGCCGAACGCCCCGGCCATCGCCATGACATAGGCCGCGGTCAGCCCCAGCCCCCGCCCCGCGGTCAGCCCCGCCCCCTGCCGGGTCAGCATGCCCGCGACGATGGGCACCATCGGCAGCACGCAGGGCGTCAGCGACAGCAGCAGGCCAAAGCCGAAGAACCCGGCAATGACCAGCACCGCGCCGCCGCGCCCCGCCAGCCCCGCGACGATGCCCTGATCCGGCGCCAGGGTCAGCCCGGAGGAGGCGTCGGTCGCGGGCGCGGCGCCGACCGACGACGACTGCAAGGTGCCCGCATTACCGCCAGACAGGGCGCTCCAGCCCGGAAAGGCGCTGTCGCGGGCGGGTTCGGCGATGACCCGGCCATCCGCGTCCAACATCACCTGCTGGGGCGCATAGCAGATGCCGTCCTGCTGACAGCCCTGCCAATGCAGGGTCACCGGGCCCTGGGGCGCGGGGATGACGGTGGCCAGGGCGGTGCGATAGATCTGATCCTCGCCCATCCAGGGGTCGTCATAGACCTCGCCCGCGGGCAGGGTCAGGGGGATCGGCCCGGCCTCTCCCTCGGCCCGGATCTGGCTGCGATAGAGGTAATAGCCCGGCTGCACGTCCCACGCGACCGCCAGATCGCCCCGGGCGTCAGGCGTCACCGTCAGCGCAAAGGCCAGCGCGGGGTCCAGCGGCGCGGCCCGCGCCGTGACGGCGGCGGGCAGGATCATCAGCGCGGTCAGCACCGCCATAAGAATTCGTGTCATCATGGCGCTGCTACTGGAAAGCCCAGCTTAAGTCAGCCTTAAGGTGGATGCACGAAACCGTCAGCGCGACATCGTGAAAGGACCGCCATGCGTTTGCTGATCGTCGAGGATGACCCGGTCCTGTCGGACGGGCTGCGCGTGGGGCTGGGCCTGTCGGGCTTCACCGCCGATGCGGTGGGCACGCTGGCCGATGCCCGCGCGGCGCTGCGCGACAACGATTTCGCGGGGGTCGTGCTGGACGTCATGCTGCCCGATGGGCTGGGCACGACCCTGCTGGCCGAGATGCGGGCCGCGGGCCAGACCCTGCCCGTGCTGCTGCTGACCGCCCGCGACCGGGTGCGCGACCGGGTCGAGGGGCTGGACGCGGGCGCGGACGATCACTTGGGCAAGCCATTCGATCTGGACGAGCTGGCCGCCCGGCTGCGCGCCATGCTGCGCCGCCATCAGGGCCGGGCGCGCCCGCTGCTGCACTGGAACGGCATCGATCTGGACCCCGCCGCCCTGACCGCCACCCGCGACGGCGCGGCCCTGCGCCTGTCGCGGCGCGAATTCGCCATCCTGCATGCGCTGATCGACCAGCCGGGGCGCATCCTGTCGCGCGCCCAGTTGGAGGAGCGTCTGTATGGCTGGCAGGAGGATGTCGAAAGCAACACGGTCGAGGTCCATGTCCACCACCTGCGCGCCAAGCTGGGCCGTGACGTGATCCAGACGGTGCGCGGCGTGGGATACCGCGTGGCGGGGGCGGGGTGATGTCGATCCGCCTGCGCCTGATCGTCGTGCTGACCCTGGTGACGGGGGTGCTGTGGATGTCGGCGGTGCTGTGGATCGCCGGATCGACGCGCGCGCAGGTCGAACGCGTGCTGGACGCGCGGCTGGCGGAATCGGCCAATATGGTCAGCTCGCTGATCTCGGACCGGCGGATCGCGGTCGAGGCCGAGGGTCCGGCCCGGGTGCCCATGCCCGCCACGGCCGATCTGTCGCGCCAGCTGTCCTGCCAGATCTGGTCGCTGCGCGGCGACCTGATCGGCGCATCCCAGGGCGCCCCCGATGCGCGCATGGCCCTGACCGAGGGGTTTTCGACCACCGTCATCGACGGCGTGCCCTGGCGAGTCTATGCGGTGCGCAACCAGCAGCTGGGGGTGCGGGTGATAGTGGGCGACCGGGTCGACATGCGCGACGGGCTGGTCGCGGGGGTGGTCTCGCGGCTGCTGTGGCCCGCGGCGGTGCTGTTCCCGCTGTTGGCGGGGTTGATTTGGCTGTCGGTGGGGCGGGGCCTGGCGCCGCTGGCGCAGCTGGAGGCCGCGTTGCGCGCGCGGCGTCCCGACGATCTGCGCCCCCTGCCGGATGCCCGCGACCCGCGCGAGATCCGCCCCGTGCGCCGCGCGCTGAACCGTCTGTTCCAGCAACTGGACCAGATCCGGCGGACGGAGCGCGACTTTACCGCCTTTGCCGCGCATGAGCTGAAGACCCCGCTGGCCGGCCTGCGCATCCAGGCGCAGGTGGCGCGCCGGGCCGCCGACGCGGCCACCCGCGACCGCGCGCTGGACGCCATCGCCGTGTCGGTCGATCGCAGCGACCGGATGGTGCGCCAGCTGCTGGAGCTGGCCGCGATCGACCACGAATCCGCCCCGTCAGGCCCGCTGGACCCCGCCGCCCTGATCGCCGAGATCGTGCAGGACGCCCAGGCCCAGGCCAGCGCCGCGCAGGTGCGGCTGGTGGTCCGCGCAGAGCCGCTGGACCCGATTCACGCGCCCCGCGTCCTGATGCACAGCGCGCTGCGCAACCTGGTCGAGAACGCGATCCAGCATTCCCCGCCCGGAGGGCAGGTCACCGTCATGGCCAGTCGTGGGGCGTCGGGGCTGTGCCTGGCGGTGACCGATCAGGGGCCGGGCATCGCGCCGGAGGACCGCCACCGGGTGACGCGCCGCTTTTGGCGGGGGCGGGCGGCAACGGGGCAGGGCAGCGGCCTGGGGCTGGCCATCGTCGCGGCGGCGGTCGCGCATCTGGGCGCCCGGCTGGATCTGGACGCGCCCGATGGCGGGCAGACGGTGCGGATCACCCTGCCGGACCCTGCGCGGCGGTCCTAGACCCGCTACCAGCGCAGCAGGCGTTGCCCGGCCAGGGCACCGATGCCGGTGCCGATCAGGATCGCCAGCCCGTACCAGGTGGTGAAGAACAGCGGCGAATCCTCGGTGCAGTGCAGGGCATAGCCCGCCGCCGTCCCGGCCGCGGCCGCCATGCCGATCAGTGCCCCGGTCCGCGCCGGGCGCAGCGAGGCACCGCGCCGCAGCACGATCAGCCCGGCCAGCGTGGCCGGGGCCGACAGCGCGGTGATGGACAGAAGGCAGGCCGCCGCGCTGTGGCCCAGCAGTTCGGGCAGGATCTGGCCCGACGGCACCTGCACGCCGCGCGCCAGAAACAGCGCCAGCGCCGCCGCCGCGGGCAGGATCAGCAGGCCGGGCCGCACCACCCGCCCCGGCCTGGCCGATCGCAGCGCCAGCACCAGCGCCGGCACCGCCAGCGCCAGGGGCAGCAGCGACTTGGCCAGGATGGCCGGGTCCGCCAGCGCCTGCCCCAGATTGGCGCGCAGGCCGATCAGCCACAGGAACACCCCAAGGCTGATCGTCAGGGCCGCCACGACCGGTCCCGCCAGGCCCCGGGCGGTCAGGGGCGGCGGCGGCGGGCTGGCCGCCAGGCTGCGGATCAGCGCTTCGGTGGAGGGGCGGTGGGTCATTTCATCCTCTCGGCCAGCTCGGCCAGACGTTTCATTGCGCGATGCAGCACGACGCGGGCCGTGCCGGGTGTCACGCCGATACGCGCGGCGGCATCCTCGGTGCTCTGGCCCTCCAGCCGGACGGCGCGGACCAGCGCGGCCGAACGCGCGTCGATCATGCCCAGCATACGGTCGGCATCGCGCGCGGCCAGAGGGGCAGGGCCGGGATCGGCGGCCAGCATCTCTGCCACATCATCCAGCGGCAGATGCAGGCGCCGCCCCCGCCTGCGGAACGCATCGACGACCTTGTGGCGCGCCACCGCATACAGCCAGAACCGCACCGGCCCCGTGCCGTCCCAGGTGCCGCGCTTCAGGTGAATGGCCAGCAGAACCTCCTGCAGGATGTCCTCGTGCAGATCGGGGGGCAGGCCGCGGCCCCGCACGCGGATCAGCCCGCGCAGCCGCGGCGTGACCTGGGTCAGGAACTGCAGAAAGGCCGCGCCGTCCCCCTGGTTGGCGCGGTGCATCAGATCATCCCAGATGCGGTCCTGATCCAGCGCCCCCTCCGTCCGTGATCGCATCACATTAGCCTGCTGGGCCGGGCCAGGGCAATGCCAGGCAAGGGTCTGCGCATCGGGCGTCATCGTGCCCGCGCCTCCAGCCGCAGCATGTGATCCAGCGCCCATCGGCCCGGCCCGTGCACCGCCACCGCCAGCAGCGTGGCCGCCCACAGCCCATGCGTGACCCAGGCCCCCGGATAGACGAAGATCTGGATCACCGCCGTCATCGCCACCAGTCCCATCGCCGTCAGCCGCGTCATCAGCCCCAGCACCAGCAGCACGGGCAGCAGATGTTCCGCCACCGTCGCCATCACCGCCGCCCAATCGGACGGGATCAGCGGCAGCGCGTATTCATGTTCGAACAGGAACCAGGTGGAATCCCGGATGGTCAGCCCGTCGACCTTGGTGCGGCCCGACTGCCAGAAGACGGCAGCCGGGAACAGCCGCAGCATCAGCGCCACGGGGTCGGACGGGATGCGCGCGGGCAGGGCGTTCAGGCGGGCGATCATGGTGCGTGCACTCCGATGATGGCGCCCTGACGCGTCAGCGCGACCAGACGCGGGGTGGGGTCGTGGCCGGGCGGGACGGCGCGGGCCAGGGGGGCGCCCTGCTGCAACGCCTCGATCAGGGCGGCGTCGGCGGGGGGGATCGCCTCGACCGGCACGTCAAAGGCGGGGTCGCGCAGGATCAGTGCGATCTGGGCGCCCTGCGGCAGGGGGGCGGGGGCCGCGCCGGGCTGGTTCATGGCCCAGATTGCCACCGCCGGATGATCCAGCCGCAGCACCGTGACCGAGGGGTGCAGGATCAGCCGCAGGCGGTCCGGATCGGCGCCCGCCAGCGCGGCGGGCGGCAGGGGCGCCGCGTCGGGGGCATGAAAGGCGCGCCCCCGCGCCTGTTCGATGCGCGCGACATCGGCCATGTAGGGCCAGCCCGCCAGCGGCGGGAACCCGGGGGTCGCTTCTCGCTTCTTTCGGTCATCTTCCCCCCGTTCTGGCGCTTTTTCCGCGCCTTCCTGGTGAAGCGCGGCTTCCTCGATGGCTTCCCCCGGTTCTATATCGCGAGCGCCACGGCGTTTGGCGCCTTCGTGCGTTACAGCCGCCTCTACGAGGTTGAACACAGCCCACCGCCCCCCGACGCTGCCTGATCGTGTCCGCCGCCGCCGACTCCCCCGCGCCCTTCAGCAAACTTGCCGAGGAACTCATCGGCGAATTGCGCCGCCTGCCGGCCGCCTCGCCAAAGCGTCACGTCAACCGCGCCAGGCAGCCCCTCGCCCACGCGGTTGAACAGCTGCTGGTCAAATACCAGGTCGAGGGGCTGCGTGGTCGTTGTCCCATTCCACCAGCGTGGGGCAGGGGCCGATGCGGGCGATCACCTCGGCATAGAGGGACCAGACCGGGTCGGCCACCGCCGCGCCATGGCTGTCGATCAGCAGCGGCCCGCCCGGCAGATCCTCGGCGGCGTGGCCGCCCAGATGGATCTCGGCCACGGCCTGCATCGGGAAATCGGCCAGATAGGCGCGCGGATCGGCGCGGTGATTGGTGCAGGAGACAAAGACGTTGTTCACGTCCAGCAGCAGCCCGCAACCGGTGCGCGCGGCGATGCGGGCCAGAAACTCGGTCTCGGGCAGGGTGGAGGCCGCGAACAGCAGATAGGTCGAGGGGTTCTCCAGCAGCATTTGGCGGCCCAGGGCCTCCTGCACGCGGTCGATATGGTCGCAGACGCGGTCCAGAGTGGCGGGCGTATAGGGCAGCGGCAGCAGGTCGTTGAGGT
>ERZ778021.3633-NODE-3633-length-10783-cov-4.194817_pt1 | contig 10783 bp, 11 predicted proteins | sample MGYA00375751_ERZ778021 | MGnify/ENA primary metagenome ERZ778021 (study PRJEB29350, sample SAMN05389814) | bioreactor metagenome | isolation source: Thiocyanate stock bioreactor | place: South Africa: University of Cape Town | collected 2013-08-29 ... | reverse complement strand
TTCTCTTTCGGTGATGCTGCAAAACGCAAAAACCGATAAAATATATCACCAGATTCCCCGTTTCCCTGCCACCACCCGCGATCTTGCCATCCTCTGCGACAGCGATCTGCCGGTGCACACCCTTAAGAAGATCATTCAAAAATCTGCCGGAAAGCTCTTAAAAGAAGTGACGCTTTTTGATGTGTATGAGGGCGCTCAGATCGAACAAGGAAAAAAGAGTGTGGCATATAGCATTACCCTTCGTGCTGATGACAAAACCCTGACCGATGAAGAAGCAAATACCTCGATCAACAAAATCATCAGGGGGCTTTCTGAGGTAAATGCGGTTCTTCGTTCATAAATTATAAAATTCCGCGAATATTTACTTGAAATTCCGTCACAATTATTGTAATATAGATTTACAGATTTTCAGCGAAAGGTGGCGGCTTATTATGTCTGACAAAACAATTACCTTTTCACTGGGCGACGAAAGCGAACAGCACATGCGTTTGATTTTAACCCAGGTATATGATTCACTGCGTGAAAAGGGCTATAATCCGATCAATCAAATCGTTGGGTATATCCTCTCAGAGGATCCGACCTACATCACAACTCATAATAACGCCCGAAGCCTCATTCGCAAAATTGACCGCGACGAGCTGCTACAGGCGCTTGTGAAAAACTATTTGATTAATTAGAAATGAGCAGCTTTATGCTGCTCTTCTTTTTGGGTGGTGAGGTTTTGAAAACTGTTTCTTTAGGAAAAACAGGGCTGAATGTGTCAAAAATGTGTTTCGGCACCTTAACGGTTGGTCCTCTGCAAGCCAATCTGCCGATTCCGGAAGGCGGCGCTGTCATTGCTTCTGCCATTCGGCAAGGCATCTGCTTTTTTGATACGGCTGAATTGTATCAAACCTATCCTTATCTGCTGGAAGGCATGAAGCAAAGCGGAAAGCAAGATATTGTGATCTCCTCAAAAACCTACGCATATACAAGAGAACTGGCTGAAAAGGCGGTGGAGGAAGCCAGACAGGCACTGGACAGAGACTATATCGACATTTTTATGCTCCATGAACAGGAAAGTATTTTCACTCTGAAAGGGCATATGGAAGCACTCAGCTATCTCTATGACTGCAAAGCCAAAGGCATCATCAAGGCCGTGGGCGCTTCCATGCACCACATCGCCGCTGTTTACGGTGCGGCAGAGCTTGGGCTTGATGTCATTCATCCCATGTTGAATCTTACCGGCCTTGGGATCGTAGACGGCAGCCGCACAGAAATGGAAACAGCGATACAAAAAGCCCATGAAAACGGCATCGGTGTATTTTCTATGAAGGCGCTGGGCGGCGGAAACCTGCTTCAAAAAGCGAAAGACTGTCTCGATTACATCACTGCCCTCCCCTATATCGACAGCGTTGCACTGGGATGCAAAAATACCGAAGAGGTTACCGCCAATGTCAAATATTTTGAAACAGGCGAAATGCTGAAAATTAAGCTGACTGACAAAAAGCTTCATATCGAGGATTATTGTGACGGGTGCGGTCAATGCGTAAAACGATGCGGACAGCACGCACTGGAACTGAAAAACGGACAGGCACACTGTGACAGTGACCGATGTGTTTTGTGTGGTTATTGCAGCGGAGTATGCCATTTATTTGCAATTAAAGTAGTTTGACTTTACAATTTGGCTATCATATGGTATGATATTCATGTATTATGTAAAATAGTTTGAAGGAAAGCAGGAATGAACATGAGCGAACAAAAAGAATTTTTAACATATAAAGAGAAACCATTGGTCCGCAGCGGAAACACACTGTATTACGGAGATATGTCCGATAAATATGTGATTATGCTGCAAATCAACAGCACCAAAACCGTGAATAATTTGTTGGTGGCGGATGATGTGACCGTCCAGCTGTTACTGACCGACCCTGACGTCAGCGCACGGAACAAGGTTGTGAAAAAAAGCGAGAAAAAGGGACTCTATGAAGCCATGGATATTGGCGCAATCTGGCTGCAAAGAGCATTGAACGATAAATAAGTTTTCTCATCATCTATTAAACCGAGGGATCCAAGCATGTACGCTTGAATTCCTCGGTTTTTTGTTTATCTGCCACTCAAATTATAATTGGTGTTATGATAGCTTTTATAATTTTCAAATTGCTGACGGATGTCAGGGTTTTTGTTTAAGAATTGGATGAACAGATGCAGGTTTCTCATGGTTTCCGGGCTGAGATAATGCTCGATCAGCTCTGTTTCCTCCAAAACATGGTCACCGGCGTTGATCAGAGCAAAAAAGCTTTCGATGATATTATGTCGTTCCAGCAGATACTTCCCTATTTCCGTACCGTTTTCCGTCAATACAATGATACCGTATTTCTCATATTTTAAAAACCCCAGACTACCCAACTTCTGCACCATTTTGGTGACCGATGAGGGCTTTACATGCAGAAGCTCAGCAAGTCTGTTGATACGCAAATATCCGTTGCTGCTGTTTCGAAAAATCATTTCCAGATAATCCTCCATGGCAGAGGTCAGCAGCCTTTTATTTTGGTCCAGAAGCTGATAGCCTCTGACGGTATGAAATTCCATATTGTCCAAATTTATCAGCTCCTTTTCAAAACAATCATTATTTTATATCTATTCGTAACAACTGTAATTTATATGTCATATGTTAGTTAAGGGAAATTTTTTTTCACTACACTAAATTATAGGGAGTCCTATCTATGATACATGAGAATTATATACCATTGTGTTTTTTACCAATCGGTCAAAAAGCCAGAATCAAAACACTAACCTCCGACGGCAACGCCCGCAGAAGAATGCTCGACTTAGGGCTGATTACCGATACCATTGTCGAGGCATTGCAAAAAAGCCCCTCCGGCGATCCCACAGCATATGAAATCCGCGGTGCGGTAATTGCTTTGAGAAGCGAGGAAGCAAGCAATATTATTGTCGAGCCGAATTAACGGGGGTGTTGAGAAATGGGGCTAACTGCCGGTTCCACCGGTCTTCACGCTATTGACCATGCACTTTTCATAGACAGGAATACCGTTGATAAAATTATTGCCCTTGCGGGAAATCCCAACGTGGGAAAAAGCACGGTATTTAACAGCCTGACAGGACTCAATCAACACACGGGAAACTGGCCGGGAAAAACAGTGACCAATGCCAGCGGAAATTACACCCACCAAGGGAACACCTTCACGCTGGTGGACATCCCAGGTACATATTCCCTGATGGCAAACTCACCGGAGGAAGAAGTCGCCAGAGATTTTATTTGTTTTGGCTGCCCGGACACCACTGTTGTTATTGTTGACGCCACACTGATGGAACGAAATCTGAATCTGGTCCTGCAGACACTGGAAATTACAGATCGTGTCGTCGTGTGTGTAAATTTAATGGATGAAGCAAAGAAAAAGAAGATTCAGATTGATATTCACGCACTCGAAAAACAACTGGGTGTGCCGGTAATTGCGACCAGCGCAAGAAGCGGTAAGGGTCTGACTGAATTGATGGATGCGGTTTCTGCCGTTTCCTTTGACCGTGTCCGCCATAACCCTTATGGTGTGATCTACGACAAACCCATTGAAGAAGCGTTACATCTCCTTGAACCGGCTGTCAGCAAAATCACCCAGAGCAATATACCGGCACGGTGGATTTCCCTGAAGCTACTGGATGGTGATGAAGTGCTGATTCATTCCCTGGAAGAGCACCTTGGCGAGCGTTTTTGTGACAATACGTTGCTGATCCATTCACTGAATCAGGCACGTCTTCATCTTGCTGCCAATCAAATCCCGCAAAACAGGCACAGGGATGTGATTGTTTCTTGTCTGATGAAAGCATCGGAACAGATAGCGAACAAGACTGTCCGCATTTTAAAAGTGAACCACAACGATCGGGATCGAAAAATTGATAGAATCCTGACCTCCCGAAGGTTCGGTCTGCCTGTAATGGCGCTGTTGTTCGGTACGATTTTCTGGCTGACCATTATTGGCGCCAATTACCCGTCCGACCTCATCGGAACCGGTCTGTTTTGGATAGAGGACCGGCTGCATGCCCTTTTTCTATCCTTTGGTGCCCCGTTATGGTTGGATGGATTGCTGATCTCCGGCATGTACCGAACGGTTTCCTGGGTAGTCGCTGTGATGCTGCCGCCTATGGCTATATTTTTCCCGTTGTTTACCCTGTTGGAGGATTCGGGCTATTTGCCCAGAATTGCATTTAATCTGGACAATTTCTTTAAAAAGGCCTGCGCCCACGGAAAGCAGGCATTGACCATGTGCATGGGCTTTGGCTGCAATGCCGCCGGTGTTGTGGGATGCAGGATCATTGAATCACCACGGGAGCGCTTGATTGCCGTCATTACCAATAATTTTGTTCCCTGTAACGGCAGATTTCCCACATTGATTGCTATTATCACCATGTTCTTCCTCGGTTCCGTGACAGGGGTATTGAAGTCGGCTCTTTCTGCCTTGATTTTGGTGTCGGTCATTGTCCTCGGTGTTGTAATGACACTGATGATATCCAGAATATTGTCCAAAACCATTCTGAAAGGACTTCCCTCTTCTTTTACCCTGGAGCTTCCCCCCTATCGCAGACCCCAAATCGGCAAGGTGATTGTGCGTTCGATTTTTGACAGAACCCTGTTCGTGCTTCTTCGTGCTGTTTCTGTTGCGGCGCCTGCCGGATTATTGATCTGGATCATGGCAAATGTAACAGTCGGAGGAGCCAGCGTGCTCACCCACTGTGCAGTGTTTCTTGATCCCTTTGCCAAGCTTCTGGGGCTGGACGGGTATATTTTGATGGCCTTCATTCTGGGCTTTCCCGCCAACGAAATTGTGTTGCCCATTATCATAATGAGCTATATGGCAAGTAGCAGTATGCAGGAAATCAGCAATCTTGATACACTTCGCCATTTGCTTGTGCAAAATGGATGGACGTGGCTGACTGCGGTTTGCGTCATGCTTTTTTCTCTCATGCACTGGCCCTGCTCAACCACCTGTCTGACTATAAAAAAAGAAACCAAGAGTCTGAAATGGACCCTAGTCTCTTTTCTTGTACCCACTGTCACAGGCATGGTACTGTGTTTCCTTGTTGCCGGCGGTGTGAGGCTGATCGGTTTGGATGAATCCTCTAGTTTCCTGTCTTTTTTGAAAGCTTAAGCATCCCGAGGCTGCCGAAGTAGGCCGCCAAGAAATAACCCCCGTATATCAAAACAATGAACACTGCGGAAAACAGGGTGTTGCTCAGCACATTCATATTCCCAAACATGGTAATGGCATCATTGACAACCTTCAGTCCCACGATCGAATGGATGATTGCCAAACTGAGAGGCATTAAGAAATAAATTGCAATTTGCATAAACACGGAACGATTAATCAGGGCTTCCTCCGATCCTATTTTACGAAGAAGTCTATAACGGTTGCTGTTATCCGATGATTCCGATAACTGCTGAAGGGCAAGCACCGCAGCACTGGTGATCAAAAACACTATGCCGATATAAATGGCAAGGTAAGAAATAATGGTCCTTAGCCCGGCTCCCTGTTCATACAACTGTGTACGTGTCTGCATATAGGAATAGGGTCTGCCTCCTTTTATATATTTTGAATCAACCAAATTTCGCAGATTCTCATCAGTTACCCCTTCTTTGAAATTAAGGCTGAGTTCTACAGACCCAAGTCTCATTTTGTCTACAGCATGATCGGGAACGATGAGCATGCCGTATTCAAAGGATGATAAATAGGTTCTGACAGAAAAATCAAATACATCCTGATAACCCGGTGTATAGCTACCTGTTTCCAGCTGAATTACTTTATCCTTCATTAAGTTCCTATATGCTGTTTTAGTTTCCCAGAAATCATTGCTGATTGCATATTCAGTTTCTGACAAGGCAATGGGCTGTTTGTTTTGCATTTCGGCAAGCCTGTTAAAATCACTTACAGTCATTGCGGTCACTTTTTCTTCACTCAGAAACAACTTTGTATTTTTATTCTTGATATAGTTACTGCTCTCACCCAACAAATCCTTATAAAGCATTCCCGTATCGTAAATCCTGACCTCAGTATAGCGGGTCGCTAATTTATCAATGTCAATCCCGTCTTTTTTTAATTGATCCGAAATATTTGTGTTGTCATTTTTGATGATTCTCTTATAAAAGGTTGCATCATAGGGTGTTGATTTATTCAGTTCCTTTGTCATTACACTGCTCATGCCGTAACCCGACGCAAGCGTTCCGATTGCAATCAGCAGCATCAGACAAATAAAGGTCATGGAGATAAAAGCTGTGTTGATTTTACTGTTTATCTGCCGTAGGACAAACATATTGAGATTTTTTAAATACAGCTTTTTGTTAGCCTTTACAATTCGTAGTAAAAACCCTGACAATGAAAAGAAAAATAAGAATGTTCCAACAGAACCAAAAACCAGAGAAAGCTTGAAACTCAACCCGAAGGAAGTCATTCCATGCTCCAGAATCAGATAATACGCTGCTGCAATCAGGAGCAATGAAACGATAAAAATCAGAACAGACAACCAGAGCCTTCTCACTTTAAGCTTTTCGCTTTTTTTATCCGCATTGATCAAATCAATCAGCTTATATCTTGAGATCACAATAAAATTAAAAATGATAACAACAAAGAAAATGATACCGAAATACAAAATCGACTTATAAAAGGCGTCCGGAGAAAAGATAAACCGAAACGATTTCATGTTCACTGCAAACATTTTTGCAGTTACAACGGACAAGCCCTGAGAAATCGTTACGCCTGCCAACAACCCGGTGAACAGAGCAATCAGACCGATGCATAAGGTTTCTACAATCAGGAGCCTTGATACGGTACCCTTTTCCATTCCCAGTGTCAGATAAATACCCAGCTCCTTTTTGCGCCGGCGCACCAAAAAGTTATTGGCATATATAATTAGAAATCCAAGGATGAAGGAGATGAAAACCGATACATAACCCATGATGATGGTAAGGGCTTTCAACAAGTCCTGCTGGGCCTTAGAAATTACCAGCATTGCCTGCTGGGATTCGATTGAGTTAAACACATAGAAAATACAAATACCAAAGGTCAGGGTTAAAAAATAAATGGTATAGTCCTTTACGCTTCGTTTCACGTTGCCCAACGCCAGCTTATAAAACATTGCTGTTGTCACCTCCCAGAAGCGTTACAACCTCAATGATTTTATTGAAAAACTCTTTTCTGGTGTCGCTGCCCCGAATCAGCTCGTTGAATATTCTGCCGTCCTTGATGAATAAAATCCGCTTACAATAACTTGCGGTAAACGCATCGTGGGTCACCATTAGAATGGTTGCATGCAGCTCGTCATTTAAGGTTTCAAAGCTTTCTAAGAGCATGCGGGAGGATTTGGAATCCAGTGCGCCCGTGGGTTCGTCAGCCAGAATCAAAGAGGGATTGGTGATGATAGCCCTGGCGCTCGCCACCCTTTGTTTTTCACCACCGGACAGCTGAAACGGGAATTTATTGAGGATTCCATCAATATTCAGCTTCTTTGCAATTTCTTGTATTTTGCCGTCGATTTCCTGATGAGGCTTTTTTAATATAGTCATGGCAAGTGCGATGTTTTCATATGCAGTTAAGGTATCCAGCAAATTGAAATCCTGAAAAATAAAGCCAAGCTCTTCCCTTCTGAATTTTGCCAGCTGTTTTGCGCTCAGCTCGGTGATATCCTTACCGCCGATATCAATATGACCAGCTGTCACGGTATCGATTGTGGAAATGCAGTTGAGTAATGTTGTTTTTCCGCTTCCCGATGCACCCATAATGCCGATATACTCGCCGGACGCTACCTCAATGCTGATATTGTCCACCGCTTTTGTGATGTTCCCCTTGTTTCCGTAATATTTTTCGATATTTTTAACTTTTAATATTGTTTGCATCTTCATTCCTCCTGTGTGCTTTATCATAGCACAGAACAAATTATCCATCCATAAGTTAAGATTGCATTCCACTTACATTTTTGTCACATAACGATGGAGCCGCAATCACTACGGCTCCATCGTTATCATATTGTTTTTCGGGAATATGAGGATAACAGTCGTTCCCTTGCCCGTTTCAGATCGGATTGAAATATTCATCCCCAGCGTATCACAGAGTTTTTTGCACAAATACAGACCAATTCCTGTAGATTTACCGTATCTTCTTCCGTTTTCCCCTGTGAAGCCTTTGTCAAATACACGACCAAGATCGTTCTCACAGATCCCAATGCCGTTATCGGATATCATCAACGACACCTTGTTTTCGGTTTCTTCCGTGTGAAAGATGATTTTCGGAGCTTCGGCCTTATATTTCACTGCGTTGAATAAAATCTGATTGATGATAAAGTCCGTCCACTTACTGTCGGTATAAACAATTTTTTCGATTTCTTCGATTTTTAGTTCGATGCGATTTTCAATAATCAGCTTGGAGTTCTTTTTCACAGCGGAATAGACAATATCCTTCAGGTTTACTTTTTTAATGATATAGTCCTTTTCGGTATTACTGCTTTTGGCATAATACAGGGTTTGTTCAACATAATATTCAATGTTGTCAATTTCATTTTCGATGCTTGTCAAAACATCTGTCCGGTTATTCTCAATCATCAGCTTCGCTGCCGCAATGGGTGTTTTGATTTCGTGAATCCAGGTTTCGATATAATCCCGATATTCCTTGGAAGCACGCTGGTAAACAGCGATTTCGTCATTCATGGACTTGTTTGTTATTTTCAGTACATCGTATAAAATCTGACCTTCTGCAAAACCCGGTTCTTCCGCCAATTCTGATATTAAATATCTTTTATCTAGCTCTTTTAAAATGCTTAACAATCTGTTATAATAGCTTTGCTTCCTAAAAAATTCGTGGATGAATACGGAAGCATTCGTTACTATATAGATAAATACGATAAACAAAGAACCGTACAGATTAATCCCCATTACCGACAACATAAGCACAATAAAAAGAAGCAATAATATATTTCCCAACAAAAAGAAGCTCTTGTCCTTAACAAATGATCTAAATTTCATACCATATACCCAATACCGCGTTTTGTTTTGATATAATCAATCGCTCCGGACTGTTCCAGTTTTTTTCGAAGCCTGTTTATATTTACAGTCAAAGTATTGTCATCAACAAACTCATCTGATTGCCATAATTCATTCATCACAGTCTCACGTGTTACAATTGTGTCTTTATTTTTCATCAACAAATGCAGTATTTTAATTTCATTTCTCGTCAGTTCAATTTCTCCCTTACCATATACAGCAACGCCCTTGGAGGTATCCAGCTTCAAATCCTTCCACTCAATCATACTGATATCATTGTTATATGCTCTTTTTAACAAAGCAGAGATTCTTGCTAGCAGAATTTGTGTATTGAAAGGTTTCGTGACAAAATCGTCCGCTCCCATGTTGATGCTCATCAGCTCATCTGCCTCGCTGTCGCGGCTGGTGATGATGATAATCGGAACAGACGAAGCCTTTCTCAGCTCTCTGCAAACATAGTTCCCGTCGTAGTAAGGTAAATTGATATCAAGTAAAATCAAATGTGCTGTTTCTTCCAAAACAAACTCAACAATATTACAAAAATCATCGGGAACTTTAACATCATATCCATACCGACTCAAAAATATCGTCAACTCTTGTCTCAAACTATCGTTATCTTCAATTAGTACAATTTTCAACGGCAATCACCTGTAATTCCATAATTAATAAAATTAGTATAAATCATGCAAAAATCTTTGTCAAGTATAGCCAATTTCTCTGATTTGTGATTGATATATTAATTACCATAAATTACTTGTGATACTTTTGCACGAAAATTTGCTTTTTTACTAATTATTTATTATAATATAGTAAATCCACGATAGAAAGTTGGTATCGAGATGTTAGCTAACAAACTCAAGTCATTGAGAGTTGGTTGCAATTTAACACAACAGCAGATAGCAGACACGATAAACCTGGACCGTTCAACATATACGTATTATGAAATTGGTAAAACTCAACCTACTATAGATACTTTAATTAAACTGGCAAAAATCTTCAACGTTTCTGTTGATTTTTTGCTTGATTATTCAAATATATCTAACAGTACAGTTTTGAACGATGTTGTTCCTACTTACCAGAAAACCAGGGAAATCGGCGATTTAAGCAGTTTACGGGATGATGAACAAAACCTTCTGCTTATTTATCGGCTTCTTTCAGAAACCAACAAAAAAGAAGTTCGTAAAGCTGTGAAAGAAACAATCGAAAAACAAAATCACGAATAAAAAAGTGTTCCGGGGGTATGTACTCGGAACTTTTTTATTTTTTAATGATTCAATTTATTCTTTTCTTGCTTTTCCTTTTGTGCTATAATAATGCTTACCGATTAAGTATGTATCATATACATCAGTTTTATAAAGGAGACTGCATCGTGGAATATAGAATCAATCCATCCGAATATTGCAGCGTTTTTGCCGTTCCCAGTGCAGTAGTTGATAAGCATATTAAGCTGGCGGGCTCTGCTCAGCTAAAGGTTTTATTGTGGTTTTTGCGAAACAGCAGCACCCCTCTTACTTTTGAAGCAGCCTCAAAAGCCCTGGGTCTTCCCCAAAGTGATATCAAAGACGCATTTGTATATTGGGAAGAGGCAGGGATTATTCTCGGCAATGAAGAGAAAAAAATCGTAGCAGAAGAAAAAAAACCCGAAATCAAAATCCTGAAACCGGCAGCCACACAAAAACCATCACGGGAAGAAGCCATTAAGCGTGGCAGTGAGAGATCGGAAGAGCACACGTCTGAACTCCAGTCACCGATGTATCTCGT
>ERZ778021.3632-NODE-3632-length-10785-cov-5.448183_pt1 | contig 10785 bp, 10 predicted proteins | sample MGYA00375751_ERZ778021 | MGnify/ENA primary metagenome ERZ778021 (study PRJEB29350, sample SAMN05389814) | bioreactor metagenome | isolation source: Thiocyanate stock bioreactor | place: South Africa: University of Cape Town | collected 2013-08-29 ... | reverse complement strand
CGTCCTGGGCGTCTCGTGGCGGCCACAGCCTGCCCGGGTCGCCACGAGACGCCCAGGACGGGATCGTCCCCGGCCGCAGGCGCCTCGAAGTGCGTCGTTCCGGCCTTCGGCCCTCAACAAAACTCCCCCGCGAAAAGCCAATGCGTATAGGCTGACCCTTAGGTATATGGCTATAACTCTCACCCAGCTGACCTCGTTCCTGGCCGTCGTCCGCGGGGGGTCGGTCACGGCCGCGGCGGACGAGTTGATCGTCACGCAGCCGTCGGTCTCGTCGGCGATCTCGGCGCTCAGCAAGGAGCTCGGATGCGACCTGTTCGAACGGGTGGGGCGGGGGATCGAGTTGACCGAGGCGGGGGCCGCCTTCGTGCCTTATGCGGAAGACGTGGTCGGGCTGCTCGACCGCGGCAGGCAGGCGGTGAAGGAGGTCGCGGCTGCCTCGGTGCGCCGGCTGCAGATCGCCGCGGTCACCACCGCCGCCGAGTCGTTCGTCCCCGGATTGATGCGGAGCTTTGCCGAGGCGCACCCGGAGACCGAATTGACGCTGGTGGTCGGCAACTACAAGGACGTGGTCACCCGGGTGCTGACCCACCGCGACGACGTGGCGATCTCCGGCCGGCCGCCCGACGACGAGCGCCTGCTCGCCGAGCCGATCATGACCAACGAGATCGTCTGCATCGCCTCTCCCGACGATCCGCTGGTCGGCAAGAAGGCAGTGGCCGCGGCCGAGCTCGGCGAGCGCCCCTGGCTGCTGCGCGAGAAGGGCTCCGGCACGCGGGCGCTGAACGAACGCTTCCTCGCCGAGCGGGAGCTCACCCCGCCGACGCTGACGCTCGGCTCCAACGGCGCGATCAAGCAGGCGGCGCGGGTCGGCGTCGGCGTCTCGCTGCTGTCGCGCGCCGCGGTCGAGACCGAGCTCGAGTCCGGCCTCCTCGGCGAGATCAAGCTCAGCGACGGGCCGCAGTCGCGCCCCTGGTTCGTGCTGCGCTCGGCGGTCGGGCCTACGCGGCCGGCGGTGGAGTCGTTTGCGGAGTTCGTGACTCGGTCGAGCCGCCCAGGGCGATCGCGGCGCGCCCGGTGACCGCCTGGTAGAGGACCAGGAGCTGGGCGATCGCCAGGGTCTCTGAGCGGTGCAGGCTGGTGCCGATCGTGAACTCGCCGAGGCGCTGGGTGCGCAGGTGGTTGGCGAACTCCATCCGCTCCCAGATCACCTCCTGGATCGCTTCGCTGTGCTCGGTGCTGATCGTGCCGCGCACGCCGAGCACCAGGTCGTCGCCCTCCTGCTCCATCGTGATCGCCCCCGGCCGCTCCTCCAGCACCGCTGAGAGGTCCGGGTGGATCAGCCGCGGCCGCAGCCACAGCTTCACGTCGAGGTGCTCGTCGTCGCGGTCGCCGGGGGCGAAGGTGACGACGATGTCGGCGTAGCGGCGCTGCGGCCGCACGTAGCGCTCGGCGTCGCTCTCGCGCCGGTCGAGCTCCTCCAGCACCCCGTCGGTCGTGTACCCGCGCCGCGAGCAGTCGCGCTGCACCTTCCAGCGCCGCCGCAGCTCCTCCGGCGGGTCGAGGAATACGCGCACGTCGAAGGCGTCGCGCATCCCCGCGGTGTGGAAGCCGAGCATCCCCTCGACGATCGTGAAGTCGGTCGGCCGCACGTACTCGCTCGCCTCGAAGGTCCCGCCCTGGTGTCGGTAGACCGGCTTCAAGACCGGTTCGCGGGAGCGCAGGTGGAGCAGGTGCTGCTCGAAGACGTCGAGGTGGTTCGCCTCCGGGTCGAGCGGCGTCACCCCGAGCTCGGCCCGCTGCTCGCGGTCGAAGCGCTGGTAGTCGTCGCCGGCGATGTGGGTCGCCTGGACCTCGCCGAGGATGCGGACCAGGCCGCGGGTCAGGGTGGTCTTCCCCGACCCCGAGTCGCCGACTATCCCGAGCAGCAGCGGACGGGGCATCAGGCGCTGACCGTACCGCGATCGGAGGCGCCGAGCGCCGGGGCGAGGCCGTCCGCCCCGGCGGCGACGATCGCGACTCCGACCTGCGTCCCGACCACGGTCGGCACACAGTCGAGCCGCGACACCGTCGCGCAGTGGGCGATGTCGGCCTCCAGGCGGGCGCCGCGGAGGATCGCCGCGTCGGCGCTCGCGGCGAGAGCTTCGACCGGCGTCGGGTAGGCGCGCGCCACCGCCTCGCAGATCAGCGCCGCGTCGGAGCGCGGCCCCGGCAGCACCGCGCTGATCAGCCCGGCGACGTAGGCGTCCTCCAGCGCCGGCGCCCCGTCGGTCCCCGAGCAGATCAGCTGCAGGTCGAGCCGCGTCCAGTCCTCGCGACCGCGCAGGGCGGTGAGGACCGCGCTCAGGTTCAGCAGGCAGCCGAGGATCACCTGGTCGGAGACCGCCGCCGCGGCGACGATCGCGGGCGCCCCGTTGGTGGTCGCCAGGATCAGGTCCTCGCCCCGCCGCACCGCCGCCTCGCGCGGTGAGTTGCCCTGGTCGAAGCCGTCCGGCATCACGCAGTGGCGCTCCCCCGCCAGCACCCGCTCCTCGCCGCGCAGGGAGCGCGCCCGCTCGATCGACTCGGCGCAGAGCACCCGCCGGTAGCCCGCCGCGAGCGCCTCGGTCGCGGTCGAGGTCGCCCGCAGCACGTCGATCACGATCGCGACCCGGGCGGGCCGGATCTCCGGCCGGGAGAAGGCGACGTCGATCATGCGCCCGTCGGAGCGGCCTCCTCGGCCGCGTAGAACTCGACCATCGCGGCGAGCGGCCACGGCTCGTAGTCGCCCGCGTGCCCGGCCTGGCCGAACTGGCCCATCCGCTCGGCGACCACCTGCTTCATCCCTTCGCGCGAGGCGCGGGTGAAGGTGCGGGGATCGAAGTTGGAGGGGTTTTCGAGCAGCGCCTCGCGGGTCGCCGCGGTGATCGCCAGGCGGCCGTCGGTGTCGACGTTCACCTTGCGGACGCCGTGGCGGATGCCCTCCTGGATCTCCTCGACCGGGACCCCGAAGGCAGGCTCCATGTCGCCGCCCGCGGCGTTGATCCGGGCGATCAGTTCGGCGGGCACGCTGGAGGAGCCGTGCATCACCAGGTGGGTGTCGGGGAGGCGCCGGTGGATCTCCTCGATCACGCCCATCGCCAGCACGTCGCCGTCGGGCCGGCGGCTGAACTTGTAGGCGCCGTGGCTGGTCCCGATCGCGACCGCGAGCGCATCGATCCCGGTCTGGGCGACGAAGTCGACGGCCTGGTCGGGGTCGGTCAGGTTCACCTCGCCGGAGCCGACGCCGTCCTCGATCCCGCCCAGCGTCCCCAGCTCCCCCTCGACGGTCGCGCCACGCGCGTGCGCGTACTCGACCACCTCCCGCGCCACCGCCACGTTGTAGTCGTAGTCGGCCACGGTCTTGCCGTCCTCCAGCAGCGAGCCGTCCATCATCACGCTGGTGAAGCCGAGGTCGATCGCCGAGATGCAGGTCGCGGGGTTGTTGCCGTGGTCCTGGTGGAGGGCGACCGGGATCTCCGGGTACTCCTCCGAGGCGGCCAGCATCAGGTGGTAGAGGAAGCGGTCGCCGGCGTAGGAGCGAGCCCCGCGGGAGGCCTGGACGATCACCGGCGAGGAGGTCTCGCGGGCGGCTTCCATGATCCCCTGGATCTGCTCCATGTTGTTGACGTTGAAGGCGCCGACGCCGTAGCCGCCGCGGGCGGCCTCGTCGAGCAGCTGTCGCATCGAGACAAGCATCTGTTCACTCCTGGTTCGGGATCGGACTGGTCTGGCGGATCCGCCGCACCGACCCGGCGGTGATCACCAGCGATTCGGTGGTCAGCGAGCCGTTGCGGCGGCAGGGACGGGCGAGCAGTTCGCCGCCGGTGACGCCGGTGGCGACGAAGGCCCCGTCGGCGCCGGCGAGCAGGTCGAGGTCGAGCGTCTCGGTCGGGGACAGCCCCGCCGCCTCGACGCGCTCGCGCTCGGCGTCGCGCTGGGGGGCGACGCGGGCCTGCATGCCGCCGCCGAGGACGCGGGCCGCGCAGGCGCTCATCACCCCCTCCGGGGTGCCGCCGATGCCGAGCAGGAGGTCGGCGTCGCCGTCGTCGAGCAGCACCGAGAGGGCGCCGGCGACATCGCCCGCGGACGGCGTCAGCACCGCCGCGCCGAGCCTGCGCAGCCGCGCCACCAGTTCGGTGTGGCGGGGCTTGTCGAGGACGACCACGCGCAGCTCGCCGACCGGCTTCGAGAGCGCCGCGGCGACCCGGCGGACGATCGTCTCCGGCGGTTCGTCGATCGTGGCGACGTCGCGGGCGGCCCGCGGCAGCACCAGCTTGTCCATGTAGAAGGCGGGGCCGGGGGACCAGAGGGAGTCGAGCGGGGCGACGGCGATCGTCGAGAGCGCCCCGGCCAGGCCGCGGGCGCAGAAGTCGGTGCACTCGAGCGGGTCGACCGCGATGTCGAAGGAGGGCTCGGCGGCGCGGCCGACCAGCTCGCCATCGGCCAGCATCGGCGCTTCGTCCTTGGCGCCCTCGCCGATCACCACGGTGCCGCTCGCCGCCGAGCGGGCCAGCACCGAGCGCATCGCCGCGGTCGCCGCGCCGTCGGCAGCGTGCCCGTCGCCACGGCCGGCCAGGCGCGCCGCGACCACGGCGGCGGCGCGGGTCGCCGCCAGCGCACAGGTGACCAGCGGCGAGTCGGCGTCGAAGCGCGGGGCAGGGGCGACCGTGTCGGTGGGCGGATCGGAGAGCACGGGACGGGGACCGTAGACGCCGACGCGTTGAAAAACCACAAAGAATCTCGCGAGGTCCAAAGGGTTTTGTCTATGTCTTACAGTCGTGAATCGCATAGATAGTCCTCAATGGATATACGGAGAATCAATCATTGACCTTTATGGTCGCTCCGCCTAGCTTCCGCCGCGAAGTCCCCACTCGAAAGGCGAAAGAAGCGAATGACCCCGACCTCCGCACCGACCACCGAACAGAAGAAGGACCGCTGGGCCTCTGGCGTCACTCCCTACGCCGAGATGGGCTATTACGACGCGGACTACGTGCCCAAGCCGACCGACGTGCTCTGCGCGTTCCGGGTCACCCCGCAGCCGGGCGTCGACCCGATCGAGGCCGCCGCCGCGGTCGCCGGCGAGTCTTCGACCGCGACCTGGACTGTCGTCTGGACCGACCGCCTCACCGACCACAAGCACTACCAGGCGAAGGCCTACGACGTGAGCGCGGTGCCCGGGCGCGAGGGCGAGTACATCGCCCGCATCGCCTACGACATAGACCTCTTCGAGGAGGGCTCGATCGCCAACCTCACCTCCTCGATCATCGGCAACGTCTTCGGCTTCAAGGCGCTGAAGGCGCTGCGGCTGGAGGACATGCGGATCCCGACCGTGTACGTGAAGACCTTCCAGGGCCCTCCGCACGGGATCGTGATCGAGCGCGAGTACCTCGACAAGTTCGGCCGGCCGCTGCTCGGCGCGACGGTGAAGCCGAAGCTCGGCCTCTCGGCGAAGAACTACGGCCGCGTCGTCTACGAGGCGCTGCGCGGCGGCCTCGACTTCACCAAGGACGACGAGAACATCAACTCGCAGCCGTTCATGCGCTGGCGCGACCGTTACCTCTACGCGATGGAGGGTGTGCAGCGGGCGACCGCCACCTCCGGCGAGGTGAAGGGTCATTACATGAACGTCACCGCGGCGACGATGGAGGACATGTACGAGCGGGCCGAGTTCGCCAAGGAGATCGGCTCGGTGATCATCATGATGGACCTCACCGTCGGCTACACGGCGATGCAGTCGATGTCCTCATGGGCGCGCCGCAACGGGGTGATCCTCCACCTCCACCGCGCCGGCCACGGCACCTACACGCGGCAGAAGACCCACGGCGTGTCGTTCCGGGTGATCTCCAAGTGGTGCCGCCTGCTCGGCGTCGACCACATCCACGCGGGCACCGTGGTGGGGAAGCTCGAGGGCGACCCGGCGATGATCAAGGGGTACTACGACACCCTGCGGCTCGACCACGTCCCGGAGAATCCCGAGCACGGGATCTTCTTCGACCAGGACTGGTGCTCGCTGGCGCCGGTGATGCCGGTCGCCTCGGGCGGCATCCACGCGGGCCAGATGCACCAACTGCTCCAGTACCTGGGCGAGGACGTGGTGCTCCAGTTCGGCGGCGGCACGATCGGCCACCCGATGGGGATCGCCGCCGGCGCGACCGCCAACCGGGTTGCCGTCGAGGCGATGATCCAGGCCCGCAACGAGGGCCGCGACTACTTCCAGGAGGGCCCCGACATCCTCGAGAACGCGGCCAAGGGCTGCCCCGAGTTGGATGCGGCGCTGCAGGTCTGGAAGGACATCACCTTCGACTTCCAATCGACCGACACCCCCGACTACGTGGTCACCCCCACGGCCGGCTGACCAAGGAGCCAGACCATGACCATGCGCATCACCCAGGGCACCTTCTCCTACCTGCCCGACTTCACCGACCCGCAGATCGAGGCGCAGATCGCCTACGCGCTGCGCAGCGAGTGGTCGATGTCGATCGAGTACACCGACGACCCGCACCCGCGCAACTCCTACTGGGAGATGTGGGCGCCGCCGATGTTCGACCTCACCCCCGACGAAACCGAGGTGGTGTTGCGCGAGGTGCGCGCCTGCCGCGAGGCGCACGGCGACAAGTACGTGAAGCTGATCGCCTACGATGCCCGCCGCGGGCGGCAGACCACGGCGCTCAGCTTCATCGTCGGCAGGCCGCCGAAGGAGCCCGGCTACCGGCTCGAGCGCACCGACTCCCACGACCGCGTGCAGCGCTACGCCCTGCATCCCTACGCGGTCGACAAGCCGGCCGGCAAGCGCTACGCGAACGTGAACGGATCGCAGCCATGACCGTGGCCGAGCTGGAGACGAACGAGGTCGACGCGGCGGCGCTGATCCGCGAAGCCGACATCGAGGGGGTGCTCGCCGAGCTCGACCGGGAACTGGTCGCGCTCACCCCGGTGAAGACGCGGATCCGCGAGATCGCGGCGCTGCTGGTGGTCGACCGGCTGCGCCGCGAGGCGGGCCTCAGCGCCGCCCGCCCGACCCTGCACATGTGCTTCACCGGCAACCCCGGCACCGGCAAGACGACGGTCGCGATGCGGATGGCCGACATCCTCCACCGGCTCGGCTACATCGAGCGCAACCACGTCGTCGCCGTCACCCGTGACGACCTGGTCGGCCAGTACGTCGGCCACACCGCGCCGAAGACGAAGGAGGTGTTGAAACGGGCCTACGGCGGCGTCCTCTTCATCGACGAGGCCTACTACCTCTACCGGCCCGAGAACGAGCGCGACTACGGGGTCGAGGCGATCGAGATCCTGCTGCAGGTGATGGAGAACGACCGCGACAAGCTGGTCGTCATCCTGGCCGGCTACAGCGACCGCATGGACGACTTCTTTCGGCTCAACCCGGGGATGTCCTCGCGGGTCGCCCACCACATCGACTTCCCCGACTACACGGTCGACGAGCTCGCCCGGATCGGCGACCTGATGCTGGCCACGGAGAGCTACGAGTTCAGCCCCGAGGCGCGCGAGGCGTTCCGCGAGTACCTCGAACGGCGGCTGCAGCGGCCGCAGTTCGCCCACGCCCGTTCGGTGCGCAACGCGATCGAGCGGGCCCGCCTGCGCCACGCGAACCGCGTCTATATTGCCGCTCGGGAAGGTGAGCTGCCGGGAGTCGAGGAGCTGGTCCGGCTGGAGGCCGGGGACATCCTCGCCAGTCGGGTGTTCGCCGACGAGACCGAAGGGAACGCGTGATGCCACGGCCGGTGATACTCGGCGTCGTCGGAGATTCGGCGGCGGGGAAGACGACTCTGACCCGGGGGTTGGTGCGGGTGCTGGGCGAGGAGAACGTCACCCACGTCTGCACCGACGACTACCACCGCTACGACCGCAAACAGCGGGCCGAGCTCGGCATCACGCCGCTGCACCCGGACTGCAACTACCTCGACGTCATCGCCCAGCACCTGTCGCACCTGCGCGGCGGCGAATCCATCCTGAAGCCGGTCTACCGACATCAGGACGGCACCTTCGGGCCGCCGGTCTACATCCAACCGGAGCGCTTCACCGTGATCGAGGGCCTGTTCGGCTACTACCTGCCGGAGATGCGCGACTCCTACGACGTGCGCGTCTACCTGAACCCGCCGGAGGAACTGCGGCGCCGCTGGAAGGTGCAGCGCGACTGCTCGCGGCGCGGCTACACGACCGACCAGGTGCTGGCCGAACTCGACCGGCGCGAGCCCGACTCGGAGGCGTTCATCCGCCCGCAGCGGCGCTACGCCGACATGCTCGTCTCCTTCATCCCGATCGGCGACGAGGAGGACGACCAGCCGGTTCTCGACGCCGAGCTGGTGCTGCGCGACGGCCTGCCGCACCCCGACCTCGCCCCGTTCGTCGACGACAAGCAGGACGGGTTGACGCTGGAGGACCGCGGCGACGAGCGCGTGCTGCGGATCTCCGGCGGCATCGACCCCGAGCACGCCGCCGCGGTCGAGGAGGCGATCTGGTCGCGGTTGCACTTCGCCACCCACCTGCGGGCGCGCCGGCTCGGCGAGTACACGATCGGCACCGAGCTGCACCGCTCCGACCCCTTGGCGCTGGTGCAGCTGCTGATCCTCTACCACCTGATCACCGCGAAGGCGGCGATCTCGGTCGGCGGCGACGGCACCCGGGGCGGCGCCGCGACCGTCTCCGAGGAGAAGCGGGAGGGGGTCGCCTCGTGAGCACCTTGACCCCCGACGCGGAGCGGATCGCCGCCCCGACGGCGGCCGACCAGGTAGCCGTCGACACGATCCGCTGCCTGGCGATGGACGCCGTCCAGGCGGCGAACTCCGGCCACCCGGGGCTGCCGATGGCGATGGCCCCTGTCGCCCACGTCCTCTACAGCCGCTTCCTGAGCTACGACCCGGCGGCTCCCGACTGGGCCGACCGCGACCGTTTCGTGCTCTCCGCCGGGCACGGCTCGATGCTGCTCTACGCGGTGCTCCACCTGGCCGGGTACGACCTGCCGCTGACCGAGATCGAAGCCTTCCGCCAGTGGGGGTCGCGCACGCCGGGACATCCCGAGCACGGCCACACGCCGGGGGTCGAGACGACCACCGGGCCGCTCGGCCAGGGCTTCGCCAACGGGATCGGAATGGCGCTCGCCGAGCGTTTCCTGCGCGAGCGCCACGGCCCCGAGGTGGTCGACCACCGGGTCTTCTCGATCTGCTCCGACGGCGACCTGATGGAGGGAGTGGCCTCGGAAGCCGCCTCGCTCGCCGGGCACCTCGGCCTCGGCCGCCTGGTCTACCTCTACGACGACAACCAGATCACGATCGACGGGCCGACCTCGGTCAGCTTCTCCGGCGAGGACGTCGAGGCCCGCTTCCGCGCCTACGGCTGGGACGTGCGCGCGGTCGAGGACGCCAACAACCTCGGCGCGCTGATCGAGGCTATCGACGGCGCCGTGGCCGAGGGCGAGGCGCCCTCGCTGATCCGGGTGCGCTCGGTGATCGGCTGGCCGGCCCCGAACAAGGCCGGCACGCCCGGGGCGCACGGGGCGCCGCTGGGCGAGGACGAGGTGCGGGCGACGAAGGGCCTGCTCGGCTTCGATCCGGAGGCGAGGTTCGTCGTCCCCGAGGAGGCGCGCGAGCCCTACGCCGCCGCCCGCGAGCGCGGCGCCGCGGCGCGTCACCGCTGGCAGGCGCGCTTCGAGGAGTGGTCGGTACGCGACGCCGAGGCGGCGGCGGAGTGGTCGCGCTCGTGGGCCGGCGAACCCGAGCCCGACTGGGAGGAGGCGCTGCCGCGCTTCGACCCGGCCGAGGTGGAGAAGCTCGCCACCCGGGCGGCCGGCGGCCAGGCGATGGCGGCGCTTGCGGCGCGGCTGCCGACCACGCTCGGCGGCTCCGCCGATTTGGTCGAGTCGACGAAGACGGCGCTCCCGTTCGCCGGCGACTTCACCCGCGCCGTGGCGGGCGGCAACGTCCGCTGGGGCGTGCGCGAGCACGCGATGGGCGCCTGCCTGAACGGCATCGCCCTGCACGGCGGCATCGTCAGCCCCTACGGCTCGACCTTCCTCGTCTTCGCCGACTACATGCGGCCGGCGATCCGCCTCTCGGCGCTGATGGGCCTGCCGGTCGTCTGGGTCTTCACCCACGACTCGGTGGCGGTCGGCGAGGACGGCCCCACCCACCAGCCGATCGAGCACTTCGCGTCCCTGCGGGCGATCCCTGGCCTGACCGTGATCCGACCCGCCGACGCGAACGAGACCAGCGAGGCCTGGCGGATCGCGCTCGCCGACCGGGAGGGCCCGGTCGCGCTGCTGCTCAGCCGCCAGAACCTGCCGGTGCTGGAGCCGGCGCGGGTCATCGGCCGGGTCGAGCGCGGCGCCTACGTGCTGATGCCCGAGGCCGACTCGCTCGACGTGATCCTCGTCGCCACCGGCTCCGAGGTCGAGGTCGCGATCGCCGCCGCCGCCGAGCTGGCGGGGGAGGGGGTCGGGGCGCGGGTCGTCTCGATGCCGAGCTGGGAGCTCTTCGACGCCCAGCCAGGCCTCTATCGCGATGGCGTCCTCGTCCCCGGCGTGCCCGCGATCTCGGTCGAGGCCGGGATCGAGCAGGGCTGGTCGCGCTACGCCGACGCGAGCGTCTCGATCGACCGCTTCGGCGCCTCGGCCCCGGGCTCGCGTGTGCTGGAGGAGCTCGGCATCAGCCCCGCCGCGGTGGCGGCCACGGCCCGCGCGGCGATCGACGCGGCGGGCGCATGAGACGTCCTGTGTCAACCCCCGGCGGGTTTGAGCCGACCGAGGTTGCC
>ERZ778021.3626-NODE-3626-length-10808-cov-3.855575_pt1 | contig 10808 bp, 8 predicted proteins | sample MGYA00375751_ERZ778021 | MGnify/ENA primary metagenome ERZ778021 (study PRJEB29350, sample SAMN05389814) | bioreactor metagenome | isolation source: Thiocyanate stock bioreactor | place: South Africa: University of Cape Town | collected 2013-08-29 ... | reverse complement strand
AGACCCCGGTCAGCCGCCGGTCCTTGCGCGCATAGGCGGTCAGGCCGGATGGCGCGAACCACAGACTGCCCAGCCAATCGGTCATGGCCGCGCGGGCCTCTGCCTCGGTCAGCGCAAAGGGCATCACCCCCTGGGGCCGGATGCGCCGCGTGGGGCCGGTATCGGTGACGACCGGCGTCGCGCAGAACGGGCAGGCGCTGGCGTGGTGATCGGCATCCAGATCGACCTGCGCCCCGCAATTGGGGCAGGACAGGGTGCGGACGGTCTGCACGATATCCGCCGCCCCGCGATAGAGGTCCAGCCCCTCGGCCAGGGGGATCTCGCGCAGCGCGGCGCCCGCGGGGCGCGGCCCCTCAGCCCATTGCACCGCGGCGTCGGTGCCGCTGTCATCGGCCTGACGTCCCGGCGCGCGGGCGGGGCCGGGGCCGATGGTCTGGCTGTGGCCGCACCAGTCGCAGACCAGTTGCTGCTGGCCGGGACGAAAGGTCAGGCTGGCCCCGCATTGTCCGCAGGGGAACCGATGCTCGGCCGGGATCATGCGGGCCTCAGCGGGGTAGGGGCGGGGGAGTGGCACCCAGGATGGCGGCCAGTGCGGCGATCTGTCCGGCCTCCTGCCAGCCGTCCTGCCCCTCGGTCCAGACCAGCGTGGCGCGGGTCAGGCGACCCTCGGCCACCAGGCGCTGCAGGTCGGATTGCGCGAAGGGCCCCGAGGCCGCGCCGTCGATGGCCACATGCCAGCGCGGGCCGTCGCCGCCGGGCAAGGGCGGAGGGGCCGCCTGCGGGGCCGCGCCCCAAGGCCCGCGCATGGTGGCGCCCATCGCGGCCCCCATCGCGGCGCCCATGCCCGCTCCCGCGCCACCCTCATTCCGGGCTGCCGACAGCATCGCCTCGGACGCGGCATATTGGCCGAACCGGTCCAGATCGCCGATGATTCCCATGCTGGTGCGCTTGTCCAGCATCGCCTCGACCTCGGAGGGCAGGCTGATGTTCTCGATATAGAACTCGGGCAGGATCAGGCCATAGGCCTCGATCACCGGGGCGATGGCCTTGGCGACCAGCCCGCCCAGCTGGTCGGTATTGGCCGCCATGTCCAGCACCGGGATGTTCGACGCGGCAATCGCGCGCGAGAATTCCTGCACGATCACGTTGCGGATCTGATAGGTGATCTCGTCCCGGGTGAAATCGCCGTCGGTGCCAACTATCTCGGACATGAAACGCGCGGAGTCGCTGACCCGCATCGAATAGGTCCCGAAGGCGCGCAGGCGCACGGGGCCGAATTCCGGGTCGCGCGCGATGATCGGGTTGCGGGTGCCCCATTTCAGGTCGTTGAAGCGGGTCGTGTTGACGAAATAGACCTCGGATTTGAACGGACTGCGGAAGCCGTGGTCCCAATGCTGCAGCCGGGTCATCACCGGCAGGTTGTTCGTCTCCAGCACATACAGACCCGGCGCGAACACATCGGCCAGCTGCCCCTCATGGACAAAGACCGCCGCCTGACCCTCGCGGACGGTCAGTTTCGCACCATACTTGATCGCGCGCCCGACCGTCTCAAAGCGCCAGACCATCGTGTCGCGGCTGTCGGCCGTCCATTCGATGACCTCGATGAATTCGCCGCCCAGGATGTCGAAGATGGACATAGGTGCCTCCCGCTGACCTCGCCCCTTTCTAGGGGCGGGCCGGGGGGTGGATCAAGCGCTCTCGCCCAACAGCTCGGTGGCGATCTGGCGGACGATGGGGGCGGCCTCGGCCTCGGTCATGCCGGGACGCAGGCGGGGATCGTACAGGATCTGCAGCAGCAGCTCATCGTGCCGGGTCAGCAGCGCGAATTCCTCATCGTCGTTGAAGATCGACGGGCGCGCGGCGGGGCTGTCATTGGCCAGACCCATCCCTTGCGCCAGCTCCTCGTGGATGCAGGAGGTGCGCAGCAGGGGCGGCAGCTCGGCCCGGATCACGGCCACGGCGCGGGCGTAATCGGAGGCCGACCCCTGCGAATAGGCAAAGACCGCGCAGGTGATCGCGGGCGGCAGGTCGGTCATGATGGCCACGTCCTGCGCCGGGATCCCCGGCACCAGCTGCGCCAGCCGGGGGCCGATGGCGCGACGCTCGTCCTCGGTCAGGACCAGGATGGTGAAATTCCCGCCCTCAGCGGTCAGCGACACCGGATGGCGCGTGACCGAGGCCAGCTGGCCCGCGAAATCCGCCACCTCCGCGCGCCAGGCCGGGCGCGCGGCCATGTCGGTCGAGGCGCCGAATTCCAGCTGCATCCGCACCGGCGCGCGCCAGCGGCGCAGCGGCGCCGCGCGCGATTGCGCCACCAGCCCACCGCTGGTCTGGCTGTATTCGTCGCGCAGCGCGATGGCGACAAAGTTGCGGGCCAGCGTCTCGGCATCGATGGGCGCATCCATCGGCACGCGGTCGCGGCGCAGGCGACCCTGCGCGATCAGGCGCCGTTCGGCGGCGGCATAGAGATCGCGTTGCGACTGGCTGGCCGGGCTGGGGGCGGCGCTGGCTTGGCGCGCGGCCTCGTTGGCGGCGCGGTTGCGTTCCGCGCGGGCGCGGCGCAACTCGGCCTGCGGATCGGTGGGCTCCTCCGCGACCTCGGGGCGCGGGGCGGGGCGGGGCCCCTCCGGCGCGTCCCCGGGCGCGGGGCTGTCGCAGGCGGCCAGCAGCAGGGCCAGCCCCAGGGCGGTGACCGCGCGCCGCATCAGCGCCCCCCGGCGGGTCCGGAGACCGCCGCCGGACGGGCCGAGGCCCGCGCCAGCGTGTCGCGCAGCTCGGCCTCCATCCGGGTCAGCTCCTCCTCGGCCGAGGCGCGGCGCGTGCGGCCTTCGTCGGCGATGCGCAGGCTGTCCTCGATAGTGGCGATCAGCTGGGCGTTGGCCGTCTGCACGGCCTGGATGTCGAACACGCCCCGCTCGGTCTCGGTGCGGATCTGGGCGTTGGCCGCGCGCAGGTTGTCGGCATTGCGGGTCAGCAGCTCGTTGGTCAGGTCGCTGGCCTCGCGCACCGCGCGGGCGGCCTCGGCGCTGCGCTGGATGGTGACGGCCTGGGCCAGCTGCGTCTCCCACAGGGGCACTGTGTTCACCAGGGTCGAGTTGATCTTGGTCACCAGCGACTTGTCGTTCTCCTGCACCAGCCGGATCGAGGGCAGCGACTGCATCGTCACCTGCCGCGTCAGCTTCAGGTCGTGGACCCGCCGCTCCAGATCGTCGCGCAGCGTGCGCAGGTCGCGCAACTCCTGCGCCTCGATCACCTGGTCGGCATCGGGGGTCGCGGCCAGCTCGGCCTCCTTGGCGGGGATCGTGTCGCGGTCCAGCTCGGCCAGCTTCTCGGTGCCCGCCGCGATATACAGCGCCAGCTCGTCATAGAAATCCAGCGTGCGGTCATACAGCACGTCCAGCGACTTGATATCCTTGAGCAGCTTCTGCTCATGCGCCTCCAGCTCGGCGGTGATGCGGTCGATCTGGGTCTGCACCTGCTCGTAATTCGCGACGAACTTGGCGAAGGGCGCCGACCGGCCCAGCAGCTTTTCCCACCAGCTGCGGTCGCGGCGCATGTCCAGCTCGGTGGTGGAGAACCCGCGGGTCGTGGTCACCACCCCGCGCACGCTGTCGCCCGCCGGTCCGCCCTCCTTGGTCTTGACGTCGGCCAGCATCGCCTGGCTGATCTGCTGCAGATCGGCCTGTGCACGGGTGCCGAAGCGCAGGATCGAGTTGCTGTCCTTCAGGTCGATCTCGGCCATGCGGCTGCGGATCTTGGCCTGCAGGGCGGGGTCCGCGTCGGTCAGGGCCTGCGGCGCGGGGGCGGGTTCGGGCAGAGGGGTGCGGGTCAGGGCGTCGATCTGGGCCTGTGCGGCCTCGGCCCGGCGTTTGGTCTCGTCACTCATCATCATGTCCCCTTGTCAGCCTGTCCGCCGTGGGCGGGGCCGTTGCCGCCAGCATATGGCGAATTCCTGCCCGATCAACGATGGGGTGCGCGGAAAGTTTCCTGCATGGCAGGGCGGACACAGTGGTGGTGCGGATGGGCCACGCGGGGCGGCCCATCCGGAACGGTGTCAGGCGGCGGCGCGGCGCCCATAGAAGCTGTCGCCCTTGGTCGCCATGTCGCGCAGCATCTGCGGCGCCTTGAAGCGGTCGCCATGCGCCGCCGTCAGCCGGTCGCAGATCTCGACCGCGCGGGCCGCGCCCAGCATGTCCAGCCAGCCGAACGGCCCCCCGGTCCAGGGCGCAAAGCCCCAGCCCAAGATCGCGCCGACGTCACCCTCGCGGATGTCCTCCAGCACGCCCTCCTCCAGCGCGCGCACGGCCTCCAGGGTCTGCGCGAACATCAGGCGGTGCTGGACATCGTGCAGGTCGGGCTGATCCTCCGCGCGCGGATATTGCGCGTCCAGACCCTCCCACAGGCCCTGCCGCTTGCCGGCGTCGTCATAGGCATAGAACCCCGCATTCGCCTTGCGTCCCATGCGGTCCTGATCCGCCATCCAGAACAGCACGTTATCGACCGCGCCATCGGGATAGGCATCGCCCATCGCGGCCTTGGTCGCCTTGGCGATCTTGACGCCCAGGTCGATCGAGGTCTCATCGACCAGCTGCAGCGGCCCCAGGGGCATGCCCATCATCTTGGCGGCGTTTTCCACCAGCGTGGGGTTCACGCCCTCGGCCACCATGCGGATCCCCTCGTTGATATAGGGGATGATGCAGCGGTTGGCATAGAAGAACCGCTCATCGTTCACGACGATGGGGGTCTTGCGGATCTGGCGCACGAAATCCAGCGCCTTGGCGACCGCCACGGGACCGGTCTCTTTGCCCTTGATGATCTCGACCAGCAGCATCTTGTCCACCGGGCTGAAGAAGTGGATGCCGATGAACTGCTCAGGCCGCGCGCTGGCTTTCGCCAGATCGCTGATCGGCAGGGTCGAGGTGTTGGTGGCAAAGATCGCATCCGCGGGGATCACGGCTTCGGCCTTCTTCGTGACCTCGGCCTTGACGGCGGGGTCCTCGAACACGGCCTCGACGATCAGGTCGCAGCCGTCCAGCGCGGCGTAATCGGTCGTGGCGGTGATGCGGGCCAGCACCTCGGCCTTTTTCTCAGGCGTCGATTTCTTGCGGCTGATCGCCTTGTCTAGCAGCCCCTCGGACAGGGCCTTGCCCTTGTCCGCGCTGGCCTGCTGCGCGTCGATCAGAACGACCTCGATCCCGGCCATGGCGCTGACATAGGCGATGCCCGCGCCCATCATGCCCGCGCCCAGGACGCCGACCTTGCGCACGGTCTGATCCGGCGCCTCGGGGCGGTTCGCGCCCTTTTCCAGCGCCTCCTTGTTGATGAACAGGCTGCGGATCATCGCGGTGCTGGAGGGGTTCATCAGCACCTGCGTGAACCAGCGCGCCTCGATCTTCAGTGCCTGATCGAACGGCACCATCGCGCCCTCATAGACGGCGCTCAACAGTGCCTTGGCCGCCGGATAGACGCCCATCGTCTTGCCATGCACCATCGCGCTTGCGCCGACAAAGGTCATGAAGCCCGCCGGATGGAACGGCTCTCCTCCGGGCATCTTGTAGCCCTTGGCGTCCCAGGGCTTGACCAGATCGGCATCCTTGGCCGCCAGCACCCAGGCCCGCGCGGCCTCCAGCGGGTTTTCGACCACCTCGTCGATGATCCCGGCCGACTTGGCCTTTTTCGGGTCCGACAGCTTGCCCTCCAGCAGGAAGGGCGCGGCCATCATCGCGCCCAGCTTGCGCGCCAGACGGGTGGTGCCGCCCGATCCGGGAAAGATGCCGACCATGATCTCGGGCAGGCCGATCTTGGCCTTCGGATTGTCGGCGGCAAAGATCCGATGCGTCGCCAGCGGCAGCTCCAACCCGATGCCAAGCGCGGTGCCGGGCAGGGCGGACGCGATCGGCTTGCCACCCTTCAGCGTCTTGGGGTCCATGCCCGCGCGCTCGATCTTGCGCAGCATGTGATGCAGCGTCATTACGCCGTCGAACACGCCCTGCGCGCCGCCCTGGTCCTTCATGCCCGCGATGACGTTCAGGTCCATCCCGGCGGCAAAGTCCTTCTTGCCACTGGTGATGACGATGCCCTTGACGGCATCGTCGGCCAGCGCCTGATCGATCAGCCCGTCCAGCGCCACCGCGCCCTCCATGGACAGCACGTTCATCGACTTGTTCGGCACGTCCCAGGTGATGATCGCCACGCCATCATCGCCGGTCTTCATGGTGAAATCGGTCATGGGTCTCTCCTCAGACGCGTTCGATGATGGTGGCCGCGCCCATGCCGGACGCGATGCACAGGGTGGCAAGGCCGACCTGCTTGTCCTGGCGCTCCAGCTCGTCCAGCAGGGTGCCGATGATGATCGCGCCGGTCGCCCCCAACGGGTGCCCCATCGCGATCGAGCCGCCGTTGACGTTGACCTTGGAGTGGTCGATCTGGAATGCCTGCATGAAGCGCAGCACGACCGAGGCGAACGCCTCGTTCACCTCGATCAGGTCGAGGTCGTCGACGGTCATGCCGCTGTCGCGCAGGATCTTTTCGGTCACCGGGACGGGGCCGGTCAGCATGATCGTGGGATCGGTGCCGATCTTGGCCGTCGCGCGGATGCGGGCGCGGGGTTTCAACCCATAGGCCTCGCCGAACTCCTTGCTGCCGATCAGCACGGCCGCCGCGCCGTCGACAATGCCGCTGCTGTTCCCGGCATGGTGGATGTGGTCGATATGGGTCAGATGCGGGTATTTCAGCATCGCGACGTTGTCGAAGCCGGGCATCATCTCGCCCATTTCCTTGAGGGCGGGGCGCAGCTTGGCCAGATCGTCAGCGGTGGTGGCGGGGCGCATGTATTCGTCGCGGTCCAGGATGGTCAGGCCGTTCTGGTCCAGCACGGGGACGATGGACTTGTCGAACCGCCCCTCCTTCCAGGCCTGCGCGGCGCGGCGCTGGCTCTCCAGCGCCAAGGCATCGGCATCCTCGCGGGTAAAGCCGTATTCGGTCGCGATGATGTCGGCGCTGATCCCCTGCGGCACGAAATAAGACTTCATCGCCAGGCTGGGATCGACCGCTATGGCGGCACCGTCGCTGCCCATGGCGACGCGGCCCATCATCTCGACGCCGCCGGCGATATAGGCCTGACCAGCGCCGCCCTTGATCTGGTTAGCGGCCAGGTTCACGGCCTCCATGCCCGAGGCGCAGAAGCGGTTGATCGACAGGCCCGGAATACGCTCGTCCAGATCGGAGGCCAGCACGACGCTTCGTGCGAGGCAGCCGCCCTGCTCCTTGACCTGGGTGACATTGCCCCAGATAACGTCCTCGACCGCGTGTCCCTCCAGGTGGTTGCGCGCCTTGACGGCGTTCAGCAGGCGGGCGGACAGCGCCAGCGAGGTGACCTCGTGCAGGCTGCCGTCGGTGCGGCCCTTGCCACGCGGTGTGCGGGCTGCGTCATAGATGAATGCGTCGGTCATGGTTCCTCCTAGATCGCCCGGACGGCACCGGGCCGAAACGGCCGGGGGGCTTCGCGCCCCCCGGACCCCCCGCGGGATATTTTCATGAAGAAGAAGGGGCGGGTTAACCCTTTCTCAACGATTCGGCCCGAAGCTGGCAGGTGCGGTACAGGCTGGGAAGCCGATGACCGCTGAAGGAGAAGTCCCTAGCCCGCGCCTGCGGCCGATGGCCACGCGCGGGCCGGGGATGCTTCTTCTTCACTCAAATATCCCCGCCGGAGGCATCCGGGATCTCGGCCCGCGCGACGGTCGCGCGGGCGTGGCAGGGCGGCTCAGAACGCCTCTGCTTCCAGTTCCATCACGGTGGCGGCGCCGGACTGGATGCGGGCCAGGTGTGTGGCGGTCATCGGCAGCTGCCGCTTCATGTAGTAGCGCCCGGTGACCAGCTTGGTCTTGTAGAACACCTGATCGCCGGTGCCCTCGTCCAGGGCCGCGCGGGCGGCGACCGCCATGCGCGCCCACATGAAGCCCAGGGTCACGTGACCGAACAGGTGCATGAAGTCGTAGCTGCCGGACAAGGCGTCATTGGGGTTATTCATACCGCGCTCCATAAAGAACATGGACGCCGCCTGCAGGTCCTTGGATGCGGCCTTGAGCGGTTCGATGAAGTCGGCGGCCAGCGCCTCGTTGCCGGACTGCTCCTTGCAGAAGGTCTTGACCATGTCGAAGAACGCCATGACGTGCTTGCCACCGTCCTGCGCCAGCTTGCGACCGACCAGGTCCAGCGCCTGCACGCCGTTCGCGCCCTCGTAGATCATGGTGATGCGGGCGTCGCGGACGAACTGGCTCATGCCCCATTCCTCGACATAGCCGTGGCCGCCCAGGACCTGTTGCGCCAGCACCGTCGCCTCGAAGCCCTTGTCGGTCAGGAAGCCCTTGATGACCGGGGTCATCAGCGACACCAGACCCTCGGCATCCTTGTCGCCGGCCAAGTGGCCGCGGTCGATCAGATGCGCGCCCCACAGCGCCAGGGCACGGGCGCCCTCGATGAAGCTCTTCTGGTCCAGCAGGCTGCGGCGGATGTCGGGATGCACGATCAGCGGATCGGCGGGGCCGGACGGGTTCTGCACGCCGGTGACGGCCCGGCCCTGCAGGCGGTCCTTGGCATAGGCCAGCGCGTTCTGATAGGCGGGCACGGCCGCGGCATAGCCCTGCAGGCCCACGCCCAGACGCGCCTCGTTCATCATGGTGAACATGGCGCGCATGCCCTTGTGCAGGTCGCCCAGCAGCCAGCCCTTCGCACCGTCATAGTTCATCACGCAGGTGGCATTGGCGTGGATGCCCATCTTGTGCTCCAGCGCGCCCACGGACACGCCGTTGCGATCGCCCAGAGAGCCGTCGGCATTCACCAGGAACTTCGGCACGATGAACAGGCTGATGCCCTTGGTGCCCTCGCCGCCGCCGGGCGCCTTGGCCAGCACCAGGTGGACGACGTTCTCGGCCATGTCGTGATCGCCGGCCGAGATGAAGATCTTCTGGCCCGTGATCAAATAGCTGCCGTCATCCTGGGGTTCGGCCTTGGTGCGCAGCAGGCCCAGGTCGGTGCCGCAATGCGGTTCCGTCAGGTTCATCGTGCCGGTCCAGTCGCAGCTGACCATCTTGGGCAGCCAGGTCCGCTTCTGTTCGTCGGTGCCATGGGCGTGGATGGCGGAATAGGCGCCGTGGGTCAGGCCCTGATACATGTTGAAGGCCATGTTGGCCGACACGAACATCTCTCCGGTGGCCACGCCCATCGTATAGGGCATGCCCTGACCGCCATATTCGGGGTCGCAATCCAGCGCGGTCCAGCCGCCCTCCTTGACCTGGTCAAAGGCGGCGCGGAAGCCCTTGGGGGTGCGCACGACGCCGTTCTCCAGCACGCACCCCTCGTGGTCGCCGGACAGGTTCAGGGGCGCCAGGACCTCGGCGGACAGCTTGCCCGCGGCCTCCAGCACGGCCTCGGTGAAGTCGGGGGCCAGCTCGTCATGGCCGGGCAGGTCGGATTGCGACAGCTTCAGCACATCGTGCAGCACGAACTGCAGGTCGCGGATCGGGGGCGTATACGTCGGCATGGCGTCATCCTCTGGGCTGTTCGGGGGTAGCGGACAGGCGGCTCTGGGCCTCCGAGATCTGGGTCCTGAGATCGGCGATCGCCTCGCTCAGTTCGGCATATTGCCGCTCCATGTCGGCCAGGCGGTCGCGCCCGACGTTGATGGTCGCGGCGATCTGCGCGCGGTTCGTGCCGCCGGGCTCGTACAGCTCCAGCAGCTGGCGGATCTGCTCCAGGCTGAACCCAAAGCGCTTGCCGCGCAGGATCAGGATCAGCCGCGCGCGGTCGCGCCGGTCGTACAGCCGGTGCTGGCCGCGTCGCTGGGGAAAGATCAGCTCTCGCGCCTCATAGAACCGCAGGGTGCGGGGCGTCACCTCATAGGTGTCGCACATCTGGCGGATGGTCATCAGATCGTCGGACATTCGGGGCGGCTCCTCCTCAAACCGGCTTTCCGTCCTGCATTCACCCTAGCCCCAAGTTGACGCGAACGTAAGCAAGACGCCGCGTCACGGCGGGGGCTTCCGCCGCGTCAGCCCATCCGCGCCAGCTCGTCCACGGTGGTGCGGCGCAGCTGGTCCAGATCGGCGCGGGCGGCCTGCAGGTCGGCCATCTGCTGGTCCAGCACGGCCAGCTGGCGGTCGGCCATGTCGATCCAGACCTGATACTGCTCGCGCGAGCCCTGCTTGTCATAGATCTGCAGCCACTGGCGGATCTCCTCCAGAGAGAACCCGAACCGGCGGCCCCGCAGGATCAGCGTCATCCGCGCCACCTCGCGCGGGCCGTAGAAGCGGGCGCGGCCTTCCTTGCGGGGGGCCAGCAGCTCGATATATTCATAGTATCGCAAGGTGCGCGGCGTCACGTCAAAGCGCGTGCACATGTCCTTGAAACTGATGCGGTCCTCGGTCACCGGCCACCTCCTCGACGATTTCCCTTGGCGTCAACTTAAGCACGGCTGCATCCTTTCTCAACCGAATCGCGCGCGCGCGCCCCGCGCCCCATCAGGACCGACCCATGACCGACCCCGCCGACCATGCCCGCATCGCCCAGCAATTCATCGAGGCGATCCCCCATGCGCGCGCCCTGGGCATGCGCGTCGATGAGATCGGGCAGGGCCGCGCGGTCATCAGCATGCCCTGGGCCGACCACCTTGTCGGCGATCCGCGCACGGGGGTGATCCACGGGGGCGTGGTCTCGGCGCTGATGGACACCTGCTGCGGGGCGGCGGTGATGGCGCATCCGACGAACCCGCGTTCGACCGCGACGATCGATCTGCGCATCGACTACATTCG
>ERZ778021.3624-NODE-3624-length-10819-cov-9.633872_pt1 | contig 10819 bp, 8 predicted proteins | sample MGYA00375751_ERZ778021 | MGnify/ENA primary metagenome ERZ778021 (study PRJEB29350, sample SAMN05389814) | bioreactor metagenome | isolation source: Thiocyanate stock bioreactor | place: South Africa: University of Cape Town | collected 2013-08-29 ... | reverse complement strand
CCAAAGAAGACCTGATTGAAATGCAAGGGAAAGTCGATGAAGTGCTTCCCGACACCCGTTACCGCGTGACGCTGGAAAACGGCCACCAACTCGTGGCCTATACCGGCGGAAAGATGCGCAAGCACCGCATCAGGGTACTCGCCGGGGACCGTGTGACATTGGAAATGTCTCCATACGACCTCAACAAGGGGCGCATCACGTTCCGGCATATCGAGAACCGCTCTGGCGGCACCAACGCCGCCCAGCGCCGCCGCTGAACGTCCTGTTCCCCCTTCCATTCCTGGCTGCCGCTAGTGGGCTGCAGTCATTCAATTCTGAAAGTACATGATGAACAACAAGCTTTATGTGGGCAACCTTGCCTATTCCGTGACCAATGAATCGTTGATTCAATTTTTTTCTCAGTTCGGTTCGGTGACCAGCGCAAAGGTCATGACCGACCGGGAGACCGGGCGCTCCAAGGGTTTCGGCTTTGTCGAGATGGACACTGAAGCGCAGGCCAAGTCCGCGATCGATGGTGCCCATGGCAGGGCGATCGATGGACGCGCATTGACGGTCAACATCGCTCGCCCGATGGAGCCCCGGCCAAGTTTTGGCGGTGGCGGCGCAAACCGGGACGGCTACCGGGGCGGTGGGCGCTACTAAGGTTGTCTTTGCCCAAAAGGGCCGGATGGCCCAAGAGGGCCAGTTAGGAAGCGCTTTCGGCAGGTGCTTCGTGTGGCCTGATCCCATTGGGGGCACGTATAGGCGTAGCTGGGGGCATATAAATGTGCCCCCAATTCTGGGAAACATGCCCCCAAATGTGCCCCCAGATTGGGCGGATGGGCATGGATTGGCTTGGATGGCTATGGACAGCTAAGATGCTGTCTCTCCAGGGAAAATTAAAAAATCCGGATGAGTATGGACTCGTCCGGATTGATTAATGGTCCCCCCGACAGGAATCGAACCTGTATCTAGCGCTTAGGAGGCACTCGTTCTATCCATTGAACTACGGGGAGACAGGCCGAGCATTGTAAGGGCTTGGCAGGGTGCGCGCAGGTGTGCCAGTCTGCTCTGCTTCCAATAGCTGCCCGCGCTTGTCCAGATTGCCCTGCGGCCTGTTTTGACCATCAATCGTAGCGCACCGTATAGACCAGATCGAGCGCGCTCACCAGGCCCGTTTGCCCGCGCAGCGTGAGGCGGCGCGACAGGTCGTAGAACAGGTACAGCGTGCCGAGCGTGCCCGAGAGGCTGTGTTCGTAGGTCACGTACAGCGCCGACGAAATGCGCTTGCCCAGGGTCAGCGCGGCGGCGCTGGCGTCCTCGCCCTGGCGCGGGCCCTTGATGCCGATTTCGTCCAGCCCCAGGCTGCGCGAGAGGCCGCCCGTGCCACCGCCCTGGCGGCCCAGCACGGCGAGCGCGGCCTGCTGCAGCAGGGCGGCTTCGCTGCCTCCGCTGGCAGCGCTGTGGCCCAGCACCACCCAGGAGAGTTTTTCGGCGTCGGGCAGGTCCGGGTCGGCATACAGGCGCACGCGCGGCGCCTGCGCCGAGCCGGTGACCTGCACGCCCGCGCGCACCGAGATATTGGGGCGGATGGCCAGGATGTCGAGCGCCGGGTTGTCGTAGGGTCCGTTAAAGCGCACCAGGCCGTTCTCCACGTCCAGCGCCTGGCCCCAGGCGCGGTAGCGGCCTTCGTCGGTGCGGATCTCGCCGGTCACGCGCGGCTGGCCGCCGGTGGCGGCGCTGGCACGGATCTCCAGCGTGCCGGTCAGCCGCGTGGTGATGCCCTGGCCCTGCAGGGCGAAGTCGTCGCCCAGGTTCAGGGTGACGGCGATGTCGGGCGGCCGCGCCGCCTGCACGCTGGGGCCGTCGTCCGGAGCGGTGGTTGCGTCGTCCCGGCGCGCGCGGCTGCGCACCACCACGTCGTTGCCCAGGCGCGGGGCGCTGCTGTCGGGCAGGAGGATGGCGGCGCGGTCGGTGGTGAGCTGGCCGCGCAGCGTGAACTGGCCCTGCGCCAGCCGCGCCTGCAGCGGGCCCGAGATGCTGACCTGCCGGTCCGCGCGCACCTGCACCTGCAGGCGCTCGGCCTGGGCGCGCAGGTCCATGCTGATACCTGCGGCGGCGCTGGCGCCGGCGGTGGGCGGGCTCCAGCGCACCACGCCGCTGGCAGTGAGCAGGCCGCCGTCCTGCGGCGCCTCGGTGCGGTTGCCACTGCGCCCCAGGATGCGCGCGGCGTTGCCCTTGCCGCCGGCCACGCGCAGCTCGTCGATGGTGAGCTGCGTGCCATCGAGCGTGGCGCGCAGGCGGCCGTCTTTCAGGTCCACGCCGTCGATGACCGAGCGCAGCGCGAACTGCTCGGCCCCCAACTGCCCGTGCCAGCGCGGATCGGCGCGCGTGCCTGACAACTGCACGTTGGCGTCCAGCGTGCCCTGCACGCGCCAGCCGGGCGGCGCCATGGCAGACCACACGCCCAGCTCGGGCAACTGGGCCTTCACGCTGGCGGCCAGCGGTGCGTTTTCGGGCCAGCGCGCTTCGCTCCAGCGCCCGGCGGGGATCTGCAGGGTGCTGCTGCCTTCGGCCTGCAGGCGCCCGGCGCGCGCGCTGTCCCACAGCACGGCGGCGCGCAGGCGCTCGCCCTGCAGCTCCAGCTCCACCTGCGCCGCCTGCAGGCCGGCCGGGGCGCCGGGCTGCTTGCCCAGCGTGGCGGGCGCGTTGCCGCTGCTGCGCACGGTGGTGGTGCCGGTGCTGTCGATGGCCAGCAGGCGCAGCTCGCCGCTGGCGCGGCGCAGCGTGGCGCGGGCGCGCAGGGTGTCCAGGGCCTCCACGTCCCAACTGCCTTCGAGCACCACGTTGCCGGCTAGGCCCGTGCGCTCCAGCAGCGCGGGCTGGCGCGTGTCGAAGGCATCGGCCCAGGCCAGCGGCAGGCCGTGCAGCGCGCCGCGTGTCTGCAGGCGCATGGCGCCCTGGGGGGACTGGCTCCACTGCGCGGCCTGCCACTCCAGCTGTGCCTGGCCGGGAAGCGGGCCGGTGATCCGGGCCTGCCCGGCCGAGGCTTCCAGCGCCAGGCCGGTGCGCGGGTGCTGGCGCAGCGTCAGGGCCAGCGGCTGGGCCAGTTGCACGGCCCAGGGGCCGGGCCGGGCGCCGTCGCGCGCCTGGGCCTGGAATTCGCTCAGCTGCAGGCCCCAGGTGCCCGCGCCCTGGTGCCCGCCCTGGGCGCGGGCGCGCAACTGCAGCTGCTGTGCGCCGCTGCGCACGTGGCCATCCAGGCTGGCTTGCAGCTGGGGCAGCGAACCCGAGAGCTGGGCACGCAGGTCGTGCAGTTGCAGGTCGACGGCGGCCTGGCCGGCGCTGGCGGGCTGGGCCAGCGTGAGCTGCGGGGCGGCCAGTTCGGCCTGCAGCGTGAAGGCGCCGGGGGCGCCCGCTTCGGGCGGCGTGGCGACCAGGCCGGCGCTGTGCAACTGGCGCTGCAGGCCCTCCCAGCCGCCGCTCCAGCGTGCGTCCAGGCGGGCCTGGCCTTGCAGGCGCGCGCCGGGCAGCAGCGTGCCCAGGCCGGGCAGGGCGGCCAGCCAGTCGCGCGTGCGCTGCGGCGCGTCGAGCTGCACGCGCGCCTCGCCCGTGCCGGCGCGCGGCCCGAGGCGGCCCTGCACCTGGGCGCTGGCGCCGGGCACGGTGAGCTGCAGGGCGCCGTCGAAGGCGCGCGCGGCGGTGTCGATGCGCAGGTTGCGGCCCTCGGCCTGGGCCTGCAGGGCGTGCACCTGCAGTTGCTGCAGTTGCAGCACGGGGGCTTGCCAGCGGCCTTCGGCACGCACCTGGTCGATGCGCAGGGCCTGGGCGTTGTGCGTGGTTTTCTCGCCCCGCAGGTCGATGTGGAATTGCACGGCGGCGTCGCTGCCCTGGCGCGCGCTCAGGCGGCCTTGCACGGGCTGGCGGTCCAGGGTGCTGTAGAGGTCGCCGGGGCGCAGGCCGCGCACCTCGGCCTGGCCTTCGAGCGCCTGGGTGGCGGGCGTGTAGCGGCCTTGCAGGGTGATGCTGCCGTCGCCCAGGCGGGCCTCGGCGGTGGAAAGGCGCCAGTGCGTGCCGTCGAAGCGCGCCTGCGCGTCGAGCGCGGCCAGCGGCAGGCGCTGGGTGTCCCAGGGGCCGGGCTGGCCGTTGGTGATCTGTGCGCCGGCATACCAGCCGTCGCTGTCCTGCCCGGCGCCGAAGTCCCCGGTGAGCTGCGTGGCGGGGGCCTGGGGCCACAGCGCGGCCAGGTTCACGTTGGCCAGGCGGCCTTCGGCCTTGCGCAGCGGCTGCGCCGCCCAGGGCGCGACGCTGGCCAGCACGCGGGCGCGCACGTCCGCCAGCGGGGCGGCGCTGGCATCGGGCTGCAATTCGGCCTGGACGTGCAGCAGCGCATCGGCGCCGTCCAGCCGCCCCTGGATGTCGGCCTGGGCCGCGATGCGCAGCGCCTCGCCGGTGTGGCCGGGGGGCGTGGTGTCGATCTGGCCTTGCAGCGTGGCCCCGAGCTGCATGGGCGCGGCGCCGTCCAGCGTGGCGCTGGCGCTGTAGCGGCCCTGCGCCAGTTCCAGCCGCGCCAGCGTGGCGTGGTGCTGGCGGCCGTCGTAGCGGTAGCTGGCCTCGATGTGGTGCAGCACCACGGGCGTGGTGGCGGCCCAGGTCAGTTCGTCGATGCGCAGGGCCGGCAGGGTGATGCGCAGCGGCAGTTCCAGCCCGGCCAGCGGCTGCGGCGGCTCGGTGCTGGGCGGGCCCAGGGGCGTGAGCTGCACGCTGGCGGCCGAGAGCTCGCCCAGCTGCAGCGTGCGCTGCAGCAGCGGGCGCAGGCGCCAGCCCAGCGTGGCGTCGCGCACCTCGACGGCGAGCGTGGGGCTGCTCCAGCGCAGCCAGCCGATGCGCCCGCCCGCGCGCAGCGAGCCGGTGACCTCGCGGCTCTCCAACTGCTGGCCCGCGGGCAGGTACTGCGCCGCGCGCTGCAGCGCCGTGGCGAGCGAATCGGCGCTGCCGAGCCACCACCAGGCGCCGCCCAGCGCGAGCAGCGCCAGGCCGAGCAGGCTGCCCGCCAGCCAGGCCAGGGCGCGGGCGATGCGCCGTGCGCGCGGGCGGGGGACGGGAGAGGGAGGCGCTGTCGTCATGCTTCAAAAAAAGGAGCTGCTGGCGCTTGCTGCATAAGCGTTGGAGGCCGATTTTTCTTAAAAACTGAAACCCAGGCGCAGGTGCAGGCGCAGGCGCTTGTCCTGCACGCCCCAGGCCAGGTCGGTTTGCAGCGGGCCCACGGGGCTGTTCCAGCGCAGGCCCGCGCCCACGCCGACCTTGGCCTGGATGCTGCCCAGGTCGTCGGTCACGGCGCCGGCGTCGATGAACACGGCGCTCTCCCAGTGCGTCAGGTCGCCCCGGATGGCGATAGGGCGCTGCCACTCGGCGCTGGCCACGCCCATGTAGCGCCCGCCGTAGAGCGCACCGCTGCTGGTGGCCGCGCCGATGGCGCGGTAGCCGTAGCCGCGCACCGTGGTGTCGCCGCCGGTGATGAACAGTTGGCTGGCGGGCACGGCCGCGTCGGCGCGCGCCAGCACCGCGCCGCCCTCCGCGCGCAGGGCCAGGCGGGCGTTGCGCTGCACGGCGCCGCTATCGGTGTCGGCGCCCACGGGCACCTTGCCCAGCGCAATGAACGATTGCCAGCGCACCCGTGTGCGTACGAAGGGCTCGCGCTGGCCGCGCAGCGTGGTGCCCACGCCCAGCTCCAGGCCCAGGCCATAGCCGCGCGTGGGGCTGTTGTTGTTGTTGAAGTAGCGCGCGGTCCAGCCGAAGTTGGCGCTCAGCGCGCCGCTGGAGTCGGGCGCGTCGATGCCGTGGGGCGTGGCGCTGTCGTACTGCAGGTAGTAGTTGCGGTCGATGTGGCCCAGGGTCTGGCTCGTGCCGCCGCGCAACTGCACGCTGTTGACGTCGTAGCTGCCCATGACTTCGCGCTTGACCTGGCCGGCGCCGAACCAGCGCCAGCTGTCGTCGTCGGGCAGCGAGACCCATTCGCTGTCGAGCGACTGGGTCTCGCGGTCCAGCGAGGCCTTGGTGGTGGCGCGCCAGCCGAGCCAGGGCAGGCGGTTGTGGATGTGGTTGGCCGACAGGCGTGCGCCGCTGTCGGTGGAGATGCCGGCGCCGAACACCAGCTTGTGCAGCTTGGCCTCGCTCACCTGGGCGATGACGGGCGTGGCCTCGGGCGGGCCGTTCTCGGTGTCGAGCGTGAGGAACACGGTGTCGTAGTAGCCGCTGCTGGCCAGGCGCTGCTGGGCGTCGAGCAGCTCGGCCTCGGAGTAGCCGGCGCCCGTGGGCAGCCGGGCGATGCGGCGCGCGCCATCGGGGTCGTAGCGCTCGCTGCCGCGCAGCTGCAGCGGGCCGAAGCGGTAGGCCGGGCCGGTGTCGTAGGTCACGTCCAGCGCCGCCTGGGCGGTGTCGGGGTCGATGTCGGCGCGGCTGTCGGCCAGCCGGGCCGTGGGGTAGTCGCGCTCCTGCAGGCGGCGCAGGCCCTGGGTCTTGGCGTTGTCCCAGGCATTCTGGGTGAAGGTCTGGCCGGGCTGCAGCGGCCAGTTGCGCTCCACGCGCGACTGGCGCCGGCTGAATTCGCCGGCCTGCGCGCCGCTGCCGGTGAAGCCGATGTGCGCGCTGGCCACCGTGGTCTGCGCGCCGGGCTCCACCGCCACGTGCACGGTGCGCGGGGCGGCCGAGCCCTCGGGCGCGGCCCGGCTTTCGATGGTGATGTCGGGGCTGAAGTAGCCCTGGGTGCCCAGCAGCGCGCGCACGTCGGCGTCGGCGGCCACCAGCAGGCGCGAGAGTTCGCTCGGCTGCAGGTCGCCCAGGTGGGTGTAGCGGCGCAGCTCCATGTGCTGCTCCAGCAACTCGCGCAGGCCGTCGGGCGCCTGCACCTGCAGCGCGAAGGCCGGGGCGTCGGGGGCGGGGGCGGCTGCGGGTGCCTCCTCCTGCGGGGCGCCGGGCAGCAGGCTGCAGCCGCAGAGGAGCAGGCTGGCGGCCAGCAGCGGGAGCAGGGGCCGAAGCAAAAAATGCAACGCCGACCGGAAGGTCGGCGTTGGGCGCGAACGTGGCATGGACGCTATTTTGACAAAAGCCGCATGGTTTCTTCGAGGCCCTTGAGTGACAAAGGGTACATGCGCTGGCCCATGAGCTGCTGGATGATGCCGATGCTCTGGCGGTACTGCCACACGCCCTGCGGCTCGGGGTTGATCCAGGCGAACTTGGGGAAGGCGTGCGTGAGGCGCTGCAGCCACTCGGCGCCGGGCTCCTCGTTGTTGTATTCGACGCTGCCGCCGGGCTGCAGGATCTCGTACGGGCTCATGGTGGCGTCGCCGACGAAGATCAGCTTGTAGTCCTTGTTGTACTTGCGGATGATGTCCCAGGTCGGGAACTTCTCGGCGAAGCGGCGGCGGTTGTTCTTCCACATGAAGTCGTACACGCAGTTGTGGAAGTAGTAGAACTCCAGGTGCTTGAACTCGCTCTTGACGGCGGAGAACAGCTCCTCCACGCGCTGGATGTGGTCGTCCATGGTGCCGCCCACGTCCATGAGCAGCAGCACCTTCACGTTGTTGTGGCGCTCGGGCACCATCTTGATGTCGAGCCAGCCGGCGTTGGCGGCCGTGCTGCGGATGGTGTCCGGCAGGTCCAGCTCCAGCGCGTTGCCCTCGCGCGCGAACTTGCGCAGGCGGCGCAGCGCCACCTTGATGTTGCGCGTGCCCAGCTCCTGGGTGTCGTCGTAGTCGCGGTAGGCGCGCTGCTCCCACACCTTGACGGCGCTGCGGTTCTTGCTGGCGCCGCCGATGCGCACGCCCTGCGGGTTGTAGCCGCCGTGGCCGAAGGGGCTGGTGCCGCCGGTGCCGATCCACTTGTTGCCGCCCTCGTGGCGGCCCTTCTGCTCCTCCAGGCGCTTCTTGAGCGTCTCCATCAGCTCGTCCCAGCCCATCTTCTCGATGGCGGCCTTCTGCTCGGGCGTCAGCTCGCGCTCCAGCATCTTGCGCAGCCAGTCGGCCGGGACTTCCTTGGTGAAGTCGGTCACCAGCTCCACGCCCTTGAAGTAGGCGGCGAAGGCGCGGTCGAACTTGTCGAAGTGCTTCTCGTCCTTCACCAGCGCGGTGCGCGCCAGGTAGTAGAAGTCGTCCAGGCTCCAGGCGTCGTCGGAGTGGGGGCCGACCACGCCCGCCTGCAGGGCTTCGAGCAGCGAGAGGAACTCCTTGACCGAGACCGGCAGCCTGGCCGCGCGCAGGGTGTAGAAAAAGTCGATCAGCATGGTTTATGCATGTTTTTGGCCTCCAGCCCTTATCCAGCAAGCGCTGCCAGCTCCTGAAGGTATAGCAACTGGGCGCGCGCCTCGGGCCATTCGCCGCTGCGCATGCTGTACATCACGGTGTCGCGGATGGTGCCGTCGCGGCGCAGCGCGTGGCCGCGGATCACGCCGTCCTTCCTGGCACCCAGGCGCTCGATGGCGCGCTGGCTGGCGAAGTTGAAGTTGTCGGTGCGCCAGCCCACCACGTGGCAGCCCAGCGTGTCGAAGGCGTGGCCCATCATCAGCAGCTTGGCCGTGGTGTTCACGTGCGTGCGCTGTGCGCCCAGCGCGTACCAGGTGTAGCCGATCTCCACGCGGCGCACGGCGGGCAGGATGTCGTGGAAGCTCGTCGAGCCGAGCACGCGGTCCGTGGCGTCCTCCACCACGGCAAAGGCGAAGCGGTGGCCCTCGGCGCGCATCTGGAGCGCGGTCTCGATGTAGGCGCGCGTTTCCTGCGGCGCGGGCACCGAGGTGATGCGCAGGCGCCACAGCGCGCCATCGGCGGCGGCGGCGGCCAGGCCCGCCTCGTGTTCAAGTGCCAGCGGCTCCAGGCGCACGCCGTTGGCACGCAGGGTGACGGGTTCCACGAAAGCCATGCTCAAGACTCCTTGTCGTTGGTGGTGAATGCCGCGCGCGCACGGCGCGCCAGGTGCCGCCCCAGGCCGCAGCCCAGGCCCACGAGCAGGATGCCCGTGATGCTGGCGCCGTCGTAGCCTTCGGCGAAGATGTCCAGCCCCAGCATGCGGCCGATGCCGTAGCCCGCCAGGGCGCCGCCCAGGAAGCCCGCGGCGTCGGTCACGCCCTCCAGCAGCAGTTGCCGGGTGTCGGCCATGGCGCGGCCTCAGCGGTTGCGCTGGTTCATGAACACCAGCTTCTCGAACAGGCTCACGTCCTGCTCGTTCTTCAGCAGCGCGCCCACCAGCGGCGGCACGGCCACCTTGTTGTCGGCGCTCTGCAGCGCTTCGAGCGGGATCTCCTCGGCCAGGAGCAGCTTGAGCCAGTCGATGAGCTCGCTGGTCGAGGGCTTCTTCTTCAGGCCCGGCAGGTTGCGGATGTCGTAGAAGTTCTTCATCGCCACGGTGAGCAGCTCGCTCTTGAGCGTGGGGAAGTGCACGTCGACGATCTTCTTCATCGTCTCGGCCTCGGGGAACTTGATGTAGTGGAAGAAGCAGCGGCGCAGGAAGGCGTCGGGCAGCTCCTTCTCGTTGTTCGAGGTAATGAACACCAGCGGGCGGTGCTTGGCGCGGATCATCTCGTGCGTCTCGTAGCAGTAGAACTCCATGCGGTCGAGTTCGCGCAGCAGGTCGTTGGGGAATTCGATGTCGGCCTTGTCGATCTCGTCGATCAGCAGCGCCACCGGCCTGTCGGCCGTGAATGCCTGCCACAGCACGCCCTTGACGATGTAGTTCTGGATGTCCTTGACCTTCTCGTCACCCAGTTGCGAATCGCGCAGGCGGCTCACCGCGTCGTACTCGTACAGGCCCTGCTGCGCCTTGGTGGTGGACTTGATGTGCCACTGCAGCAGCGGCATGCCCAGCGCCTGCGCCACCTCCTCGGCCAGCATGGTCTTGCCCGTGCCGGGCTCGCCCTTGACCAGCAACGGGCGCTGCAGCTTGATGGCCGCGTTCACGGCCAGCATCAAATCCTGGGTGGCAACGTAATTCTGGGAACCTTGGAATTTCATGGATTGCGCAACGGGTGGAATATTGATAAAAGTGCTTGACAAGCGTCTTTGGCAATTGCCGACGGTTTTTGCCAGGGCAACCGATCCACCTGATTGTGCGCGCAAAATGACCAAAACCTGGACCATCCTCGCTGGCTTGTCGGTCGCATGGGCGACGGGCGCTCTTCACGCGGCAGAGATTCAAGGCGACCCCGGCGCGGGCGCGCGGAAAAACGCCCAGTGCATCGGCTGCCACGGCATACCGGGCTACCGTGCAACCTTTCCGCAGGTGCACCAGGTGCCCATGATCTCCGGCCAGGGCGCGGGCTATATCGCCGCCGCGCTGCACGCCTACAAGAAGGGCGAGCGCAAGCACCCCACCATGCGCGGCGTGGCCGAGTCGCTGTCGGACCAGGACATCGCCGACCTGGCCGCGTACTACCAGCAAAGCGGCGCCGCCAGTGCCGCCGCGCCGCAGCCGGCGCCCGCACCCACGCCCGATGTGGCGGCGTTGCTGCAAAAGGGCGGCTGCGTGGCCTGCCACGGCGCCAACTTCGCCCAGCCGCTGGACCCGGCCTACCCCAAGCTCGCGGGCCAGCACGCGGACTACCTGTTCGTCGCGCTCAAGGCGTACAAGGGCGAGGGCCGGGCCACCCTCATCGGCCGCAGCAACGGCATCATGGCGGGCGTGGCGCAGCAGTTCTCCAATGCCGAGCTCCAGGCGCTGGCCGGCTATATGGGCGCGCTCGACGGCGGCCTGCGCACGGTGCCCGAGCCGCGCTTTCGTTGACGCGGTGCGGTGCGGCGCGGCGCGGCGGCAATCCGGCACGGCCCGGTGCGGTATTGTGGCCAAAAAGTGA
>ERZ778021.3621-NODE-3621-length-10828-cov-3.516476_pt1 | contig 10828 bp, 5 predicted proteins | sample MGYA00375751_ERZ778021 | MGnify/ENA primary metagenome ERZ778021 (study PRJEB29350, sample SAMN05389814) | bioreactor metagenome | isolation source: Thiocyanate stock bioreactor | place: South Africa: University of Cape Town | collected 2013-08-29 ... | reverse complement strand
AAAGGAGATAGCTCCTTGAGAACTTTATCGTCGGATGTTATCACGTTGGTATTCTGATCCGGCGGCAGATCAAAGTACTTTTTCTGAAAGGTAAGTTCCTGCTCCCACTGCACACCAACAAGTGTGATGGGCAAATTTAACTGTGCAGCACGTTGCAGCGCTGGCTTATAGTATTCTTCCCATTGGGGAATCCACGCCTCAGTGTTGTCATATTGGGGGAAGAAAAAGGACGGCAAGATATGATGTCCTTTTTCTATCTGATCCATTTGAAAGTCTGGATCAAGACCGCGTGGTTGTCCGGGTTTATAGTAGCGATACCAGCCAGTATTCCAGGACGCCAATAATGGCAGTGCATGCCCGGCAGGATCATTATTTTGGCGCAGCGCTTCAGTGCGAATTTCTTTGGCGGTTTGCTCAGCGATTGTGGCTGCCTTAACGCTATGAGAAAATGCGGATGTCGTTAATAGCACGTATGTTGTGAGAATAAGTTGCTTCATAATTTCCGTTCCAAGTCAAATGAAGACTTTCAACTTTTCCTAATGTGTTGAAACTGTAGCAGTTCCATATTCTGTGCAAAAAGTATAGGTGCCTTCTTCTGCCAATCACGATTCCCTTTATCGTTTTATCACCGCAATACGTTCTACCGAAATTGCATTTTTATCATCCGTTTTGCCAAAGGGAAATGCCGGGCCTTCAAATTTTAGATCAGCCCACACTTCGTATTTGGCATCAGGCGTTTTGGCGTCATACGCATCCACAATATCATTTTGAATAATCCACGACCAGAAGAAATAGACATAATCATGGTCGGTCAAAGTGACATCACCCAATTTATACCAGTGGTAGCCAGCACTCGGAATGTCACCTGCTTTGATCACACCCGTAAGCGTACTCTTTTTTACAACGGTATCATACACTCCCCACGGCATTGGCAGTTTGTATTTATCCAGTTGGCTATCGGGAATTTCGTAACGTGAGGCGTAGCCGCTTTCAGCGTCTTTGTCAGGGACGATTTTAGCGGAATTCCAACCATTGCGCATATCACCAACGTTGTAGGTGAAAAGATGATCTGCTGGTACATCCTTGAACTTTGCGGGCGTTGCAGTCACCGGGCCAGGTGCCAAAAAGTTGACTGGGTTATGCATTTTTTCCTGATCGGCCTGCCACTTCGATTGCGATAACCACAGGTTGATTTGCGCATCTAAAGCGGCGACGCAACGTTTCCCCGCGCCGTCTCTATCGAGAGGGAAAGTACTTTCACTGTGTCCAGCCTGCCGCCAATTTCTCAGTAATGGCCGAAACCGCCGCAGAATAGCAATATCCACCGAAGATCTGGCGACATTCACACGGCGCGATAATAACGGGTCACCCTCCACTGAAGCTGCGGCTTTGGTGTAAAGAGCATCGGCTTTCTGCAAAAAATTCATCGTTAAGTAGGGGAAGCTATCAATGTCGGTTCGAGCTCCCGAAAACCCCCAATTGACATCGGCATTGCTTTTCGCCGCCGCGTCTTGTAACAACGTCAAATATTGACGAATGAACGGTCCTGCAGCGCCATAATATCCATCGGTAAATTCTTTCACCAGCGCCTCGTAATCCTGATTGGGATCTTCCAGCAATTTGCACAAAATCCATAATTTCATATCGCGCATATCGGCGTCGATGGGATGCTCGAATTCAATAAATTCTCCTTCCACGTTGTGCTGCAACAAAAACCGCAAATCGGTGGGATAGGTTTGCATGGTGGGTTGGGGCAAATGCGGAAATTTATAGGTGATCGCATAATCCCAGATGCGCAAATGCTGACACACTTTTGACCAATTTTCCACGTTCTCGCGAAATGCGCGGTTACGCTCGGCGGTGATGGGCAGCAGAACGTTGCTTTGCGTATCGGCCAGACGGACGATGACGTTATCGCGCGCCGTCATGTTGGTGGGTGCTTGCTCGCCATTGAAATAAAAACGTCGGGAAATTCTTCTTTGATTCCATCCGCCAGATAGTTGATAAAGCTCAGTAAAATAGCCGACTCGGCACCGCCGTTGGCTTTCACCAGAGCTTCATCTTCCGGTCCGCTGATAAACCCAACGCGCGCATCATTTTGCGATACATCGAAAACCGTTGGCGGGGGTAGATTTTTTTCAAGGGCCTCCTTGCGCGAATCGCGAATGTTTTGCAATAGCAGTTTCAAAAACTCCTTGCGCATTTCCGGGTTTGACATGGCCAGTTGCGAATTCGCCGCAGTAGGCACGTTTTTGCCATTACCGATAAACCAGTCCGGATGTGCGGGAAAGTACTTTTGCGGATCGATGTAAGCAGGAAGGTAAAATGTATGCACGTGATAGGGCGGCCCATAATTGCGCGAGCCACCATACGCAGCATCCACAGGCGTATCGCCCTGACGATCGAGGCGCATACGCGCCATGAAACGCCCGCCGTCGTTGGCGTAGAGCGTGTGAATATCACGATATCGGAAAGCTGGTTGGCCGCGTTTGTTTAATGGGGGAATGGAAAGTACTTTTGTATGCGGCACCGTTTCTTCCCACGGCGTCCACCAATGCACACCGCACACATCTTCCAGAAAATGATAGACGGCATACAACGTCCCGCGCGGACGTCCGCCAGTCAGGATCAACGCATCGCCAGAAGTTTGCATTGCCCATTCTTCATCAGCAAAAGTACTTTTATCGGTAAGATGCGTTTTGGCAAATTGCGTCGGGCCGACATAGATCGCTGTTCCTTGTAACGCAGTCCCGGCTTTCTCAGCAACGATCTGGCAATCGCTTCCCGTGATCTGCGCCAGATAATGTTGTAATTCCTTCGCTGCTGTTTCTTCTGATGGAATAGTTTCCGAAGGAAGAACGATGGTAGTTTTGCTGGCTGGGATAATTAGTAAAGTTGAAGCCTGCGCGCTGCAACCGGCATTTGTTCCCAATACGATGGCCGAGATAAGTGTGAGGAAAGCAATTAATGGTGAATTATATTGTCGCTTTTTTAGCATAATTTCAACTTCCTCTTGGAGAAACTCCTGAATTTCTTAAATGGCCTAAAAGTACTTTTAGTAAACATCCAGGGTTCTACTAAAAGGCACAACTTCCCAAGAGATCAAATTGGGGACAAGCTATCTTTTTATCAGCCTCACTTCCGCCATCTCAAATATTTCCTTGTGCCATTCCACTCGTGATCTGCCCGATGTGTGTGGATTGTAATCTCTGCTCCCTCTTCCTTCAGCCGCAGCATCGTCCAGCCAGTTGTGGAGATTTTTTCATCGGCCACATAACCGACTGAAGGCAAATTCAAGAGATGCATACCTTCATATTCAAAGAAGTTGCAATGATGAATGTGGCCGTGGATGTAAGCTTTCACCTGTTTGCGAGGCGCGATAATTTTCCATAATTCTTCCGAATCTTCCAGGCCGCCAGGAAAATGCTCCGGCTCTCCGCCAAAACGTGGATTGTGATGCACGAAAAGTAACGCTGGCTTGTCCGCATGTTCATCCAGCGCCTGCGATAACCAATGACGCTGCTCTTCTCCAAGTTCACCGGGAGCCACTATTTGTTGCTTTAACGAGTCCAGCAAAAAAAGATTCGCGTGCGGTAATTGCACTATGCGAATTTGCCGGAAAGTTACTGTCGGGACTGATGATTTCTCCTCTTCCAATACGTTATAAAACACCGAGCGATCATCATGATTTCCCATCATGAGATATACAGCCTTGCCCGCGTCGCGCAGTGGTTTGATCAAACGCGCGAAGTATTCGTAATCACCAGGCTGACCATCGAACATCGCGAGGTCGCCATTGACCACAACCGCTGCAGGTGCCTTTGGTTGCGCACATAACCAGGCAACCGTGGAACGCAGATTCGACGGAATTGGTGCGTCAGGAAGTTGCGATGCTGCGATATGAGGATCATTCAAAATCGCCACCCAGTTTTCATCCGTCTCCGCTATCTTGTTTTTAAGCATTGAAAGTCAGTCGCAATTATCGCTCTTCAATTGATTATTAATCAGCTATTAATAGTTGATGCACCTTTTGCAGCGCGCTATCGGTAAGATTAGCATCGACTTTTTTCCACCAATCACGATTACCATCCCACGGCGATGTCACCGCTTCAACGGCGTCATTCAACACTTGTTGCGCCTGCTTTTTCCAGTCGTCATTTGTTGACGCATTGATGGCGTCTTGCAGCATTGCCAACTCTTCATAATCCTCGATGCCTTCGCGCACCGCTTCCCAGTGAAGGCTGCTATAAACGGTGTCTTTATCAACGAAGACTGGTGCGTAGGTTGTGTAATCGGCTGCATATTCATTCCATGAAGTGGGCGCGCCGCCGGTGTCACCAAAGGCCCAGTAGCCTTGCCCGGTGCCGCCGATGGAATATACATGCCACGCCAATTGACGATAGGAAAGCTGCGGATCATATAATCGCACCGGGCCGGTTGCTTGATAGAGCCACAATTCTTTACCTTGCTTGAGCAGGTTTTCGGCGTACGCTTTCACTTCCGGGCCGCCCGCTTTGAACACAGGAATGTGAAAACAGAGCAGATCGACATCGGTGATGGCGTCTTGAATTTTGGTCTGATCGGGACGCAGCCAGATGGGATCTTCAAATAGCGTGAGTTCTGGCGCGGCGGCGTTGATGGCTTTGGCCCACGCCGCGATGATGGCGTCTTGCGCGTCGGTGTGCGGTTCATCGACTAACAACAAGCCTAACTGCTGGGGTTTCTTGCCCAGATCTTTCATGTGCGCCGAAAGTACTTTTACCCAGCTTCCCACGCGGGCGTTAAATTCTGGCGTTCCCATCTTCGTCCCCGCGAATGTATCGCCGACGGCTGGATAGACAAAATAATGCCGCGCATCTGGCCACAGCGCAACCCATTGATCGAAATTCGTAAAATCGGGTTTGGTTTTCAGATTATTGTTGGCGTCAAAATCCACTGCTTCGGGACGCGGCAATGCGGCGCCTGTTGCCCAGGTTGTGTCCACATAATGCGACCGCATCAAAGCCAGCGCCGATGCGCGATTTTGTGGTGTAAGTCCCGCGTAACTCGTATTGGTGTAATCCCAAACACTCAGCGACATGCGCGGCTTTTTCATCGTAATTGCAGCCACATTCACCGAAAAGGGAACTGACATCTTTTGCGAGCCGGCAACGATATCAAAAGTACTTTTGTATGCACCTGCTGGTAACTTGGAAGAATCTACCGTGAGCCAAATTTTTCGCGTCATGCCAGCGGGAATATCAATGTCATAGCTATTATTTTTTGCTTCGACAGGCAACAACGCATCGGCCACCGGAATGCCCTGCGCGGTATCTGTCCACGCCACTGACGCCACTTTGAGCCAGCCATTTTGCGCGCCGCGCGGAGCAGATTTTAAATGCAGCGTCGCGATTTGCGACTTCCCGCTGGCGTTAGTGAGCAATAGCGCATCGGAGCGAAACTGATTTCCCATCATGGAGATTTGCAATTGCGGCGTGCTTTGCTTTTCCGGCGTAGCCAGCAACGGTAGCCATTGATAGCGCTCCTGCTTCCAAATTGTTAAGGGCTTAAATCCCTGCGCCGCAAGGATTTCTCCGTGAACAGCCAGGACATCTCGATGCTCATTATTCAGTGGTAGAATGGCCTTAAAATCAGCAGGAAGCATGTCGACTTTTGCTGCCGCTGCAACATCATTATCCAAGCGCGTGATAAAAGTACTTTTGCGTGAAGCCGATAAACTCGACGCATTAATTTCCGCTTTAACATCAGTTGCATCGCTCTGCACACGATTCACCGCCATCGCTGGCGTCAGCGATTGCTTAATCCAGCTCTTCAAATCAGTGGTAATGAGACGCCCCGCAACAGGCCGATTCATCCAAGAATCATCGCCTTTGTAAATCTCAATTTCGTCCACGAACGTATATGGCTGTTGCACCACGCCCAAAGCCACGTAGCGTCCTTTGGTTTGCAAATCGTGCGTTGCAAATCGAAAGTTCGCATAGCCGCTCGCGGGCGGCGAGCCGTTTTTGCGTGAAAGCTGCATCAGCTCGCCTGCCGAATGCCAGGTTTTATTGCCATCGCTAACCATGAGGAAAACCGCGCGCGGCCAGGTCACATCGTTGCGATCGGCACCCGCCGCCGTGCTGTAGGAAACGCCAGAAATCGGCTGCACACTTCCCAGATCGATAGTGATAATCACCGGCAATACTTTCGACCAGCCGACAGTGCCTTTTTGCACCCAGATAGCCGTGGTGTTTTCCACTTTTTGCAACTCGCCCAGGCTGCTATATCTGCCATCGGTCAGTTGCTTGATGTCATCAGGATCACTTGACAACGAATAGTTGGGAGGCGCGCTGAAGGTCACTGTTTTTCCCAAAGCAATGTTGATGGGTTGCGCTTGTGCTGCTACGCAGGATAAAATGAGCGCACAACTTGTCAGTGCGGTAAAAAGTACTTTTGTGGTTCGGTATAATTTCATAAGCATCGTTTCCTATTTTATAGCTAACGCAGCAGAGCCGTCACTGCGGGCTTTTAGTATTGCGTAAGTTCTATTGATTTGTAATTCGATAAATGCGTGCTGTGTCAGCCGGAACATTTTCCGTGAAATGATCCATGCTTTTGCCAATCATTTTGCCGGTAATTTCGTCTGTTATATTTGCCGGGGAACGCAGGCTGATCGTTTTCTCACCGGGCGTACTTGTATAGAGGAATACATAGCTCTTGTTGGCGTAGAGCACGTCGTAGCTTCGCGAATAAACGTGCACGCCGGCGTAATCGCATAAGCCCTGCATGAGTTCCTGTGTTAGCGGCATCAGCGAATACACCGAACGCCAATTAGGAAATTCTTTAACAACAAGCGCCGTACCAAGTGCGGTTTTCCCCAATACTTTTACATCGGGATCGGTGACGGTGAACGAAGGCGCAAATGCGTACGAAGGAAAAGTACTTTTGATCTGGCTGGTGATAGGATTGGTTGTGTTTGTGACTTTCAGGGACAAGGTTTCCTTGCTAAGCTGAACAGCAAGTCCTATTCCCGTCAGGGTATCCATCGTTCCAGTGTTCAATATATCGTCATCGGCATATACATATCCCGGCGCGTAACACCAGACGGAGACAGCGTTATTCTTGCGCACTTTGGCAGCAATCACCTTCTGCATTTGTTCACTCACGCGATAGGTGTTCATAAAAATATACAGCTTATAATCCGGCATCTTCTTATTTTTGAGATCGCTCAACAGATACATGTCGTAAGGCGCGCCCATTCTCGCGGCAGCTTCATACGTTCCCCACACTTGCTGACGCAAAAATGCATTATCTCCACCAGCCAAATAATAGGGAACACTCTCGTCATAGATCAGCGCCACTTGCGCGACCGGCGATTTGTCTGCTGCGAGCGAATCGTCGCTGATGCGTTTCAAGTCAGCGATTGTTTCCATGGTCTTTTCCTGATGATACCAATCATCCTGAAAAGCCCGCCACCAAACACCTGCATTTTCTGCCAACGTCATCCCAACGCTTCGAGTGAGAACAGAAATCGTCTCTTCCAGATTATCTGTTTTGTCTGTCGCAAACGGTGCGCGCGCCACGTGAGTGCGATAATCGTGTTCTTCCCAAATCATTTTGTGATGCAGCCGCGCGCTGGCAAAAAATGGCGTAATGGAAAGCCCCGCCTGTCCGCCGCGGCGTTTTACATAATCAATGAGCGTGGCGATGCAATCGATATTGGGATCGGACAAGGCCAGTCCCAATCCCTGCAATCCATCATTGGCCAGCTTGGCGCGTCCCGTCGCCGACATGGCGTAGCCATGATAGGCGAAAACTAATTTTTTGTAACCGCTGGCTTCTTTAACGGCGCGCGCACTTTCGGAAAGATGATGCGCCGTGGACGCCGTCAAGTACTTTCGAAAATCAATCTCCTGGCCAAACTGACCGACGTTTAGAAATGTCTCTTCATTCGCTTTAGCACGGTATTCCGGTGAAGGAACTTTTGCCGTCTCCAATGTGACTGTGTCGTCGTTCCACGCCTTTTGCAATGCAGAATCATTTTTATATTTTTGTCGCAGCCAATTCTGAAAACTCTGCTGCGTTGCAATGGAATATCCGGTTGGGCCGTTCATGCCGCCAGGCCAATACCATTCGCCAGACTGGCCGCCACCACATAAGTAGGCGAAGACATTGCCCCCGTAATTACTGCTTTCGATATGCGTCACCACATCATGAATCATCTTGGTCGATGTCGCCAGCCACAGATCCGATCCCAACGGCCCCGCCAGTGTCATCATTTTCATCTGCGCGCCATCAAAGTACTTTTCCATCTGTTCCGGATGTTGCTTTTCAAACCAGGGCGGCGGATACAACGGCAGCTCTGCGAGAATACGCGCGGACGGGTTTCCGGCGAGCGCGGGGTGGAAAAATTCGTCAAATTTATCCCAGTCATATTGCCCATCGCCCAGCCAGAAACGCGTCGGTATCACACTGACTCCGACGATATTGACATCTGCCGCAGCGAAATCACGAATACTCTCTTTTTCTTCATCAAATTGATATTGTGCCGTTGCAAAATCGATCGGAGACGGAACAAACGCCATCGGATATTCTGCTTTGCCATTAATAGTAAGCTGTGGCGTGTTATTGTTCCATTGCACTTTTGCAGCTGTGTGCGTTCCAGCAAAAGGATTGCTCGGGATATGTTTTTCGTATTCCGCAGTGATATTCAATTTTTTATGAAAAAGCGGATCATACTCCGCGCCCAGATATTCATAACAGGGAGCCAAAGCGGAAGTGTGCGTTTTTCCGGGAGGAATTTGTGATGCTGTGGGATATTGCGCTCTTTCACTGGAATACAATTGTGTGATTTCCTCGTCCGAAAACGCGCGATCATACAAACGCAAATCATTGATCAACATATTTGCGGAACTGTAGGTTTCCAGCTTTCCTTCACGCTGCAATAATTCCACGCCAACATACAACGGCGCATCATTATCCTTCAATATTTCTGGCTGCGGCGATTGATATTGCGCTTCCAAAACGCCATTGACAAATAGCCTGATGGAGCCATTATTAAATACGCTCGCGACGTGATACCAGGTGCCGCCATATTCCACCAGCGGAGCGTCTTTTACTTGTACCTCAGGATCATGATATTTAATAGAACTGCCGAAAAAGCCGTCATAAGAAATACCTTTCCAGAAATTTTGATGGGGAACATTTTTATAACAGAAAAACGGATAACGCCAACCCACGCCGAAGAGAAATTGAATAGGCTCGGGATGCTTCCCTTTCATCAAAATCGGCGCGACATCCGGCGTGCTACTTTTCAAAATCCACGCGCTCGCCGTGACAGCGTGAGAGAGATCGGGTAATCCCTTTGGAGGAATCGAAATCACCGCGCCAGGCGCAATCCGCAACGCGCCATTTTGCACTTGAAAATCAGCAGTTTGGGAAAGGCAATGAAATTTCCCCGTTGTATCAACTATATCCTTTTTGCCGACAGCGTCATTGAAATTAAAATGAAAGACAAGTGATTTTTCTGTGGCGCTGCTATCGGCAGCATGCGATCTCATGCCGCCGATCATAGACAGCAATATGATCAGCAAGCCGGCAAATAACTTCCCCTGTTTCATAAAGTTAATCCCATCATAAAAGTACTTTGGCTCATGTGCAGCGTTTGTGCGACGTTCTGCATTTTTATATAACGACGTCATTCTGAGGGAGCTTGCGACCGAAGAATCCCCCAAAGTTTCAATGTACTCCGTCGTAGGCTGGGGGATCCTTCAGTCGCTTCGCTCCCTCAGGATGACCTATTAGTACAAAAACTGCACATGAGCCAAAGTACTTTTATTCAGAATCTTTATTTTTGCCCGTCAGCAACAATAGCTCGATTATGCAAAATGCCACTAAGGAGATTTCTGCGACTTACCATCAGGGATTTAGTTTATAAATTTCCACATCATCAATGTAAATTTTTGTATCGGGATTCAACCCATCCACAACCAGCATAAAACGCAGGGTGCCCGGCTTGTCCGTTTTTAGTTCTGGCAAGCTGAACGGCACGACCACGCTTGACCAAACTCCCGGGCGCAGCGGCACGTCGCTGTGCAGCAAATTGGCCGGAGCGCCATCGCCTGTAGCGCCCACAGTGAGGCTGGCTGCGCTCAGATTGGATGCACTTGGCGCGTAAACATAAGCTTTGGCGATATAATTTCCCGCTTGGTAGGGAATGGTTTGAATTGCCGCGCCGCGTTCCATTCCTTGAACCATCAGGCTATGTGTTCCGCTGTGTGCTTTATCAGTTGAGACGGCGCTTTGTCCTTTGTGGTAACCCTCGCCATCTCCGCCCTTATCCCAAACGTTCCAATCCTTCACGCCCTCTTCAAACGAGCCATTGGTGGAAACCAGCGTAACTTTGCCACTCGCAGCTTGCAATATCTTTGAAGCTTGCGCGGCCACATCTGCATCGCTGCTTTGGGTTAATGTCTGCAACTTCGTTTTCACGGAAGGATACTTTTCTGCCCACGGCAAAACGCGCCAAATCAGTGATTCTCCCCAACGCGCGCCTGCAATATCAATAGATGTCAAATATCCTGCCGTATCTTTATAGAGTGGATCCTTTGCTAATTCCTCCCTCATTTCCTCACGCTTTTTCACTTGCGTCATTACATCCGCAGCCTTATCGAGAAAGGTCAGCGCCTGTTTTTCCGATTGCGGATAATCGGAAGAATTCGCAGCCTGATAGACATTGAGCGTGATTTTGAAATACTCCCACATCTTTTTCATTTCGGCGACACGCGCTTTGCGCAGCGGTGTGTCCGCCAGTTGTAACGCGGCATTCATATCGGCGTCCGCTCGG
>ERZ778021.3619-NODE-3619-length-10828-cov-6.500232_pt1 | contig 10828 bp, 12 predicted proteins | sample MGYA00375751_ERZ778021 | MGnify/ENA primary metagenome ERZ778021 (study PRJEB29350, sample SAMN05389814) | bioreactor metagenome | isolation source: Thiocyanate stock bioreactor | place: South Africa: University of Cape Town | collected 2013-08-29 ... | reverse complement strand
ACCCGCATGCCGCGCACCGACATGGCAGCCACGGTCCCCGCCGCCCGCGCCCCGAAGTGCGCCGCCCCCTCAGATGCGGACGCAGGCGCCCCGAGCCCCGCCGTCCCGCCGCAAACGCCTCGAAGCACGGCGTCAGACCCCCACGACCACCCGCAGATACGTCGCCGGGATCGAGGTCTTGCCGGCGCCGGCGATGTTCTCCGCCTCGAACAGCGCCTCGAGCTCCGCGTGCAGCTCGGCGCCCCGGCCGCCGGCCTCGGCAGCGGCGTAGGCGTTCATGGTCGGGCCGTAGTAGTCGCGGAAGGTCGCGAGCAGCTCGCCTGGCGCACCATCGAACTCGAAGCTCCACGTCTCCCGTGTGCACGCGATCCGCTCCGCTGGGACCCCGGCGGCACCGAAGCGCTCGATCACGTCGTTCTCGACGCCCCAGGTGATCGGGCTGACGAAGCCCTCCGGCGGGGGCGGCGAGTAGGCGGCGCTGATCTTCAGGATCTGGGCGACGAGGGTCGGGTCGCCGGGGATCCAGTTGCCCATCGCGATCCTGCCGCCCGGTTTCGTCACCCGGACCATCTCCTCGGCGACGTCGAAGGGGCGCGGGGCGAACATCGCGCCGAAGACCGAGACGACGAGGTCGAAGGAGTCGGCGGCGAGGTCGCGGAGGTCGGAGGCGTCGCCCTCCTGGAAGCTGAGGTTGGCGAGGCCCTCGGCGGCGGCCCGGGAGTTGCCGGCGGCGACCAGCTTGGCGGTGAGGTCGACGCCGAGGACGTCGGCGCCGAGCCGCGCCTCCGGCAGCGCCGTGGTGCCGTCCCCGCAGCCGAGGTCGAGCACCCGCATGGCGGGCGTGATCCCCAGCCCGGCGACGAACTCGGTGCCGCTCGCGCGCATCGTTGCGGCGATGCGGGTGAAGTCGCCCTTCTCCCACAGGGCCTTGTTGGGATTGACGGTCGTCGCGGTCATCGGTGCCTCTCTCGGTGGTCGGAAGTGGACACTCGCCACGCTAGGCCCGGTCGGCCGCCGTGGGAATCGGGCGTTCACCCGATCTTCGACCGCACCCGCCGTCTAGATTCGGACGATGAGCGTCCCGTCCACGCCCGAGGTCGAGCTCTCCGAGCTGCTCGGCGTGCTCTCCTTCGGCGTCGACCTGGGGATGGGCCAGCCGATGGAGCACGTGCTGCGCACCTGCCTGATCGCGCGCGGGCTGGCGCGGGCGATCGGCCTCGATGCGGTCGAGCGGGAGACCGTCGTCTATGCCTCACTGGTCGCCTGGGTCGGCTGCCACATCGACGCCTACGAGCAGGCGAAGTGGTTCGGCGACGAGATGGCGCTGAAGGGTGACTACCGCACGCTCGACGCGACCGGGCCGCGGGCGACGTCGCTCTTCATGCTGCGCCACGTCGGCACCGGCCGATCGCTGCACCGCCGGCTGTCGCTGGTCCCCGGCTTCCTCGGCGAGGGCCGCCGCGCCGCCGGGTCGCTGCTCGACAACCACTGGCACGCCTCGGAGCAGCTGATGGAGCGGCTTGGGCTCGAGCGGGCCGTGCAGGAGACGGTCGCCCAGTGCTTCGAGCGCTGGGACGGGCACGGCATGCCAGCCGAGCTTGCGGGCGAGCGGATCCTGATCACCGCGCGGGTGGTGAACCTCGCCGACGTGGTCACCGTCTACCACGGGGCGGCGGGGGTCGAGGGCGCGGTCGCGGTCGCCCGCGAACGGGCCGGGACGCAGTTCGATCCCGGGCTGGTCGACTCCTTCGCCGCAGCGGCCGAGGCGCTCTTCGAGGAGGTCGACGCGGTCGAGCCCTGGAACGTCGTCGCCGCCGGGCGGACGCCGCGACGGCCGCTCCTCGGCGAGGAGCTCGACACCGCGCTGGAGGCGCTGGCCGACTTCGTCGACGTGAAGTCCCCGTTCACGATCGGCCACTCGCGCGGGGTCGCGGCGCTGGTCGGCGCGGCGGCGGGGCCCGCCGGGCTCGCCCCGGAGGAGGCGGAGCTCGCACGGCGGGCGGCGCTCGTCCACGATCTCGGCCGACTCGGCGTCCCCAACACGGTCTGGGACAAGCCCGGACCGCTCAGCCCGGCGGAGCTCGAGCGGGCGCGCATGCACGTCTACCTCGGCGAGCGCATGCTCTCCTCCTCCGCCGCCCTCGCGCCGCTCGCCGCGGTCGCGGTCCAGCACCACGAGCGCCTCGACGGCAGCGGCTACCCGCGCGGGCTCGCGGGCGGCGAGATCTCCCCCTCGGGCCGGCTCCTCGCCGCCGCCGACTGCTACCAGGCGCGGATCGAACCGCGGCCCCACCGACCCGCCCAGAGTCCCGAGGAAGCGGCCGCGGGCCTGCGCGAGGAGGTCGCCGCCGGACTGCTCGACAGCGGTGCGGTCGAGGCGATCCTCGCCGCCGCCGGGCACGCCACGCCGCGCCGCCGCCAGTGGCCCGCCGGGCTGACCACGCGCGAGGTCGAGGTGCTGCGGCTGCTCGCCCGCGGCCTCACCAACAAGGAGATCGCCGCCGAGCTGGTGATCTCGCCGAAGACCGCCGGCACTCACGTCGAACACATCTACGCGAAGCTCGGAGTCGGCAATCGGGCGCTCGCCAGTCTCTTCGCCGCCCAGCACGGGCTGATGGCCAAATAGAGTTCAGGGTTCGACCATGGAGCCCGAGCACAAGCCACTGATCTCCCTGCCCCGCAATCAGTTCATCGCGCTGATCATCGGCGTCTGCGTGCTGAGCGCGGCGATCGGCTCGGGGCTGGCGCTGCTGGCCCAGACCGGGCCGAAGGGGCCGAAGGGCGAGCAGGGCCCGCGCGGCCACAAGGGCAAGCAGGGGCCGGCGGGGCCGGCGGGCGAATCGGCCGGGGAAGAACTCGGCGCGCTCGAAGGCGAGGTCGAAGAACTGCGCGCCGCGGTCGAAGAAGGCAGCAAATCGAGCGGCGAAGTCGGCGAACTGGAATCCCGCGTGGAAGCGCTCGAAGAAGAAGTCGAAAGCTACACCGGCATCGTCCAGGAAGTCTGCGGCGAAGAAAGCTTCATCTGCTGAGTAACCTGAGCGGGGATGGATACGTCCCTCCTCTGGCGCTCGGCGGCGGTGCAGCTCGTCTCGGTCGGGCTCCTCTTCGTCATCCTCGCCCTCGCGCTCCCGAAGACCTTCTTCGAAACCTGGGGCTGGCTGACCGGGCCGGTCGCCTGGCTCGGCTGCGCCGCGATCACCGCGCGGGTGCTGAAGATGGACCTCAACGACACCCTGCTCGGGGCGCTGCTGGCGGGCCTGCCGAGCGTCGCCGCGGTGCTGCTCGGCGCTCACCAGATCGGCGGCGTCGTCTCGATCTGCCTCTTCGCCCTCTGGTGCGGGTGGGGCCCGCGCCGCGAGGCCCCGGCGGCGTGACCGCCTCGCCGGCGGCGCCGCTGGTCGGCCACTGCGGCTGCGGCGCGGTCCGCTTTGAGATCCGGGCGCCCTTCGAGTCGGCGGGCTACTGCCACTGCCACCGCTGCCAGCACCGCACCGGCACGGCGGGCGGCCCCAGCGCCCGCGTCCCCCGCACCGCCGTCGACTTCACCAGCGGCCTCGACCTGATCCGCACCTGGCGGCCGGAGGGCGGCAAGCCGAAGTCCTACTGCGGCGAGTGCGGCGGCCACGTCTTCTCCGGCTCCCTCGACGGCGAGATCATCGCGATCCGCCTCGGCGCGATCGACGGCGACCCCGGCATCCGCCCCGAATTCCACCAGTGGGTCAGCAGCTTCCCGGTCTGGGAGAACCTCCCCGACGACGGCCTGCCGCGGTACCCCGAGGACGCGCCGGCCTAGCCCGCCCCGGGTGCTCGCGTCCCGCTCAGGCGGGGGGCAGCGGCGGGCCGACGATCCTCATCCCGAACTCCTCCGACCACCGGGTCAGCGCCTCGATGTCGGGAGGCGCGGCCGGGGGCAGGCCGGGACCCTCGGCGGGGCGGCCGACCTTGGCGAAGAAGTCCTCCATCCCGCCGGGGGTGATCAGCGTGAGGAAGCGCGCCGGGAGCTCACCGTCGACCCGGAACGTGTGCGGGACGCCGCGCGGCAGGAACGCCATCGCGCCGGGCCCGGCGGTGTAGGTCTCCTCGCCACAGACGACCGTCAGCTCGCCTTCGAGGATCAGGAACGTCTCGTCCTCGTGAGAGTGGACGTGGAGCGGCGGCGAGGCCCCGGGAGGGGCGACGCTCTCGATCAGCCCGAACTCGCCGTCGGTGTCGGCGGCGCGCGCCTTGATCAAGGTCAGGTTGGTCGTGAACCAGAGCCGCTCGCCCTCGCCGGGGTTGCGGACGACTGCCGTCTGGACATCCATCGTGGTCTCCATCTTGAGGCTCCTTTGCGCTCGCAGAAAGGTGTGAAAGGTCTGCAATCCGTAATTGCACAGCTGTGTAGTTAATGCAGCGTAGTAAACTTACGAGCGCGATGCAAGCTGCGGACCCGGGACGGCCGGGACAGCGGAAAAGGACGCGGCGGGCGATCGTCGAGGCGACGATGGCGCTGCTCGGCGAAGGCGCCAATCCCTCGGTCGGCGAGATCGCCGAGCGCGCCGAGGTCTCCCGCCGCACCGTCTACTCCTACTTCCCGACCCTCGACCAGCTCCTCGTCGACGCCTCCCTGGGGCTGATCAGCGAGGCCGAAACCGACCGCACGATGGAGCCCGCCGGCGACGACGCCGAGGAGCGGATCGCCGCCCTCGCAGGCGAGATCATGGGGATGAGCGACGAGGTCGAGCGCCTCGGCCGCCGGGTCATCGCCCTCACCGTCGACGCCCCCGAGCCCGAGGGCGGCGGCCCCCGCCGCGGCTACCGCCGAATCGAATGGATCGAAGGAGCCCTCGAGCCGATCCGCCCCCGCCTCGACGACGCCGCCTACGAACGCCTCGTCTCCGCCCTCGCGATGGTGATCGGCTTCGAGCCCCTGCTCGTCGCCCGCGACACCCGCGGCCTCACCTCCGACAAAGCCGCCGAAGTCTCCGCCTGGGCCGCCCGCGCCCTCCTCCGCGCCGCCCTCGAGGACGCAGGTTCCTAGCCCGCCCCGAGCTTCACCGAGACCGCCGCCCCGGCCCCGAGCCGGGTGCCGGGCGGGTGGAACTGCTTCACGACCTTGCCCTTCGCCGCGGTCGTGCGAGGCGCGAGCCGAACGTGCCCGATGGAGCAATGCGCGGCGCGAACGCCGACGCGGTGCCCAGCGCGCTCAACAGCAGCGCCAGGACGATCGCAGCCCCTACCGCTCGCCTGGTCCCCGGCATCTCGCCCCTCCTCGCTCTACGAGGGGTGAATCAAACAGCAGATCTCGTGCGGCGCTTGCGGGCGGAGCGGTAGACGGTGAATTCGGGGTCGGGCTCCGCGGGGCGCTTCTCTGCCGGGCGGCGCTCGCTCTCGGCGGGGCGGCTCTCGCGCGTCGCCGGGCGCGCCTCGCCCTCCCGCCGGCTCCGGACGAAGTCCTCGAAGCCGACCCGGGCGCAGAAGGCGGCGCCGCCGAGGACCAGGATCAGCAGGCCGGTCCCGGGAGAGCCGAGGATCGCAGCGAGGAAGGCGACCGCCATCAGGCACCAGAAGAGCCGCCCGAGCGCCTCGGCGATCCCCTCCAGCCGGTCCAGATCAGACAGGTCGATCCGCATGGGGACGGATTCGACCCGCGCGGCGCCAACCCTCTGTCCTTCCGCGACCATCTGCTCGATCATCTCGATCTGCTGGCGGTTGGAGGAGACCCCGGCGCGCAGGACGGTCGCCGGGCCGGTCCATCCCGGCGCCAGCTGGACCGCCGCCAGATAGGCCTCGAGTTCCTCCACCTTGGCGCGGTAGAAGTCGAGGCGCTCGGACCTAGATGTCGATGGGCCGAAAAGCGCTCTATATCAGCGTTTTTCGGCCCATCGACACCGTCACTTCCACCAGGCGGCGAGGACGCGGCGCCAGTTGGACCAGGCGATGCGCTCGAGCTCGGGCTCGCTGAAGCCTGCGGCGCGGAGGGCGTCGAGGAGCTTCGGCAGGCCGGCCGCGTCGCCGAGGGCGGCGGGGATCGTGGCGCCGTCGAAGTCGGAGCCGAGGGCGACGTGCCCGACCCCGATCCGGTCGGCGACGTGGCGGGCGTGGGCGGCGATCGTCGCCAACGGCGTGTCGGGGTCGCTGGCGAAGTCGGGGCGGGTGAAGACGGTGGCGAAGACGATCCCGACCAGGCCGCCCGAGTCGGCGATCGCGTCGAGCTGGGCGTCGGTGAGGTTGCGCGAGGCGGGCGAGACGGCGTGCGCGCCGGAGTGGCTGGCGACCAGCGGCCCCGGCTCGAGCCCGGCGACGTCCCAGAAGCCCTTCTCGTTCAGGTGGCTGAGGTCGACCAGGATGCCGAGCTCGGCGCAGGCCCGCACCAGCGCCACGCCGGCGTCGGTGAGCCCCGGACCGATGTCGGGGGAGGAGGGGAAGACGAACTGGACGCCGGCGGCGAAGGCGTTGGCGCGGCTCCAGACCGGGCCGAGGCACCGCAACCCGAGCGCGTGCCAGGCGGGCAGCGCCTCGAGGCCGGGGTCGATCGCCTCGGCGCCCTCCATGCCGAGGACGGCGACCGGCGGGGCGCCCTCGGCGAGCGCCCCGTCCACGTCGGCGACCCGGCGCGCGACCGTCACCTCTCCGGCCCGCTCCAGCGCGAAGAGGCGCCCGGCGGCCGCGGTCGCCTCCGCCGCCGCGACCTCGTGGCGCACCGGCGAGGCGAACGGTTTCGCGTACCTCTCGCGGCCGGCCGAGCCGGCGGCGGCCGCGGAGGAGCCATCCCCCGCCGCGGCCGGACCGGCGTCGGCCGTGAACGCCCCGACCTTCGCCTCGCCCTCCGGCGAGGCGCTGAAGAGGGCGAAGATCCCGCCCCGCATGCCGCCCGCGCGCATCCGCGGCAGGTCGAGGTGCCCGCCCTCCCGGCCGCGGGCCAGATCGGCGTGACCCTCGCTGGTCAGCGCATCGTTGTGCCCGTCGAAGACCGGGATCACGTACGGAGTCGACCCCCCGGCCTCAGCTCTCGGATGGTCACTTGATGGTCACTTACTTCTTCTTCGGGTGCCTCGGACCGGGAGTGGTTTCGAGGTGCTTGCGCACGATGCGGCCAGGCGCGGCCTGTTCGTAGTCGTAGGCGTAGCCGATCAACCGAGCCTCGCTCCAGAGCTTGCCGACGAACACGAGCGCGAACGGCTTCCCGCTCGGATAGTGGCCGGCCGGGATCACCACCAAAGGCAGCCCGGCGACGTTGATCGCGGAGACCGTCGTCAGATCGATCGATTCTCCCCACAGTTTTCCCAACGCCTGGGTCGTCTGCGGAAACACCAGAGCGTCGAGGTGGTTTTCATCCATCACCTGGTTGAAGATCCGCAGGTAACTTTCGCGCGATCTGACGAAGCTCGAGATATCCGGTGGAACGGTCGGATTCTTCACCGAGGGGATCATCTCGGGGTACAGTTCCTCGAACAGGTGGGCCGGTCCCCGGGGACCGAAGATGTTGACACCAAGCACCTTGTCGAGTTCCTTCAGCGAGTGGACTCGGGCGCCGGGTCCGAGGTTCTTGAGGTAATTGTTGAAGTCGTACGGCATCGACTTCAGACCGATGAGTTCCTTGGTCGCCAGCGAGGCGAAGCCGCTGCCCGCAAATGGATCGGCGACCGTGGTCGCCCCTTGGGCTTCCAACGTCTTGATCGCTTCGTCGTAGAGCGCAGTCGTCGCCGGGTTGAGGCGACCGCCCTTCTTCCATCCCGTGCCGTAGAGGCCGATCCTCGTCCCCGCGAGCGCGGTCGTCGAAAGATCGCTTTTGTACCCGCCGACCGGGATGTTCCCGATCGCGGCGGTCGTCTTCGGATCCTTCAGCGTGTAGCCGGAGATCACGTTCAAGATGTCGGCCGCGTCGGAGACCGTCTTCGTGATCGGGCCCAACACGTCACGCGTCGGCCCTCCCAGTGGCTGCGACCCGGTGTTCGGCACGAGGCCGAAGGTGGGCTTGACGCCGACCAGGCTCTGCGCCCCGGCGGGTGCCTGGATCGAGCCGGCCGTTTCCTCGCCGAGACCCGAGGTCGCGAAGTCCGCCGCGACCGCGGTCGCGGTACCGGTCGAGGATCCGCCCGGGAGCCAGTGTCGGTTCAACACGTTGAAGGTCGGCCCCGCCCAGCTGTCGTTGGCGTTGTAGGCGAAGGAGAAGGCGGGCAGGTTGGTCTTCCCGAGGACGATGGCCCCGCCGCGACGCAGACGCGCGACGACGGGCGCGTCATGGTCGGGGACCAGGTTGATGCCCCCGGCCTGCGCCGAGAGCCAGCCGCCGGTGGTGGGCAATCCGGCCACGTCGATCGAATCCTTGACCACGATCGGGACGCCGTCCATGTAGCTCCGCGCCTGACCCTTGGCGCGCCGCGCATCTGACGCCCGGGCTTCGGCGAGTGCCCTCCGGTTCATCGCGGTGAAAGCGTTGTAGTAAGGCTCGTAGCGAGCGATCCGCTTGAGGTACGCCCGCGTCAGGGCGGTCGAGGTGACACTCCCGTCGGCCAGCGCCGTGTGCGCCTGCTCGACCGTCATCGAAGTCACGTCACTCGCCCTTGCACTGCCCGTGAGGCAGATCAGGGCGATCAGAACCGTTACCACCAGTAGTCCGACCGAGCGACTGATATCAGCGGGTCGGCGCCGTGCTGTCATCGGATACACCGTGCTCCTCCATCCACCCAGAAATGGTCAGCTTCGATGCGGCCCGAGCTTCCCAGGCTCAGGGCATCTCGTATGCAACATAGCAGTTCTGTATGCGGTCTTACACAATATGTATCCAATTGATCTCGGCCTCTAACCCATCGGGCGCCTGCCGGGACGATCTCCCGACCGTCAGTCGACGTTCGACTGAGCTGCCTGCAGGGTGTTGCGCAGCAGGCGGGCGATCGTCATCGGGCCGACGCCGCCGGGCACCGGGCTGATCGCACCCGCGACCGCGACCGCCTCCTCGAAATCGACGTCGCCGACCAGGCCCGCCGGGCCGCGGTTGATGCCGACGTCGATCACGGTCGCCCCGGGCTTGATCCAGCTCCCCTTGACCATCCGCGGGCGCCCGACCGCGGCGATCAGGACGTCCGCCTCGCGACAGCGCGCCGCCAGATCGGCGGTGCGCGAGTGGCAGACGGTCGCCGTCGCATCGGCGGCGATCAGCATCTGCGCCATCGGCTTGCCGAACAGGTTGGAACGGCCCAGCACCATCGTGTCCCGGCCGGCCGGCCGCACCTCGGCGTGCTCGAGCATCGCCATCACGCCCGCCGGGGTGCACGGCCGCAGGCCGGGAAGCCCGAGCGCCAGCCGGCCGGCACTGGCGACGGTGAGGCCGTCGACGTCCTTGCCCGGGTCGATCCGGTTGGTCAGCTCGGTCCCGTCGAGATGGGCGGGGACCGGCAGTTGACAGAGGATGCCGCTGACCCGAGGGTCGGAGTTCAACTCGTCGATCAGCGCCAGCGCCTGCTCGCGCGATGCGTCCGCGGGCAGGTGGCGATGGACGCTCGAGAGGCCGACCTCCTCGCAGGCCTTGATCTTCGAGCCGACGTAGACGGCGGAGGCGGGGTCGTCGCCGATCAGGACGGTCGCCAGGGCGGGCGCGTGACCGCCGGCCGCGACCAGCCGCGCGACCGCGAGCGCGACCGCCTCGCGTTCGGCCTTCGCGATCGCCTTGCCGTCGATCACCCGCGCCCGGCCGCGCTTGCCGAGGCCCGGCACGCCGTAGACGTTGGAGAGTCCCACCCGCCCGCCGCCTCAGTCGATCGTCGGCTCGCGCCGCTCCACCGCGACGACGGCGGCGATCACGCCGAGGGTGGTCAGGCAGGTGAAGCCGAGCCCGCCCCAGCTGACGGTGTTGTCGAGGCCGATCCCGATCGCCGCCCCGGCGAGCAGCGCCACCACCACGCCCGCCCGGCGCTTCCAGCGGACCGAGTCGCCGCCGGCGAGCTTCGACGCGGCGGCGAGGTCGTGCAGCGTCATCGTCGCCACCGTCGTGTTCACGTCCTTGACCGACATGTGACGGGCGACGCCGGTCTGGATCCCCATCGCCGCCGCGAGCACGAGGCAGACGGCGTAGCGCCAGGCCGCATCGGCAGCGACGTCGACCAGGCCGAGGGTCACGGTCAGCGCGACGAAGATCGCCAGCTGGGCGATCAACGCCTCCAGCGCCGTGCGCAGGAACGGGCCGCGGTGGCCGTGCATGAAGCGACCGACCGCGATCGAGCCGAGGACGAAGCCGCCGAAGGCGTAGATATTCCCGGTAACGCTCCCCAGCCCGTTGGCGATGCCGATGCCCAGCAGCGCCATGTTGCCGGACATGTTCGCGGTGAAGACGTGGTCGAGGGAGAAGTAGCTGACCGCGTCGACGGCACCGGTCCCGAGCGTCAGGACCAGTACCAGGGTGACGTGTAGGTCCTCGTCGGGGAGGTTCCTGAGCCTCTCGATCATCGCCGGGTGGGCGCCAGGATCAGGGCCTGTCGAGGAGGCGCCGCGGCGTCTCCACCATGATCTTCTGCACCGTCGCGGCATCGGCGCCGCAGGCCCATTCGAGCGCCGGCGCGACGCGGCGGAAGAGGTGCTCGTAGCCGCAGCCCCCGTTGCGCACCAGGTTGCCCTGGGACCAGATGTCGCAGCCGATCACGATCCGCTCGCCGTGCCCGGCCTCGATCAGCCGGGCGAGGAACTTCAGCCGCTCGACGTCGGTCGGGTTCCGCGCCCGCGACTTGGTCGAGTAGAAGTATTCGCTGCCGAAGGTGTCGAACTCCATCACCACGCCGGTCTCGGCGACCGCGTCGTGGTAGCCCTCGTCGAGCCGCTCGTCGAGGGGGCGGAGCACGCTCCGTGCGGCGGG
>ERZ778021.3618-NODE-3618-length-10831-cov-3.741463_pt1 | contig 10831 bp, 9 predicted proteins | sample MGYA00375751_ERZ778021 | MGnify/ENA primary metagenome ERZ778021 (study PRJEB29350, sample SAMN05389814) | bioreactor metagenome | isolation source: Thiocyanate stock bioreactor | place: South Africa: University of Cape Town | collected 2013-08-29 ... | reverse complement strand
TGGCGCTGGTCGATGCCCTCGAAGCCGAGGTGTGGGGCCAGGGGTTCGCCCCGCCGCTGTTCAGCGGCGAGTTCACGGTGCTGCGCCAGTCGGTGCTCGCCGGACGACACCTGAAGGTGGAGCTGCGCGCCGGCACCGCGGCCGCCGGCGGCGCTGCGAACGGCGCTGCCCCCATTGCCGCCGCCGGCGCCACGGCCGCCGCCGCGCAGCGGCTCGGCGCCATCGCCTTCGGCCGCACCGAGCCGCTGCCCTCGCCGGCGCGCCTGGCCTACCGGCTGATGCGCGACGAGTGGCAGGGGCTGGCCCGCGGGCGCCTGGTGATCGAGGCCGCGGAAGCCGCCTCACCCGTATAATTTCAGGTTTGCCTCTTGCGAACGGACACCATGGAAGCCGAGCGCCTCAACCAGCTCGAATCGCTCATCGACGACCTGCGCAAGCGCGCGGCCGAGCTTCGGGGGTATCTTTGACTACGACGCGAAGAAGACCCGCCTCGAAGTGATCAACCGGGAGCTCGAGACTCCCGACATCTGGAACGACGCCAAGCACGCCCAAGAGCTCGGCCGCGAGAAGAAGAGCCTCGACGACGTGGTCGGGCGCCTCGCCGGCATCGAGCAGGCGCTGCAGGACGCCGCCGAGCTGTTCGCCATGGCATCGGCCGAGGGCGACGACGCCACGCTGGCGGCGGTCGAGACCGATGCGCAGGCGGTGGAGGCGCGCGTGGCCGACCTCGAGTTCCGGCGCATGTTCTCCAACCCCGCCGACCCGAATCCCTGCTTCATCGAGATCCAGGCCGGCGCCGGGGGCACCGAGGCCCAGGACTGGGCCGCCATGCTGCTGCGCCAGTATCTGCGCTACTGCGAACGCAAGGGCTTCGCCACCGAGCTGCTCGAGGAGTCGCCCGGCGACGTCGCCGGCATCAAGGGGGCGACCATCCGCGTCGACGGCGACTACGCCTACGGCTACCTGCGCACCGAGACCGGCATCCACCGCCTCGTGCGCAAGTCGCCCTTCGACTCCGGCGGCGGGCGGCACACCTCGTTCGCCTCGGTCTACGTCTATCCCAAGGTCGACGACTCGATCGAGGTCGAGATCAACCCCGCCGACCTGCGCATCGACGTCTACCGCGCCTCGGGCGCGGGCGGCCAGCACGTGAACAAGACCGAATCGGCGGTGCGCATCACCCACCTGCCGACCAACATCGTCGTGCAGTGCCAGAACGACCGCTCGCAGCACCGCAACCGCGACGAGGCGATGAGCATGCTCAAGGCGCGGCTGTACGAGCTCGAGCTGCGCAAGCGCCAGGCCGAGCAGGACAAGGTCGAGGCCGGCAAGACCGACATCGGCTGGGGCCACCAGATCCGCTCGTACGTGCTCGACCAGTCGCGCATCAAGGATCTGCGCACGAGCGTCGAGACCAGCAATACGCGCTCCGTGCTCGACGGCGACCTCGACGAGTTCATCAGCGCAAGCCTCAAGCAGGGAGTCTGATCCGTGAGCGCAAGCCGAGACAGCAGCGAGGCCGCCGGCGCGGCGGGGACCGGCGCGGGGGACGCGCCCGGCGACCGTCACGCCGATGCCCCCGCGCACGACGAGAACGCGATCGTCGCCGAGCGGCGCGCCAAGCTGGCGCGCCTGCGCGAGCAGGGCGTGGCCTTTCCCAACGACTTCGTGCCCGCGCACCGCGCCGCCGCGCTCGCGCAGCACTACGGCTTCAAGACCCGCGAGCAGCTCGAGGCCGAGCACGTCGAGGTGTCGCTGGCCGGGCGCATCGTGCTCAAGCGCGTGCAGGGCAAGGCCAGCTTCGCCACCCTGCAGGACGCCAGCGGGCGCATCCAGCTCTACCTGAACGACCAGGGCATCGGCGCCGAGGCCCACGCCGCCTTCAAGCACTGGGACCTCGGCGACATCGTCGGCTGCCAGGGCGTGCTGTTCAAGACCATGCGCGGCGAGCTGACGGTGAACTGCACCGCCATCCGCCTGCTCACCAAGTCGCTGCGCCCCCTGCCCGACAAGTTCCACGGCATCGCCGACCAGGAGCTGCGCTACCGGCAGCGCTACGTCGACCTCATCGCCACCGGCGAGAGCCGCGACACCTTCGTGGCGCGCAGCCGGACCGTCGCCGCCATCCGCCGCTTCATGGACTCGCACGGCTTCCTCGAGGTCGAGACGCCGATGCTGCATCCGATTCCCGGCGGCGCCGCCGCTCGCCCGTTCGTCACGCACCACAACGCGCTCGACCAGCGCATGTTCCTGCGCGTGGCGCCCGAGCTGTACCTCAAGCGCCTGATCGTCGGCGGCTTCGAGCGCGTCTACGAGATCAACCGCAACTTCCGCAACGAAGGCATCAGCCCGCGGCACAACCCCGAGTTCACCATGCTCGAGTTCTATGCCGCCTACACCGACTACCGCTGGCTGATGGACTTCACCGAGGAGGTCCTGCGCGACGCGGCGCTGGCGGCCACCGGCTCGACCACGGTCAGCTACCAGGGCCGGCCGATCGACCTCGGACGCGCCTTCGAGCGCCTGTCCATCACCGGCGCGATCGCGCGCCACGCGCCGCGCTACGCCCCTGCGCAGCTCGCCGACGCCGCCTTCCTGCGCGCCGAGCTGGGCAGGCTCGGCGCCGACATCGACGGGCCTCAGCTGGCCGGCGCGGCGCTCGGGGCGCTGCAGCTCGCCCTGTTCGAGGAAGTCGCCGAAGACAAGCTGTGGGACCCCACCTTCATCGTCGACTACCCCGTCGAGGTCTCCCCGCTGGCACGCGGCTCCGATGCCCGCCCCGGCATCACCGAGCGCTTCGAGCTGTTCATCACCGGGCGCGAGATCGCCAACGGCTTCTCCGAGCTCAACGACCCGGAAGACCAGGCCGCGCGGTTCCGCCGCCAGGTCGAGGCCAAGGACGCGGGCGACGACGAGGCGATGTACTACGACGCCGACTACATCCGCGCCCTCGAGTACGGCATGCCGCCCACCGGCGGCTGCGGCATCGGCATCGACCGGCTGGTGATGCTGCTCACCGACAGCGCGAGCATCCGCGACGTCGTGCTGTTCCCCGCGCTCAAGCGCGAGGACTGACCCCCTCCCCGCAGCGCCCCGGCCACGGGCTCGAGCACAGGGCGTTGCGGCCCCCAGCGAGTCCCGGCGCCATGTCCCGTTCCGTCGGCGCCGCGATCACGGCGCTCGGGGTCACCCAGATCATCGGCTGGGGCACCACCCATTACATGCCCGCGATCCTCTCCGGGCCGATCGCCGCCGGCCTCGGGCTGAGCCCCACCACGGTGCTCGGCGGCTTCTCCTGGGGCCTGCTGGTCGCCGCGGCCAGCGCGCGCACCAGCGGCCGGCTGATGGATCGCCACGGGGCGCGCCGCGTGATGACCGCCGCCTCGATCATCGCCGCGCTCGGCCTGCTCGTGCTCGCCCTCGCCCGGGGATGGCCGGCGCTGTTCCTCGCCTGGACGCTGATCGGTCTGGCGATGCGCTCCATCCTGTACGACGGCGCATTCGCCGCGCTCACCGTGCTGGCCGGCGGACGCGCCCGCCGCGCGATCTCGCTGCTGACGCTGTTCGGAGGCTTCGCCTCGACCGTGTTCTGGCCGATCGGCGCCTGGCTCGATGCCTGGCTGGGCTGGCGCGGGGCGCTGGCGGTCTACGCGGCGCTCAACCTCGTGCCGTGCGCGCTGCTGCATGCGCTCTTTGCCGGCGGCGCGCGCGACCGGCCCGCCGGCGAGCCGGGCGACGGCGAGGCGCAGGCGGGCCTCGGCCTGCCGCCGGCGACGGCGGCCACGGCGCTGCGCCTGGCCGCCCTGGGCTTCACGCTGCACGCCTTCGTGGCCTCGGCGGTGTCGGCGCACCTGGTGATGCTGCTGGGCAGCTTCGGCTTCGGCGCCGCGGTGGTGGTCGGCGCCGCCTCCCTCATGGGCGCGGCGCAGGTGGTCGCGCGCATCGCCGAGATGTCGCTGCAGAGCCGCTACAGCGAAACCACCAGCGCCGTCCCCTCCACGGCGCTCCTGCCGGCGGCCGTCGCCGCGGCGCTCCTCCTGCCCGCCACGCCGTGGGCGGCGGCGCTGTTCGTCGCCCTCTACGGATGCGCCAACGGGCTGCTCACCATCGTGCGCGGCTCGCTGACCCTGGCCGTGTTCGGACGCCGCGGCTACGCCGAGCTGCTGGGGCGCATCGCCGCGCCCGCCCTGCTCGTCGCCGCTGCCGCACCGGTGCTGTTCTCGGCGCTGGTGCAGGCGCTGGGCCCGCGCGCCGGCCTGGTGCTGCTGGCGGCCTTCTCGCTCGGGGCCCTGGCCGCGATCGCCTCGCTGGTGCGCCTGGCCCACCGTCAGGCGCCGGCGCCCGCACCGGGCGCCGGCCGCGGCGGACCGCCGTGAACGCCGGCCCGCCTCTGCTGCGCCCCTACTTCTTCTCGAACGGCGTCGGACGGGGGGTCGCGTCGGTCGACGGCGGCAGCATGGGCAGGGTGAAGCTGGGCTGGTCGCCGGTGAGGGTCTTGAGGAAGGCGACGATCTTCGCGTTCTCCTCGCGCGTGAACTTCTTGCCGAGCTGCAGCCTGCCCATCACGTCCACCGCCTCGGTCAGCGTGTTGGCTGCCCCGTCGTGGAAGTAGGGATAGGTGAGCTCGACGTTGCGCAGGGTCGGCACCTTGAAGTTGAAGCGGTCGGCGTCCTTGCCGGTGACCGCCGAGCGGCCCTCGGCCGGGCTGGAGGCCTTGTACGGCTCCACCAGGCCCATCTTCTGGAACGAGTTGCCGCCCACCGCCTCGCCGTTGTGGCAGGCCACGCAGCCGCTTTCCTTGAACAGCTTGTAGCCCGCCAGCTCGTCGGCGCTGAGCGCATCCGCCCTGCCCAGCAGCCACTGGTCGAAACGCGAGTTGGGCGTCACCAGGGTCTTCTCGAACTCGGCGATCGCGGCGGTGACCTCGCCGATCGTGATCTGCCCCTTGCCGAAGACCTGCCGGAACTCGCGCGCGTAGCCGGGGATGGACTGCAGCACGCCGATGGCGAGGGTATGGCTGAACGCCATCTCGCCGGGGTTGGCGATCGGGCCGCCCGCCTGCTCCTTGAGGTCGGCGGCTCGCCCGTCCCAGAACTGGGCGACGTTGAGGCTGGAGTTGAGCACCGTCGGCGCGTTGATCGGCCCCTGCTGCCACTTGTCGCCGATCGAGGTCGGGATGTTGTCCGTCCCGCCCATCGACAGGTTGTGGCAGGAATTACAGGAAATGAAGCCGGACTTGGACAGGCGCGGGTCGAAGTACAGCTTCTTGCCGAGCTCGGCCATGCCGAGGTTGATGTTCTGCGGAGGACGGATGGGCTGGATCGGCTCGTCGCCGGCACCCTGGGCGACCGCCACGCCGCCGGCGGCGACGATCAGGGCGGTGGTGACCGAAAGAACGGATTTGCGCTTCATGATGGGCCTTTGCAGGTCGGGGAACTCCCTTCATCATGGCGCCGTCACCAAGGCGAATATTGATGACAATCAATGAGTTACAGAAATTTTTTCTATCGCAGCGATAACTTCTCCCTATCGGTGTGATGGGATTGCCGGCGCGCCAAACGCCTGCTTCCGGGCCAACGCGTCGAGCGGCCCTTCGGAGCCGGCGGATCCGCCCCCAAGCAGGGCGTGACGCGCCCCACTCTTCCTAGACCGAGAACGACTCCCCGCAGCCGCAGGTGCCCTTGACGTTGGGGTTGTTGAACTTGAACCCCTCGTTCAGGCCCTCGCGCACGAAATCGAGCTCGATGCCCTGGAGGTAGGGCAGGCTCTCGGGCGCGATGTAGACCTTGACGCCGTGACTCTCGAACTCGAGATCGTCGGCGTTGCGCACATCGGCGAACTCGAGCTGGTAGGACATGCCCGAGCAGCCCGAGGACTTCACCCCGACCCGCAGGCCGACCCCCTTGCCCCGGCGCTCGATGGCGCGCACCACGTGCTGCGCCGCGCGTTCGGTGAGATTCACTGCCATGCCGTTCTCCCGGGCGTCAGAGGGTGGTGATGCGGCCTTTCTCGATCTTGATCGGCTGCAGCGTGGAGGTCGGGAACTCGAGGGCGGCACGATGCTCCTTGAGCACCGAGATCTCCTTCGGATGAGCGCGCGACTCGCGCCCCTTCTGCTGCTCGACGAGATCGGCCAGGGTGACCGAGTCGAGATACTCGATCATGCGCTTGTTCAGGTTGGTCCACAGCTCGTGGGTCATGCACGGCCCACCCTCGCCCTGGCAGTCCTCGTTGCCGCCGCACTGGGTGGCATCGAGCGGCTCGTCCACCGCGAAGATCATGTCGGCCACGGTGATGTCCTTCATCGCCCGTGCCAGCGTATAGCCGCCGCCCGGCCCGCGGGTGCTCTCGACCAGCTCGTGCCGGCGCAGCTTGCCGAACAGCTGCTCGAGATAGGACAGGGAGATCTTCTGGCGCTGGCTGATTCCGGCCAGCGTTACCGGACCCTGGTGCTGGCGCATGGCCAGGTCGATCATGGCGGTTACCGCAAACCGTCCCTTGGTCGTCAGTCGCATGATGGCTCCGATGCAAAGGTTGAGTACCTGACTTCTAGGATCAAGTATAGTCCATTTCCGAGTGTTTTACTCGGCCATCGTCGCGAACCGCATCAGGCTTGGTTTCGAGTCTCGAAATCAGCTTTGCGGGAATGCTTCCGAAACAGAACGTGCGAAGGAATCGCCGGTGGCGGCCCGAGGCTGCGCCGGGAAGCGCAGCCGTACGGGCACACGGTGAACAACGCAGGCCCGGGGCCGGGCCTGCAGGGGGTGATCCCCCTGAGCTCAGGCGGCGGCCACCTGCGTGGCGCGACGCTTGGCCAGCTCGAGCAGCCCGTTGCAGGCGTCCTCGATGTAGTCGAGCGCCAGCTCGAAGCCCTGCACGTTGCCGTAGTACGGGTCGGGGATGGTGGCGCTCTCGTGCTCGGTGGCAAAGCGCATCAGCAGCTGCAGCTTGTGATGCGAGGACTTGGGCGCGAGCTGCTGCAGCTGGGCGAGGTTGTCCCAGTCCATCGCGAGGACCATGTCGAACTCCTCGAAATCCTTCTCCTTGACCCGCGAGGCGCGCACGTCGGCGATGTCGTAGCCGCGCTTGAGCGCGGCGGCCTGGGCGCGCCGGTCCGGGGCCTCGCCGAGGTGGAAGGCATGCGTGCCGGCCGAGCCGACCCGCACGACCTCGTCCAGGCCCGCCTGGCGCACCAGCTGCCGGAACACCCCCTCCGCCATCGGCGAGCGGCAGATGTTGCCCATGCACACGAAGAGCACACGGGTGTTCATCGCCAGCGAAACGGGTTCTCTTTTTGCCATGTCGATATCCGCCTGAGTCAGTAATGAATCATGTGAATTTGTTCTATCTGGAGCCGGTCCGCCGGATTTCGAGCCTGTCCTGCGCTGCCCTGCCGGGCGCGATCGGAACCACATTGCTTCCCCCGTCGGAGCCGAAGACCTGTTCCTTCAGCAGCGCGAGCTGGTCGCGCGCCTGCGCGGCCTTCTCGAACTCGAGATTCTTCGCGTGCTCGAGCATCTGCTTCTCGAGGCGCCGGATCTCCCGGGCGAGGCTTTTCTCGCTCATCGCGTCGTAGCGGGACTGCCGCTCGGCCGCCTTCAGCTCCTGGCGCGCCTGCTGCGGGTCGTAGACGCCGTCGATCAGCTCGCGCACCTGCTTGCTCACGCCGCGCGGCACGATGCCGCGCTCGCGGTTGAACGCGATCTGCTTGGCCCGCCGGCGCTCGGTCTCGCCGATCGCCCGCTGCATCGAGTCGGTGATGCGATCCGCGTACAGGATCGCGCCGCCGTTGAGGTTGCGCGCCGCGCGGCCGATGGTCTGGATCAGGCTGCGCTCGGAGCGCAGGAAGCCTTCCTTGTCGGCGTCGAGCACCGCCACCAGCGAGACTTCCGGCAGATCGAGCCCCTCGCGCAGCAGGTTGATGCCCACCAGCACGTCGAACACGCCCAGGCGCAAGTCGCGGATGATCTCGACCCTTTCCACGGTATCGATGTCGGCATGCAGGTATCTCACCTTCACGCCCTGGTCGGCGAGGAAATCCGTCAGGTCCTCGGCCATCCGCTTGGTCAGCGTGGTCACCAGCACCCGCTCGCGGCGCCCCACCCTCTCGTGGATCTCCGAGAGCAGGTCGTCGACCTGCGTCGAGGCCGGCCGCACGATCACCTCGGGGTCGACCAGCCCGGTCGGCCGCACCACCTGCTCGACCACCTGCCCGGAGCGACGCGCCTCGTAGTCGGCCGGCGTGGCCGACACGAAGATGCACTGGTGCACCTTGGCCTCGAACTCCTCGAACTTCAGCGGCCGGTTGTCCAGCGCCGAAGGCAGCCGGAAGCCGTACTCGACCAGCGTCTCCTTGCGCGAGCGGTCGCCGCGGTACATGCCGCCGAGCTGCCCGACGGTGACGTGGCTCTCGTCGATGATCATCAGCGCGTCGGGCGGCAGGTAGTCGACCAGCGTCGGCGGCGGCTCGCCCGGCGCGGCGCCCGAGAGGTGGCGCGTGTAGTTCTCGATGCCCTTGCAGAAGCCGAGCTCCTGCAGCATCTCCATGTCGAAGCGCGTGCGCTGCTCGAGCCGCTGCGCCTCGAGCAGCTTGCCCTGCTCGTGGAAGAACGCCAGCCGCTCGGCCAGCTCCTCGCGGATCGTCTCGAGCGCGCGCATCACCGTGGCGCGCGGCGTCACGTAGTGCGACGAAGGGTAGACCGTGAAGCGGGGGATCTTCTGCTGCACCCGGCCGGTCAGCGGGTCGAACAGCTGGATGCTGTCCACCTCGTCGTCGAACAGCTCGATGCGCACCGCCAGCTCGGCATGCTCGGCCGGGAAGACGTCGATCGAATCGCCGCGCACGCGGAACGTGCCGCGCGCGAACTCGGCATCGTTGCGCTTGTACTGCATGGCCACCAGCCGCTGCAGCACCTCGCGCTGCGGCATCCGGTCCTTGGTGCGCAGCACCAGGATCATCTCGTGGTAGTCGCGAGGGTTGCCGATCCCGTAGATGCACGAGACCGTCCCCACGATCACCGTGTCGCGCCGCTCGAGCAGCGACTTGGTCGCCGACAGCCGCATCTGCTCGATGTGCTCGTTGATCGAGGAATCCTTCTCGATGTACAGGTCGCGCTGCGGGACGTAGGCCTCGGGCTGGTAGTAGTCGTAGTACGAGACGAAGTACTCGACCGCGTTGTTGGGGAAGAACTCGCGCATCTCCGAGTACAGCTGCGCGGCCAGCGTCTTGTTCGGCGCCAGCACCAGCGCCGGTCGCCCGAGCCGGGCGATCACGTTGGCCATGGTGTAGGTCTTGCCCGAGCCGGTGACCCCCAGCAGGGTCTGGTAGCTCAGCCCGTCGCGCACCCCCTCGACCAGGCGCTCGATCGCCTCCGGCTGATCACCGGCCGCAGGAAACGGCTGGTGCAGCTGGAACGGGCTGCCGGGGAAGGTGACGAACGCCGGGCGTTCGAGGGCGAGATCGGTCATTGGGCGGGGCGGTGGGCTCGGACCTGCGTGCTAAACTCGTCGGCGTCAAGAAAGAGAGCCTGCCCGGCCGGCATGCTGCATTGCACCAATCCCCGGAAGAAGGGGATCGGCAGATCACGAAACAGCCGACGGAATCCGAACAAGGCTTTCAAGTTCATGATCGATGGCCTTTTCGCTGGCCTTCGACCAAAAGTAAATTATCGCCAGCCGACCCCCAAAAATCCAGTGTTCTGCACGGGTTTTGTGCAGTGCATCTAATCCAGTCGCTGTAATCTCCCGTCGAATCAACCACTTGTCCGACCGCCATGAGCCAGTCGATGTTCGCCGCCGTGGAAATGGCACCCCGCGATCCCATCCTGGGATTGACAGAAGCTTTCAACACTGACACACGCACCGGAAAGGTGAATCTGGGCGTCGGCGTCTACTACGACGACACCGGACGCATCCCGCTGCTCGAAGCAGTGCGCCAGGCCGAGCAGACGCGCGTGGCCGACAAGCCGGCGCGCGGCTACCTGCCCATCGACGGCTTCGCGCCCTACAACCAGGCGGTGCAGAAGCTGCTCTTCGGCACCGGCTCCGCCCTGCTGGCGGCCGGCCGGGTCGCCACCTTCGAAGCGCTCGGCGGCACCGGCGGCCTGCGCATCGGGGCGGATTTCCTGCGCCGGCTCAATCCCCGGGCGCAGGTCTGGATCAGCGACCCGAGCTGGGAGAACCATCGCGCGCTGTTCGAGGCCGCCGGCTTCGAGGTGAACACCTATCCGTACTACGACCCGCTCACCCACGGCGTGAAGTTCGACGCCATGCTGGCGGCGCTGCGCGCCCTGCCCGCCGGCTCGATCGTGGTGCTGCACGCCTGCTGCCACAACCCCACCGGCGTCGATCTCGACGCCGCGCAATGGGACGCCGTTCTGGACGCGGTCCGCACGCGCGGGCTGGTCGCCTTCCTCGACATGGCCTACCAGGGATTCGGCGACGGCCTCGACGCCGATGCGCTGGCGCTGCGCAAGTTCGCCGACTCGGGCATCAGCTTCTTCGTGTCGAGCTCGTTCTCCAAGTCGTTCTCGCTGTACGGCGAGCGCGTGGGCGCGCTCTCGATCACCACCGCCGATCGCGACGAGACCGCGCGCGTCGTCAGCCAGGTCAAGCGGGTGATCCGCACCAGCTACTCCAACCCGCCCACCCATGGCGCGGCGATCGTCGCGGCCGTGCTCTCCACCCCCGCGCTGCGCGAGCTGTGGGAGAAGGAGCTGGCCGGCATGCGCGAGCGCATCCGCACCATGCGCCTGGAGCTCGTGCGCAAGCTGCGCGAGCACGGCGTCACCCGGGATTTCTCCTTCGTCACCCGCCAGCGCGGCATGTTCTC
>ERZ778021.3616-NODE-3616-length-10832-cov-3.323188_pt1 | contig 10832 bp, 10 predicted proteins | sample MGYA00375751_ERZ778021 | MGnify/ENA primary metagenome ERZ778021 (study PRJEB29350, sample SAMN05389814) | bioreactor metagenome | isolation source: Thiocyanate stock bioreactor | place: South Africa: University of Cape Town | collected 2013-08-29 ... | reverse complement strand
CCTGCAGCTCGCCACAGATCAGTTCGAGGACCTGCCGCTCCGGCCAGTAGAGAAAGGTTCCTGCGGGCAGGGTCAGGATGTCCTGTGCCTTCTCGATGTCGGCGACGACCGGCGCGTGCCAGAAGATGTGCTGGCCGGCAATCTTCGCGCAATGGATGTCCAGCGTGGCCGGCAGCGTGGAGATCAGCTTGCCGATCGTTCGTGGCGCCAGTTCGGGAAACAGCGCGATCTCGTGTGCCTTGCCATCGAGCCTGAAGAAAAGCGAAGCCATGGAGTCCTCACGATTTGGAAAAATAGGTGCCGCCCACGACCTGCCGCGTCGGCATCATCTCGACCGTCGAAAGGTCTACCGCCGGTGGACTATCCAGCACATGCAGCACGGTTTGCGCCACGTCCTGCGGCAGGATGCAATCATAGCCGTCATAGAGGTCTGCACCGCCCCCCAACTGCTCGTGAATGCCGGTCTTGACGCGGCCGAGCCGGATCTCGCTGACCCGGACCGCCGTGTCCCGCAGATCGTGACGCAGATTGGCGGCGAGGGACTGCAGGGCGGCCTTGCTCGCGCTGTAGATGCCCGGTCCGCTGCCCGCGACACTGCCGCATACCGAACCCAGCAGCACGACGGTGCCGCTCCCCCGCTCGACCATGCCGGGCACTGTCGCCCGAAGGACATTCAGGGTTCCGGACACATTGACCGACAAAAGCAGGGAAGCGGTCTCGGGCGATGCCAGGTAGATCGGCTCCTGCGGCCCGAGGATTCCGGCCGTATGGATAACGGCGTCGGCCTTCAGCCCGGCCAGCGCCCGCATGACCGCTTCGGCATCGGTTATGTCCACGGCAACCGCCTTGCAGCCGGTGCGTCGGGCCAACGCCTCCAAGGCCGCCCCGCGGGTCGCGAGCGCGATCACCTGCGAACCCTTTCTCGCCAGCGCTTCCGTGACCGACTGGCCGATACCGCCGGTGGCTCCGGTGACGATCACGGTCTGCGTCATGGAGCGGCTCCGATCATGACGCAGCACGAATGTTCTGCATCACCAGTCTGGCGACCGCTTCCACGGCCTCGATCTGCGGCATATGGCCGACGCCCGGCAGGAAATGCAGAGCCGCCAGGCCCCCGGTGCCCAGGGCATGCTGCATGGGGATGATCCTGTCCTGCTCACCCCAAACGATCTTCAACGGCGCCGCAATGCCCTTGATGACATGGCGGAGGTCGGCCGCCTGGGTGCCATCGGGAAAGACTGCCTCCGCGATGTGTGTCTGCGCGTCACGCAACGACGCGTCGAAACGGGCCTGCATGGTCGCCGCCACGAAGGCGGGCGACGCGAGCGAAGCGTCATGGAAGAGTTTGGACAGCCATGGAGCCAGGCTTTCGGGCCGCGTTGCGCGCACAAGACCCGAGACAAAGCCGCCGTTGATATCCGGGCCCAAGCCCGCTGGCGCAATCAGCGTCAGCGAGCGGATAGCATGGCGTCCACGCGCCGCAAGGGCCAAAGCGATGGCCCCGCCAAGCGAATGGGCGATCAAGTGGAAATCGTCGATGCCCGCGTCGCCGAGTGCCAGCGCCACCGCTTCGGCCATTTCGTTCACCGAAGGCCCGTGCTGCGGCAGCGGTGAGCGGCCGTGGCCCGGCAGATCGACGAGAATGGCGTTGAAGCCGCTGCCCAGCGCGGCCAGCAGCGGCTGCCAGGACGGGCCATCGCTGCCGAAGCCGTGCAGGAAGACGATCCTGTCGCCCTGTCGGTTGCCCCGGCTCTGGACATGAAGATTGCCGGCTTTTCCAGCCGAGGCCGGGACCGGCGGACACGCGCTCCCCTGCCGCTTCACCGCCATCGCTGCCGTTCCAGCCGCGTGAGGAGCTTCGACGGCATGGGTTTCGAGGTCGCGCAGCTTGATACGTCCAGAGGGGCTGGAAGGGACGACACTGGCAAGGTCGATGTTTCGTTGGGCCGCGACGCGACGCGCCAGCGGCGAGGCCACCACACGCTTTTTGCCGCCGTCGCACGGCGCGGACGGTGCCAGCGGTTGCTCAGCGCTGATCGAAGGCGGCTGGGGGGCCGCGGTCAATTGCGAATCAGCAACCGCAGCAACATCATCGCCGATGATGCCCAACACGCCGCCGACCTCGATTTCCTGGCCGACTTCGGCCCTTATTTCGGCAAGCACGCCCGAGGCCGGCGCTTCGATATCCGTTGCCGCCTTGGCCGTCTCCACGGTCACCACCGTTTCGCCAACCTCGACCCGCTCGCCCGGCTTCTTGTGCCATTCGACGACGACGACGGATTCCATGTATTCGCCGCCTGCGCCCACTACCGTGATTTCGGTCACGATCGGACCCTCCTCACTTCAGTATGTTACGTGCGGCATCGGCGATCTTGGCCGCGTTCGGCAGCACGGCCATTTCCAGCGGCTCGCTGTAGGGAACCGGCATGTCCGGCAACGTCACCCGCGCCACCGGCGCATCGAGATCGTCGAAGGCATGGTCCATGATCGTCGCCGACAGTTCGGCGGCATAGCCGCAGAACCGCCAGCCCTCGTTGACGACGACCGCATGGTGCGTCCTGGCGATCGACGCCTTGATGGCACCAAGATCCAGCGGCCGCAGGCTGCGCAGGTCGATCACCTCGGCGGAGATGCCGTCCGCGGCCAGAAGCTCTGCCGCCTTCCGGCTTTCGAGCACCATGCGCGACGTGGCGAAGATCGATATGTCGGCGCCTTCGACGAGGATTTTTGCCTTGCCGATCTCGACCAGATGTTTCGGATCGTCGGGCACCTCGTCGCGCATGTTGTAGAGCAGTTTGTGCTCCAGGAAGACGACCGGCTGATTGTCCCGGATAGCCGACTTGAGCAGCCCTTTCGCATCCGCCGGCGTGGAGGGCGCGACCACCTTGATCCCTGGGATATGGGCGACCAGCGCATCCAGGTTCTTGGAGTGCTGCGCGCCGGCGCCGGCGCCGGCGCCGCCCTGCGTGCGCAGAACGAAGGGCATCGTCACATCCTTCCACAGATATTCATAGATCGACGCCTGGTTGATGAGTGCATCGAGCACCAGCGGCATGAAATCGGCATACATGATTTCGAGCACTGGCCGGGTGCCGGTCATGGCGGCCGTCACAGCCATCGCGGCAAGTGCCTGTTCCGAGATCGGCGTATCGCGTATCCGTGCTTCGCCGAATTCCTCCATCAACCCGCGCGTGACCTTGAATACACCACCATAGCGCCCGATGTCCTCGCCGAACACGAACACGGTCGGATCACGCTGCATCTCCTCGCGCAGGGCCTGGTTGAGGGCCTCAGCGTAACGCATCATGCTCATGTCAAACGGTTCCCGCATACGGAGAGGATTGTTCGAAGACAGCGAAGGTCGGAAGCGGCGCCGCCAGCGCCTTCTCCACCGCCTCGTCCATTTCCGCGGCAGCCGCGGCCTCTATGGCGTCGAGGCGCTCCTTGCCGACGGCCTCCACCAGCGAATCGTAGCTGATCCGGATAGGATCCCGCGCCTTCCACGCCGCAAGGTCGGCCTCGCTCTGATAGCCGCCCATATCGGAGGTCGAGAAGCCCTCCCAGCGATAGGTCTTGGCCTCGATCAGGGAAGGCCCCTCGCCGCGTCGAGCACGGTCGACGGCGGTGGAAACCGCGCGATAGACGGCCACGACATCGTTGCCGTCGACGATCTCGCTGGGCATCGCGTAGCCCGCCCCGCGGATGCTCAAATCCGCGACAGGCGATTGCACGCTCTGGTGGACCGTGAGGCCGTACTGATTGTGCTCCAGCAGGAACACCATCGGCAACTTCCACAAGCCCGCCATATTCATGGCTTCATGGCAGATGCCCGTCTGGGCCGCGCCGTCGCCAAAGAAACATAGCGCCACATTGGACCCGCCCCTGATCTGAATGGAAAGTGCCATTCCCGCCGCCGCCGGAATGCTGGCGCCAACGATCGCGTTGCCGCCGATCAAACCCTGGGAAAGATCGCCTATCAGCATGTGCCCGGCCCGGCCGCCGCAATAACCCGTCTCACGCCCCAGGATTTCCGCCGCGATGCCGCCGACATCCAGCCCCTTGCCGATATAGTGGGCGTGGCCGCGATGAGTGCTGGTCACGAAATCCTCAACCGAGAGCATGGCAGTGGCACCGATGCCGACGGCCTCCTGCCCGTCGCAGCGATGGATCGGACCGCGCGTCTTGCCTGCCTTGTGGAGGGCGCCCAGCCGCTCTTCAAGCAGGCGTGTGAGGATCATCCGCCGGTGCATTTCCAGCCGCTCATCTATCGATGGCGAATTCTTCTTCATCCAAGGCTCCCGAAGATGTCAGTGCGGCAGAAAGATCGGCCGGCCTATTTCGCGGTGGTTCGCTGGTACATCTTCGTGCCACCGATGACCTGATGGGTGGGCACGACCTCGATCTGCGCCACGCAGACATGCGGCGGCGCCGCCAGCACGAAACGGGCCACGTCGGCCACGTCCCCGGGGTTCATGCATTCATAGGGATCGTAGAGAAGTTCCGCCGCCCTGGCGTGATCGCCCTCAAACATTTCGGCATGCATGCCCGACCGCCCCCGCCCCGGCCGCAATTCGGTCACCCTGACGTCGGTGCCGAAAAGCTCCAGCCGCAGGTTGGCGCTCATGATGTGGATGGCCGCCTTGGAAGCGCTGTACATTGGCTGGCCTGCAGACGGGTACGGGCCGGCAATCGAGCCGATGTTGATGATGTGACCATGATTGCGGGAAACCATTCCCGGCACCACCACGGAAAGCGCGTTGTGAACGCCGACCACATTGACGTCCATGATGCGCTGTGCCGACGCATGCGGTATGGAATAATACGTGCCCGTCACCCCCAGAACGCCCGCGGCGTTGACGAGGATGTCGATCTTCCTCTCTCCGAAAAGTTCCCGCATGCGCGCCTCGTCGGTCACGTCGACGAAGCATGTTTCGATATTGGCGACGCCTTCAAGGGCCTTGAGGCTCACCTCATCGTTCGACGCCGCGACAACCTCGACACCTTGGTCGGCAAGCATCCTGACGATCGCCGAACCGATACCGCCGCTACCGCCGGTGACCAGCGCCGTTACTCCAGCTTTCAACATCCCTTGCTCCATCGTCCGGAACGATGGCTAATGTTATTTGTTATATCAAATTGACGTCAAGCGAAATTATTGCCGCCGCACGCCGGACGAGCCGACCCGCTACTGCTGGACGCACACCGCCGCGTAGAGCGCCTGCCCGGAAAACTCGATGTCGTGCGTGACGGCGGCGGCGACGGCCTCGGGATCGCCTTCGCGTACGGCACGCAGGATGGCGATGTGATTGAGGATACCGGCATCGGTCTTGGCAAAATCCGGATAGATGACGTTGAGATAGGACCCGGTCCGAAGCCAGCAGCTTTCGATCATCCGGACAAGAAAAGGCATGCCCGACACCCTGTAGATACTAAAATGGAAACTCCAGTTCAGATCGATCAGCTGCTTGTATTCCTTCTTCTGGTTCGCCTCGATCAGCTGATCGTTCAGTGCGCTTATTTCGATGATGTCTTCAGGCTTGAAATGCGGAGTCGCCTCCCGCGCCGCAAGTCCTTCCAAAGCCATGCGAACTTTCATCAGCTCATGAAGTTTTTCCTTGTCGAGACGAGGGACATAGATGGAGCCGTTCGTCTCCCCCATCTCGAGGACGCCTTCGGCAGCGAGATTGAAAAGCGCTTCTCGTGCCGGCGTCAGGCTTACCCCGAGAGACGCCGCCTCGGCCCGCAGAGTCAGCTTCTCTCCCGGCTTGAAAAGACCCGCCATGATGGCATGGCGCAGTTGCTCGCGCACGCGGGCGCCGAGCGTCTCCGTGCGCTCGAAGGGCGAGAAACTTGCCAGGGCTTCCACCATCGCGATGTCCTTGAAACAGTTCCAAATTGTTGCAACGTCTATTGTTACGCATGTTTTGCCGAACGCGCTAGGCGCAACAACCTTTCCGTGTTCGGCTTCTCCGACCGCACACATTCCCCCGTCTATCGCCTCATCTATCGCCACCGATACGGCGATGGCGCCAAACATGCAGGCTAACCGGCCGGGTTTTCCGGCCGGGTTTTGATGAATAAATCCAGTTTACATTTTTTTATAACATATTACAATTGCGCCGCTTAACATATTGAGGCGCCCGGTGAGGATCTGCTGGATACATCCCACGACCAGGAATGACGATCTTGATCGCCTCTGGCGCAAGCTGGACGAGGTGGTGCGCCCTGCCTTGAGGCCCGACACCCAGCTGGAATTCCGCTTCCTGACCAAGAGCGGCAATTTCACTCGTTCCCTCTACGCCGAACATCTGAATTCGGTCCACATGGTCGAGGCGGCGCTGCAGGCGCGCGACGACGGCTTTGACGGCATCTTTTTCGGGTGCTGGAACGACCCGCTCTGGGAAACGCGCGAGGTGCTGGACGTTCCCGTCGCCTCCGTCGGCGAGCAATCGATGCTGGCGGCGCTGAGCATGGGCAGACGGTTCGCGGTGGTCACCGTTTCGGAAAAGACTACGGTTGCGATCGAGAACGACCTGATGGCCTATGGCCTGTCCGGCCGCGCCATCGTCAATCCCGTCCGCAGCATCGCGCCGGAATCGGATGGCGGGCTCCTGTTTGCTTCCGTCGAGGACCCGCATGCGGGTTTCATTCCGCGCCTTGAGGCGGTCGCGGCCGACTGCATCCGCGATGGTGCGGAGATCATTCTGGTGGGCTGTGCCTATTACGGCCCCCTGCTGCGCGCCGCGGGCTACCGCGAAATACCGGGCACCGGCGTGCCCGTTCTGGATTCCAGCACGGTTGCCCTCAAATATCTGGAGGCGATGACCGACATTTCCCTGAAGCTGGGTGTCGTCAAGAGCATGCGCCGTGGGCTGAAGGCGCCGCCCCGCCAGGCACTGGACCGCGCACGCGCCAGTCTCGGCCTCATATGATCACGAGCAACCACCACATCAAGGCATCCGCACCATGTCCATGGCGAGCCCGATCGACAGCAGCCTCACCGGAGTCGTCTGGACGAGGACGCTGAAGGAACCCTTGCGCCACTATCCGGCCCTGACGGGCGAGGAAACGGCCGATGTGGTCGTCGTCGGTGCCGGTTACTGTGGCCTCAACGCAGCCATCCACGCCGCCAAAGGCGGTGCCAGGGTCGTCCTGCTGGAAGCTGGCATTGTCGGCAACGGCGCCTCGGGCCGTAACGGCGGCTACAATGTGCCGCATTTTCCTGGAACGGTGACGCCGTCGCACGTCGTCTCGCTGCTCGGCAAGCGCAAGGGCCAGGCGCTGGTCGAATTGGTGCTGAACGGCGCGGACGCCGCTTTCCGCCAGGCGGAAGCCTTCCAGATCAATTGCTCGGCCGTGCAGAACGGTTGGATGCAGCCCGCCCATTCGGAAGCTGCCCTGCAGAAAGTGCGCGGCGTCTATGAGGACTGGAAGGCATTCGGGGCCAATGTCGAATGGCACTCGGCCGCCGACGTCGGCGATCTCCTCGGCGCGAAGGGTTATCTCGGCGGCTGGTGGAATGCCACGGGCGGCACCGTCAATCCCTATGGCCTTGCGGTTGGGCTGGGCCGGGCGGCGGACCAGTCCGGCGTGAGCATCTTCGAGCACAGCCCGGCCACTAGGATCGACGAGGACGCCCGTGGCGTGGTGGTGCACAGCGGCGGCAATCGCGTCCGGGCCAGCATGGCGCTCGTCACGACCAATGCCTACACGGGCGATTTCCTGCCGCAGGTGCAGCGTTCGGTGGTGCCGGTCTATCTGTATCACGCCTCGACAAGACCGCTGCGTCCCGAGCTTCGCTGCGAGATCCTGAAGACCGGCCTGTGTTTCACCGACACGCGCAAGTCCGGCGGCTTCGGCCGGCTCGACCCCGAGGGACGGCTGATCCCGGGCGGCGCCGTCTTCGCCCTCGGAAGCAAGAGGGCATATGGAGAAAGGCACGCCCGTTCACGCCTGAAGCTGCTGTTCCCCCAGCTCACCGACGAGGACACCATCCTCGACAGCTATTGGGAAGGCTATTGCGCCGTCACCGACAGCTACCTTCCTCACATGCAGCGCCTTGGCAGAGGTGTCTTTTCAATCGTCGGTTTTTCGACGCGCGGTGTCAACCTGGCGCAGAACCTGGGCCGGGTGGTCGGCGAGTTTGCCGCCGGCAAGCGTTTGCTGGACGAAGTTCCGGTGGAACTGATCGAGCAGCGCAACGATATCGCGCACTGGGCGATAAAGGCGCGTGCCGCCCGCCTGGTCTTTCCCTTCTACAAGGCCAAGGATCGGCTCGGCCTGACTTGACGCTGCCTGCAAGCCCAAGCAAGGGCTCATCACCAAGGTCCGGGGCAAAGCTCTGATCGAGGCGCCGCCTCGAAAGCGTCCGCGCCGGCTTTCGGTCGGGAGCAACCTGGAGCCTTCATCCCAGGAAAAACCATGGGCATCATGCGACATTCCCGTCGAGCTTGCTGAGGCGCAAAGTGAGGGAACACCTGCGGGGATAGAGGTGGCCCGAGAGTTCCGCCGGATAGAGGGGTGACCGGGCATGGGAGGGATTGGCTGCGACGAGCGTGCGGCTTCGCCGTTCTGGGTCGTGGCCAAGCCCATGGGGCCCAGATGCAACCTCGATTGCACCTATTGCTACTATCTCGAAAAGGCGGGGCTCTATCCGGACCAGAGCAAGTTCCGGATGGCGCCGGACGTGCTCGAAATCTTCATCCGCGACTATATCGCCAGCCAGGCGCGCGCCGGGCTAACGGAGATCCAACTCGTCTGGCAGGGCGGCGAGCCGATCATGCGGGGCCTGGATTATTTCCGCACCATAGCCGCGTTGCAGCGCAAGCATTGCTCGCCCGGACGTACCGTTCGCAACGCCCTGCAAACCAACGGCACGTTGCTCAATGACGAATGGGCGCGCTTCCTCCACGACGAACGCTTCCTCGTGGGCCTGAGCTTGGACGGGCCGCCGCACCTACACGACCGATATCGGCGCGACAGGCGCGGCCACCCCAGCTCGGCTCGCGTATTGTCGGCATGGAACCTGCTGGCCCGTCACCGGGTGGACACGAACATCCTGTGCGTGGTCAACGATCGCAATGTCGGCTCTCCGCTCGAGGTGTATCGTTACCTGCGGGACGTCGGCGTCGAGTTCATGCAGTTCATTCCGGTGGTCGAGCGGCTCGACCGGCAGGGAAGGCTTGCTCCGCCGCCGCGGCCCGGCGACGAGGACCTCGCCATCGCGCCGTGGAGCGTGTCCCCCAAGGACTATGGCCGGTTCCTGTGCGCAATTTTCGACGAATGGGTACGGCGCGACGTCGGCCGGATCTTCGTCCAGCTCTTCGACCTGCAACTCGGTATCTGGAGCGGCGAGCCCGCCTCCCTGTGCGTCTTTGCCGAGACCTGCGGCTCAGGGCCCGCCCTCGAGCACAATGGCGACCTCTATGCCTGCGACCACTACGTCTATCCCGAATATCGGCTGGGCAATATCAGGCAGACGCCGATCGAGGCGCTGGCGGCGCTGCCGCGGCAACGGCAGTTCGGGCTGGATAAAAAGACCCGGCTTCCCGGCGTCTGCACGACATGCCGGTGGCGCTTCGCCTGTCACGGCGGCTGCCCCAAGCATCGCTTCCTGCCCGTGCGGGAAGGTGGCCCGGAACGGCTGAACTATTTTTGCGAATCCAACCGCATGTTCTTCGCCCATGCCTCCCCTTATCTGGAAGCGATGGCGCGGCTTCTGCATCTGGGGCGGCCGGCGGCCGGGATCATGGGCATATTGGCAAGGCAGGAAGCCGCTCGCCCACGCGGCACCGCGCGCAATGCGCCGTGCCCGTGCGGCAGCGGCCGGAAACACAAACGCTGCTGCGGGGCCCGATCACCGCAACACTGATGTTTATTATTATCATATGATTACTTCGGTAAGCATATACTATCTTGTGTTTATCATATAATAAATTGTTATTGAGCTTTGCGCATGCAATATTGAAGGCCTGCATCCACGGAAAATGCTTCCATGGTTCTGTCGCTCAAGATCAACGGTAGGATGGTTTCCGCAGGCGGCGACCCCACGGCGCGGCTTAGCCATATCCTGCGCGAAGAGCTCGGGCTGACCGGACTCAAGGAAGGCTGCCTGGAAGGCGAATGCGGTGCCTGCACCGTCCTGATCAACGGCGCACCGGTCCATGCCTGCTTGACGCTCGCCTTCCAGGCGCAGGGGCGCGACATCGTCACCATCGAAGGCATGGACGAGGACGGGCTTCGCGCCGTGTTGCAGGCGGCCTTCGTCGAAAGCGGCGCGGTGCAATGCGGGTATTGCACGCCGGGAATGGTGATGGCGGCGGATGGGCTGCTCATGGCAAACCCTGCGCCAAGCACCGACGAGATCCGCCATGCGCTGGCCGGCAACATCTGCCGCTGCACCGGCTATGACAGCATCGTGCGCGCCGTTGCCGCCGAGGCCGGGCGGCGCGGGGAAGCCCGGACATGAGCGCCCTATGACCGCGCTTGTGCCGGCCAGGCCCACCGACCTTTCCGAACTCGCCCGAGTGATGGCGGGAAGCGCCCCGGTGCGCTTCATCGCCGGCGGCACCGATCTTCTCCTGTCCGGGCGGCAATTGCCGCGCGACGGGGTGCTGGTCGACCTTTCGGCCGTAAATGGCCTTGCCGGCATCAGGACAGACGGCGACGACATCGAGATCGGCGGCGCCACCACAGTTGCGGCGCTGGAGGCTCATGCCGGACTTACAATCCGATATCCGGCGCTGGTGCAGGCTGCGGCCGAATGCGGCTCGGTGCAGATCCGCAACCGCGCCACCCTTGGCGGCAACGTCGCCAACGCCGCCCCGGCGGCC
>ERZ778021.3612-NODE-3612-length-10841-cov-4.005192_pt1 | contig 10841 bp, 10 predicted proteins | sample MGYA00375751_ERZ778021 | MGnify/ENA primary metagenome ERZ778021 (study PRJEB29350, sample SAMN05389814) | bioreactor metagenome | isolation source: Thiocyanate stock bioreactor | place: South Africa: University of Cape Town | collected 2013-08-29 ... | reverse complement strand
GCGGCCACGACGTCGTCATCCTCGACACCGCCGGCCGCACCCATATCGACGAGCCTCTGATGGTCGAGATGGCCGAGATCAAGGCCACGTCGAACCCGCACGAGATCCTGCTCGTCGCCGACTCGCTCACCGGCCAGGACGCCGTCAACCTCGCCCGCAACTTCGACGAGCGCGTCGGCATCACCGGCCTGGTGCTCACCCGCATGGACGGCGACGGCCGCGGCGGCGCCGCCCTTTCCATGCGCGCCGTCACCGGCAAGCCGATCAAGCTGATCGGCACCGGCGAGAAGATGGACGCGCTGGAGGAGTTCTATCCCAAGCGCATCGCCGACCGCATCCTCGGCATGGGCGACATCGTCAGCCTGGTCGAGAAGGCGGCCGAGACCATCGACGCGGAAAAGGCCGCGGCGATGGCGAAGAAGATGCAGTCGGGCAAGTTCGACCTGAACGACCTCGCCGACCAGCTTCGCCAGATGCAGAAGATGGGCGGCATGGGCGGCATCATGGGCATGATGCCGGGCATGGGCAAGATGAAGGACCAGATGGCGGCCGCCGGTCTCGACGACCGCATGTTCAAGCGCCAGCTCGCCATCATCTCCTCCATGACCCGGCAGGAACGCGCCAGCCCCGACATCCTCAAGCACAGCCGCAAGAAGCGCATCGCCGCCGGCTCGGGCACGGACGCGGCCGAGATCAACAAGCTGCTGAAGATGCACCGCGGCATGGCCGACATGATGAAGGCCATGGGCGGCAAGGGCAAAGGCGGCGGCATGATGCGCGGGCTGATGGGCGGCCTCGCCTCCAAGATGGGCATGGGCGGCCTGATGGGTGGGGGCATGCCCGACCTGTCCAATATGGACCCCAAGCAGCTCGAGGCGCTGAAGAAGCAGGCGGAAGCCGCCGGCCTCGGCAAGGGGCTTCCGGGGGGTCCCGGCGGCCTGCCGGGCGGACTTCCGGGTTTGGGCGGCGGGCTTCCCGGCCTGCCCGGCGGCCTGAAGCTTCCGGGGCTCGGCGGGCCTGGCAGCCTGCCCGGACAGGGCAAGAAGAAGTGAGGGCGCGATGAGCGAAGACCGCAACAAGGACGAGGCCCGCGGGATTCTCGCCGGCTATCGCGCCTCGATCGACAATATCGACGCGGCGCTGATCCACATGCTGGCCGAGCGCTTCCGCTGCACCAAGGCCGTCGGCGTGCTGAAGGCCACGCACGGCCTGCCGCCGGCCGACCCGGCACGCGAGGCCGAACAGATCGCGCGCCTGCGCCGGCTGGCCGACGAGGCCCATCTGGATCCGGACTTCGCGGAGAAGTTCCTCAATTTCGTGGTGCGCGAGGTGATCCGCCACCATGAGCAGATCGCCGCTGAAAACGGCGCAGGCAAGATCGGCTGACCATCGGCCGCAGACCCATCAACGAGACTCAGAGCTTTAGGAGAAAGAAAATGGCACTGAAGATCAGACTGGCCCGTGCGGGCTCCAAGAAGCGTCCCTACTACCACATCGTCGTGGCCGACTCGCGCAGCCCGCGCGACGGACGCTTCATCGAGGCGATAGGCGCCTGGAATCCGCTGCTGCCCAAGGACGGCGAGCGCGTGAAGGTGGACGCCGACCGCGTCCAGCACTGGCTCGGCCACGGCGCGCTGCCGACCGACCGCGTGGCACGCTTCCTCGACCAGGCCGGCCTGGTGAAGCGCGAGACCCGCAACAACCCCAACAAGGCCCAGCCGGGCAAGAAGGCGCAGGAGCGCGCCGCCCTGCTGGCCAAGGCGCAGGAAGAGGCAGCCGCCGCTGCCGCTGCCCCGGCCGAGGCCAGCGCGGAATAAGCCGCCGTACGTTCCGGTAAAAGCGGCGGGCCCCGAGGCCCGCCGCTTTGCATTTCCGGGAGCGGTCTTCGGCGGCTCAATAATATCCGCGCGGACAGCGGGCCACGTAGACGCGCCCATAGCCGTCGCGATAGCGGCACTGGCCGCGCTCGCTGGCCTGCCCGATCAGCGCGCCGGCGACCGTGCCCACGGCACCGCCGATCACCGCGCCCTCCACCGGGTTGCCGGCGACGGCGGCACCCACCGCAGCACCGCCGAGGCCGCCCACCGCCGCGCCCTTTTCCGTCTGCGAACAGGCACCGAGCGGCACCAGCAAGGCCGCCAGAACAATCATCTTTTTCATCGCAATTCCTCTCAACCAGCAGATATCGGTTCTCACCGCCCCGCACTCCAACGGTCGAGCGGCGATTTCGATCCCGAAAACGTGAATCGCGGGAAATGACGGCCGGAATTTCCCGGTGCCGTTGAAAAAGCTTTTCTCTGTCCTGAAACGTTCGCGCAGCGATCAGCGATCGATGCGTGTGGACAGGATGATCGACGACAGCGTCCGCTCCACGCCCTCCATGGCGCCGATGCGGTCGATGAGCGCGTCGAGGTCGCCGATCGAGGGCGATCATGTCGAAGCTGCCGCTCACCGAATGCAGCGTGCGCACCTGCGCCAGCGCCTTCAGATCGCGCACCACGCGGTCGGCCAGCTTGGGCGTTACGGTGAGCAGCACATGCGCGCGCACCAGCCCGCGCTCGTAGTCGGGCGCCAGCCGCACGCCGTAGCCGGCGATGATGCCGCGCGCCTCCAGCCTTTCGATGCGGCTCTGCACCGTGGTGCGCGACACGCCGAGCCGCCGCGCCAGTTCGGCGGTGGAGGCGCGCGCGTTCTCGCGCAGCAGCGCGATCAGGTCCTGGTCGCCTTGGCTGAGCATTCCGACGTTTCCTATCGGCATTATGCCGAAAAACCGGCGTCGATCCGACCAATCGCATGCTTTCATTCGTCCGGCAAGGTGCCATGCTGGCGGCGAGGATTCACGCAGCGGGAGATCGCCATGTCCAAGGAAATCGTCGTCGTCGGTGCCGGCAAGATCGGTTCCACAATCGCCACCATGCTTGCCGAGACCGGCGACTATCGCGTCACGCTGGTCGACCGTTCCGCCGTACAGTTTTCCGCGCTCGACCTGCCGGCCGGCGTCGCCACGCGCGAACTGGACATCGCCGAACCGGGCGCGCTGGAAGCGGTGCTGGCCGGCAAGTTCGCGGTGCTGAGCGCGGCGCCCTTCCACCTGACCACCCGCATCGCCGAGGCGGCCAGCGCTGCCGGCGTGCACTATCTCGACCTCACCGAGGACGTCGCCTCCACCCGCCACGTCAAGGAACTGGCCAGGGACGCGAAGAACGCCTTCATCCCGCAATGCGGGCTGGCGCCTGGCTTCATCTCCATCGTCGCCGCCGACCTTGCGGCTCGTTTCGAGACGCTGGACAGCGTGCGCATGCGCGTCGGCGCGCTGCCGCAATATCCCTCCAACGCGTTGAACTACAACCTGACCTGGAGCACGGACGGCGTCATCAACGAATATTGCGAGCCCTGCGAGGCCATCGTGGAAGGCGAGCTGGTGGAAGTGCCGCCGCTGGAGGAGCGCGAGGAATTCTCGCTCGACGGCGTCACCTACGAGGCGTTCAACACCTCCGGCGGCCTCGGCACGCTGGCCGAGACGCTGAAGGGCAAGGTGCGCACGCTGAACTACCGCACCATCCGCTATCCCGGCCATGCGGCGATCATGAAGGCCCTGCTGAACGATCTCGGCCTGCGCCACCGCCGCGAGGTGCTGAAGGACATCTTCGAGAGCGCACTGCCGGCGACAATACAGGACGTGGTGATCGTCTTCGTCACCGTTTCGGGCCGCAGGAACGGCCGCCTGATGCAGGAGACCTACGCCAACAAGGTCTACGCCCGCCGTATCGGCAGCACCGTGCGCAGCGCCATCCAGATCACCACCGCTTCCGGAATCTGCGCGGTACTGGATATGCTTGCAGACGGAACTTTGCCGGCAAAAGGCTTTGTCCGGCAGGAGGATATTTTGCTGGACGCCTTCCTCGCCAACCGCTTCGGCCGCACCTATGCGCAGGACGAATCCCTGAACCGGCTCGCGAGCTGAAACTCCGGCGTGCCATCTCCCTCTTTCCGGGGGAGATCGGCCGCATGGCCCTCTCAGATATGCAGCGCGTGGCCGAGCGCCTTCAGCGCAGCCTCGGCGAAGGCCTCGCTCTGGGTCGGATGTGCATGAATGGTGCCGGCGATGTCCTCCAGCCGCGCGCCCATCTCCAGCGTCAGCGAGAAGGCGGCCGACAATTCCGACACGCCCTGCCCGACCGCTTGGATGCCGAGCACCAGATGGTTGTCTGCCCGCGCCACCACGCGGACAAAGCCGTCCTCACCCTGCATGGTCATGGCGCGGCCGTTGGCGCTGAATGGAAAAATCCCGATCCTGGTTTCGCCCTGCGCCTTCGCCTCGTCGGGAGACAGGCCGACTGACACGATCTCGGGATCGGTGAAGCAGACGGCGGGGATGGCGCGCTTGTCCCAGCTTCGCCAGTGGCCGGCGACGATCTCGGCCACCATCTCGCCCTGGGCCATGGCGCGGTGCGCCAGCATCGGCTCGCCGGTGACGTCGCCGATGGCATAGATGCCGCGCATGGAGGGGCGGCACTGTTCGTCGATGCGGATGAACCGGCCCGCCATGTCGAGGTCGATCTGGTCGAGGCCCCAGCCCTCCGTCACCGGCCGGCGCCCGACCGTGACCAGCACATGGTCGGCCGCGATCTTCTTGTCCTTGCCGTCCGCCGTCTCGACCAGAAGCGCGTCGCCCTTGGCCGACAGCCCCTTGGCCTTGGCGCCGGTCAGCACCTCGACGCCGAGCGCCGACAGCCGCTTCATGACCGGCCGGACGAGCTCGGCATCATATTGCGGCAGCACGCGCGGCAACGCCTCCACCACGGTGACCTTGGCGCCCAGCTTGGCGAAGGCGATGCCCAGTTCCAGCCCGATATAGCCGCCGCCGACCACCGCCAGCCGCCGCCCGGCGATGAAGGAGGAGATCACCGCCCCGCCGAAGGGCAGGAAGGGCAGTTCGACCGGCGCCGACCCCGTTGCGATCACCACCGTTTCGGCCTTGATGACCTGCTCGCCGGTCTCGGTTTCCACCGAAACGGTCTTGCCGTCGCGGAAGGTGGCCCAACCCTGCACATATTTGACCTTGGCCTTCTTCAGCAGCCCGGCTACGCCGCTGTTGAGCCGGCTTACTATCCCGTCCTTCCAGGCGATGGTTGTGGAAAAATCGAGGGACGGTTTTTCAACGGAGATGCCGATCGTGTCGGTCCGCGTGGCCCAATGTGCCGCCTTCTCGAACTCCTGCGCGGCATGGATCAGCGCCTTGGAAGGGATGCAGCCGACATTGAGGCAGGTGCCGCCGGGCCTGCCTGCCTCGACGATGACCGTGTCGATGCCGAGCTGGCCGGCGCGGATGGCGCAGACATAGCCGCCCGGGCCGGCGCCGACGACGAGCAGCTTGCAGGAGATTTCCTTCATGTCCTACCCCTCGACGAAAATCAGCGCCGGCGTCTCCAGAAGCGCCTTGATGCGCTGGATGAAGACGGCGGCGTCCCAACCGTCGATGACGCGGTGGTCGAACGAGGAGGACAGGTTCATCATCTTGCGCGGCACGAACTGCGTGCCGTCCCACATCGGCCGCACCATCATCTTGTTGACGCCGACGATGGCCACTTCGGGATGGTTGATGACCGGCGTGGTGACCACGCCGCCGAGCGCGCCCAGCGAGGTGATGGTGATGGTGGAGCCGGAAAGCTCCTCGCGCGTCGCCGTGCCGGCCTTTGCCGCCTCGGCCAGCCGGTTCACCTCCAGCGCACAGCCCCAGAGATCGCGCGCCTCGGCGTGCCTGACCACCGGCACCACCAGCCCGCCCGGCGTCTGCGCGGCGATGCCGACATGCACGCCGCCATACTGGTGGATGATGCCGGCCTCGTCGTCGAACAGCGCGTTGAGCTGCGGCTGCTCGGCGATCGCCTTGACCATGGCCCGGATCAGGAAGGGCAGCAGCGTCAGCTTCGGCCGCTCCGCCCCGCCGGCAGGGCGCTTTTCCCTGTTGAGCGCAGCGCGCAGGTCTTCCAGCGCGGTGACGTCCACCTCCTCGACATAGGTGATGTGCGGGATGCGGGACTTCGCCAGCCGCATCTTTTCCGCGATCCGGCGGCGCAGCCCGACGACCTTGATCTCTTCTATCGCTTCGTCGGGCGCCAGCCCCCCCGCCGGCCGCGCCACCGGCGCACCGTGCCGCAGGAAGGCGTCGAGGTCTTCATGGGCGATGCGCCCGGCCGGGCCGCTGCCCGGCACCTGCCGCAGGTCGATGCCGGCTTCCTTCGCCCGTAGGCGAACCGCCGGGGACGCCAGCGGCTTTTCGCCTTCCTGGCGGGGCGCGCCGGTTGCGCGCGTCGCACCATGAACTGCGGACGTGGAAGTACCCCCACCCCTAACCCCTCCCCACAAGGGGGAGGGGGATTCAGTTTCGGCCAATCGCGAACTCTTGGGTGAGACGTCTTTCGATGACTCTGCTCTCTCCGATGCCGATGCTGCGAGCGATGACGAAGCCGTGACAGATTCCCCTCCCCCTTGAGGGGAGGGGTTAGGGGTGGGGGTACTTTTCGCTTCAGCATTGGCTTCGGCGGAAGCCGAAACATTGCCTTCGCCGGCCACCTCCAGCCGCAGGATGGGCGAGCCCACGGCGACCGTGTCGCCCACCTCGGCGCCCAGCCACAGCACCTTGCCGTCGGTCGGCGAGGGAATCTCCACGGTGGCCTTGTCGGTCATGACGGCAGCCAGCACCATGTCCTCGCGCACCGGATCGCCGATCTTGACATGCCACTCCACCAGTTCGGCCTCGGCGACGCCTTCGCCGACATCCGGCAGCTTGATGACGTATTCGCCCATCGCTCAAGCCTCCATGGTTTCGACGAGCGCGCGGCCGACGCGCGCCGGGCCGGGGAAATAGTCCCATTCCTGCGCGTGCGGATAGGGCGTGTCCCAGCCGGTCACCCGCTTCACCGGCGCCTCCAGATGGTAGAAGCAGCTCTCCTGCACAAGAGCCGAAAGCTCCGCGCCGAAACCGGAGGTGAGCGTGGCCTCGTGCACCACCACGCAGCGCCCGGTCTTCTTCACCGATGCCACGATCGTGTCGAAGTCGAGCGGCAAGAGGGTCCGAAGGTCGATGATCTCGGCGTCGATGCCGGTCTCCTCTGCCGCCGCCTCGGCCACATAGACCATGGTGCCGTAGGCGAGCACCGTGACGGCCGCGCCGGGGCGGCGGACCGCCGCCTTGCCGAGCGGCGTGACGAAATGGCCGTCCGGAACCTCGCCCAGTTCGTGCTTCGACCATGGCGTCACCGGCCGCTCGTGATGGCCGTCGAAGGGGCCGTTGTAGAGCCGTTTCGGCTCCAGGAAGATGACAGGGTCGGGGTCCTCGATCGAAGCGATCAGCAGGCCCTTGGCGTCGTGCGGGTTGGAGGGCACCACCACCTTCAGCCCCGAGACATGGGTGAACAGCGCCTCCGGGCTCTGGCTGTGGGTCTGCCCGCCGAAGATGCCGCCGCCCGTCGGCATGCGCACCACGATCGGGCAGGTGAAGTCGCCGTTGGAACGGTAGCGCAACCGTGCCGCCTCCGAAACGATCTGGTCGTAGGCGGGATAGACATAGTCGGCGAATTGCACCTCCACGCAGGGGCGCAGGCCGTAGGCAGCCATGCCGATGGCCGTGCCGACGATGCCGCTCTCGTTGATCGGCGCGTCGAAGCAGCGGTTCTTGCCGTATTTGGCCTGCAGGCCCTGCGTGCAGCGGAACACGCCGCCGAAGAAGCCCACATCCTCGCCATAGACGACGACGTTGTCGTCGCGCGCCATCGACACGTCCATGGCGTCGCGGATCGCCTCGATCATGGTCTTGCGCGGCATCGTCAGACTCCCGCCTGCTGGCGCTGGCGCCGCAGATGCGGCGGCATCGTCTCGTAGACGCCTTCGAACATGTCACGGATCGAGGGCTTGTTGCCCGAATGCAGCGTGCCGTGCGCCTCGGCCTCCTTCTGCGCGGCGATCACCATGTCGAGGATCTCGGCCTCGGCCTGGGCGTGGCGTTCGTCCGACCAGACGCCGCGATGGATGAGATGGTTCTTCAGCCGGATCACCGGGTCGCCGAGCGGCCACGCATCCGATTCGGCCTTGGGCCGGTAGGCGGACGGGTCGTCGGAGGTCGAATGCGCGCCGGCGCGATAGGTGACATATTCGACCAGGGTCGGGCCGAGGTTGCGGCGCGCGCGCTCCACCGCCCATTTCGCCACGGCGTGAACGGCCAGATAGTCGTTGCCGTCCACCCGCAGCGAGGGGATGCCGAAGCCCAGCCCGCGCGCAGCGAAGGTGCCGGAACCGCCGCGGGCGATGCCCTGGAAGGTTGAGATCGCCCACTGGTTGTTGACCACATTGAGCACCACCGGCGCCTTGTAGGTGGAGGCGAACACCAGCGCGGCATGGAAATCGGATTCGGCGGTGGAACCGTCGCCGATCCAGCCGGCGGCGATGCGCGTGTCGCCCTTGATGGCGGAGGCCATGGCCCAGCCCACCGCCTGCACATATTGCGTGGCCAGATTGCCGGAGATGGAGAAGAAGCCGTGCTCCTTCGAGGAATACATGATCGGCAACTGCCGGCCCTTCAGCGGGTCGGCCTCGTTGGAATAGATCTGGTTCATCATGGTGACCATCGGGTAGCCGTCGGCGATGAGCAGGCCGGCCTGCCGATAGGTCGGGAAATTCATGTCGCCCGGCGCCAGCGCCTTGCGGAAGGCGCAGCTCACCGCCTCCTCGCCCAGATGCTGCATGTAGAAGGAGGTCTTGCCCTGCCGCTGCGCCATCTGCATGCGCTGGTCGAAGATGCGCAGCGTCATCATGTGGCGCAGCCCCTGCAGCAGTTCCTCGTCCGTGAGCAGGCCGGCCCACGGCCCGACCGCCTCGCCGGAACGGTTCAGCACGCGGATGATGGAAAAGGCGAGGTCGCGGATCTCCCGCGGATCGACGTCGATCGCCGGGCGCGGCACCGACCCGGCCTTCGGAATAGGCACGTTGGAGAAGTCCGGCGTTCCGCCCGGCCGTACCTCCGGCTCCGGAACGTGGAAGCGCAACATGCCAGTCTCGGCCATGACCATCTCCTCCAATGTTGCCGCCCGATGTTCGCACATCTTCGCCCGCCTCGCCACGGCGGCAACGGTCGGGCAACCTCCCCGGCGGTTCGAATGTGGCAGGAAACGCGCGTAATATCCCGTCGTTGATGGCGCATGCGCGGCAACAAACGCGATAAGGAAAGCCTTGCCCGCGGATGATTGCTGCGAGGCTACCTTTGCCGCGGCCTCCTGTGCTAGGCAGGCGCCATGGCGCAGAAGAAAGCATTCGAAGTCGACGCATGGCTGGCGCGGCCGGACCCGGCCGTTGCGGTGGTGCTGATCTACGGGCCCGACCGCGGCTTGGTGGCTGAGCGTGCCCGGGCTTTCGCCAAGCGCACCGGCCTGCCGCTCGACGATCCCTTTTCCGTCGTCAAGCTGGACGGAAGCGAGGTCGAGAAGGAGGAAGGCCGTCTGCTCGGCGAAGCGCGCACCGTGCCGATGTTCTCGGACCGCCGGCTGCTGTGGGTGCGCAACGCCGGCGCGCAGAAGAGCCTCGCCGACGAGGTCAAGGCGCTGCTGGCCGAGCCGCCGCGGGACGCCGTCGTGCTGATCGAGGCGGGCGACCTGAAGAAGGGGGGCGGCCTGCGCGCCCTGGTGGAGGCCGCACCGGCGGGCATGGCGCTGCCCTGCTATGCCGACGAGGCGCGCGACCTCGACGGCATCATCGACGACGAGCTCGGCAGGGCCGGCATGACCATGACGCTGGAGGCGCGCCAGGCGCTGCGCAGGAGCCTGGGCGGCGACCGCCTCGCCTCGCGCGGCGAGATGGAAAAGCTCGTGCTCTATGCGCAGGGCAAGAGCGAGATCACGCTGGACGACGTGAAGGCCTCGTCGGGCGATGTGTCGGGCCAGTCCTTCGAAGACGCCATCGACGCCATGCTGGACGGTCGCATCGACGATTTCGACACCGCCTTCAGCCTGCAATGCCAGGCCGGCGGGCAGCCCTTCCTGGCGCTGGCCGCCGCGATGCGTCAGTTCCAGACGCTTCAGGCGATGCGCGGCGCCATGGAGCAGAGCGGCCGCAACGCCGCCGCGATCGTCGCTTCCCATCGGCCGCCGGTGTTCTTCGCGCGCCGCAAGCTGGTCGAAAAGGTGCTGGAGAGGTGGAGCGCGGACGCCATCGGCCGCGCGCTGACGCGCCTGCAGGCGGCCGTGCTGCAGACCCGCCGCAGACCCGAGCTTTCAACGGCGCTCGCCCGCCAGGCGTTGCTGGGCATCGCCGTGGAAAGCGCAAGACGTGGACACAGGCCGGGTCGGTAGGCAACTTCGCCGGCCGCCAGCCCTGGGCCGCATCAAGCTGCCCAAGCTTCATAATTACTTGATTCAAAAAGATATATCAGGACGACGCCAGGCGCCTCTATTGTTCCTGCTTGAGGCGGCGGCACAGATCGTCGAGCTGCTCCAGCGTGCGATAGGCCACGCGCAACTCGCCGCCGCGATCCTTGTGGGCGATGGTCACCTTCATGCCGGTGGCGTCGGACAGAAGCTTTTCCAGGGCGAGCATGTCGGCGTCCTTCTGCGCCGCGGCCGAAGGCCTGTGCTCGCGCTGCTGCTCGGCCGGCATCTGCGCCAGCGCCTCGGCCTGACGCACGGAAAGCCCCTCCTCGACGATGCGCTTGGCGAGTCCGGCCGGGTCGGCCGCGGTCACCAGCGTGCGCGCATGGCCTGCCGAAAGCTGGCCGTCGACCAGCATGGCGCGGATGACGTCGGGCAGCTTGAGCAGGCGCAGCGTGTTGGCGACATGGCTGCGGCTCTTGC
>ERZ778021.3610-NODE-3610-length-10847-cov-5.276130_pt1 | contig 10847 bp, 9 predicted proteins | sample MGYA00375751_ERZ778021 | MGnify/ENA primary metagenome ERZ778021 (study PRJEB29350, sample SAMN05389814) | bioreactor metagenome | isolation source: Thiocyanate stock bioreactor | place: South Africa: University of Cape Town | collected 2013-08-29 ... | reverse complement strand
ACGGTCCGACCTGGTCGCCGGACGGCGAATCGCTGGCGATGGCCGACCCGGAAGGCATCTGGGTCAAGCGCGACGCCGGAAACTGCCTCTCTTCCCCGCCGCAGCTGATCGTCCCCGGCGGCTCCTACCCCGACTGGGGCCCGGCGCCGGTGGACCCGGGCCCGCGCGAACCGCTGACGGGTGCGCCGGTCCCCGGCCCCGTGGCGGTACCGGCATCGGCGCCCGCTTCGGTGCCGAGCGGCAAGTGTGCCACCGGCTCGAAGGCGCAGCGCGTCAGGTGTCTGGCCGCGGCCCGACGGGCCGGGGCTCTCCGCAAGTGCAAGCGCAAGCACGGCAAGGCACGCGCCTGCTGCATCCGCGCCGCGAAGAAGGGGGGCAGGTAGCAGGGCTGCGACGCGACTCGTCGGTGGCAGTATGGTCCCCCGGGGGCGCCGCGGCTCGCTCATCTAGGCTTGACAGATGCTGTCTCGTCGGCTCGGCGCGACTTTTCTCGCCTTCGCCCTCGTGCTCTTCCTCGTCGGCTGTGGCTCCGGCGGGTCGACGACCGTCGCGCCGCCCTCCCGCGAGGGGCTCGTCCGCGGCGGGAAGCTGCGGATCGCCGAGGTCGAGATCGACAGCAGGGCGGTCGGGCGGGAGCTTCCCGTCAGCGTCGTCGTGCCGACCGGAGCTCCGGTCGGCGATCGGCCCCTGCTGGTCTTCCTCCACGGCGCCGGCGGCTCCAACGAGAGCTTCCTCGGCAACCGCGCCGTCCTCTCCGAGCTGACCCGACTCGGCGCTGCGGCGCCCGTGGTCGCCTTCCCGGACGGGGAGAGGAGCTGGTGGCACGACCGCGCGAGTGGCGACTGGGAACGCTACGTGATGGCCGAAGTCATCCCGACCGTCCGGCGTCGCTTCCACACCGACCCACGCCGGGTCGCGATCGGGGGCATCTCGATGGGAGGATTCGGGGCGTATCACCTCGGCCTGCGGCACCCGGGTCGGTTCTGCGCGGTCGGAGGTCACTCGGCCGGCCTCTGGCTCGAGGAAGCCGAAGAATTCGAAGGGGCCTTCGACGACCGCGCCGACTACGAACGAAACGACGTGCTCGCGGCGGTGCGCGCCGACCCGGACGCCTTCGGCGACACGCGCGTCTGGAACGACTACGGCGACGAAGACTGGTTCGTGGTCGGCAACGCGGCCTTCGTCGCCGCCTTGCGCAGGGGGGATGCCGACCTCACCGCCCACGTCTGGCCCGGAGGACACGACGCCGCCTACTGGGACGCCCACTGGCCGACCTACCTGCGCTTCTACGCCGACGCCCTCAGGGCCTGCTGAGAAACCGCCGACGAGGCATCAACGGTCCGACCTGGTCGCCGGACGGCGAATCGCTGGCGATGGCCGACCCGGAAGGGGCGCAGGTACGGCGAAGCCCGTCCCGGCTTCAGCGGAACCCGATCAGATGCAAGGTCGCGTGCCCTTCGATCCGCAGCGCTTCGTCGAATCGGCGTTCGGCCGAGTTCTGCGGGTGGTCATAGGAGAGCTCCACGGGGACGGTGGTGGGGGAGACCCACGGCGCCTGCGGCACGTCCACGTCGACGTACATGAAGGTGCCGCGCTCTCCCGGCACGCCCGGCCCGGCGGCGCCACGCGTCACGCAGTCGTCCCGTTCTTCCCCGCGGATCGCTTCGAGAATGTCGAAACCTTCGACCACGAATCGCTCGCGCCGACCTCCCGCGGTCAGCTTCCCGACCGGTCGGTACCCGCCGCCGGCATCGCCGTCGCGCTCTGTGATCGGGTTGGAGCAGGTCACCGCCTTGGTCGGGTCGTCGGTCTGGCTCACCTGCGTGGTCGCCGAGCCTTCCGCCACGAGCCTGCCCCGGAGCCCGAGCCCGTCGCCCGAGCCGAGCAGCCAGGGTTCCGGCGCGCTCGTCCAGGAGAAGCCGAAGCTGCCCGAGGTCGATTCGGTGCGGCTCCAGGCGGGGATCGCTTCCTCGACCGATTCGAAGCCGAGCGCGGTCGCCGCCGGATGGAGTTCGACCAGGCTGGTGGTCCAGGCGATCTTGGCGTCGATCGCGATCTGCCAGATGGGCCGCGGCGAGAGGTCGTAGACGACCTCGGCCCCCGGCCGCGTCACCGGCCTTCGCCCGCGGTAGACGGCGAGGTCGACTCGGGTGAGGCCCTTGGTGCCGGCGGGGCGGTAGAGGACACCCTCGTAAGGCCCGGCCAGAAGACCAGACGTGCGCAGCGAGAGGATCTTCGCGCCGGGGTGGGCGGAGCGGAAAGCCTGCTTCAGCGCGGTGGCGGTAATCGATCCGGCGGCCGAGGCACCGGTCGCCGGGGTCAGCGCCAGGGCCGCGCAGAGCAGGCCGACGACGGTGGCTCTTCTCATGGTTCCGTCTTCAGGGCGACTTCGAGGTGCTTGATCGAGTCGGGGAAGTCCTCCTGCTCGTTTGCCCGTTCGCGCTTGTAGGTGGCGAGTTGCTCGCCGACCTGGCACTCCAGGTGGGCGATCCGTTCGGCGGCCATCTTCAGTCCCCCGTCGATGCCCGACCGGCGCTCGAAGAAGTCGTGGGAGAGGAGGTCGGAGGTGCTGGCGACGAGGTTCGCGACCCTCCCGTTCGAGTAGGCGTGACTGCGCGGATCGAGCGCATTGGCCGCTTTGTCGAGGCCCTTCCAGAGCGCTTCGATCCTTTCGGCGACGGGAACCTGTGCGCCTGCCGCCCGCTTGAACGGCGGCCTGGCCACCGCCGGGCCTCTCACCACCACGGCGCAGGCTTTGGAGAGCGCTTCGACCCCCTGGCGGAGTTTCTCGTCGGCCGTGTCGACTTCTCCCTCCCAGTGCTTGAAGAAGTCGATGTCTGCCTGCGTGACCCGCCCTTTCCCTGGGAGGTCGGGAGTGGTCCCGGGACTTTCTGGGCATCGGGGAACGCCTGGGCCGCGGCGGCGATCACGACGGCGAGGACGAGGGCCAGGACGAGGGACGACGCCGCGGACTTTCGGTTCAAGGAGATCTTCCGGATGCGAGGGGGTCGGGTCGGTGGCGCAACTCTCGCATTGCCGGGCCGGCCGGGCAAGGAACGTTTGTCCAAGGTCCGGACCCACGGCTGGGTCCCGATGCCCGAGGCTCGCGGCCTGCGAGGCTTCGCGGCGATGACCACCTCGCCGATCGACGCCTACCTCGCCCGCCTGCACCAGGAGTGGCTGCCGGAGAGCTCGGGGGCGGTCGCCGACTACATCCCGCCGCTGGCGCTCGCCGACCCGGATTCGTTCGGGATCGCGGTGGCCACCACCGAGGGGCACTGTTACGAGGTCGGGGACTCGCGGGTCGGGTTCACGATCCAGTCGATGTCGAAGCCGTTCACCTACGGGTTGGCGTTGGCGGATCGGGGATTCGAGGCGGTCGACGCGAAGGTGGGGGTGGAGCCGAGCGGGGAGGCGTTCAACTCGATCAGCCTCGCGCCCGGGAGCGGACGGCCGCTGAACCCGATGATCAACGCCGGGGCGATCACCTCGACCTCGCTGGTCGCCGGGGGTTCGGCGGCGGCGCGGGAGGGGCGGGTCGTCGACTTCTACGGGCGGTTCGCCGGGCGCGCGCTCGAGGTCGACACCGAGGTGTACGAGTCCGAGCGGGATACCGGTCACCGGAATCGCGCGATCGGGCACATGCTGCGCGCGTTCGGTGTGCTGGAGGCGGACCCGGAGGAGGCGCTCGACCTCTACTTCCGGCAGTGCTCGGTGAACGTCGACTGTCGCGACCTGAGCCTGATGGCGGCGACGCTGGCGAACGGCGGGGTCAACCCGCTGACCGGCGACCGGGTGTTGGCGCGCGCCCTCGTCGACCGGGTGCTGAGCGTGATGACGACCTGCGGCATGTACGACTCGGCGGGGGAGTGGGTGGTCGACGTCGGCATGCCGGCGAAGAGCGGCGTCGGCGGCGGCGTCCTCGCGGTCCTCCCCGGCCAGCTCGGGATCGCCGTCTTCTCGCCGCCGCTCGACCCGCACGGCAACAGCGTCCGCGGGGTCGAGGTCTGCCGCCAGATCTCCACCGACCTGAACCTGAACCTCCTCCACGTCGCCCGCTCCTCGCGCTCGGCGGTGCGCCGCACCTACACCGTCGCCGAGGTCCCCTCGCGCCGCCGCCGCCCCGAGGCCGAGTCGGCGGTGCTGGCCGCGGCGGGCTCCCGCTGCATGGTCCAGATCCTCCACGGCGACCTCGTCTTCGCGGCGATGGAGAGCGTCGTCCGCGGGATCGTCGAACGCTCCGCCGGGATCGACGTCGAGGTCCTCGACCTGACCGAGGTGACCGAGATCGACCTCGGCGCCGGCCGCCTCCTGGTCGGGCTCGCCGAGTCGATGGCGGCGGAGGGGAAGGCGCTGGCGATCGTCGCCTCCTCCCAGGGCGACCTCCTCGAGGGGCTGGATGCCGAGCGCCTCGAGGTCTTCCCGGACCTCGACCGGGCCACCGAGTGGTGCGAGGACCGCCTGCTTGCCGCCCACGGTCCGCCACCCGCCTCGGCACCGCGCATCACCCTCGCCGAGCACCGGCTGGCGCGCGGGTTCGACCCCGCCCAGCTCGCGGCGCTCGCGGCGGCGATGGCCCCGCTCCCCTTCGAGGCGGGCGAGCCGATCTTCGCCGCCGGCGATCCGGCCGACGCGGCCTACCTGCTGCTCGAGGGCGAGGTCACCCTGGAGCTGGAGATCGACGGCACCCGTCGCCGCCTCGCCACCATGACCCCCGGCTTCTCCTTCGGCGAGTTCGCCTTCGCCGACGCCTCCGCCCGTCCGGTCAGCGTCCGCGCCGAGACGGCCGGTGAATGCCTGGTCCTCACCCTCGCCGCCTTCGAGGAGATCGGCGAGCGCAACCCCGCGCTGCAGGCCGCCCTCCTCCGCAACCTCCTCGCCGGCTACTACGAGATCATCGGCCGCGCGACGCGCGAGGTCGGCTCGCTCCTCGGCGGTCGCTGAGCCGTCGCCGCGTAGGGCGCCCGGGCAAGTGTTCGCGACCCGCGCCCCGGTCGGGGCGCTTCTCGTCTACACTGACTTGAAACTGAATTCAAGTTCGCAACGTGGTTGAAGGAGCCGAGATGGACTTTGCCTTGACCGACCGCTGCCGGGAGTACCAAGAGCGTCTCGAAGGTTTCATGGACGAGCGCATCTATCCCGCCGAGCCCGTCTACGCGCAGCAGATGCGTGACTCGGGCAACCCGAACTTCCACCCGCCGATCCTCGAGGAGCTGAAGGCCGAGGCGCGCGAACGCGGCCTCTGGAACCTCTTTCATCCCGACCCGGCCTGGGGTCCCGGCCTGGCCAACGCCGAGTACGCACCGCTCGCCGAGATCATGGGACGGAGCGCGGTCCTCGCGCCCGAGGCCTGCAACTGCTCCGCCCCCGACACCGGCAACATGGAGGTGCTCACGCTGTTCGGTACCGATGAGCACAAAGAGAAGTGGCTGCGCCCGTTGCTCGACGGTGAGGTGCGCTCCGCCTTCGGCATGACCGAGCCCGACGTCGCCAGCTCCGACGCGACCAACATCCAGCTGAGCATGGTCCGCGAGGGCGACGAGTACGTGCTCAACGGCCGCAAGTGGTGGTCGTCGAACGCCCTGCACCAGAACTGCAAGGTGCTGATCGTGATGGGCAAGACCGACCCCGAAGGCCCGGCGCACCGTCAGCAGAGCATGATGGTGGTGCCGCTCGACACCCCCGGGGTGGAGATCGTGCGACCGGTTTCGGTCTTCGGCTACCTCGATCGCGAGGGCCATCCCGAAGTCCGCTTCGACGACGTCCGCGTGCCCGCCTCGGCGCTCCTCGCGGGCGAGGGCGACGGCTTCATGATCAGCCAGGCCCGTCTCGGTCCCGGCCGCATCCACCACTGCATGCGCTCGATCGGCGCCGCCGAGAGGGCGCTCGACATGCTCTGTGAGCGGGCCCTCTCGCGGGTCACCTTCGGCAAGCCGATCGCCGACAACGCCAACGTCCAGGACTGGATCGCGGAGTCGCGGATCGAACTGGAGATGGTCCGGCTGCTGACCCTGAAGACCGCCTGGATGATGGACACGGTCGGCAACCGGGTCGCCCGCACCGAGATCGCCGCGATCAAGGTGGCGGCACCGCAGGTGGCGCTGAAGGTGATCGACCGGGCGATCCAGGTACACGGCGGCGGCGGTGTGTCCGGAGACTTCCCGCTGGCGGAGATGTGGGCGCACCAGCGCACCCTGCGGCTCGCCGACGGGCCGGACGAGGTCCACAAGCGGACGATCGCGCGGCACGAGCTGAGCCGCCATCGCGAGGCTGCCGCGACCGAGCCGTAGGCCGGCCGACGGAGGTGGATCGAGTAGCGTTCGCGCCGACTGGAGATGGCGAAGAAGGCGGGCTCAAGGGCGGCGGTGGAGGCGGCGCGACCGGCGCCGCGGAGCCCGCGGGGGCTGCGCACGCGGACCGCGCTGGTCGAGGCGGCGCGCACGGTGTTCGAGCGCGACGGCTACCTCGAGGCGCGGATCACCGACATCACCAAGGAGGCCGGGGTCGCGGCGGGCTCCTTCTACACCTACTTCGACTCCAAGGAGGAGATCTTCGAGGCCGTCGCCGCGGCGGTGCAGGAGGACATGTTGCACCCGCGGCTGCGCGAGCGGCTCGGCGAGGACGACCCGCTGGTGTTGATCGACGCGGCCAACCGCGAGTACCTGCTCTCCTACAAGCGGAACGCGCGGCTGATGGCGCTCTTCGAGCAGGTCGCCCAGATCGACGACGAGTTCCGCGAGGTGCGGCGCAAGCGCGGCGCGGCGTTCGTCCGGCGCAACGCGAAGATGATCCGGCGGCTGCAGGACGCCGGCCGCGCCGATCCGGAGCTCGACCCCTTGATCGCCGCCCACGCCCTCTCGGGGATGGTCGGCCGCATGGCCTACTCGGTCTTCGTCCTGAACGAGCGCATCCCCTTCGAGCGCCTGGTCACGACGCTGAACCAGATCTGGGCCAACGCCCTGGAACTGGACCGGCAGCACACTTCCCGCTGACCTTCGCCGCAGGTCGGGCACGTCCGCGGGTCTTGTCCGAGCTGGCGATCGACGGCAATGGGCACCGCGCTGCCCGAGCGGTCTCGGGCGCTCGCCGTCGTCAGGCGGGGAGCAGCTCGGCGGCAAGCGCGGGGAGGCCGATGACCTCGATCCCAGCGGCGACCCGGTAGCGCTCCTCGCCGGGGTAGACGATGAAGCTCCGCTCCGGCCCGAGGTCCTCGATCGCCGAGCGCATGCCGCGGGTGGGCTGCGGGGAGAGGGTGCGCTTGATCTCGATCGCCCACTCCCGCCCGTCGGGCCAGCTCAGGATGAGGTCGATCTCGGCGCCGCCCGAGGTGCGGTAGAAGCTCGGCTCGACCCGCTCGGGCGCCAGGGCGATCAGGTTCTCGGCCACGTAGCCCTCCCAACTTGCTCCGAGGACGGGATGCCCGAGCAGGGCCTCCTTGTCGCCGAGACCGAGCAGGGCGTGGAGGAGTCCGGAGTCGCGGACGTAGGTCTTCGGCGAGCGCACCTGTCGCTTGCCGACGTTGGCGAGCCGCGGTTGGAGTCGACGCACCAGGAGCAGGTCGACGAGCAGGTCGAGGTAGCTGTTGACGGTCGGCGAGCTGACGCCGAGCCCGCGGGCGATCGCCGCCGCGTTCAGGAGCTGGCCCTGGTTGTGGGCCAGCATCGTCCAGAGGCGCCGCAGGGTCTCGGCCGGGATGCGCGGCCCGAGCGCGGGGATCTCGCGCTCGAGGTAGGTGCGGATGAAGTCCTCGCGCCAGCGCAGGCTCGCCGCGTCCGAGCGGGCGAGGTAGCTGTCGGGGAAGCCGCCGCGCAGCCAGAGCGGGTCGAGCGCGTCGCCGCCGACCTCGGAGATGTCGAAGGGATCGAGTTCGGCGTAGGCGATCCGGCCCGCCAGGGTCTCTCCCGTCTGGGCGAGCAGGTCGATCGCCGCCGAGCCGAGCAGCAGGAAGCGGCCGGTGCCGCGACCCTCGCGGCGACCGCGATCGATCGCCCCGCGCAGGGCTTCGAAGAGCCCCGGCGCGCGGTGGATCTCGTCGAGGATCACAAGCTCGTCGGCGTGGTCGGCGAAGTAGAGCTCCGGCTCGGAGATCCGGCCGCGGTCGGCGGGTGACTCCAGGTCGAGGTAGACCGACGGCACTCCCTCGGCGACCTCCAGCGCCAGCGTCGTCTTGCCGACCTGGCGCGGCCCGAGCAGGACCACGGCGGGGCTCTCGGCCAGTCGGGCGGTGAGGGAACCCTGGATTCGTCTCTGAATCATCCTTGCAATCTTAAAGTACAGATTGCGATTTGCAAGGTTACGGGTGTCCAGGCGGGGTCAGACTGCTGCGTCCATCCCGCGGGCGATCGCCACTCGCTCGAAGGCCTCGACCGTGGCCGGGTCGAACTGGCTGCCGGCGCCGCGTTGGAGCTCTTCGATCGCCCGGGCGGGGCGCATCGCGACGCTGTGGGGGCGCTCGGAGACCATCGCCACGTAGGCGACGCAGACGGCGACGATGCGGGAGCCGGGTGGGATCTGCTCGGCGGCGAGGCCGTCGGGGTAGCCGGCGCCGTCCCAGCGCTCGCCGAGCGAGCGGACCAGGCGGGCGACCGGGACGAGGGCGGCGGCGGAGGCGATGATGCGCTCGGCGACGAGAGGGGAGCGGCGGATGAATTCCCACTCCGACTCCTCGAGCGGCGCGGGCTTCATCAGGATCGCGTCGGGGACGGCCATCTTGCCGACCTCGTGGAGTTGGGCGGCGCGGCAGATCTCGTCGCGCTCCTCGGCCGTCATGCCGAGCTGTTCGGCGACCGCCAGGGCGAGGTCGTCGACGGCTACCGCGCGCTCCACCATCAGCGGCTGCTTTTCGCGCAGGGCGGTGAGGAGGACGTCGCGGGACTCCGATCCGGCGGCGCCCGGCTCGTTGAACTTTTCCGTGTACATGCGGCGGTCGGCGAGGCGCAGGGCGCCCTTCACCGTCGAGGCCTCCTTCGGCAGGAGGACGCTGCCGTGGGAGGCGAAGACCTTGAAGCCGTCGCCGGATTCCGAGAGCGCCGCCAGGGCCTGGCCGATCACCGCGTCGACCTCGGCCACCGAGCACTCGACCAGGACGCCGAACTCGTCGCCGCCCAGCCGGTAGGCGTGGCCACGCGGCGGTAGAGACCGCTCGAGCTGTGCGCCCAGCCGCGTCAGCAGGGCGTCGCCGGTCCGGTGGCCGAAGGCCTCGTTGTAGGGCTTGAAGCCGTCGAGATCGAAGAGCACCAGAAGCAACGCCTCGCCCCGCCCCAGCGGCCGGTTCACGGCCTCGGCCAGGTCCGCCATCAGCCGGTTGCGGTTGCTCAGCCCGGTCAGCTTGTCGGTGTCGTCCTCGCGTTCCGGGTGGCGGCGGTCATCGCCCTTCGCCCGCAGCGTGTAGCCGAGGCCGACGCCGGCCAGGAGCAGCGCCGCCAACGCCAAGGCTTTGACGGTGACGGTGAGCGCGAGGGGCCAGGAGTCGAACATCGCTGCGCCCTACATCGAATCTTCGGCCGTCGAACTTGATAGTCGGCAGCAATCCCCTCAAGGATCTCCCACCGCCAGTCGATAGCGCCGGCATGAACTGCGACGAATTCGGAAACGGAGGAGCGGCATGCAAGCGATAGTCCTGGTCGGCGGTGAGGGGACCCGCCTGCGGCCCTTGACCGAGTCGGTCCCGAAGCCCGCGTTGACCCTGGTCGACCGGCCGTTCCTGGCCTACATGGTCGAGTGGCTCGGCACCCACGGGGTGACCGAGGCGGTGCTGGCCTGCGGCTTCCTCCCCGACCAGCTGCGCGAGGCGCTGGGCGAAGGCCGGCACAAGGGGGTCAAGCTGACCTACGTGACCGAGCCCGATCGGCGTGGCACCGCGGGGGCGATCCGCTTCGCCGCCGAGGCCCTCGGCGACCGCCTCGAGGACCGCTTCTTGGCTCTGAACGGCGATGTCCTCACCGATCTTGACCTGACCCGGGTGCAACAGGCGCACGCCCGCAGCGGCGCCCGCGCGACGCTCGGCCTCTACGAGGTCGAGGACTCCTCCGCCTACGGGCTGGTCGAGTGCGCGCCCTCCGGCGAAGTCCTCGACTTCACCGAGAAGACCGGCGAGCCCGTTCCCGGCCGGATCAGCGCCGGCGCCTACGTCCTCGAGCGCGAGGTCCTCGACCTGATCCCCGCGGGCGTCGAGTGCTCGATCGAGCGGGAGGTCTTCCCGCAGCTGATCGGCGCGGGCCTCTACGCCGAGCTCCTGGCCGGCTACTGGATGGACATCGGCACGCCCGACCGCTACCTGCAGGCGACCTGGGACATCCTCGAGGGGGCCGTCGAGACCGCGGTGCGGCCGACCGCGCCCGGCGTCTTCGTCGGCGACAGCTGCAACGTCGCCGCCTCGGCGCGGATCGACGAACACACCGTGGTCGCCCCCGGCTGCACGATCGGCGCCGCCGCCGAAGTGACCGGATCGGTCCTCCTCGACGGCTGCGAGATCGGCGCGGGAGCCCGCGTCCGCGGCTCGATTTTGGCTCCCGGAGCGGCCGTCGAGTCCGGTGCCGAAGTCATCGACAAGATGGTCGGCGCCAACGAGCGGGTGCTGGCGGCGTAGGAAGGTTCGGGCCGTCCGGCCGGGACGGCGGGGTTCGGGGCGCTCGCGGCGGGAGACGGCGCGCTTCGGGACGCCGGCGCTTGGCGTTCGCACTTTCCCGTAGCCCGTACGGGTAACTGCGAACGCACCCGAGGGGACGGCGGGGTTCGGGGCGCCTGCGACCGGGGACGGCGCGCTTCGGTGCGCTCGCGGCGGGGGACTGGGCGTCCTGGGCGTCTCGCGGCGGCCCGGGCAGGCTGTGGCCGCCACGAGACGCCCA
>ERZ778021.3609-NODE-3609-length-10848-cov-4.565552_pt1 | contig 10848 bp, 9 predicted proteins | sample MGYA00375751_ERZ778021 | MGnify/ENA primary metagenome ERZ778021 (study PRJEB29350, sample SAMN05389814) | bioreactor metagenome | isolation source: Thiocyanate stock bioreactor | place: South Africa: University of Cape Town | collected 2013-08-29 ... | reverse complement strand
AAAGCCAGAAACCCGAGCCTTTTGCCCAAAGAAGCCAGCTTAATCTGCAAGGGAGTGATGGAATCTTCCGTGCCTCTTAAAATCGTCGCGATTTTTCCCATTTCGGTGTTCATGCCGGTTTCGGTAACGATGGCTCGTCCACGTCCGTAAGACACAGAACAGCCTGCATAGACCATATTAAATCTGTCACCGATTCCTGCAATATCGGCAATGGTGCCTTCTGCATTTTTTTCCGCCGGAACGGATTCACCGGTCAGGGAGGATTCATCACTGGACATACTGCTTGATGAAATCAATCTTGCATCAGCAGGGATAAAATCACCTGCGGTGAGCTCAATGACATCACCCGGAACGAGATAGGATGCATCAAGCATCTGCACAACCCCGTCACGAACCACCTTAGCCGAGGGGGCAGCCATATTTTTGAGCGCTTCCAATGCTGCCTCAGCCTTGCTTTCTTGGAAAATACCCAGAAAAGCGTTTAGGATAACGATTGCAATGATGATAAACGGCTCAATCAAATCAGCAATATCGTGTTTGCCTTCGCTGTTGACAAAAAGCGCGATAAAAGAAACCACAGCAGCACCGATCAAAATTAGGACCATTGCGTCTTTCATTTGTGCAATGAAGCGTTCCACAAAACTCTTTTTCTTTGCTTCGGAAAGCTGATTTTTCCCGTACTTTTGCAGTCGTAAACCCGACTCCTCTGTACTGAGACCGTTGTCAATGTCCCCCTTTAATTCTCCTGTAACTTGAAACAATGATGATGAATGCCAAATCAATGTTACTACCTCCCATATTACTATATAAACTATTTTACCCTAAATTTAGCTAAAACGCAATCAATTTTCCATTTTTGGAAATGAATTTATATGCTGAGAACTTTCCATAGGATATATAAAATATAATAAGCAAAAAGTATAACGCCGCCATACCGTTTCAGCTCCTTTTTCCTCAATGATAAAAAGAAAAGCAGGAGAATTGGGACAAATGCCAAAAGGAAATCCCACTGAATTCCTTTCATCATCCCGATGGGATGAATCGCAGCGGAAACGCCCAAAACAAACAGAATGTTAAAGATATTGCTGCCGATGATATTGCCGATGGCAATATCCGACCTGTTTTTTTTCATGGCGATGAGAGTGGAAACCAGCTCCGGTAAAGATGTGCCCACCGAGACGATGGTGACTCCGATCAAAAACTCGCTCAGTCCGAAAAATCTGGCGATTTCGGTGCTTCCTTGAACTACAAAATTCCCCCCGATAATCACCCCGGCGATGCTGAGGACCAGATATATAAACGGAAGAATTTTATGTTTTTGCTTTTGATCGCCGGCTGCTTCCTCTTTGTCAACCCCGTGGGCAATTTCCTCGTCATGGGTGAAGGACCCTTTGGAGCGGGTTAACAGATAGACTAAGAACCCTACAAAGCATACAAGCAAAATCAGCCCGTCAATTCTTGATAACATACCGCCGAGAAACAACAACAGCATAAAAAGTCCCAGCACACCGGCTGATAAGGGAATTTCCCTGTAAATCACTGCTTTGTCAATGGAAATGGTTTTGAAAATGGCAGCAATGCCAATGACCAGAGCTCCGTTTGTAAGCACACATCCCAGCACATTTCCCATGGTTAGCTGGTTTGTTTTTGATACACCGGTGATGATGCCGATGATCAATTCGGGTGCGCTGGTGCCAAACGCAACAACAGAAAATCCGATGATAAACGGCGAAACCCTTAGCATTGTTGCGATTTTGGGGGCATTATCGATCATAACCTCCGAGGATTTGATGAGCAGCACAAAGCCAATCAGCAAAGTGAAAACATTCCATATCATGATGGTCACCCTTTCTTTTCAATAATAAAAAAGCGGAACGCTCGTAAAAACGAGCTTCCCGCCCCGAAAGCCAATGCTTGAAAACGGATATACACCCGTCCAACCGAAATATTTTTATAATAATAACACAAGTTTGAACCAATTTCAATCAAAATCGGAGAAACATCTGGATTTTCATTCCCATTCGGGCAATATTAGGATTAACAAGAAAATAGCTTGTTAATAAATAAATTACATGAGAGTGATGTTATGCATATACAATCCATGATAAAAATATTCTTTGCTGTATTCCTTGTCTTTACTTTTGTCATGCTAATCTTAGGTTATACCCTCATTCTGAATTTGTATTTTATGTATGGTGTGTTATTGTTCATTGATCTTATTATCATTTTTGTTCTTTTGAAAAACCGCAACATATATGCGCGCTTTTCACTTAAAATAATCGTCAAGATTTTATGTATTGCTGTCATTTTCATGGGCGCCAATTTATTTGTTCATTATACCTTTCAGATGGAATTGGGCAGGGACATGCGTTTTTACTATACATCTCCCCTCAACGGTTACCACATTCTGCTGGAAAGCAAAACCCCCTTTTTGCAAAACCAAAGAACCGTTGCAATCTACAAGCCCTTTTTGTTTTTCAAGAAAAAACTGTCGGACGAAACCTTTGTCACAGGGCTGGAAACCAAAGAAACTGACTTCCTGGTGGACTTTACGGGAACAAAGCAAGTAAAAGTCACCTATTCTGATAAAACAATTGAGGTTGTTCTTGACAAATAACCATATGAGAATAACATTTTACTTGTATATACGGCTTTATTCATGTATAATTATTCGTAACAGTTTTATAAAAAAGGAAGGTAGCAATGAAATATCAAGAATTATTGGACACATGGCTTAACAATGCCGTGGAGGATACAGATCTCATTGAAGAGCTCAACAGCGTGAAATCTGAGGAAGACCAGGTCATTGACCGTTTTTATCGCGAATTGGAGTTCGGCACAGGCGGGCTGCGCGGCGTTATCGGCGCAGGCACCAACCGTATGAATATATACACCATCTGCAAAGCAACCCAGGGAATTGCCCAGTATCTGAATGATACTGTGAAAAACGCCAGTGTTGCCATTGCGTACGACAGCCGCATCAAATCCGATCTTTTTGCCCGTAAAGCAGCGGAGGTGTTCGCCGGCAACGGAATCAAAGTATACATATATAAAGAACTGATGCCCACGCCCATGCTCTCCTTCGCCGTTCGCCGGCTGAACTGCGATGCCGGTGTGGTGGTCACCGCCAGCCACAATCCCTCAAAATACAACGGGTATAAGGTATATGGCAACGACGGTTGCCAGCTGACACTGGAAGCCAGCGAATATGTTCTTGGTATCATCGAAACCGTGGATATTTTCACCGGCGTAAAAAAAGCGGACTTCGACACTGCGGTTGCCGACGGTTTGATCCGCTTCATTGAAGAAGACACTGTCGAAGCGTATTTAACTGAAGTGGAAAAACGCAGCATCAATACAGAAATCCTAAAAAGCAGCGATATGAAGGTTATTTATACTCCCCTCAACGGCACCGGCAACAAGCCCGTCAGAGCGATTTTGGACAAAATCGGCATCAAAAACGTCACCATCGTAAAGGAACAGGAGCTGCCGGACGGCAATTTCCCCACCTGTCCGTTCCCCAACCCGGAAATCAGACAGGTGTTTGAATGCGCCATTGAGCTTGCCAAGGACATACAGCCCGATTTATTACTGGCAACCGACCCGGACTGTGACCGCGTGGGCATTGCTGTTCTTCACCAAGGCGAATTTATCCTGATGTCAGGCAACGAGGTAGGTGCCATGCTGCTTGATTATGTGTTAAGAGAACGCACCGCCAACGGCACCCTGCCGAAAAACCCCATTGCAGTGAAAACCATTGTAACCACCGATATTGCCGCTCTCATTGCCAAAAAATACAACTGCGAAATCATCGATGTGCTCACCGGATTTAAGTTTATCGGCGAGCAAATCGGCTTGTTGGAAGCAAAAGGCGAAGAAGACCGTTTTGTCTTTGGTTATGAAGAAAGCTATGGCTATCTGGCCGGCAGCTATGTCAGAGACAAGGATGCCGTTGTGGCTTCCATGCTGATATGCGAAATGGCAGCTTTTTATAAAAAACAAAACAAAACCCTCATCGATGTGATGAACGGTTTGTATTCAGAATTCGGTATGTTCCGTCACACCCAGCTGAACGTAACCTGTGAAGGTATGTCCGGCATGGCAAGAATGGCTGAGATCATGACAGAGCTGAAAAGCATCAGCCCTGCACAAATCGGCGGACTGAAGGTTTTATCCATTGTAGATTATGATGCAAGCACACAAAAGGATATTGTGACCGGTGAAGTGAAACCCATTGATCTGCCGAAATCCAACGTCATTTCCTTCAAGCTCGAAAATGACGGCGGTTCTATTGTCCGTCCCTCGGGCACAGAGCCAAAAATCAAGATTTATATCACGGCAAAAGCACAAACAGCAGAAATCGCCACTGAGATTTCAGAAAAAATCGCAGCAGACACCAAAAAACTGATGGGTGTTTAGGTTTCTATTGACTTATTCCATAAATTTGATTATACTAAAACATAAGATTTCGGTTCTTGCCGGGAAGCTAACCTTCTCTTCTCCGAATGAATCTATTCGTTGTAAGAGAAACAGAACCTTCTCTAAAGACTAATAAGGGAAGGCGGTTCAAATCCGCCACAGCCCCCGCTACTGTAAGGCAGACAAGACCCAATATGTCACTGAATGTTCGGGAAGACGGGTTAAGGATGAAGCCGAGTCAGGATACCTGCCGAAACCTTGCGTAAACTCTCGGAGGGAGAGCGTTCGACGCAGCACTGTGTTTGCCGGCACCGGCAAGCGCTGTCCTTGATGCGTTTAACGGCTTTGCCTTGTTCCGGGCAAAGCCGTTTTTTATGTATCTCATATCAGAAAGGACTTTTAAAATGAAAAAACTAGTATCCATAACGGTAATTGCAATCCTGATCCTGACCCTTATCTTGCCTGCTTCGGCACTGAATGTACAATCAAATTTTGACAAGGCGCTGTCTTATTACAAAACAAATTATGAAGCAAATTACTCACTGCCGGACGATGACTTCAACAAAATCAAGGCGGATGTTTGGACCATGTACTGTGTTTCATCCCCAGAGAATTTATACGATTTAACCAACCAATTCATGACTCCCGAAGTAGATCCTGCCGATGCGGCTGATTATGTGACCCCTTCGGAGGTAGCCAAGGATATTCTGGCTCTTTCCATTTTAAACAAAACCGTACCTAGCAGCATCAATCAGACTCTTGTTGACAATCTTGTTTCCCGCCAAAGCGCAAACGGAAGCTTTTTAGACAAAACGGGAGAAACCAATGTCAGCGACCAGATGTGGTCCATCACTGCGCTGGAAGCAGCACGCAGCGGCGGCGCAACAGTGAATTACAATAAGGATAAGGCTGTCAGCGCCCTTATTGCATTGCAAAAAACTGACGGCGGCTTCACCTATTGGGACATGGAGCTGGACACCACCGGCGCCGCTTTGATCGCATTGTCCATGGCCGGCACACCGGCAGCCGATGTCGCAAAGCAAAAGGCGGTTACTTACATTGAAAACTCATTGGACAACAATGCAAATATGATTGGAAAAGGCAAATGGGACAGTGCAAACAGCTGTGCTCAGGCCTACGGCATCATGGGTCTTCTCGCAGCGGGCGAGGATGTAACCGGTGCAAAATGGACACGGGGCGGCAAAACCGTTGTGGACGCTCTGCTTGCCTATCAGACAGCGGAAGGCGGCTTTCTTTACGCCAGCTTTTCCGAAGCACCCGACAGCATCAGCACAACCCAGGGTATGATGGCGCTGGTCGACCTCAAAAACGGCAAAAACCTGTGGGTTTCTATGTTAAAAACGGACGAACCTACTACAACAAAAACCGAAATACCCACCTCCACAACAACACCAAAGAATAATGATGTCGAAACAGGGGGCAGCCTGCCCAGCCCTGCGCTATGGGTGGTGGGGATCATAGCCATCGTTGCCCTGATTATGGCCTTTGCCCTACCAGCCTTTAAGAAAAAGAAGTAATGATATTTACAGAATGTATTAAATAGACTCAAAATTACCCGATAAAACTCTTAGAGTTTTATCGGGTAATTTTGAGTACTACAACGCCGCCGGTGTTGCCGGGATCTTTGCCTCAGAGAATCTTAAGTACCATGTGATGTCCTCTGCCGTGTTTATAGAACTATAGGACCTGCTAATGGTCGCCGGCAACGGCATCATGCCCGGTACTCCCCTTGAAAACATCGAAGCCTTGCTATATGAAATTTCGACGTATACACCAGGAACCGTCTTTTGATCCCTTTTGTTTTTCAAGCGATGAACAAGGAACTCCGATGGTTAATCCAACCGATCCTTTGACTGGTTGTGAACAACAGAAAAATTGCTTTCCTTTCTATATCTCGTGTCCGAAGTTATTATTGATAAACATATATTTATTGTTTATCAATATATTTATATTGACATTTATCTTTCGTTGTATTATCATAAAACCGTCATTCAATCGGAAAGAAGGTTTTATATGAAATCCAGAACATGGGTCCATTTTCATGCAATTGCAGCGCTTTTTATAGCAATCTGGCTGATTGGCAGAGCAAATCCCAATCTGATGGTAGGTGTATTCACCTCCACCATTGTTACAGAAAACAGTCCCGATGTACCTTTTGAAATTCTTTCAATTTGTCGAGTTGTTTTTATTTTTCTTCTCTTTGGTTATATTGAATTCACTATTTTTAAAAATAAAATAGATTCATTTTTCATTCAAACGATACTTATCGTACTCTTATATATCTGTGCCAATTTTGGATTTCTGTTTCTTTTTTGGGGTTCTCCCACATCTCATTATCATGAAGCGGCTAAAGCAATCAACTTTGCCGCCTTCTTGACATATCTGTTCATCTTCTTCTATCCACTAAGCAATCATTTGCATATTTCCCTTTTTCGGCAGTGCAGAAAGGAAATGAAAACTGTGGCTACGGTGGCTTTTCTCACCTTTTTGGTGATGGGAGTGTATGATTTTGTTTTCATCAGCAATTTCTTTAAACCAAACGGAATTCTCGCTTCAGACAGTACCGTGAATCTCATTGCATCATTGATTCACAGGATCCCTTATCCCGTCTGTTACATGATTGTTCGCATCATTGATCTTCTCCCTTTGTTTCTGGAGCTTTGGAGCTTTGTCTATCTTGTCCACACGCTGAAAAAAGCATCAAATTACCCCACAACAAATACCGACAGAGATTTTGGCGGTGTTTTGTGGTTGCTTCTCCTGTTTCCGGTTGTCATTTTCGCACTCTTGCTGAATAACACAATATCCGGTTGCTTTGGGATTTTGAGTGGAATCATTTACACACAACTTTATTATCCGCAGCTTTTGTATGTAATCGCAAACCTGATTGCCGCCGTTGTCATCTTAATATTCCTGATTGTTTTCCTCGGCGGAATAAAACACAGCCGTATGGATCATAAACGGATTGGAATATTGGGTATACTGACTCTGTTTACAGCCGTTTTGATGGCTGTAAGTCAATATTCCTTTTCTGATTGGCAGGCAGATTTTTCTTATGTGATCATGCTTTGCTACGGAATGACATTATCCGTTTATTTGTCCGTCTCCGCCAGAGTACATGGCTGTTTTCGTGATTCATAGAAATATTGAAGATTATACTTGCAAAATTATGTGTTTTCATATATGATAGAAAGGATAAAAAGTTAAGGAGCTTACAATATGATAAAAAAAGAATGTTGCGGCAAAGATTATCTACCGGAAGATGAATTCTGCAGCGAATGCGGCGCAGAGCTGACCGAGAAAAATGTCTGCATCGCCTGCGGCGCAGAGCTCTCTGAAAATGCCGAAAGCTGTGAGATCTGCGGTGCTGTACAGACTGCTGCCGATCCTGCTGTCGAAACCGTTACCGAGACGGTTGCATCAGAACCCGTTTATGATGAGGACGGCAATGAAGTTTATGTTCCCATGGTTGAACCGGAAGAAGGCGAAGAAGGTTTTGTGTACCAAGAACCTGCTCCCGAAGTGAAACCGAAAAAATCTTATGCCAAAGTCATTCTTGCCATCTGGGCATCCGTCGCCACCGTCGGTGCCGCTGTTTTATTGACTCTGTTTATACTATTACCGATGCTTACCGGCTCTATTGTGGGGAAATGGTATTCTGCAGTGCCCCAAGCTGACGGCTCAACCGATACAAGCACCTACTTCCAATTTAACAAAGGCGGCAGCTTTGAGCTTTCATCCCAGGGTACCACAAACAAAGGCCAATATAAACTGAAAGGCTCTTCCCTCTCATTGACGTTTGACGAAGATAAGACGAATGTAATAAAAACCACCTATCATATCAAAGATAATGTCATGTATATCAACTTAGACAACGGAAATACAATCCGGTACCAAAAAGCAATTAAGAAAGCGAGCACCACCTCAAAGTAATATGAAAACACTTCTATGTTCACTAAATTCAAAATATATTCATTCTTCCCTTGCTGTCCATTATCTGGCGGCAGGGGTTGATTTATATTGTAAAAGCGATATCGATCTGACGATTATGGAGGGCACGATCAATCAGCAGGACAGCGTGATTCTCGACAATATCGTCTCCCATCGTCCCGATCTCATCGCCTTTTCCACTTATATCTGGAACATCACCACAATCAAACGGCTGCTGCCCATATTGAAAAACCTTCTGCCGGATGCACGGATCCTGCTTGGCGGCCCGGAGGTTTCCTATCACCCCGAAACAGTGATGATGGAATTGCCCGCGGTGGATTATATCATCTGCGGTGAAGGAGAGCTGTCCTTTGCTGCGTTTCTTGACTGCATGGCGGAAAACATATCGCCCCATGCGGTCCCGGCGCTATGCTATCGGCAAGACGGTATGGTTGTCAAAAATCCGCCGGACGAAGTTCTTCCGGAACCGCCCGGCCCGTATACCGATGCGTATTTTCGCATGCTTCAGGGAAGGATCGCCTACCTGGAAACCTCCCGGGGTTGTCCCTTTTCCTGTGCCTTTTGCCTTTCCGGAGACAGCTGCGGCGTTCGCTTCTTCTCCTTGGAACGGGCCAAACAAGAGCTGTGTCTGCTTGCTGGTTCCGGCACCCAAACCGTTAAGCTGGTAGACAGAACCTTTAACTGTAACCGAAACCGCGCCTATGAACTCTTTCGGTTCTTAATCGAACGTGCAAATGGGTTCCCCGAGGGGATCCGCTTTCACTTTGAAGTTGCCGCCGATTTGTTTGACGAAGAAACCATAGGGTTATTGTCCTCTGCCCCTCCCGGTTTGTTTCAGTTTGAAGCCGGAATTCAGAGCTTTAACCCTGCCACCCTGGCAGCCGTGAGCAGGAAAACCGACACAAACAAGCTTTTTCAAAATTTACAGTCACTGATCTCCATGCAGAACATTCACATCCATATCGATTTGATTGCCGGTCTTCCTTATGAAACCCTTGAGAGCTTTATCGCCTCCTTCAATACCGCCTATTCCCTGTCGCCCCATGTGCTCCAGCTGGGCTTTTTGAAGCTGCTGCACGGCTCACAGCTGCGGGCAGAGGCAGACCGATACGGCTATGTATATCACGAAACAGCACCCTATGAGTTTGTCAGCAATATGTTTCTGACCAAGGAAGAAACCCAAAAGCTGAAACGGATTGAAGATGCGCTGGACAGGCTGTATAACAGCGGACGCTTTGCCTTCACCCTGCAGTATCTTTTGGGTGTAATGGGGCTTTCGCCTTATGAGCTGTTTTCGGATTTCAGCGAGTATCTTTCTTTTTCTTTTGAAACTACTTCCGTTCCCTTAGAGGAATACACCAAAGCGGTGTTTGATTTATTCTCCACGGCGGAAAAAGTAGACAAGACTATCTTACGGGACGTCATGGTGATGGATCGTATCCGTTGTGAAAACACAGGAAAGCTTCCCCGTTGTCTGCGAGTGGAGGACGACCGCTTGAAGCAGATTGTCAGCATTCTGAAAGCATCTCCCCCCTATCGAAACAAACGGTTCGGCGCGGCGTTGTTATATTCCGACGGCGAAAAAGTCATCATTGCCGATTATACCAAAAAAGACCCTGTCACGGGCCATTATGATTTTATCATTCAGAGTTTGTGAAAAAACCTTTCTGCTTTGACTCGGCAGAAAGGTTTTTTCAATGTCATTTGGCACTGCTTGTACATATAATAAAGCAGGACGAAAAAAAGAAGACCCTTGCATAAAGGAGAATACCATGGATTTTCTAAATTATATAAAGCTATTTTTTCAGCTGTTCGGGATACCGTCAATTATATCTGCAGTCGTGTTATACAAGCTGAATCAAAGCACAAAAAGATCAAACAAAAACCATGAGCTGAACCGAAAAGAAAATATCATCATCATGAAAAATATTCAGGCGATCGGTCGGCTGAGCAAAGCCAATGCAATCGCCATACGGGACGGCAAAATAAACGGCGAGCTGACGAGCGCAGTTGAATGCTATGAAAAAGCAACCTGCGAAATGGACAATTTTTTGTTAGAGCAAAACGCCGACAGATAATAGAATGGGAGACAGCGCTGCTGTCTCCCGTTTGTTATTCCGATTCGGTTTCTAAAATCTTCAGCGAATCCATGACCTTAGTAATGACCTCTCTGTTTTCGTCCTTTTTGCTCTGTAATGTCCAGCCAATGACTTGATGAAAATATTCTTCCGATTCAACAATGTAAAAATAGTAGTGTATTTTGGTGTCATCAATCGTTCCGTCCAGCTCTGCGAACAAGCCATTCATTTCACCGATTTTTTTCTTTGTCACTTTGGTCCATACCGGATTTTTTGCTGTTTCAGACATTGAGTCATGCATCAAATCCATATATCCGTCTATATCAAGATCCAAATCCAGCTTACTTTCATTGATAACAGTCAAATACTGTTCTTTAGC
>ERZ778021.3604-NODE-3604-length-10859-cov-4.079878_pt1 | contig 10859 bp, 9 predicted proteins | sample MGYA00375751_ERZ778021 | MGnify/ENA primary metagenome ERZ778021 (study PRJEB29350, sample SAMN05389814) | bioreactor metagenome | isolation source: Thiocyanate stock bioreactor | place: South Africa: University of Cape Town | collected 2013-08-29 ... | reverse complement strand
CTTTGACCTCTACAAAGGCTTTTTTTTCGTCATATTCCAGATAAAAATCAAACCGTGAGTTTAAAAATTTACATTCCGGCTGGATTTTTGTGATACCGGGTAAAAATTTTCCGCTCTTCGCCCATTCATAAAATACCCGGTTGGGTGCCTGACTGTCAATATTGATCAGACGGTCGCCCTTATAAGCGGCGATCAGGTCAAATTTTGTTTTACGGGTGTCTGTGTCAAATTCCTGGAGAATAACCTCAGTGCCGGGAAGCAGTATCTCTTTACACCGTCCTGTGTTTTTGACATGGCAAATTTCCGTTGTCCCGCCAATCTCCACCTGTGCGACAAAGCGGTTTTCTCTGGTGATAAAAATTCCGCTTCGGGTGTTTTGATATCTCATGTTTCCGTTGTCCCGTCAGCAATATATCCCTTTTCAAGAGAATCCCGGATGACAAACTCAACAAACTCCCATAGGGCGGGAATGGCGGTTTTGATGGGTGCCATCCTTTTATAAATTTGCGATAGGGTAATATGGTATTTCACCCAGGTGTGTCCTTCGGTGTTAAAGTTGCTCAGCAGAGGCTGCAGCCTGTCAATGGAGGCGGCATACAATGCATCCGGCGTTTCCATCTCATCAAACTCTTCCCAAAGCGACCGGAACTCCTTTGCCTGCTCGGGCGGCAACAATGCAAAAAGCTTGTCGGCTGCCGCTTGCTCCCGCGCTTCTTTGTCGGTATTTCCTGTGCTGTCATAGGCAAAGGTATCGCCGGCGTAGATTTCAATGAGATCATGCAGCAATGCCATTTTGAGAACACGGTTGATGTCAACCTCGTCGGAAGCGGCATATTCAGCAAGGGTGAGCGCCATTAAGGCAAAGTGCCAGGAATGCTCTGCGTCATTCTCCCGTCGGGATTTGTCCATCACCAGTGTCTGCCGGAAAATTGTTTTCATTTTATCGGCTTCTGTGAGAAATTCCATTTGTTTTTGCAGCTTTTCAGTCATTGTTATCCTGCTTTCAGCATAATGCTCGTGGTTGGAGCTGGTTCAATCGTTATGAGGATGGAATCGGTCAGGTTTGTTTGATGGAATACATACCAAGAAGATGCTTTTTCAGCTTCAGCATATCACTGGCTCCGACAACGCCATCCTGGCCTCGGTCGGTGTTTGCCGCAATATAAGAATGGCCCGATAGCGGAATAAGCTTTAACAAATGCTTTTTGATACAAAGCAGATCAATGGCAGTGATTGCTCCGTCACCGTCTAAATCGCCATAAATGATTGCGGTATATTGCTCGTAAGACATGCCGTTTTTGAGAATATCAACGGTATAACCCGTACCGATCAGTCCGGAGGTGATGGGTTCGTTGTGATTGCTGACGGTAACGGAATACGGAGCTTGCTCTCCAAAAGCGGAAAGAAAGTTATCAATGGAATTGGTTTGTGGATGGATCCCCCAAAGATAGGAGGAATCCGTAAGATAGGGATTGGTGAAGAAGGCAACGGTGGAACTGCCGGTCAGGGAGGTTGTGGTGGATACAACGGTCGTGGATGTTGTTATCGTGGTGGTCGGCGGCGAGACGGTTGTTGTGGAGGTAATAGTGGTTGTAGTAGTAGATGTGGTAGGGGTCGTTGTTGGGGTCGTGGATGTAGATGACGGCGTTGTTGTAATGGAGGAAATGGTAGATGCCGTGGCGGAAGAAGTGACATTTTCTGTCGCTGCCGGTGTAATCAGCCAGATGTAGTCAAAGGCGCCATTAACACCCGTGCTTCCGGCGTTCTTGCCCGTCACGGTGAACCGGAAGGTTTGGGGTCCTGTCGTCGTAATCGTTGCAGTTCCCAATGTCACCACACCAAATAAATTGCCTGAATTATAACAGTCAATGGGTTCTCCCACATTTGTGCCGTTTACGGACAGCTGATAGATTCCTTTGTCGCTGCCCAGCATGACTCTTGTTTTTACCGTGTACTGTGCTGCCGCAATACTGGGGATGGTGTATTCCACGTAATCACCGACACTGTTGCAGGTCAATGCATTGACATTACCGGCGTTTGCATCCGGGTTGCTCAGGTTGCCTTGGGAATCCCCTTCTGAGGCGGTCACGGACAGAATCTCACACTCATAAATCGTATTGCTGTTGGGGGCGAAAGTGGTAGTGGGCGGTACCGTCGGCGGTGGCGTGGTCGTGCCGAACAGTTGGATGTCATCAATATAAACCGTGCTGGTAACGCCGGTGGTTGCATCAAAATTAATCTCCATGGAGGTAAGGCTGGCGAAGAAAGCGGTTCTTTGTTCGTTCGTCAGCTTGCCCAAATTGCCGAAGTTGCCGAAATAAAGAGTGACCCAGCCGTCTGCGTCCGGTGCAACCTTCCCGCAATTATAAACAGTGTTGACCCCGGCCATGTTTACGTTGGAAAACAGGGATATGGATCCCTTGAATTTAGACGGGGTACCCTCTGTAAATTTCATCCACATGCGCATTCCTTCGGGATAAAGGGTTTTAGACGCATTTTTGATTGCCGTTATAATGGTGCTGTTGCCGGTGTGCATCTGAACGGCACCCGTGCTTTTTGGTAAAAAAGATACTTTCATGGATTTCGTGCTGCCAGTGTTGGGATTTGTTTCTTCTGAACTCAGTGCGATGATATTTTTGGTTCCTACACCCCATTGGTCATATGATACCGAAGTCTCTATCGGGTCAACGGTGATGTACTGTCGCTGGGGGTAGGTTGTGGTGGTGCCGGCAATTCCCGCACCATTGTAGGCACCCCGGTTGGGTAGAGATACAGCCGAAACCACATTGCCGAAGAAGTCCAGCCCGCCGTTGTTTTCGATAAGCTTTCCCGAACCAATGGCAGGGGACAGGCTGTTTAACTGATAGCCGTCACAGGTATCTCTGCCACTGCCAGCACTGCCACCGCGGATAAACTGCGGGTCAGAGGTCAGCTTGTGGGGGTCTTCCGGTTCGTTGTACGGATGGTTGCCGAAAAAGAGGTTATAATCCCATTCGGTGTTGGTGCAGTTGGGAATATTATAACCGCCGTAACCGATGTTATAAAAAATATTGTTATAAAATTTCGTGTTGTCGGGATAGGTTTTATTGTTTTTACTATATTCGGTTACAACCTCAGCGGTGGAGGCATAGGGCAAATATATCGTGTTGTTATAAATGGTGGTGTTGGTGATTTTTGTGACTAGACTGAATTGGGAACGGGCATTGTTCTGCCCGATGTTATATCGGATCACCGTACCGTCGTTCCAGGAAGGACCGCCGTCCCAGTTGGAGGTTTCGCAGCAGATGAGAAAAAAACCGCCTTGGTTGTCGTGCCCGTAATTATACTGAAACAGGGAATTGCGGCACTGATAGTCGCTGTCAAAGCCCTGCCCGTCAATGGTGGTACGGGTGTCATAGGCTTCGTTGTATTGAATCACCGCATTGTCACAGTTAAACGGCCAGATACCGGCACAATACTGGGAAGAGCGGGTATGGGAGCCGGCGACGATGTTGTATTCCACCAGCGGGGATTCGCAGTTGATTACAAGAATGCCGTCACCGCCGATATCGTGGAGATAGTTGTTGCGGACAATCATGTTGGTGGGTGTGGTGCCGTTGCCGCCCGCACTGGCCAGAATTCCTGTGCTGCCCGTGGCATAGATTTCGTTGTTCTGGACGAGAACATTCATCATTTGCTTGTAGCCCCGGGGGCGAATGGCCAATGCTCCGATTTCCCCGTGGTTGCTGTCGTCTCCGTTGCCCGCAACATTATGTATTTTGTTGTTTTCAATGGTGATGTCCGTACATGCGGCTGAGGTTGCATTTATATGAATACCGGCACGGTCAGCCAACACCCGGGAGTCGTTGATGACCTCGAGGTTTCGGATGGTGATGTAGCTTTGGTTGTTGAGATATACCGCCGCGTCAATGGGATCGCTTGCGGTATAATATACTTCGTTGCCGTTTATGAGCGGCAGATTTCCTATGCCATATGCATCAATGGTAATGCGTCCGTCTGCCGAGCCGGAGCCCTTTGGATAGAGGGTTCCCACCCAGATACAGCCACGTCTGAGCAGTATCGTATCGCCGGGACCGAAGGTTACCGAATTGACCTTATTCAGAGTCTGCCAGGCACTGTCCGGACTCGTTCCGCTGTTGGTGTCCTTTCCGCTTGTGGAGTCCAGATAATAAGTCGTCCCGATATCGGCCGATGCGGAAAACGGAACCGTGAGTACCAAGGAAAGGACCATCAGTACCACAAGAAGCAATCCGGCTGCTGGTTTTTTACTTTTTTTCATTATTCCACTCCTTGATCAATATTGCAGGGTGACACCGGGCATTGTCCGTTTTCCCAGACCCTGCAGGCTAAGAAAGACGGGATTCTAAAAAAATACGACAATACTCGTATACAAAATTCTGACTCCTACAAGAGCAAGTGCGGCGGCAAGACAGATCATAATCACAGAGCCTTTTAATTTGTTGGATAGTCTGGCGCCGATCTGTGCTCCCACCAGCGCGCCGGAGGCAATACACAGCGCCATGAGAAAGTATTCATTCAGTGAGCCTTCAAAAATATGTGTTCCGAGACTGGTTAAGGACGACAATGCCAGAACAAAATGGGAGGTGGCTGTTGCAAAATGGGTGGGGAATCCCATGAAAACCAAGGCAGGCACATGGACGATTCCGCCGCCGATGCCAAGCATACCGGAAATAAACCCCACTCCCGCGCTGATCAGGATACCCGTCAGCATATTGAAAGAAAATTCAGCCTTATGACCGAATTGATCCGTCAGCCGTTTGCGGGAACGGAAGAGACCGATTTTATCATACGGTGCGCTTTGGTCACCCAGCTTGCTTTTGATAATAATCATGGCAGAAAACAAAATCATAAAAATGCCGAAGATGATGTTGAATACATTTCGATCTAGATGTGTGGTAAAAAGAGTGCCGGCCACCGAACCAGGCAGCGTGGCAAGGGTAAAAATCAAACCTGTTTTATAGTCGATCCGTTTCATGCGGGCATACGCCACCGAGCCGGAGGAAGAATTGAAAAACACCGTAGTCATGGAGATTGCCGTGACTGCGGAGGGTGGGAGACGGGGATATAAGATCAATAAAATCGGCATTAAGAGAAAACCGCCTCCGGCGCCGATTAATGTACCAAAGGTACCCACAAGGGTCCCGATCAAAACCATCAGAATATATTCCAAAAAAACACCTCAAAAATAAATTTGTGATTTCCTTTATCGTTATCTTTTACCAAATCAATTCTTAAATTCCATTATACAACATGGGTTTTTATATATCAATCAAGAGAGAGCCAAAAATCAGTTTTTTCTATAAAAAAACAATAAAATCGATGAAGCATTGGAAAATTGAATTGATTTAAAGATTAAAAAATAAAAATCTGCCCGGTTTCAGACCGGACAGATTAAAGATTTAGGATATTTTTTTTGTTTTTAGTACTCGCATGGCGTTTAAAATAGCGATCAGGGCAACACCCACGTCGGCGAAAACAGCTTCCCAGAGGGTGGCATAGCCAAAGGCGCCGAACAAAAGAAACAAACCCTTGACCCCTAAGGCAAATGCAATGTTTTGTACGACAATTTTTTTCGTCATACGTGCAATGATAATCGCATCTACCAGCTTCGATGGTTCGTCGGTCATTAAAACCACATCGGCTGCTTCAATAGCGGCATCGCTGCCCAATCCGCCCATGGCAATGCCGATATCCGCCCGGGCGAGCACCGGGGCATCGTTGATGCCGTCACCCACAAACACAAGTTTTTTGCCCCGCGGCTTTTCTTGATCCAGTCGTTCCAGCTGTTCCACCTTTTGTGCCGGCAGCAGCTGGGCATGCACCTCGTCCAGTCCGAGGGTTTCGGCAATGGACTGCCCGATTTGCTGATTGTCTCCCGTTAGTATTACGGTTCTCCGTACGCCCTTTTCTTTCAATCCGAGAATGGCCTTGCGGCTGTCGGGTTTGATATCGTCTGCAATTATGATGGAGCCTGCAAAGATTCCGTCCACTGCCACATATACCTTTGTGCCAATGTCATTGCTTGTTACAAAGGTGATATTCTCCCGTTTCATCATCTTATCGTTTCCCACAAGAATATTTCGTCCGTCCGATGTGACACGAATGCCGTGACCGGAAATTTCCTCATAGTTCTGTAAGCTTTCCTGATTGACAATGCTTCCGTATGCCTTCATAACAGAGGTCGCAATCGGATGGCTTGAAAAGCTTTCTGCCTTTGCGGCAAAACTGAGCAGCTCTTCCTTTGTGAAACCGTTTGCCGGATAGAAGCTTTTTACCTCAAAAATACCCTTGGTCAATGTACCGGTTTTGTCAAACACCACAGTATCAACATTGTTCAGCGCTTCCAGATAGTTTCCGCCTTTAATGAGAATTCCGTGGTGGGATGCCGCACCGATGCCGCCGAAAAAGCCGAGGGGAATGGAAATAACCAAAGCGCAGGGACAAGAGATTACAAGAAAAATAAGGCTGCGTCCGATCCAGTCGTTCCAGCCTCCGCCCAGGAAAAGGGGAGGCAATAAGGCAAGCAAAGCGGCAAAGCCAACCACGGCAGGAGTATAGTATTTTGCAAAAGTGGTGATAAAGTTTTCGGAGGGTGCTTTTTTGCTCGAAGCATTTTCCACCAAATCAATGATCTTTGCCACGGTGGACTCGCTGAATTCCTTGGTCACTTTCACAGTAAGCAATCCGCTTTGATTGATACAACCCGAAAGAACATTGTCATCCTTTTTTACAGAATGCGGAACGGATTCGCCGGTCAATGCACTGGTGTCAAGCATGGACTCCCCATCCGTCACAATCCCATCCAGCGGGATTTTTTCGCCGGGCTTCACAACAATAAAATCGCCGATCCGAACCGTTTCGGGAGCTACCTTTGTCAGATCCGAGCCCTGTTTCAGATTTGCATAATCCGGACGAATGTCCATCAGGGCAGTGATGGACTTTTTGGATTTACGCAGTGCAGCACCCTGAAAATATTCACCGACTTGATAAAACAGCATAACTGCTACGGCTTCGGGGTAATCCCCAATGGCAAAAGCACCTACCGTTGCAATGCCCATCAAGAAATTTTCATCAAAAATCTGTCCTTTTGCAATGTTTTTCAAAGCAGTTAAAATAACCTCGCCACCCAAAAAAAGATAGCTGATCACAAAGGCGGCGAAATAGCCCCAAAATAAATCAGGGTTAAGCTGTTTGAAAATCAAACCAAAAACGAACAGGGCAACCCCGGCGGAAAGCTGGATGATCTCTTTTTTCTCCAGTCCGTTTTCATTATGTGTGTTCTCGCTTTCACAGCTGCAGCTGTCGCAACAATGATTATGTGCCATAACAATTCCTCCCTTTATTCATTGACATGTTCAAAACCGGTTAACAGAATGCTTTTCACGTGGTCATCCGACAAGGAATAATAAATGATTTTGCCATCCCTGCGGGTTTTGACGAGATTGGCAACCCGAAGCGCCTTGAGTTGGTGAGATATGGCCGAAACCGTCATATTGAGCAGGGATGCCAGGTCGCACACACAAAGCTCATTCAATTCCAGTGCCCATAAAATCTGAACACGGGTAAAGTCTGAAAACACCTTATATAAATCCGCCAGCTGTCTGAGTGTATCCTTTTCCGGCAGTTGGGATTTGACCTTGCTCACAACCTCACCGTGGATTACTTCGCAGTTACAGATTTCAAGCTGTTGATCCATAAAAAAACCTCCTGTCTATTATACTTGAATAATTGTTCAAGTGTTCAAACGTATTATACTTGAACGAATGCTCAAATGTCAAGTGTTTTTTGATTTTTTATAGAAAAACAACCACCCGGTATTGAAACATCAATATCGGATGGTTGTTTTATGCAGTTTGGTTAATCCAAGGTTGCCGCGTTTTTAAAAATCTCCTCTTTTTCTTTTTTGGATAGCAGTTTTTCGGTGGCAAAGGCAATGGCGGCAATACCGAAAATGTCAAGCACAAACCGAAGTAGCATGAACCGGTAGCCCATGGCGGATGCTTCAAACAGCAGCAGGGGAAGCTTAGTGGTGGACCATGCCCCCATCATGATGATAACATTGGAGAATTTGCTGCCTTTTTTTAAAAGAACCAGAGCAACAGGAAATGCGGCATACAACGGCCCTGCCGCAGCCGAGCCAAGAAAAAAAGCAAGCAAAACGCCGAGAATACCGGAGTGCTCTCCCATGTATTTGATCATGGTTTCCCGCTTTACCCAAACGTCCAAAAGCCCCAGCAAAATAAAAATGGGCGGCATGACAGAAAGCATATCCAAAAGATTTTGGTAAGTAAGCTGAAAGGAACGGTTTCCAGTTTTGGGAAATGCCAATAAAACAATTAAGTTAATCACCAGAAGAATGAGAAACAAGCGGTATCGTTTGATGAATCTAAATAATTTTTCTTTCACAATATCGCCCCCATGATCACAGCAACCATCAGTGAAAACCCAAGTGCAAGGCTGTTTCGTAAGATAGTCGCCTTTTTGCCGAAATATTTAAATTCCAGCGGCAAAGTAACGATACCCACCATCATGAGGGTAGACACAAACGCGGTAATTTGCATGATGCCCCCACCACTGTGAAGCAGTGCGGAAGCAAGGGGAAATGCCACAAAGCCGGGAATGAGGGTGACAGAACCAAGCAGAGAAGCAAGCAAAACACCGACAAAGCCGGATCGGGCACCCAAGAAGGATGAGATTTGTTCGGCGGTCAGTACCGCAAGCAGCATGCCGATGATGAGAAGAATCAGCAAAAGCTGGGGTAAAATGTTCTCAAAGGATTTCCATGCCTTTTTCAGTGCGGTTTTTGTTTTTTCTTTGCTTTTTGCAAAAGATATCATTAATGCGGAAAAGGCAAACACATAAAAAATTATCGTCATATCATCACTGCTTTTCGTTTTGGGTTTCAGCCAGTACCTCCGCCAGCCCATCCAGCCAGTCACCTTCAAACAGTTCAATCATACCAGTGTCACAGGCGGAAGCAATTTTCGGGTCTATGGGCAGTCTCGCTGTGGTTTTAATGTTGTTTTCTCTTGCAATATCCTCCAGATGGCTTTCGCCGAACACATAGATTTTCTTGTCGCAGTCCGGGCATGTTGCATAGCTCATGTTTTCCACAAGACCGAGAATGGGGATATCCATCATTTTTGCCATATTCACGGCTTTGGTCACAATCATAGAAACCAGCTCCTGGGGCGAGGTCACGATGATGATGCCGTCCACGGGGATGGACTGGAACACCGTGAGAGGAACATCGCCTGTTCCGGGGGGCATATCAATGAACATAAAGTCCGCTTCGCCCCAGATGACATCGGTCCAGAACTGTTTCACCGTTCCGGCAATCACGGGTCCTCGCCAGACGACCGGGTCGGTTTCGTTTTGCAGCATGAGGTTCAAAGACATGATGTTGATGCCTGTTTTGCTTTTGACAGGAAAAATGCCGAAATCGTCACCGGTTGCCTTTTGCTTGATGCCAAATGCCTTGGGGATGGAAGGACCGGTGATGTCAGCATCCAAAATAGCCGTGCTGTAACCGTTACGGGCGGACAAAACCGCAAGTAAGGAGGTGACCAGGGATTTCCCCACACCACCCTTTCCGCTGACGATTCCGATGATTTTTTTGATGTGGCTCATTTCGTGGGGTGCTTCCAAGAAGCTTGTTTTTTCTCTTTCGCTGCAGGTTTCTCCGCAGCTTGAACAGTCGTGGCTGCAAGTTTCACTCATGTTATTTGCTCCTTTTCCGTTTTTATAATCGTTTGGCTCATTGCGTCGTGATGGTGGCATCGTTGTTTCTGACAACCGACACCCCCGCAGCTTTCATCGAGTTCACTGCACAAGCGGTATTCGCCACCCTCAATACAGAGAATTTTTCCGTTGACCAAGGACTGTGCCAGCTTTTTTCTTGCATCATAGTACATAGCCTGTACCGTGGTGCGGGCAATATTCATCCGGTTTGCACACTCCTCTTGAGTAAACCCTTCCAGGTCAATCAAGCGGATGGACTCATATTCGTCTACTGTCATGGTCACAATGCCATCGTCCTTGGTGTCGGTGTTCAAAGGGCCGAACCGGTCGCACCGGGGCAAACAGCAGACTTTTCTCCATTTTCGTGGTCTTGGCAAGGCAATCAATCCTTCTGAATATAGTGATTGACATATGTCGGATACCCGTTATTATAAACAAGTTTTCGACATATGTCAATTATATCATTGATAAATTATAAAATATTCTTTTAGAAACCCAGTGATGTCTGCAAGGCTTTCGGATTGCGTTTGGTTCTTCCACAGCAGATGACCGCCGGTTTCATAATGCTTCATCATTTTTCTTCCCTTTAACCGGTCGTAGAGATACCATGCGCTTTTTGGGTTGACGGTGTCATCATCCTCTGTCTGCAAAACCAAACAGGGGCAGGCTATTTCGGAAAACAGCGGTTTTGTCTTGTGCAATAGAGACAAAAAGGTCAACAATGCGGGAAGGGGCTTATCCTTGCCGGCCGTGAGGTAATGAATAGCATATTGTTTAAAATCATGTCGGAGATTGTATAGAATGCGTTTGATGTTCCAGTAATAAATCGGCGTGTTGACAAAGACAAGGGCAGCGACCTTGTTTTTTTGCCAGAGCTGTGCCGCAAGCAGACCGCCCATTGATAACCCGAAGATGATAATTTCACCGCAGGCTTTCGCCAGTTCGTCATAGGCGTCCTGGGCAGATTTGATCCAGTCGGTGTGATTTACTTTGGCAAAAGCGGTTCGGTCGGTTTCATGACCTGCGAGCAAAGGGGACGAAACCATGCAGCCCTGATCCTGTAAACAATCAACCAGCAGCTTAACATCACCCCGGCT
>ERZ778021.3603-NODE-3603-length-10860-cov-3.814438_pt1 | contig 10860 bp, 8 predicted proteins | sample MGYA00375751_ERZ778021 | MGnify/ENA primary metagenome ERZ778021 (study PRJEB29350, sample SAMN05389814) | bioreactor metagenome | isolation source: Thiocyanate stock bioreactor | place: South Africa: University of Cape Town | collected 2013-08-29 ... | reverse complement strand
TAACATCATCCGCCGCAACGGCTATATCGAGATCCACCGCACCCCCGCCCGCATGGACAAGGCCCGCCAGACCGCCGAACGCTTCGCCACCGAATTCGGCGTCCAGGCCCGCCTGATGACCGGGGCCGAGCTGCGCGCGATGGAACCGTCGATCCGCATCGAGGTCGAGGGCGCGACCCATTGGTCGGACAGCTGGAACTGCGCCGATCCGGGCGGGTTGGTGGCCAGCTATGCGGCGCTGTTCCAGAAGAATGGCGGGCGCATCGTCAATGGCGATGCGGGCGATCTGCACCGCCACGGCGCGGGCTGGCGCGCGGACGAGGCCGTGGGCGAACACGCGGTGATCGCGCTTGGACCGTGGTCACCGATGCTGACGCAGCGCTTCGGCCTCAAGGTGCCGATGGTGTTCAAGCGCGGCTATCACAAGCATTACCACATGGAGCTGCCGCCCCATCATCCGATCGCCGATTTCGGCAATTCGGTCGTGATGTCGCCCATGCGGCGGGGCCTGCGCATCGCCACCGCGGCCGAGCTGACCCCCCATCCGCGCCTGTCGCCCCCGCAGCTGCGCCATGGCGAAAAGGCCGCGCGTGCGCTGTTCGACATCGGTGCGGCGGTCGAGGCCGAGCCTTGGACCGGGCGTCGCCCCTGCATGCCCGACATGCTGCCCGTGGTGGGCCGCGTGCCGGACCAGCCGAACCTGTGGGCGCATTTCGGGCACGGCCACCAGGGGTTCACCCTGGGTCCGGTCACGGCGGAAATCCTGGCTGATGAGATGTCGGGCGGCGAGGGCTGGGCGGAACTTCAACCCGCGCGCCTGAAACGCGGTTGAAACCGGGCGGCTGCCATCACATCTTGGGTGCAACGCCGAACGGATCAGGAACCCCATGGGTCACAACAACACCAACGCGCCCGTCGCGCGTCCCATCGAAGTGACCCGCCCCAAGCTTGAGGGCGGGAAGCGTTTTGTCCTGCACAGCGAATTCGCCCCCGCGGGCGATCAGCCCACCGCGATCAAGGAGCTGGTCGCGGGCGTCGCCGCGGGCGAGCGTGACCAGGTGCTGCTGGGCGCGACAGGCACCGGCAAGACCTTCACCATGGCCAAGATCATCGAGGAGACGCAGCGCCCCGCGATCATCCTGGCCCCCAACAAGACGCTGGCCGCCCAGCTTTACGGCGAATTCAAGGGCTTCTTCCCCGAGAACGCGGTCGAATACTTCGTCAGCTACTACGATTACTATCAGCCCGAGGCCTATGTTGCCCGCAGCGATACCTATATCGAGAAGGAATCGCAGATCAACGAGGCCATCGACCGGATGCGCCACAGCGCCACCCGCGCGCTGCTGGAGCGCGACGACGTGATCATCGTGGCCTCGGTCAGCTGCATCTATGGCATCGGCTCGGTCGAGACCTATTCGGCGATGACCCAGGACATGGTCGTGGGCGACAGCTATGATCAGCGCGAATTCCTGGGTCAGCTGGTGGCGCAGCAGTACAAGCGGCTGGACACCAGCTTTCAGCGCGGCGCCTTCCGCGTGCGCGGCGATCTGGTCGAGGTCTGGCCCGCCCACCTTGAGGACCGCGCCTGGCGGTTCGATTTCTTCGGCAACGAGCTGGAGGCGATCACCGAATTCGATCCGCTGACCGGGGTCAAGACCGACAGCTTCAAGCAGATCCGCATCTATGCCAGCAGCCATTATGTGACGCCGCGTCCGACGCTGCAGCAGGCCATCAAGGGCATCAAGCAGGAACTGGCCATGCGCCTGAAGCAGCTGACCGAGGAGGGCAAGCTGCTGGAGGCGCAACGGCTGGAGCAGCGCACGGCCTTTGATATCGAGATGCTGGAGGCCACTGGCGTCTGCAACGGCATCGAAAACTACAGCCGCTATCTGACCGGGCGCGCGCCGGGCGAACCGCCCCCCACGCTGTTCGAGTTCATCCCCGACAATGCCATCGTGTTCGCGGACGAAAGCCACGTCTCGGTGCCGCAGATCGGCGGCATGTATCGGGGCGACTTTCGGCGCAAGTTCACGCTGGCGGAACACGGGTTCCGCCTGCCGTCCTGCATGGACAACCGCCCGCTGAAGTTCGAGGAGTGGGACGCGATGCGGCCCCAATCGGTGTTCGTCAGCGCCACGCCCGCGCAGTGGGAGATGGACCAGACCGGCGGCGTCTTCACCGAACAGATCATCCGCCCTACCGGCCTTCTAGACCCAAGGATCGAGATAAGGCCGGTCGAGATGCAGGTGGACGACCTGCTGGACGAGGTGCGCCGCGTCACCGCCGCCGGCTACCGCACGCTGGTCACCACCCTGACCAAGCGCATGGCCGAGGATCTGACCGAATACCTGCACGAGCAGGGCATCAAGATCCGCTACATGCACAGCGACATCGACACGATCGAGCGGATCGAGATCTTGCGCGACCTGCGGTTGGGCGCGTTCGACGTGCTGGTGGGCATCAACCTGCTGCGCGAGGGGTTGGACATTCCCGAATGCGGGCTGGTCGCCATCCTGGATGCCGACAAGGAGGGCTTTCTGCGGTCCGAGACCTCGCTGATCCAGACCATCGGCCGCGCCGCCCGGAACGAGGACGGACGCGTCATCATGTATGCCGACCGCATCACCGGCAGCATGGAACGCGCCATGGCGGAAACGGAACGTCGCCGCGAAAAGCAGATCGCCTACAACGAACTGCACGGCATCACGCCGCAAACCGTCCGCAAGAACGTCGAGGATGTTCTGGCCGGTCTGTGGGCGGGCGACACCGACCAGTCGCGCGTCACCACCAAGGTGAACAAGCCGATGGTGGGCGCGAACCTGGCCGCCCATCTGGACGCGATGCGCACCCAGATGCGAAAGGCCGCCGAGAACCTGGAGTTCGAGGAGGCCGCGCGTCTGCGCGACGAGGTCAAGCGGCTGGAGGCGGTGGATCTGGCGATCTCGGACGATCCCATGGCGCGCCAGTCGGTGATCGAGGAGGCCGCCGAGGCCGCCGTCAAGTCATCGGGCCGCTCGACCGCCGGGCGCGCGGGGCAGCGCGGCGGCAACAAGCGGTCCAAGCGGGGGCGTTAACCGCAGGCGATGCCGGTGATCCAGCCCTTGGCATCCAGGAACATGGTCAGGCGCGCGGGGTTGAAATCGCGCGTCATCACCCGCTCGGGGCCGACCTCGCGCTTGCGCAGGTTGGGGGGCAGCAGAACTTCCCCGATGTTTCGGCCGACCAGGGCCTGGTGGCGTTCGGGGCTGCATTGCGCGCCGTCAACCGTATAGGGGCTTGCGCCGCAGGCCCCCAGGGCAAGGGTTAGCAGCGACGCGCCGATCAGCGTGACGCGCAGGGTAGGGCGGGGGGTGGCTGTCATGGAGGCGCCTCTCTCGTGGTAAAGGGGTGGTGCTGGCAACGGAACCTGCCAAGCGCGTTGCGGTTCCGGCAGGGGCGATGCTGGCGGGGCTTGATCCGCCCGCCGGATTTGGCGATACAGCCTGCAGGCCATTCCGAAGGATATCCCATGATCGTCCGCATTTACCAGCCCGCCCGCCCCGCGATGCAATCCGGCACCGCCAAGACCAAGGGCTGGATGCTGGAATTCCCGCCCTCGGACGCGCGCGAGGTCGATCCGCTGATGGGCTGGACCAGCAGCCGCGACACCCAGAGCCAGGTCCGCCTGCGCTTTGACACCCGCAAGCAGGCCGAGGATTACGCCCGCGAGAACGGCCTGGAGTTCATCGTCCAGGAACCGCATCGCCGCGCCCAGAACGTCCGCCCCCGCGGCTATGGCGAGAACTTTGCCACCGACCGCCGGGCACCCTGGACCCACTGACCCCTCCCAATGCCTGACGCCGCCGTGGCGATGGGCTGCGACCCTGTCCCGGCCGCCTTCGGGCGGCCCTCTGCATGTCGGAAGGCGCGCATGACCATCACCCATCTTGTCACCCATTCCGGGGGCTTTCACGCCGACGAACTGCTGTCCTCGGTCGTCCTGACGCGGCTGTTTCCCGATGCCCGCATCATCCGCACGCGCGACGCCGACTGGATCACGCCCGCGCCGGACCGGGTGATCTATGATGTGGGGCGCGACCACGACACCGCGCGGCTGATCTTTGATCACCACCAGAAGAACCCGCCGCTGCGCGCGGACGGCCAGCCCTTCAGCAGCTTCGGTCTGATCTGGCAGCAATTCGGGCAGGACTATCTGCGGGCGCTGGCCGTCCCGGAGGATCACGTCGCGTCGATCCATACGGGCTTCGACGCCGATTTTGTCCTGCCCATCGACCTTGTGGACAACGGCGCGCTGTCGCCCGAGGGGCCGCTGGCCGACCTGTCCCTGCCGCTGCTACTGGAGAGCCTCAAGCCGGTGTTCGACGACCGCGACCCGGAAGCCGAGGATCGCGCCTTTGACCGCGCGCTGACCATCGCCCGTGCCTTTGTCGAGGCCGCCTTGGCGCGCAAGGCGGCCAAGCGGCGCGCCGAAGGGGTCGTCCTGCAGGCCATCGCCGCCGCCGGGACGGGCGCGGTGCTGGAACTGCCGATGGGCATGCCGTTCCGGGGCGCCATCGACAAGGCAGGCGCCGATCACCTGCTGTTCGTGGTCAGCCCCCGCGATACCGACTGGTGCGTGACCGGCATCCGCCGCGACGCGGAGGGCTTTGCCCTGCGCGCCGATCTGCCCGAGGCTTGGGCCGGGCTGACCGATGCCGCGCTGGAGGCCGCGTCGGGCGTGCCGGGCGCGCGGTTCTGCCACAACGCGCGTTTCATCGCGGTGGCCGCCGACCGCGACGCGGCGCTGCGCCTGGCGCATCTGGCCGTGGCCGCCGCGCAACCGGAGCCCTGATCCGGCCGCCCGCGGGGGGTTGCACCCGTCCGTGGCTGGGCTAGGACTGAGGACACCGCGCGCCGCGGTCACGGCTCCGCAGGAGGTCGATCCATGCCCGATCACGCGATGCTGCGCCGCCAATGGCGCAAGGTCCGGCGGACGGCCTTCTGGCTGGCGCTTCTGGTGCCCCTGTCCGTGGCCATCGGCTCGGCGGTCGCCCTGTTCCTGTGGTCGCTGGATCGCGCGACGCAGGCGCGGTTCGATCTGCCTTGGCTGATCTGGCTGATGCCGGTCGCGGGCTTTGTGATGGTCTGGGCCTATCAGCGTTTCGGCGGGACCTCCGGGGCAGGCAACAACCTGATCGTCGATGAGATCCACCAGCCCGGCGGCGGCGTGCCCCTGCGCATGGCGCCGTTCATCCTGGTCTCGACCGTGCTGACCCATCTGGTCGGCGGATCGGCGGGGCGCGAGGGGACGGCCGTGCAGATCGGCGGCGCGTTGGCCGGGGGGCTGGGGCGGCGGCTGGCGCTGGACCCGGCCTCGCGGCGCATCCTGCTGATCTGCGGGATCGCTGCGGGGTTCGGCGCGGTCTTCGGCACGCCGCTGGCAGGCGCGATCTTTGCGCTGGAGGTGCTGATGATCGGCCGCATCCAGTACGACGCCCTGCTGCCCGCGCTGGTCGCGGCGTTGATCGGCGACTGGACGGTGCTGGCCTGGGGCGTGGGCCATGTGCATTATCAGATCAGCTTCATCCCCACCGATGTCGTCGGCTGGTTCGGTGTGGACCTGCTGCTGCTGGCCAAAGTGGCGGTGGCCGGGCTGGCTTTCGGCCTCTGCGCGCGGGCCTTTGCCGAGGCGTCGCACGGGCTGACGGCGCTGTGGACGCGCTTTGTGCCCTATGCGCCGCTGCGCCCGGTGATCGCGGGGGTGCTGATCCTGGCGCTGGTCCATGCGCTGGACACACGCGCCTATCTGGGCCTGGGCGTCTGGAGCGCAATCCCCGGCGATCCGACGCTGGTGGGGTTCCTGCAGTCGGGTCAAACCGACTACACCAGCTGGTTCTGGAAATTCCTGTTCACGGTCATCACCCTGTCCGCGGGCTTCAAAGGCGGAGAGGTGACGCCGCTGTTCTTCATCGGCGCGGGCCTTGGTGTGGCCTTGGGGTCGCTGATGGGGGTGCCCACGGACCTGATGGCGGCGATCGGCTTTGTCGCGGTCTTTGCCGGGGCCACCAACACGCCTCTGGCCTGCGTCGTCATGGGGATCGAGCTGTTCGGCGCCACCCATGCCGTGCCCCTGGCCATCGGCTGCTTTACCGCCTATGCGGCCTCGGGGCACGGCTCGATTTATGGCGCGCAGCGGGTCGCGGTGCCCAAATCCGCCGATGCCGCACCGGGCGATCCGCAGCTGCCGCTGCATCGTTGGCGGCAATCGCGCCGCGATAAGGGGCAGGGCTGATGCGCCGCCCCCCCGACCTCTATCTGATGCGCCACGGAGAGACCGCCTGGAACCGGGAGGGACGCCTGCAGGGTCGCGGCGATTCGGCCCTGACGGCGCGGGGTCGGCAGCAGGCGGCATGGCTGGGCGATCTGACGCGCGACGTCGCGGGCGCGTGCCTGTCCAGCCCGCTTGGCCGGGCCGATCAGACCGCGCGGATCGCGTTCGGTGCCGCCGTCCCCCTCGACCCCCGCCTGGCCGAGATCTGCGTCGGCCACTGGTCCGGCGCGTTGGAGCATGACCTGCGCTGCGCCCATCCCGACCTGTTCGCGGGCGGTCCGCTGGACTGGTACGACCGCTGCCCCGGAGGTGAGGGGCTGGCCGCGCTGCGGGCGCGGTGCCGGGCGTTTCTGGACGACCTGACCGGCCCCACGCTGGTTGTCACGCATGGTATCACGCTGCGCATGCTGCGGCTGCTGGTCCTGGACCTGCCCGATCTGGCCTGCGGGACGGTGTGGCAGGGCGGCGTCCATGTCCTGCGCGGCGGGGCCGAGACGGTGCTGCGCCATCCGCAGGACATTTAGTCGCGCATCAGGGCTTGCAAACCCGGCGCGGCGGGGGTTTATTCCCGCCGGGCTGGCCCGTTAGCTCAGTGGTAGAGCGTCCCGTTTACACCGGGCCGGTCGGGAGTTCGAATCTCTCACGGGCCACCATCGACCCGCACTGCGCCGGTTACTTCTTGCGCGCCGCGACCGCGTTCGACACGACATCCTTGGTGCTGGGCGCCGATGCGTTTGTCTTGGGCTTTTCCTTCTTCGGCTTCTTCTCGTCGCGCTTGCGCTTGTCCATGCCCTTGGCCATGTCTCAACTCCTGATGGACCGCCGGAAAGAGAGCGGATGCCCCAGCATAGCGCGTTTCGGGGCGGGCGACAGACAAATCCCCGGCATGCCCCGTCCCTTGGCAGAGGCCCAATGCCGCCTGCCTCACGCGCACCATGACGCAGGTGTCAGCGGCCGGGGCGGTTGACCTGCGGGCCGCAAGAAACCATCTAGGGCACAGGTTCAGGGCGCGCATGCAGCCCGACGGTCGCTGCATGGCCGGTTTTTATTGTGAATGGGACGGTCATGGCGCGGTATCTGTCTTCCTCCACGCTGGTTTTTCTGGCGATCCTGGGGTTTCTGGCCTTCTGGATCGGCGGCGGCATGCTGAACCGCCAGCCCCCCGAACAAGCCGCCCCCGTTGAGGCGGCGGTGCCGCATGTCGCGGCCAGCCTGTCGGTCGCCGAAGAGATCGTGCCGCGCACCGTGCTGTTCGGCAATGTGGTGCCCGACCAGACCTCGATCCTGCGCGCGCGCACCGCAGGCATCGTCGAGGAGGTCGTCCGCCAGGGCGACACCGTCACTCAGGGCGATCAGCTGGCGCGTCTGTCCGCCGATGACCGCGAGGCGGGCGTGGCCCGCGCCCAGGCCGCCGTCGGATCGGCCGAGCGCGACTATGACGCAGCCCGCCAGCTGCGCGAACGCGGCGTGACCTCCGAGGCCGAGCTGCAGTCGCGCTTTGCCCAGCTGGAATCCGCGCGGGCCGAGCTGCGCGCCGCCGAGCTGGAGCTGCAGAACACCCGCCTGACCGCGCCCATCACCGGCACCGTCAGCAATGTCATGGCCGAGCTGGGCAGCTTCGTCGATGCCGGCGGCGAGGTCCTGGAGATCGTCCGGAACGACCCCCTGGTCGCCCAGATCGAGGTCCGCCAGTCCGAGATCACCGCGATCCGCCAGGGCCAGGAGGCCGATGTCGTGTTCCAGGGCGGTCACGAGGCCGTGGGCCGCGTGCGCTTTATCTCTCCGGTGGCGACGGCGCAGACCCGCACCTTCCGGGTCGAGCTGGAGGTGCCGAACCTCAATGCCGCGATCGCCGCGGGCCTCAGCGCGCAGATATCGCTGGCGCTGGAGGGGGTGCGGGCGCATCGCCTGTCGCCCGCGCTGATCCGGCTGGACGATGCCGGGCGCATCGGCGTCTTCGTGGTCGACGGCGACGACGAGACGCTGCGCTTTGCCCCGGTCGAGATCGCCCAGGCCCGCGCCGAGGCGATCTGGGTCACCGGCCTGCCTGACCGCGCGCGCATTGTCACCATCTCTCAGGGTGCGCTAAGCGATGGGCAAAAGGCCCGCATCAGCGACACCCCCGAGGCCTATCGCGACGTGGTGGGGGCGGGCTCTGCGGAACCCGCACCCCCCGGTTCGGCGGCCGATCTGATCGGTGCGGCCAATGCCGCGCCGGTGGCCGCGCCATGAATGCGCTGATCGCGGCGGGGTTTTCGCGCGCCCGCACGGTCCTGCTGATCATGGTCGCGCTGATCGGGTCGGGGTTCATGGCCTATGTGACCATCCCCAAGGAATCGATGCCCGAGGTCGATATCCCGATCTTCATCGTCAACGTTACCTATAGCGGCGTCAGCGCCGAGGATGCCGCCACCCTGCTGGCCGAGCCGATCGAGCGTCAGGTGAACGCGCTGGACGGTCTGCGCCGGATGGAGACCGTGGCCAGCGAGGGTTTCGCCTCGGTCACGCTGGAGTTCCGGCCCGGCTTTGACCAGGACAGCGCGCTGCAATCGGTCAAGGACGCGGTGGACGACGCCGCCCCCGACATCCCGCCCGAGGCCGACGGCCCCTTCGTGCGCGAAATCGACATGGCGACCTTTCCCATCCTGACCGTGGCCCTGTCCGGCCCGGTCCCCGAGCGCGAACTGATCCGCCTTGGCCGCCAGCTCAGCGACCGCATCGAGACGGTCAGCGGCGTGCTGCAGGCCGACCTGACCGGCGAGCGCGAGGACCAGCTGGAGATCCTGATCGACCCCCTGGCGCTGGAGACCTATGGCATCTCTCCGGACCAGCTGTCGCAGGCGATTCGCGCCAACAACCAGCTGATCGCGGCGGGGTCCTTCGACACCGGGGCGGGGCGGCTTGGCGTGTCGATTCCGGGCACCGTCGTGCGACTGGATGAGGTCATGTCGATCCCGGTGCTAGTCGACGGGGCGACGGTGCTGCGCGTGCAGGACGTGGCCGAGGTGCGCCAGACCTTCAAGGACCCGATCAGCTTTGCCCGCATCGACGGCCAGCCCGCCTTGGCGCTGGATGTGCGCAAATCGGCGGGCGCCAACATCATCGACACGGTCGAGGCCGTCCGCGCGGTCGTGGACGAGACCCGCGCCGACTGGCCCGAACAGGTCAATGTCGTCTTCATGAACGACCAGTCCGAAGAGATGCGGACCCTGCTGTCCGACCTGCAGAACAACGTGATCGCCGCGGTCGTGCTGGTCATGCTGGTGACGGTGCTGTTTCTGGGGGTGCGCGCCTCGCTGCTGGTGGCGGTGGCCATTCCGGGGTCGTTCCTGGGCGGCATCCTGATCATCTGGGCGCTTGGCTTCACGCTGAACGTGATCGTGCTGTTCGCGCTGATCCTGGTGGTGGGGATGCTGGTCGACGGCGCCATCGTGGTGGTCGAGCTGGGTGAACGGCTGATCGCGCAGGGCCATTCGAAACGCGACGCCTTACGCATGGCTGCGCAGCGCATGGCCTGGCCCATCACGTCGTCGACCGCGACGACGCTGGCGGTGTTCTTTCCGCTGCTGTTCTGGCCGGGGCTGGCGGGGCAGTTCATGTTCTATCAGCCCGCGACGATGATCGCGACGCTGCTGATGTCGCTGCTGATGGCGCTGATCTTTGTGCCGGTCTGCGGCAGCGTGCTGGGCGGCGCGCCCGACATGCCGGCTGAACCCCACCATCGCGACCGGTCCGGTGTCATGGCGCGCGTGTCGGGCTGGACCGTGGCGCGGCCCGGCGCGACGCTTGGGCTGTCGATCCTGGCGGTGCTGGTGGTGTTCTATGCCTATTCGCTGCTGGGGCGCGGGGTCGAGTTCTTTCCCGAAACCGACGCCGAACGCGCGCAGGTCCAGATCACCGCGAACGGCAACCTGTCGGTGCAGGAAAGCGACCGCCTGGTCGGCCTGATCGAGCAGCGCATCCTGGGCTTTGAGGGGATCGAGCGGGTCTATTCCCGCACCATCGGCAGCGTCGAGGAGCGGGTCCGCTCCAGCCTGTCCAGCGACGTGATCGGCCAGATCCAGGTCGAGTTCACCGATTGGCGCGGCCGCGCCCCTTCGGGCGAGGTCATCGACCAGATGCGCGCCGCCACCGCCGAAGTGCCCGGCCTGGGCATTCAGATCGAGGCCGCGGCCTCGGGCCCCGGTGCCACGCGCCCGGTCCAGATCGAGATCTCGGCCACCAACCGCCCCGCGCTGCAACAGGCCGCCGCCGAGGTCGAGCGGCTGATGCAGGCGCAGGGCAGCTTCGTCGACATCGCCAACGACACGCCGCGCCCCAACCCCGAGATCCGGCTGATCGTCGATCGCGAGGAATCGGCCCGATATGGCATCGACATGAACACCATCGGCACGGCGGTGCAGCTGCTGACCACCGGCGTGAACCTGGGCACCTATCTGCCCGATTTTGCGGATGACGAGGTGGACATCGCCCTGCGCTATCCTCCCAGCCAGCGCAACCTGGAGAACCTGTCGGCGCTGCGCGTGGCGGGGCCGTCGGGGGCGCAGGTG
>ERZ778021.3596-NODE-3596-length-10880-cov-2.815704_pt1 | contig 10880 bp, 9 predicted proteins | sample MGYA00375751_ERZ778021 | MGnify/ENA primary metagenome ERZ778021 (study PRJEB29350, sample SAMN05389814) | bioreactor metagenome | isolation source: Thiocyanate stock bioreactor | place: South Africa: University of Cape Town | collected 2013-08-29 ... | reverse complement strand
CTGGTAAGGTGATATTTGTTGCAACTTCCAGATACGGTTTATTGAAATAGACTTGCGGCTGCGTGACAGAAAATCCACTGGGCGCACCGGAAAGTACTTTTGATGCGCCGCTTGCAGTCGAACCCAGAACAGTCAGTTCATCACTCACTGAAACAGCCGCTCCATACACGCGCAATCCCACAAAACGCCCCTGCGTTTTGAGATCTTGGAAGCGCAATGTGTCGGTCCAGACATTGCCACGCGCCTGGCCTTCTTTAATGCCGAATTTTTGAAAATCGCCTTCGTTCCAGCGGGAAAACTCCGCGATCTTTTGATAGTGCTCTCCGTCGTCACTGACAAACGCTTCCACCCAACCGGGGAACATAATACCGGTTCCCACCGTGCCACCATTTTGAAAACGGATCGCTATTTCGCTGATGTCGCTTTGATGTTCCAAGTTTACAGCCAGGTTGAACCGGCCGGGATAGGACCAACCCACCGAAGCTTTGTCATACCACATGTGCGGATTGCTCACGAGTTTCCCATCGGTTAAATCGGTTGCGTCGCCCTCAGCCGTGCCGCCGTAATTGGGCGCTGGCGAGAAAAGTACTTTCTTGCCCAGTGCTAAATTGGTTTGCGGCTGCGGCGCGGGAGTTTGCGCCGCACAACCGATGCTGGTGAGAGATAACAATGCGGAGAGAAGGATTAGTTTGTTCATTTTAGTAAAAGTGCTTAGGCTCTTTGACGTCTTGTGTAAGTGAGTATTTATCCATTCTTTTAGCTGATGAAGTATTCTGAGTTCTTCATCCCGACGGGATGTCATGTTTGTAGCCGCGGGTCGAAGACCCGGGGGTGAGCACACCTACAACTCCTCGACTCCGAAGGAGTCGCACGTAATATCCCACTGCCACATTCGACTCCTTCGGAGTCTGCGTCAGCTATAACATCCACTCCGGGTCTTCGACCCGCGGCTACAGATATTTGAGCCCTTCGGGATCGGTTTTGCAACCTGACAAAAGTACTTTTACATACCATTAAACGAATTCCTCAATTCATCTTTTATGGACATACCCATTCAAAAAACGTCATAGAGCCAAGTACTTTTATACGGTCTATTGCCACGACAACTTTAACGCCCCCACCAATACTTGCTGCCCGTCGCAGTGGTGTTGTTAGCTCCGGTGTCCGAATTAAGAAGATCACGTTTCACCCATTTGACATGGCCATCGCACCACAGCACATTCAATCCATCAAGATGCCGGGATGATAATCCATATATTGTGGCGTCGTAAGTGGCAGGCGGGTCAACATATGGTGACCAAGCCACTAAATAGCCCGTCGATTGCGACGGCGTGCCGCCTGTTTCGGTGACGAGCACAGTCTCGGTGGGACGAGTAATAGCAGATTCCGTCGCATCGGCGTACCAATAGCGACTCAACCAGCCGTTGTATCCGTAGGGAATACCACTTGCAGACGATGTGGTGCCAGTAAATGTGTAAGTGAAAGAAGGACAATCAAAAATCTGCACACTTTTGATGTATGGCTGCAGCAAGACTGGCCAGGCGACAAGATTTGTGCCATCACTAATGTAATGCCCCGGATAGACGCTGTCGTAATCCTGCATATACTGCATAATTCCCAAACCGAGTTGCTTCAAATTACTCATGCAACTGGCGCGGCGCGCGTTCTCTCTGGCTCGTGCAAAGACCGGGAACAGGATTGCGGCCAGGATTGCAATAATTGCAATCACGACCAAAAGTTCGATAAGGGTAAAAGCCCTCCGCTGCCGCTTGATGGCGGCGTTTTTCTGAATTACTTGTGTCAACATAATTTCCTCCTTATTCGCGCGCCAGCGAAAGTACTTTTTAGAGACTGTTGGCAAAGCGCTTTAACTCTATTATTCCACAAAGTCGAAGATTTGAAACAATTATTTTGGTAAGACTTTTTTTAAATTTCAGGACTTAGCATTCCAGCAGGTAGAATTGACTCGACGAGCCAGTCGCGTGGCGCTCTTGGCGAGAGCGCCCGACCTTTAAAAAAGTAGTTCTCTATTTTATGAACTAGCTGGATCCCAGGCGTTGGTCGCTGCTGCCTGATTCTTTTTTGCTTGATCTACGACAGTGGAAGCTTTGAGCCACTTCACATGTCCATCCGCAAAAACCATGTTGCCGCCTTCAAAATGTCGGCCATCTTGGCAGTCCGAATAATACGGCTTTGTTCCCCAGTTCGTATCGCAATCAGCACCGCCTTTCCCTTCTCCTGGCAAATAATATCCAGCACCGCTATATGCAGAATTCGAAGAGTCATAAATGAACGCGGGAACGAGTCTATAATAACCGGCATCCATTATTAGATACTTGATCGCCGGAGCACTAATAGTGGCCATTGAAACAGACGAAGTAGTTATTATTGACTGATTGACTCCATAATTCTGACTAAGCGGAGTAGTGCTGGTCGAGGACGGGCGAATAAAGACCTGCTCCCTCTTCGTATACGGATAAGTGCTTCGCAGCCAAAACCAATAACTACTACTCAACGTGGTAAACGCGGGAGGTGTTTGCGTGGTAGCAAAATACGCCAGAGGATATTTCTCATCGTAATCCTGCACATACATCATCACGCCAAGCCCAATCTGTTTGAGATTGCTCATACAACTGGCACGACGCGCATTTTCTCTGGCGCGAGCAAAGACCGGAAACAAGATTGCGGCAAGAATTGCTATAATTGCGATCACGACCAAAAGTTCGATTAGCGTAAAAGCCTTCCGCTGCCGCTTGATGGCGGCATTTTTCTGAGTTGATTGTGTATACATAATTTCCTCTTTAACTACGAATATATAAAAGTACTTTTGCGACTTGTGACAAAGCGCTTTAATATATTATGCCACAAAAATAGCTTTTTGAAACATCCATTTTCGAGGGCTTTGAGTTTAACCCTCTCTATAAATGCCACGCCATCACAACCGAATAGATACCAGAAGAAGTATCTTTAATGCACCGTAAACCGTGGATCCTGGTTGGTGGCGGAAATGTATGGCACTGAAACGCGTGACAACCATTTTACATGCCCATCTGCAAAGGCATAATTTTCACCATCGAGGTGAATTCCTTTGCCGCCTGCTAACCCGGGACGAACGGCATCACGCGTATATACGCCCCTAAAATCGGATGCATCAAATCCGGGTTGCATATCCCACAATAAGAAAACCTCTGACGGCGTAGAAATCGCCGCCTGATTTAAGCGGAAGGTTGTTCCACTCAAATCATTTCCACCGAACCCGTAATTATAATAATATACCGGCCGCAGATCGGTTGCAGACCATCCCATATCTGCATAGACGGAGGGGACAAGCGCCGGGGTGCTTTGGCTGGGACATTGCCATATCTGCTTGCTTTTAATGTAAGGGTCAATGGCTTTCCAATAGAAGATTACAGGAGGAGTCGCCATGAGAGTAAAACTTGCGGGATAACGTTCGTCGTAATCCTGGGTGTACATCAAAAATCCAAGCGATATTTGCTTCAAATTGCTCATGCAGCTCGCCCGGCGCGCGTTTTCTCTGGCGCGGGCAAAGACCGGAAACAGGATCGCAGCCAGAATCGCTATAATTGCGATCACGACCAAAAGTTCAATGAGGGTAAAAGCCTTCCGTTGCCGCTTGATGGCGGCGTCTTTCTGTGATAATTGTGTGAACATAATTTCCTCTTTATTTAATTGCACTTTGGCCTGCAAAAGTACTTTTACTATTTGTGACAAAGCGCTTTAACTTTATTATTCCCCAAAATTGGATTTTTCAAACATTTATTTTATTGGAAGTTGTGCTTTGACGCGGAATCAATTCTCCGCACAACCTAACTGTGCGAGGCACGCCGTCATATCGTCCGTCCACGCGGCTCATTAATAGCTCAACGGTTTCATGAGCGATAGCTTCCAGTGGCTGGGAAACGGTGGAAAGCGGAATGAAATTGTGCGCGGCAATTGGCAAATCATCATGTCCCACAACGCTGAGTTCTTCCGGCACACACACTCCCTGTCGATAAAGCGCGGCGATAAATGAAACTGCGACGGTATCATCAGGAATACACATGGCAGTGGGGCGATGTTTTCGCTGAAGAAACTGTCGCGCCAACTCTTCTCCCGCGACTTCGCAGGCGACGTTTTCCGGAGTGTCAAATAAGAGCTCTTCCCGGAATGCGTCACCGTATCGCTCCAACGCATCTCGCAAACCGCCAGTGCGAATTGTGTCCGTGAAAACTCCCGGCATGGCAAATCCAATGTCACGATGTCCCAGTTTCAAAAGGTGCGTCACGGCGAGATCGGCACTGTCGGAACGATCAAAAATAACCTGATCACAATTCAGAACTGATGGCAAATCGAAGGAAATCAGATGTCCGCCATTGGCCACATAAACCCGCAACTCTTCCAACATTTCGTCATCAAAATGATGCGCCGCGTAACACACAATTGCCAGCGGCCTCTGACGTCGCAAGTCGCGGATCAATCCAGCATGGTCAGATCTTTGCTCGCCATTAAAAAAGCCACAGGAATGAATGGAGGCGCTATAGCCTTTCTTGAACAGCATGCCTTGCATGATTTGCAATTTACGCGTGGCCACGCCAAGATCAAGCTCACGCATAAAGAGGCTGATTTGCGTGCTGCGCCGTCCCGCCGCCAAACCTTGCGCGGAAGGATTGGCTTCAAATCCCATGCGTTTGGCGATGCGCAAAATTTTGCTCCGCGTCACCGGCGAAACGCGACCTTTGCCATTCAAGGCAAGCGAGGCTGTGGCCAATGAAGTTCCGGCAACGCGCGCCACATCCTGCAATCGCACCGGTTGCTTAGAAGTACTTTTATGACGAATTACTGGAGGCATTTTTGAGAGTGATGCAATGTGTAAATATGCATTATATTATACAGCAAAGAAATATGTGCTCGGGTAATCAAAGTAGGGGCATGGCGTGCCATGCCCGCGAATATAAATGAAATTTGGCATGGCACGCCAAGCCCTACATTGATTTTACTGCGCTAAAATAATATCCAAACGCTATGAAACATTTCCTTGGTATTGATATTGGCACCAGTGGCGCGAAAGTGTTGGCGCTGGCAGAAGACGGTTCTATCGCGGCCACTGCGCAATCCGAATATCCGCTTTCCACGCCGCAGCCGTTGTGGGCCGAGCAAGATCCACAATTGTGGTGGAACGCCACGCAGCATTGCGTGCGAAAAGTACTTTCGCAAATTCCCGCATTCGATATCGCCGCTGTTGGTTTGACGGGACAAATGCACGGTTTGGTGATGCTGGATAAAAATGGCGAAGTGTTGCGTCCAGCAATATTGTGGTGCGATCAGCGCACTGCGTTGCAATGTCAGGTAATGACCGCCGCTGTTGGCGAAGACACATTGATAGCAGAAACCTGCAATCCAGTGCTGACGGGATTCACCGCGCCGAAGGTTTTGTGGGTGCGCCAACATGAGCCACGCATCTATGAACAAACAGCGATGATGCTGCTTCCTAAAGACTACATCCGCTGGAAACTGTGCGGCGTTTTTGCCACCGAGGTTTCAGATGCATCCGGCACCAGTTTGCTGAATGTGCCAAAACGACGCTGGAGCACAAAAGTACTTTCGGCGCTTAATATCGATAAAGATCTATTGCCGCGTGTCTATGAAAGTCAGGAAATCAGCGGAGAAATTAATGTCGGCGGAGCGCAAGCTACGGGGCTTTTGGCCGGAACTCCCGTTGTCGGCGGTGGCGGCGATCAGGCTGCTGGCGCGGTGGGAAATGGCATCGCACAAGCGGGAATTGTGTCCGTGGCAACTGGCACGTCCGGCGTTGTCTTCGCTGCCAGCGATGCGCCGACAATCGATCCAGCTTTGCGGGTGCACACATTTTGCCATGCCGTTCCCGATAAATGGCATGTGATGGGCGTGATGCTGGCAGCGGGTGGAAGTTTGCGTTGGTATCGCGACACCCTTTGTCAGGAAGAAATCGCCGCTGCCGCGAAAGCCGGAATCGATCCGTATGAATTAATCATCCAATCCGCCGCAACCGCGCCCATCGGCAGTGAAGGATTGATCTTTCTTCCTTATTTATCGGGCGAACGCACGCCGCATCCCGATCCATCGGCGCGTGGAGCCTTTATCGGATTAACATTGCGCCACACCAAGGCGCATCTCGCGCGCAGCGTTTTGGAAGGAGTGACTTTTGGCTTACGCGATTCTCTCGAAATTCTCCGCGACATGAATATAGCGCCTGACAGCGTTCGACTTTCCGGCGGCGGCGCTAAAAGTACTTTCTGGCGGCAGATGCAAGCCGATGTTTTTGGCTGCGACGCAACCACCGTACAAAGCGACGAAGGCCCTGCGCTGGGCGCGGCTGTGTTGGCAGCAGTTGGTGCGGGACGTTTTCATTCCGTGGAAGAAGCTTGCGAAAAGCTGATCAAAACATCATCAACCATTTCTACCGATTCCTCTCGCGCAAAAATATATAACCGTTCTTACCAGGAATATCGCACATTGTATCCAGCGCTGAAAGAGCATTTTGAAAAGCTGGGGAATTTGGGAGATGCATAAGTCCCCCTTTTATAGGGGTTTAGGGGGATTTTTGATCGTAACGATTTTGACTAAATTTTACTTTTCATTATTCCCCCAAGGAAAATCCCCCTTATTCCCCCTTTAAAAAGGGGGAATAAGGGATTTTCATAGCAACAACATCGTCCCCACTCTGATATAATCGCTATATCTAATTTTATTTTGCTGTGATATCCCGCGTGAATCGCACACTAAAAACTCCTTCTTTTTCCCGTCCGCTTTGGGCCGAAATCGATCTCGGCGCTTTGCGTCATAACGTGCGTTATTTGCGCAGCCGCAACGGCGGATTGATTCTGCCAGTTCTCAAAGCCAATGGTTATGGACACGGCGCGCTCGCTTGCGCAGAAGCATTGAAAGATGATTTGCAACAGAACGAGATGTTCTGCGTGGCCAGCGTGGATGAAGGAATTCAACTGCGCGCCTCTGGAATTACGACTCCCATTTTGCTACTCTCAGCGCTACTGCCCGGCGAAGCCGAACGTTGTGTGGAACATAACTTAACTGCGACAATTAGTTCACTCGAATTAGCTAACGCCTTGAATATCGCAGCACAAAAACAAGACAAGGATTATGCATTCGCGCATCTCAAAATCGATACCGGCATGGGAAGATTGGGCGCAGCTCCACACGAAACTGCCGAATTGTGGAATCAAATTTCACAATTAACGCATCTCCAAATCACTGGCATCTATACGCACTTTGCCTGCGCCGATGAAGACGAAGATGAGATGACATGCGAACAAAGCGAGATTTTCAAAAAGGCACTGCAACATTGCGACATTGATTGGCATGATAAAAATCAACCGCGTCCAATGGTGCACGCCGCCAATAGCCCAGCCACTTGGCGTCATCCATTTGCGGCGTTTGACGCGGTTCGTCCGGGGATTTCTATTTATGGTGTTTCGCCGTTTGCATCAAAAGTACTTTCCGCAACGCTTCACGCGGCACTGCGTCCTGTAATGCACTTGAAATCAAAAGTGACGTTGACAAAACAGCTTCCCAGCGGAACTAGTGTTTCATACGGCGCGACGTGGCGGACAAGTAGAGCAACGCGTTTAGCGGTGCTTCCGATTGGTTATGCTGATGGGTATCATAGAAGTTTGTCCAATTGTGGAAAAGTACTTTTGCGTGGCCAGTTGTGTCCCATTGTGGGTCGCGTAACGATGGATCAAAGTATTGTCGATGTCACAACGCTTGATCCGGCTGTGCAAATTGGCGAGGAAGTTGCCCTATGGAATGATGAACTACATGTGGAAACAGTAGCCCAATGGGCTGGCACCATCGGCTATGAAATGCTTACAGGAATAGCTGCAAGAGTACCGCGAGTGTATGTAGAAGCATAGGTAATTAGATTTTTAGGTGACAGAGTAAAAGTACTTTTACCAAACACCTCACAAATAAATGGATATATCTCAAGCCGTTCAGCCTGAATTATGGCGTCATCTGGTGCACTTGTTGCGCCAGGTGGATATCGCTGCCCTACTCGACATCGCGTTGGTGGCGGTCGCCATCTATTATCTGCTGATGATCGCGCGCGGCACCAGAGCCATGCAGTTGCTCAAGGGATTAGCCATTTTATTGGTCGTCATGAAAGTGGCGCAATGGCTGGGGCTGGATACGTTGCAATGGATCTTAGGGCAAGCGCTCTTTGCCTCTGCGGTGGTTTTGGTAATTCTGTTTCAACCCGAACTCCGAGCCGCGTTAGATCAAATTGGTCGCGGTCATTTGGAAATTCTGGGACTGCAATTTGGCCATGAAAAGAATGCAGAAAACGCGAAAATGGTTAGCGAGATTACAAAAGCAGTCGAATCAATGGCATCCAATCGCACCGGCGCGCTGATTGTATTGGAACGCGAAACTGGCCTGGATGACATTGTGGCCACCGGCAAGGTCTTGGATGCAACGATTTCAAGCGATTTATTAAACACCGTCTTTTATTACGGATCGCCCTTACACGACGGTGCCATTGTGGTGAGAAATAATATCCTGTATTTTGCCCTTATCCGATGATATCGATTTGCCGCGAACCGTTGGCACGCGCCACCGCGCCGCACTGGGATTAAGCGAAAGTTCGGACGCCATCATTGTGGTTGTCAGCGAAGAAACCGGCAACGTCAGCCTGGCTGTCGGTGGCACGATGAACTCCATTTTACAACCGCGCTTATTGGTGGATGAATTGCTATCACTGCTGGGACGCCGCGAAGGCGCTACGCGTCTGCGGCCTTTTGCACGCGGCGTTGGCAAAGCGGCGCGCCAAATCCCCAAAACCACCTGGGGAACTTTGCGCAGCACATTGCGGGCGGTGCATCGGAAGTCACAATCCTAAATTATGCTCAAACGCTTTCTCAACAATTGGAGTCTCAAACTCACCGCGCTCATCATCGCCGTCTTTTTATGGAGCCACGTGCGCGGCCAGGTGAATCCATGGGAAGTGGCCACTTTCAAAGTGCCCTTGAAGGCACAGCCACCACAAGGAATTGCCCTGGGTGAAAACAGCCGCTTGCCCAAAACCGTTATCGTCACCGTGCGCGGGCCACGGCTCACCTTGCGCTCACTAAAAGGCTCCACGCCAGTTAATCCGCTAACCCCCGCAGACACGCCAACACCACTGAACACCGGACAAGTGCGCGCCACGCTTGATTTCACCGGCGCTCACCCAGGCATCCAAAGCCTCCCCGTAAACGCCTCCGCCAATTCGTATGATCTGGATGTCGTCGGCGTCAATCCAAGCGACGTGCGGGTAGATATCGAAGCACCTTAGAAGTACTTTTAAGCATGTCTGTTATTAATACAAGAGCCCTTGCAATGCCCCGCATTCTTGGTTAAAATCAATGGGACGTTTTTGCTCGGTAGCTCAGTGGTAGAGCGGTCGGCTGTTAACCGATTGGTCGCTGGTTCGAGTCCGGCCCGAGCAGCCACTCCATCGCGTAATGTCGAACCTATCCGCATCGCCAGCTTGTTCTGGTGATGCGGATTTTTTGGTTTTGGGCATGCTGTAAAAGTGCAGGCGATGCGAACCGTTATTTCCCCATTCAACCTTGCGCACCAAGAGTCTGAGGATCTGTTGTAATTCCTCAGGGCGCGCTTCTTCTGCTAGTCCATCAAAATCAGCCAAGACTTTCCGAAATGCTTCCGCATCAAAATGATCTTCAGCCGGAGATAGTTCTCTTGCCAAACGGCGCTGCTCAATGCGTAATTTTTCTCGCTGGCTTTGCAATTGATTTGCCCGCTCGTTGAGAAAGTTGACCATTGCTTTCGCAACCTCACCGGAAGTGATTGTTGTCACAATCGAATCGATTTCATCCTGCACCTTTTGGAGTGCGGCGTGTGTGCGGTTAAGTTCTTCCTGGATTGGTGTCAGGTCTTTGGCTGAATTTAAACGGGCACTCTGTAAAGCCAGAGCAACAGTATCCTCCGACACAACCATATCTTGAATGCGATCTACCATCCACGCTTCTGCATTCTTTGCTAATACACGATTGGCGTGATCGCAGTCTTTACCGTATTTGCGGTATTGGGAGCAAACATAATGATGAATATAAGATTCTGTGCGCCGCGCTCCTCCAGCTTTATGATACACGTAATGCGGAGACATCGGCGAACCGCAGTGTGCACAGAGGATTAATCCTTGTAAAGGATACACGCGGCCACACTTGTTCCACGTTATGCTCTTGATTACGGGGCTTTTTAATTGGGAAGCTCGCGTACGTTTCGTGATTTCCCCTGGATTATTGGGATATCCATGTGCTTTTTCGCGACGAATTATTTGAGCCCTTCCAAATAGCTCCCTTTCAATTATCGCTTCGTGAGCTGCTTTAACAATGTAATACTCCTCAAATTCAGGCAATTCTTCCCGGCCTTTATTATGCTTGTTAACTCCAATTTGTCCCATGTAGCGGTAATTGGTGAGCAAATCTCGAATTGTTCCGACCGACCATATAGATTTGCCCATAGGAGACGGAATCTGATGCATCTTAAGCCAATCCCTAACTGCAAAATCAGACCGAGTCTCCACATACACAGAAAATATCTTCTGCACCGTGCTTTTACGGTCAGGATCAACTACAAGCATCTTATTTTCTTTGTCCAGAATAAATCCGAAAGGAACAATACCACCATTCCACAATCCCTTTTCCGTGCGCTGGCGCATTTTGATGCGCACTTTTTCACCGGTTTGCTCTCGATCATAGGCTTTGGCACCCACGAGCATCATTTCCATAAAGCGACCAGAGGCAGTATTGCGGTCTGTGGGATCATGGAGAGTGACAAAATCCACGTGGTGCTTTCTGAATTCCGTATCCAGAATGTAGAAC
>ERZ778021.3593-NODE-3593-length-10886-cov-4.699658_pt1 | contig 10886 bp, 8 predicted proteins | sample MGYA00375751_ERZ778021 | MGnify/ENA primary metagenome ERZ778021 (study PRJEB29350, sample SAMN05389814) | bioreactor metagenome | isolation source: Thiocyanate stock bioreactor | place: South Africa: University of Cape Town | collected 2013-08-29 ... | reverse complement strand
CGAAGGCGCCGTAGAGGCCGAGATTGGCGTCCTCCGGCGACCGGAACAGCTCGGTCACCGCCCGCAGCACGGAAAAGACGGAAGGCACGCGGCTGCGTTCCTCCTCGGTGAAGGGGCGGCCGGGCCTTGCCACCTCCAGCGAAATCAGCCGGCCGGTGCGTTCGCCGATCGTTACCTCGGCCAGCGTGGCGACCGCCTTGCCGATGGCCGGCAGCAGCGCCTCGCCGCGCCGGTTCAGCGCCTCGATCTTCACGGCGCGGCCGCGCGCCGAGATCACCAGAGGCGGGTCGATGATGGCGGTGTCCCAGCGCGTGTAGCGGCCCGGATACTCGTAGTTGGAGGAAAAGACCGCGCCGCGGCGCTCGTTCAGCCCGTCGAGATAGGCCTCGATCGCGCCGGCATAGGGCTTTTCATGGCGTTCGCGGGTGATCGCGATGCCGCCCGCCGTCACGAAGCGCTCGGCGCCATTGTCCAGGAGTTCCACCGTCATTGCCGTCTCCATTCGCTCTTGGATTCGCTTTTTTGGGGCAACGGACCCGGAGGCTGGAAAAAACAAATGGCCGCCCGGAAATCCCGTTGCGGCCACCATCCATGTTCACGCGCATGCGCTGCGACAGGCCGCTTCTAGCAGGCCCACCACCAGGCAGTTTTGGAAGAACGCATGATCATGGATTTTCCATAGCGGCGAATGGAGGGCAGGGCAAGGGGAAACCCGCGCTAGCCGGTCAGTCTTCCCCTTGGGGCAGTCTTCCCCTCTGGGTCAGTCTTCCAGAGTGCCGGAGCGGGCGTCGGCGCTGCGCCGGCCGCCTACCAGCTTGACGAGGTCGTCGCCGGCGCGGGTGATGCGGTGCGAGCGCCGCGTCAGGATATAGCCGTCCTGCGGCGCGAACACTTCCGCATGCCCGTCCTTCTCGCCCGGCGCATGGACGATGGTGGCGAGCCGGTCGCCCTTCCTGACCCTGTCTCCGGGCGCGACGTCGTAGAGGATGGCGCCGGCTTTCGGGGCCGGCATCATGTCGATGTTCTCCAGCGGCGCGACGACGCCCTTGAAGGGGCCGGGCGCGGGCACGGAAGGATCGGCCACCACGCCGCGCGCCACCAGCAGCCGGTAGAGCCCCTCGGCGTCGGAACGCGCCAGCGCGCCGTCCACATCGCTTATGCCGCGATATTCCACCGTGGTGACGGCAACGTGGCCGAGCCGGTCGCGCGTGCCGGTCAAATAGGGGTGCACGGACGCTTCCTCGAAGGCGGAATTGGAGGCGCCCTGCCACAGCAGAACCGCATCCACGCCCATGGCCGCCGCGCAGTCCTGCATGGTCGGCCACAGCTCGGCCGGCACGTAGAGATAGGCGACGCTCTCGTCGTCGCAATGCAGGTCGAGCACGATGTCGTGGCCGAGGGAAAGCGCCAGCAGCCGCGCCTTCAGCTTCTGGTCCACGCTCGCCAGCGAGGTGTCCGGCAGCAATGCGGCGTCCGGGCGCTGCACCAGCGGAAAGTCGCGGTTGAAGTTGGTGCGGGTGCCGAGATGGAAGCGGCCCTGCTGCTCGCCGAGGAAATATTGGGCGCGGCCCACCGGGTTGGCCCACGGCACCACGGTGATGCGCTGGCGGATGCGCGCTTGCGCCTCCGCCTTCTCCAGCATCGGCATCAGCGCGTCGATGGCCACCGTGCCGGGCAGCTCGCCGGCATGGAGCGCCGCCTGGATATAGGCGCCGCGCGCGGCGCCGTCCGAGCCCTCGAAGCGGAAGACGGGGAATTCGTAGGCGACGCCTTCGGTGTCGCCGGAAATCGTCTCGATGCTTTTCCTCATCGTCGCCTTCCGCCTCGGCGTTCCGGTCAGCTCAGGCCTTCGATTTCGCCGTCGTCGTTGAGGTAGATGTTCTCGGAGGAGGGCCTGGAGGGCAGGCCGGGCATGGTCATGATCTCGCCGCAGATGGCCACGACGAAGCCGGCGCCGGCCGACAGCCGCACCTCGCGCACCGCCACCGTGTGGCCGGTGGGCGCGCCGCGCAGGTTGGGGTCGGTCGAGAACGAATATTGCGTCTTGGCCATGCACACCGGCAGGTGGCCGTAGCCGGCCTGCTCCCACTGGTGCAGCTGGTCGCGCACGCTCTTGTCGGCGATCGCCTCCGAGCCGCGGTAGATGCGCTTGACGATGGTGTCGATCTTGTCGAACAGCTTGAGCTCGTCGGCATAGAGCGGCGCGAACTGGGAGGCGCCCGACTCGGAAAGCTGCACCACCTTGTGCGCAAGCTCCTCGATGCCGGCCGAGCCCTGCGCCCAGTGCTTGCACAGGATGGCCTCCTCGCCCATGGAGGCGACATAGTCCTTCAGCGCCTGGATCTCGGCCTCGGTGTCGCTGTGGAAGTGGTTGATCGCCACCACCGCCGGCACGCCGAACTGGCGCACGTTCTCGATGTGGCGGCCGAGATTGGGGCAGCCCCGCTTCACCGCCTCGACATCCTCGCGGCCGAGGTCCTCCTTCTTGACCCCGCCGTTCATCTTCATCGCCCGCACGGTGGCCACGATGACGGCGGCGGCCGGCTTCAGCCCGGCCTTGCGGCACTTGATGTCGAAGAACTTCTCAGCGCCCAGGTCGGCGCCGAAGCCGGCCTCCGTCACCACATAGTCGGCCAGCTTCAGCGCCGTGGTGGTGGCCATGACCGAGTTGCAGCCATGGGCGATGTTGGCGAAGGGGCCGCCATGCACGAAGGCGGGGTTGTTCTCCAGCGTCTGCACCAGGTTGGGCTGGATGGCGTCCTTCAGCAGCACGGCCATGGCGCCGTCGGCCTTGAGGTCGCGGGCGAATACGGGCGATTTATCGCGCCGGTAGGCCACGATGATGTCGCCCAGCCGCTTCTGCAGGTCCTTCAGGTTTCGCGCCAGGCACAGGATCGCCATCACCTCGGAGGCGACGGTGATGTCGAAGCCGGCCTCGCGCGGAAAGCCGTTGGCCACGCCGCCGAGCGACACGATGATCTCCCGCAGCGCCCGGTCGTTCATGTCCATGACGCGGCGCCAGGTGACGCGGCGGATGTCGATGCCGAGCTCGTTGCCCCAGTAGACGTGGTTGTCGATCAGCGCCGACAGCAGGTTGTGCGCGGTCGTGATGGCGTGGAAGTCGCCGGTGAAGTGGAGGTTCATGTCCTCCATCGGCACCACCTGCGCCATGCCGCCGCCGGCCGCCCCGCCCTTCATGCCGAAGTTCGGGCCGAGGGACGCCTCGCGGATGCACACCGCCGCGCGCTTGCCGATCCGGTTGAGCCCGTCGCCCAGGCCGACCGTCGTCGTCGTCTTGCCCTCGCCTGCCGGCGTCGGGTTGATCGCGGTGACGAGGATCAGCTTGCCGTCCGGCCGCCCCTTCAGCGAGCGGATGAACTCGGCCGAGACCTTCGCCTTGTCGTGCCCGTAGGGCAGCAGGTGCTCGGCCGGGATGCCGAGCCTGGCGCCGACCTCCTGGATCGGCTTCTTCTTCGCCGCGCGGGCGATCTCGATGTCCGACTTCACCGCAGCCATGTATGCATTCTCCCCACTGGAAACGGCGCGCGCCCGCGCTCGACGGCTTTTATGTTCGTTGCCCGGCGCAGCCATGCACGCTTGCGCGCGGGATCAACAGCTCCTGCCCGGCAGCCTCCCGCCGCCCCGGAACACCGCCCGGACTATCCGGGACGCGGGCCATGCGCGCCATTCTGAATTTGCCGCGCAATGCGCGAAATGCGACAGGAGCGGCAGTCGGCAGTCGGCAGTCGGCAGTCGGGATGCAATCCCATCGCGCGGACCGGGACACAAGCACACCGGGCCCGTTGCGGGCTTCGTTGCCTACTCCCGACTGCCGACTGCCGATTGCCTCATCTATCCAGCACACCCCGCAGCTCGACCAGGTTCGACCTCACCTGCAGCAGGTTGAAGCCCATCGTGGCGAGGTGCGAGGGGAAGAAGGCGCTGGATTCGTTGCCGTTGGAGATGATCCACGGCTGCACGTTGAGCGAGGCGCGCAGGTTCGCTTCCATCCGCGTCCACAGCGCGGTGAGGTTGCGCTCGGCGATGACGGCGGCGAAGTCCGACCGCGTCCCGACGAGGATGCCGTAATAGGCGTAGAGCTGGCCGTAGGCGAACCAGAAGCGGTCGTCGGCCCTGAGGTCGAACCAGCCCGCATCCGACGCCTCGATGCGCAGGCGCAGGATGTCGGCCGTCGAGCCGATGTCGCCGGCGATGCGGTCGAGGAACTGCATCAGGTTGTCGGCGCGCGCGTCGAAGGTCGCCTGGCACTTCTCCAGGCCGGCGTTGAAGGCGCGCAGCTTCTCCATGCCCTCGCGGTAGACGCTGGGGGTGGGCCGCGTCGGGCCGCGCCAGCCTATGTACCAGGCCGTCTCGCTCCACGACATGGCGGTGCGCGCGTCCTGCAGGTTCTGGTCGATCTGCGAGGTGCCGCGCACGCGCCCGAGCGTGTCGACGAGCTCCGTCGTGGTGCGCCGCATGACCTGGTTGATGCCGAGCTGGAAGGCCGCCTTGTTGTCGAAGAAGGGCGTGTTGCGCCATTCGATGCCGAACAGGCCGGCCTTCGACATCAGCATCGACGAGATCCAGGCGTTCTGGTTGACGTTGAAGTCGATCAGGTCCGCCGACACCGCCGCGATCGCCGAGGGCTTGCAGCTCTGCTGCGTCTGCGTCACCCCGCCCGCGGCGTTGGCGGGAGCCGGCACCGGCTCGCCCGCCGCCGAGGTCTCGCGCGCCTGCGCAAGTGCCGCCGGGTAGTCGACGTTGAAGTTGTTCCAGAACTGGGTGACGTAGAAGAAGTAGCCGTAGAGGACGACCAGCGCCAGCAGCACGAGTGCCACCGTTCCCCTGACGATCCAGCCGCGGCGCGTGTACCAGCGCCCCGCCTGCATGAACGGCCACATCAGCCCGCCGAGGGCGAGGCGGATGCCGCGCCCGATCGCCCTGAACACGCCCTTGATGAACTCGACGATCGGATCAAGCATCTCGATTATTCCCCGTCGCTCCCGGCGATTGCCCGAAATGGATCAGGCCGAGGCGAAAATGATGTTTTCCGAGCACCGGAGCGGAGCGTGCATTTCGGTACGTGAGCACCGGAGCGCAGGAAAACGTCATTTGCAGCCCGGCCTCATCCATTTCAATCCGTAAGGCCGTAGAGGCGCGCTCGGAACCCCTCGGTGTCCTTGAGATAAGTGGTTTTCAGCGTCTCGACAACGAAGGCCCGCCACGGCTCGCGCCAGCCCTCGTAGTCGGCGTAGAAGCCCTGCTTGTTGAAGGCGTAGCGGAACACGAAGTCGGTGTGCACGAAGTCCGACAGCAGCCTGTTGGTCAGCCATGCGTCCGGGTGGTCGGGCTTGGCCCGCACCACGAGGAAGCGGAAGTCGGGCCGCACCTCGTCGATCCGGATCTGGCCGAGCTGCGCCAGCTCCCGCTTGGCGCCGTTGAGGAAGGGGAAGCGCCCGTCGATGTTGACCGCTTCCGCGTTCGCATGGATCCAGCTCTGCAGCCACACCCGGTCGAGCGCGCGCAGGTCGCGCGTCGGCTCGGCCCGGTGCACCAGCTCGCGGATGATCAGGTTCGCCCGGTGCTCGAGGAAGTCGGCCGGCTCGATCCACGAGGCGCGCGGCAGGTCGAGCCGCCCGGTCGAGGCGAGGAACCGGAACACCCGGTCGGGGTCCCTCAGCGACAGGTAGGAGACCTGCCACGGCCGCGAGCGGCGGAAGCCCGGCGCCGTCGGGTCGCAGATCACCGTCGTCACGTCCGGGTCGATGAACACGTAGAGCCCGCCGAAATGGCTGGTCCAGTAGGCGTTGTGGCGGAAGATCACCTGGTCCGGCACCAGCGCGTTCTCGCGGATGTCGCCGGTCACCTGCGCCAGCTCCACCATGCGGTCGAGCAGCGTGTCGTCGCGCCAGGCGTCCGGCTCCTGCCGCAGCCGGTCGGCGAGCCGGCCGAGCTCGGCCGCCTTGCCCACCACGTCCTCGGCCGACAGCACGCGGAACTCGACCTGGTTGATCGACAGAAGGTCCTCGATGTCCTCCACCTTGGAGATGGAATCCTCGATCTCCCCGTAGATCACGTCCTTGATCGTCAGCGCGTCGATGGCGCGCGCGTTGCGGCTCATGAACTCGTAGACGAGCTGCGAAGTGTTGGAGAAGGCCGTGTGCACCACCGGCAGGTCGATCTGCTGCGGGGTGAGGATGATGAAGCGGCGGTTGACCTGGTTGGGGTCGAGATAGTCGGGATCGCCGAGCTCCTCGGCCACCTGCGGCGAGAAGCCGGTACGGTCGATCTCGAAGCTCTTCAGCTTCGTCGGCTTCAACCCGAACGCCGTCAGCGCCTTGTTGTACCGCTCGACCAGATGCGGCTCCTCCACCGGCAGCAGCCGCCCGTACATCAGCTCGTTGTCGCGCAGGAGATCCATATCTCTAGCTCAAAGGCAAAGCCAGCGGAACGCCTGCACGCCGCGCTGCGTGTGCCAAGGCATCATCGAACGTAGCCAGGGGCAACCCGATACGCTGGGCGAGCTCGAGATAGACTGCATCGTAGACCGTCAATCTGTATAGGTCGGCGAGTTCGATCGCAGCGGTCATCCTGGCGGGTCCGTCATGGTCCGTGGCGAGGTTGAGCATCGTATAGCGCTCGTAGGCGGCGGACTTCGCATTCTCGTCGATCCTGCCTTTCCTCATCGCCATGGTAAGTCCGTTGGCGTACTCGGCCGGGAAGTGAAACGGTACGTGACCCCCTTCATAGACGACGCGATCCAGCACGGCATCCGCCGCCGGGGACCACTCGTCCGGCAATACCCACGCCATCGCCATGGAACTGTCGATGACGAAGCTCAATAGCGACGGCCCGCGGTGACGAGTTCCTTCAGGCTCTCGGGGCCGGTGCGCGCCTGCGCCCGGATTGCCCGCAAGGCGGCGGCGGCTTCTTTTGCCTTTTCCACATCCCGACCTTTCGCCGGGACCAGTCGCGCAACGGGCTTGCCATTGCGCGTGATCTCGATTTCCTCTCCCGCTTGCACGAGATCGAGGAGAGCGCTCAGCTTGTTCTTGGCTTCGAATGTCCCCACTTGGCGCATGCGGCTTCCTCGCTTGGCTAGCTTAGCTAGATTTATAGCCCAACCCTATCTGTGTCAAATCCGACCGGCTACGCACCCCACACACCCTTCCGCTTCATCTCCTCCATCTCCTTCGCCGCCCGCTCGCGCAGACGCGCGTCCTTGAGCATCTTTTCCACCGCCGCGTCGTCCGCCCTATCCGAGTAGCGGAACTCACTGTCGGCGTAGCGGTTCACCTCCTGCATCACCATGTCCATGGTGAACGGCTTCCTGAGCTCGGCGATCATGTCGCGCTTGGCGTCGTAGCCCTTGTGCATGAAGGTCTCGGGCGTCTCGAACCACTCGTCCGGCAGCTCGATGTCCATCGCCCGCATCTTGATCGCGTCGGTGACGTTCTTGATGGCGCGGCCGGTGAAGCGCGGCTCGGTTTCCTTGATCATGTGCAGGTAGGTGCCGATGTCGGTCAGCGTCCTCGGCTCGCCGACATCGTTCATGTAGCGCTCGTAGACGGCCTTTAGCCCGTCCTCGTGCGGCTTCGCATAGCCCTCATAGGCCTCGCTCACCGCCCGCTGGATCTCCTGCGCCGCGTAGAGCTTGTGGTCGCCGAGCGGGATCTTGTGGTTCTTGCCGGCGAGCAGCACGAAGATGTCGATGTAGTCGTCGCGGCTCTGCGGCCCGTCGACCAGCCAGCGCGCGCCAGCCCGCTGGCGCAGCGCGTCGTCGACATTCTCCGGATAGTTGGAGAACATGCCGAACGAGCAATTGCCGCGCACCACGGTCGTGGCGCCTGAGAACGCCGCCATCAGCACGCCGGTGATCTCGTGCTGGCCGGCGGAGGCGCGGTCGTCCGAGCGGCGCGCCGCCACCTGGTCGATGTCGTCGATCGTGCCGAAGCCGATCGTGCGCGGGCTGAGCACGTTGTCGATGAAGGCGCGGCAGTTCTGGCCGGACTTGCCCTGGTAGGACGAGATCTGGTCGACGCCGAAATTCTCGTAGTGGAACGGGTAGCCCGCCACCTGGCAGTAGCCGTTGACGAGGCCGGCGATCATCTGGATCAGCGTCGTCTTGCCGGTGCCCGGCGCGCCGTCGCCGATGAAGGTGAACAGGAAGCCGCCGAGATCGACGAACGGGTTCAACTGCCGGTCGAAGTCGTACGCCATCAGCATCTTGGCGAGCTTCATCGACTGGTACTTGGCGATGTGGTTGCCGACGACCTCCTCCGGCTTCTTGAAGGTCATCGACAACGGCTTCGACTTGCGGCCGGGCGCGACGTCGAAGCCGTCGAGCGTGAAGTCGTCGGAATCGAGCCGCATATGTGCGGTCTCGAACGCGCCCAGCCCGTCGAAGCGGGCCTTGCGCTGCAACAGCCCCTCGATCGCCTCGGTGGCGAAGCGCCGCGTCCGCGTCGCCAGCTCGGCCTCGTCCCTGGCGCCGGCGAGCGCGCCGTCGAGGCCGGCGATCAGGCTTTTGACCGCGTCCTGCTGCGTGTCGAAATTATAGTGCGGCTCCTTGACGTCGTTGGACGGCTCGCCCTCGGCCTCGACGAGCTGGAGCAGGTAGGCTGCGAAGGCGAAGGCTGCCACATAGGCCGATGCCGACAGCAGCCGCTTGAAGGCCGAGGCCTCCTCGCCCTCCAGCGGCGCGCGCGCGTTCTTCTGCTGCAGGGCCTCTAGGTCGCTCGCGCGGGAAAATGCGTCGCCGACGGCGAGCGCCACCTGCACGGCCCGCCTTGCGCGGTAGAGCAGCGTATGCTGGCCGATCCCCATGATCGGGTCGTCGGGCCTGACCGACTGGATGGTCCGCGCCAGCTCCACCTCGCGCGTGCGCCGCACGGAGCCGGCAGAGACGGTCGAGACGAAGCGCCGCCCGGTGCCGGCGAGCGCGGTGGCCGAGCGGCCGTCGTCGTCCTCCAGCACGATGATCTTGGTGACGAAGCTCTGCGCCAGCGCGCGGTGCTTCTCGACGTCCTCTTCGGTGATGACGGTCAGGCCGGTGTCCATGCGCACCCCGTGAAGTTTTCGATGAACGCCCCCTCCACCATGCTTCGCATGGTCCCCCTCCCCCGCTTCGCAGGGGAGGAGCCGGCGCTGCGGCCGCCCCCGGCCCGGATCCTCCCCCGTTCACGGGGGAGGGGAACCGCCGAAGGCGGAGGAGGGGGCGTTGCCTGGCTCGTTCCGCTGGCCTCACACATCCGAAATCACCTTGCCGTTCGACAGGATGTGCACGGTGTAGCCCTCGAAGATGCGGCTCGCTTCCTTGGCCGCGTAGAGCGCCTGGTAGGCCTCGTGCGGGATGAGCGCGTGCTTCTCGTAGCTCGACACGCCCTGCCGGGCGGCCTCGAGGTCGTCGGTGTTGATGTAGAACTCCTCGCGCGCCGGCTGGCTCGACCACAGCCCCTTGCGGCCGGGCCGCTCCGCCTGCGAGTAGATCTCCTGCACCGTCCAGGTCAGCAGCCAGGCGTTCTCCTGCTTGCGCACCTTGGACAGCACTTCCGTCACCGTCGAGTTGTTCTCGGTGATGCCGCCCGAATAGAACGGCCCGAGCACGACGCGGCGGAGCTGCTTGGGGTGCAGCTCGTCGAAGTCGCGGTCGAGATTGCCGGCGATGGTCGCCGGCGACAGCGAATAGGCCGAGTTCTTCTCGGCGAAGTCGTCGAAGCGGCGGGCGAGCTGCGGGTTGAGCAGCCCCTCGACCGGCAGCGGGATGTGCACCTTCTCGTTCAGCATGCCGTCGGCCGTCACCAGCGTGGCGACGATGTCCTCGGACGAATCCTCGACGGTCGCCATGTAGATCAGCGGCAGGTTGGCGCTGCCGTCGAACACGCCCCAGTGGACGAGGTAGTAGGGCCGCCGCGTCTTCGGGTTGACCGACACCTTGACCGTGCGCGGCAGCACGAAGGGCGAGAAGATCTGCCCGTTGCGGACGTCCTGGAGATAGATGCGCTCGGCCATCGACTGCTGCAGCGCGGTCGGGAACGCCTTGTGGCGCAGGATGAAGTCGACCATCTCCTCGCGGATCTGGTCCGGCTCGGGGATCGCCGCCAGCCGCGTCTCTGCGGTGCGGCGGTCGTTCTCCAGCTCCAGCACGGACTGGAAGACGGGATAGCCGCTCTCGGCCCGGCCGATGCGGAACTTCTCCATGAAGCCCAGCCGGTTGTGCCAGCAGGAGAAGGAGGTCTCCAGCCGCGCGATGTACTCGGCCACTACCTGCGCCACCACGCCGTGCCGGTAGAGCGGCGAGCGGTCGTCGCGCAGGAAGATGTCCAGTCCCTCCAGCGCGGCCGTGATCGCCGCGAAGTAGCGCGCGGCGGTGTCGGATTGGGCGGAAGGGTTCATGGGGCGCTCCATACGCGCCCGTCATCCTCGGGCTTGTCCCGGGGATCTGCCGCCGTCGATTTCTTCAGAAGCCGGGCCGGCCGAGCGGTGCCGGCGTCGTAGATCCTCGGGACAAGCCCGAGGATGACGACCGGACGCGAGCCGCGACGGAAGCTGATCTCCCCCCTTGTGGGGGAGATGTCCGGCAGGACAGAGGGGGGCAACATGGAGCGCAAACCTTGAAGGGCTGCGAGCCTCACGCCTTCACGTAGTCCGCTGCGTTGTGCTTGCGCATGACCTCCTCGAAGCGGCGCGCGAAGGCGTCGTCGGCGAGCTTCTTGCGCCGCTGGATGTCGGCGGTGGCGACCATGTTCTTCTCGTGCAGTTCCAGCAGGTCGCCGATGTGCTTCTGCGCTGCCGCGCCGATGCCGGCCATCGTCTCCTCCGCCGTGTTGTCGACCTGGCTGCCGAGCGTGTTGATCTTGTGGGCGACGTCCTGCTGGGCGGCCGTC
>ERZ778021.3591-NODE-3591-length-10890-cov-4.313336_pt1 | contig 10890 bp, 8 predicted proteins | sample MGYA00375751_ERZ778021 | MGnify/ENA primary metagenome ERZ778021 (study PRJEB29350, sample SAMN05389814) | bioreactor metagenome | isolation source: Thiocyanate stock bioreactor | place: South Africa: University of Cape Town | collected 2013-08-29 ... | reverse complement strand
TTTTGATCCCGTCCACAGAAATAAAGTTTAAATCTCCCGCAATCAACTCTACTGATTTTGTGTCTTCATTGCTACCCAGCACAACCTCGTTGGTTTGTGCATTGATGTCCACCACAAAGCGTGGCTCCCCAAAACTCATTCCCAACCCTTTTCGCTGCCCGATGGTATAATGCACGATCCCTTTATGCTGACCGAGAACATTGCCTCTTAAATCCACAAAGTTCCCCTTCTGGATAGCTACCCCGCTTTTTTCAATAAATCCGCCGTAATCATTGTCTTTTACAAAACAAATTTCCTGGCTGTCGGGCTTGTCAAACACCGGCAGCCCTATTTTTTCGGCATACTCCCTTACCTCTGGCTTGGTCAGCGAACCAATGGGCAACAAAAGATGTGCCAGCTGATGTTGGGTTAAATTGTATAACGCATAGGTCTGATCCTTCTCAATGGTTTTTGACCGGCGCAGCTCATACCGCCCGGTTGCGTCGTTTTTGTCAATCAGCCCGTAATGCCCCGTAGCGATATAATCAAAATGCAGCGCCAGGGCCCGTCCCAGTAACGCCTCAAACTTTACCACACGGTTACACAAGATGCAGGGATTCGGCGTTCTGCCGTTGATATATTCATGAATAAACGGCTCTATGACGCTTTTGTGAAACACGTCCTTGAAATTAAACACATGGTAACGGATACCAAGCTTGCGGGCAACCATCCGTGCATCCTCCACGGCGGACAGCGAGCAGCAGCCAACACTCTGGCGTTCCTCCTCGTCCTCGATATCCGGCCAGATCTGCATGGTGACACCCTCAACCTCATAGCCTTGCTCCAACAACAGTGCCGCCGCAACGGAAGAATCCACCCCCCCGCTCATCGCTACCAAAACTCGTTTCTTATTTAAAATTTCCATCACCTTCTCTATTCTTCAATGAATATTATACCAAAAACCAAAATCAATACAAGGGGAAAATAAAATGAAAACTATGACAAAAAATAATTGCCATATTATACTTCAGAATGTTATAATACTATGAAATATAAAAATATGATAAAGGTGATGAATTTGGATGTTCGTACCGGTGATATCTTAGAAATGAAAAAACCACATCCCTGCGGCGGCAAGCAATTTTTGGTGCTGCGCATCGGCATGGATTTCAGAATCCGGTGTATGGGCTGTTCCCATGAGGTCATGCTGCCCCGGGCGAAGTGCGAAAAGAATATCAAAAAAATCATACGAGAATAATACAAGAGAATGTGATTGTCTTCTCGATTATCATTTGTTTCTATATGAAAATCAGGATAGGATACCAAGTCAATTCCCATCGGTCGAAAGGCTAAGGTTGCTGACCGTAATTGACTTTATGAAAGGATTTCGTTTATGTTTGACAGATTAAAAGAAGTAGAAAACAGATATATGGAGGTCAGCGACAAGCTGATGGATCCATCTGTAATCACGGATCAAAACCAGTTTAAAAAGCTGATGAAGGAAAGCAAGCAGCTTTCCCCCATTGTTGAAAAATACCGGGAATACGCAAAAACCAAAAGCGATATGGAAGAAGCAAAAGCACTGTTGGACGCAGGCGGGCTGGACAAGGATTTTCGTGAAATGGTGGATGAAGAATTCAACAGCGCCAGAAACCGTCTTGATGTGATAGCAGAAGAGTTGAAAATCATTCTTCTGCCCCGTGACCCCAACGATGACAAAAATGTGATCATGGAAATCCGTGGTGGCGTCGGCGGTGAGGAAGCGTCCTTGTTTGCCGGCGTATTGACACGTATGTATACCATGTACAGCGAAGCACGGGGCTGGAAGGTGGACATTGTCAGCAGCAACGAAACGGAGCTGGGCGGATACAAGGAAGTCAGCTTTATGATTGAGGGTGACGGCGCTTATTCCCGTTTAAAGTTTGAAAGTGGCGCCCACCGTGTCCAGCGTGTTCCTGAAACCGAATCTTCGGGCAGAATTCACACCTCAGCGGTTACCGTTGCTGTGCTTCCGGAAGCCGAAGAAGTAGAGTTTGAAATCAACCCCTCTGATTTGCAGATCGACACATACCGTTCCAGTGGCGCAGGTGGTCAGCATGTTAACACCACGGACAGCGCAATCCGCATCACCCATCTTCCGACGGGTACCATTGTGGAGTGTCAGGACGAACGCAGCCAGCACAAAAACAAGGAAAAGGCCATGAAAGTACTTCGCTCCCGCATTTATGACAATATGATGAGAGAGCAAATCGAACAAATTGCTGGCGATCGCAGAACCCAGGTGGGCAGCGGCGACCGTTCCGAACGGATTCGTACCTATAACTATTCCCAAAGCAGAGTGACCGACCACCGTATCGGTTTGACCTTATACAAGCTGGAACAAATTTTAAACGGTTCTCTGGACGAAATCATTGACGCACTGATCACGGCCGACCGTGCAGAGAAGCTAAAAGCGAGTGGTGATTGAGATTAATACCTTGCTGTTAAAAGACGACAAAAAGGGAATTCAGACCGGTGCAGAACTACTGAAAAAAGGCGGTCTGGTTGCCATCCCCACAGAAACGGTATACGGGCTTGCCGCCAATGCGCTGGACGGCAAAGCTGTATTAAAAATATTCGAAGCAAAAGGAAGGGCGCAGGACAATCCCCTCATTGTGCATATCGCTGATTGGTCTATGATTCACGAACTGACCACAGAACTGCCGCAGCAGGCATACAAGCTTGCAAAGTCCTTTTGGCCCGGTCCTCTCACCTTGGTGCTCAAAAAATCAGCCGCCATTCCCGAAACAGTCAGCTGCGGTCTTTCCACCGTTGGTATCCGCATCCCGGACAATACCATTGCCCGTGATCTCATCAGAGCCTGCGGCTTTCCCCTTGCCGCTCCCTCCGCCAATCTCTCCGGCGGGGTCAGCCCCACCACGGCGGAGCACTGTATTGTGGATTTGGCAGGCAGAGTGGATGGGATTATAGACGGCGGAAGCTGTACTGTCGGGCTGGAATCCACCGTGCTGTCCCTTGCCCATGATGTTCCGGTGATTTTAAGACCCGGCTATATCGGACAGGAAGACATTGAAGCCGTGATCGGTCCGGTTTCTATGGACAAAACCATATTCGGACAATTCACCGGTGAAGTCCCCCTGGCACCCGGAATGAAATATAAGCATTATTCACCAAAAGCAGAAGTTATTGTTCTGAAAGGCACAAAATCGCAATATATTAATTATGTCAACCAAAATAACGGCTATGCATTGTGCTTTGATGAAGATTGTGACGAATTGAAGGTGCCCTTTTTATCCCTTGGCAGTGAACATGATTTTGCCACCCAAGCTTCCCGTCTGTTCTCCTGCTTGCGTGAATTTGATCAGCTTGGCGCCGAGAAAATCCATGCCCGATGTCCCGGCAGCGAAGGGGTCGGTCTTGCGGTTTATAACAGATTGCTGCGTGCCGCGTCTTTTCATGTGATAGAATTATAACATGTTATCGTAATAAAACATGTGATAGAGTGATAAGCCAATTTACAATGAAATATTACTAGGATAGCTACGACGGTTTTATACTTTCGTATAAAGCCCGGAAAGGATTTGAATGATTATGAACAAACTATATATCGTCGGGCTGACCGGCCCTACCGGTTCGGGTAAAACAACGGTTGCACAGATGTTTGCCAAAAGCGGTATTCCGTCTATCAATGCAGACGAAATCGCCCATAAAGTAACCGATATCGGCACACAGGGTCTTTTGGAGCTTGTGGCGGCCTTTGGAGAAGATATTTTAAATGAAGACGGTTCCCTCAACAGGCAAACGCTGGCGGCAAAAGCTTTTGCCGATGAAGAAAAAACGAAGCTGCTCAACGACATCACCCATCCTCTGATCACCATGGAAATCAGAAAGGCAACCAGAGAGCTTATCAAAAAGGGTGTTAAAATCGTGTTGCTGGACGCACCCTTGCTGTTCGAAAGCAGAGTTGACCGGTTTTGCAACGATATTCTAGTAGTGATTGCTCCCAAGGAAATACGGATTGAGCGGATCATGAACAGGGACGCTATCAGCCATGAGAAGGTTTTGTCCCGGATGAATGCCCAGAAGGATGATGATTTTTATCTGTCCCGTGCCGGTCATATCATCAGAACCGACTGTGAAGAAAAGGAATTGAAGCTGCAAGTTGCCCAAACATTAATCGATTTAAGGAGAACTGCCAGTGAAGCGGAGCGTTAATCGCCTTTTTTATATTGCTATTCCAGTTTTATTGATTCTGATTATATTTTTCAGCTATACCTTTATTCGGGAAAAGGTATTAAAAGGTCTCGTATATCCGCTGAAATATACCGAGCTTGTCAATCAATATGCGGATGAAAATGAGCTGGACCGTTCCCTTGTGTATGCGGTCATCAAATGTGAAAGCTCCTTTAAGCCTGATGCAAAATCGGGGATCGGTGCAAGAGGGCTCATGCAGATTACCCCCGAAACGTTCACATGGGCACAGACAAAGCGTTATCCCAACGATAAATTACCTGCTGACGAACTGTATAAGCCGGAAACCAATATCAAATTCGGCACCTTTATTCTCGCCATGCATTTAAGGGAGTTTCAAAACAAGGAAGCCGCCATCGCCGCTTACCATGCAGGTCGGGGCAAGGTCAATGAATGGCTGAAAAACAAAGCATATTCTGACGACGGTATAAACCTGAAAACAATCCCCACAACCGACACCGCACAATATGTGAAGCGAGTAATCAATACCCAAAAAACATATACTAACCTATACAAGGAGGTTTTTCAAAATGAGTGAAAAAACGAAAGCGGCAATGCTGAAGGACAAGTTGTTCATCCAGCCGAAAAATGGCTGTTTGGTAGCAGACGACACGGAAATCAATGAGGCATATCAATACTGTGAACATTACAAGACATTCATGGATCGCAGCAAAACCGAGCGGACCTTTACCATAAACGCTGTTTCTGCCGCGGAAAAGGCAGGCTTTGTCCCCTATGACAACAGCAAAACCTATCAACCGGGAGACAGGGTGTATCTTGTCAACCGTGGAAAATCCGTTATTTTTACCGTATTCGGCACTGAGAGCATGGATAAAGGCGTTCGGATTTTAGGAGCCCATATCGACAGCCCGAGAATTGACTTAAAACAAAGACCGCTCTATGAAGACAGCGAACTGGCCCTGTTCAAAACCCATTATTACGGCGGAATCAAAAAGTATCAGTGGACAGCTGTTCCTCTGATGCTCCAGGGCGTCATCATCAAATCCGACGGAACCGCCCTTGACATTACCATCGGAGACACTGACAGTGACCCGAAATTTACCGTAACGGATCTTTTGCCTCACTTGGCAATGGAACAGTCAAAACGAACCTTATCCGACGGAATCAAAGGCGAAGAACTAAATATTCTCGTGGGTAGCCGTCCATTCAGAGACGACAAGCAAAGTGAGCTTGTCAAGCTGAATATCCTCAATCTCTTACACGAAAAATACGGCATCATCGAAGAGGATTTTACCTCCGCCGAGCTGTCATTGGTGCCGGCCCACAAGGCCAGCGATATCGGTTTTGACCGTTCTCTTGTAGGCTCCTATGGTCAGGACGACAGGGTTTGTGCGTATACTTCCTTCACTGCCACCTTTGACACCAAGACTCCCACCTATACTGTGATAACCCTTCTGGCAGACAAAGAAGAAGTCGGCTCCGACGGAAACACCGGTACGAAATCTGCCTTCTTCCAGAATTTTATCAACGACATTGCAAAAGCAGCCGGAACGGAAGGCTATCGTGTTTTGAGCCGCTCCAAATGCCTTTCTGCAGATGTCAGCGTTGCCCTAGACCCCACCTTTGCCGATGTGACAGAGAGAAACAACACCGCTTATCTCAACCATGGTGTTGTGATAACAAAATACACCGGCTCCCGTGGCAAAGCAGACACCTCCGACGCCAGTGCTGAATTTACCGGCGAAGTTAGAAAAATTCTGAATGACGCAAAAATCCTTTGGCAGACCGGTGAGCTGGGTAAGGTGGATGCAGGCGGCGGCGGAACCGTTGCCAAATACATTGCCAACCTCGATGTGGACGTCATTGATGTTGGTGTTCCTGTTTTATCCATGCATTCCCCCTATGAGATAACCGCAAAGCTCGATATATATATGGCATACAAGGCTTTTATGGCATTTTGTCAGTAACCGTCCTGCTTTCAGTTAATAAAACCGTACCCCCCCGCATATATATAATACTAATCTTCGTTGGAAATATATCTGAAACTATTCTGCGAATATCAGTATATATGGTTTTCCAATGGATTGAAATGATTGCAGGGGGTTTTTTTATGTTTGTTTTCACCGCAAAAGCATCCAAGCCAAAGCTCATTCTTTTTCTACTTATCCTTGCTCTCGCATTGATTCTACTGTGCTACGGCATTTTCGGAGGCACAAAAAAGCAGGATAACAACAACCAAAAAGCTTCCGCCAACAATATCAGTGAGCGAGAGAACTTTCTCAAAGGATACGGCTGGCAGATAGACAAGACCACAGAAAACGCAAAATCCATCAATATCCCCTCTTTGTTTGACGAGGTTTATAAGCCCTATAACGAGCTGCAGCAAAACAGCGGGTTTGATTTGGCAAACTACAAGGGAAAAGAAGTAGATAGCTTTACGTATAAAGTAGTCAACTATCCCGATCTGCCCGACAATGTTTTTGCCACCCTTCTCGTTTATCAAGGTAAGGTCATTGGCGGCGATGTGCACTGCAATGCTCTGGACGGTTTTATGCACGGTCTTGACCTGAAGGGAACGGGTCTGAAATTTGATCCGACAAAGAGCAGTGAAGACAATACCGAGGCAGTCGCCACAAGCATGACAACAACCGGGAAAGCAAAAGGAAACAATAAAACAAGCGGTGGGAAATAACTTTTCGCCGGGTCACGGAGCAAATATGGCATCTGAAAGACTAGACAAAATCATCGCTAATTACACTAGCATCACAAGAACACAGGCACGCAAACTGATTGTGGGCGGAAAAGTGACAGTGGACGGCGTTGTGATGAAAAAACCCGAAGCAAAAACGGATCCGGAATGCGCTGTCATAAAAACAGAGGATACCACAATCAATGCAAAACGTCACCTTTATATCATGATGAATAAACCGGCGGGCGTTATTTCTGCTTCAAGAGACAATAACGCCACGACGGTGATTGATTTGCTGCCGGAACATTTACAACGAAAAAACCTTTTCCCAGCCGGCAGGCTGGACAAGGATACGGAAGGTCTGCTTATCATTACCGATGACGGCGAATTTGCCCATCGGCTCCTTTCCCCAAAGTCCAAAGTGAACAAAGTTTATATTGCCCGAGTAGACAATACCCTTACGGAAAATGAGATAAAACTGTTTGCGGACGGTGTACAGCTAAAGGATGGCACAAAATGTCTTCCTGCGAAAATGACACTTCTTTCAGACACGGTTGCCGAGGTGCAAATTTACGAGGGAAAGTATCACCAGATCAAGAGGATGTTTGCTGCAGTCGGTTTCCAAGTGTTGTCGTTACAACGAATTCGCATCGGTCAGCTGTCTTTGCCTGATAATTTGTCTAAATCACAGGTAAGAGAACTGAAAATCGAAGAAATTGAGCTATTGTGCGAAAACGATAGGTAAAACACCCAATCTACCTACATTTTTGTATATCTTTATGGATGTTTAGTGATTTTACATAATAAAACTTTTTAAACTTTGGCGAATAGAATAATAGTTTTTTGCCTTAAAATCTGATATCATAATCTAGAATTAATAGATTTTACTTTAGTGTAAGTATGTTGATGCAAAATTAGGAGGATTTTTAATGGCAAGTGTAACCTTGAAAGGCATATATAAAAAATATGCAGGCGGCGTAATTGCGGTTTCTGATTTTAATCTCGCAATTAAAGACAAAGAGTTTATTATTTTGGTTGGTCCCTCCGGATGCGGAAAATCAACCACTTTACGTATGATTGCAGGTCTGGAAGAAATTTCTGACGGTGATCTGTTCATCGGTGACAGACTGGTCAACGATGTTGCCCCAAAAGACAGAGACATTGCAATGGTGTTCCAGAACTATGCGTTGTATCCGCACATGAGTGTGTATGAAAATATGGCATTTGGTTTGAAGCTCAGAAAAACACCCAAAGATGAAATCAAACGCCGTGTTGATGAAGCAGCCCGCGTTCTTGACATTTCTCATCTGCTTGACCGTAAGCCAAAGGCTCTTTCGGGCGGTCAGCGTCAGCGTGTTGCGCTTGGTCGTGCAATTGTTCGTGAACCACAAGTATTCTTGCTGGACGAACCGCTGTCCAACCTTGATGCTAAGCTGCGTGCTCAGATGCGTACCGAGCTTTCCAAATTGCATTTGAGACTGGGCACTACCTTCATCTATGTTACCCATGACCAGGTGGAAGCTATGACCATGGCTGACAGAATCGTTGTTATGAAGGATGGTTTCATTCAACAAGTTGATACACCTCAGCACTTATACGAAACCCCGATCAACATGTTCGTGGCGGGCTTCATGGGTTCTCCACAAATGAACTTCATTGAAGGAAAGATCATCAAAATAGGCGGCGAATTCTACGTTGAATTCGGTTCTGAAGACACCAAACACCGTGTGGGTGTGAAATATACCATCAAGCTTCCGGAAAGCAAAAATGTTAAAGGTGCTTTGGAAGAGTATGTTGACAAGGAAATTGTGATAGGCATCCGTCCGGAGCACATCCACGACGAGCCTGAAATTCTTGAAAAAATGCCGGAGGGTGTTGTTGAAGCCAATGTTGAAGTAACGGAGCTTATGGGTGCCGAGACATATCTGTATCTCACCTGTGAAGGTCACACCTTAACCGCTCGTGTTGCTCCAACCACCACCGCCAAAACAAATGATACCATCAAAATTGCAATCGAACCGGCAAAAATTCATCTATTTGATAAAGAAACAGAAAAAACCATCACGAACTAATCAAAAATTCCTAGTACACTCCTTCATCACGAAGGGGTGTTTTGTTTATTTTACAATATTTTGAAATTATCATTTATGATTTTATGGGCATTTCTTATAAGAAATACATTTCAACACTGAATTGTTAATAATTAATAAATAATTGTACATTTTTCTTGCATTTTTGAACAAATAGCGTTATGATTGACTGGAATAACATGTAGTAAAGGTTGCTGAAGTAATGAGTTCTAAATCCAGATTTCCTGTTTTTCTATTTAGCATATTCCTGATCCTTGCGTTTGTTTTGTCTGTTTCTCCCATCGCATACGCTGATACCACCACGATTTATTATGTGGATTCCGTGAACGGCATTGATTCAAACAGCGGCACAAGCGCCTCCCAGGCATGGAAAACACTCACTAAAGTCAATGGATTCTCCTTTGCACCGGGAAACCAAATTCTATTCAAAAAGGGCGGTACCTGGACCGGCGCATTATATCCGAAATCGTCGGGCACAGCTGGCAGCCCCATCGTTTTTGGCAGCTACGGAGACGGCAACAAGCCCCTCATCGACGGTCGCATCACCAATCAATCCTTAAATGCAGGTGTTTATATTACAAATCAAAGCTATATTACCATTGAAAATTTAGAAATCACCAACACGGATCCTGTCACCACAGCGAAATATGGGATTAAGCTGAATCCGTTGAACGGATTTGTCATGATGGGCATCACCATACGGAACAACCATATTCATTGTAATGCGTCCAATTGGAATTCCACAACCGACAGTGGTTTTACCGCCATTCATGCTTTTGGAGAAGGCTATTACGGATTTTTTGATGGTTTGTTGATTGAAAGCAATACCATTGAAAACGCTAAGGATATGGGCATATTTGTGAATGGATCCAAAAACGGAAATGATGTCAGCATAAACCCCAATGCGCTGACCGGAAGAAACGTCGTAGTCAGAAGCAATTATTTGTTTAACATTGGTAAGGACGGCATTTTGGTCAACAACAGTTTTGCACCTCTTGTGGAATACAACGTAGCCAACAAAGCCCATTCCTATGCAAAAACCTCCTATCATGTAGCCATTTGGCCATTTTCTAGTATGAATGCCCTCTTTCAATACAACGAAGCATACAATACGCAAACCACCTTTGACGGACAAGGCTTTGATGCCGACTATATGTGTACCGGAACAACCTTCCAATACAATTACAGCCACGACAATCAGGGTGGGTTTATGCTGATCTGTACCGAGGTCACTTTTAACAACGGTCCTGCGTATAACAAAAACATTACCGTTCGCTATAATATCTCTCAAAAAGACGGACAGTCCATCTTTGGCATCACCGGTCATGTTACAAATGTAAATATTTATAACAACACCATCTATATTCCCTCCGGCAGTACAACCGGCTTAATATCCACCTATTTCCGGGCTGCTCACATTGCCCAGAATCTCAAGCCTGTCAATATGACGTTTTACAACAATATCATTTATACTTTAGGCAGTGGTCAATATGTCACAGAATATGACGGCATGTCCTATACACCCACATGGGAGAACAATATCTTCTACGGTAACCATCCTGCAAGCGAACCCTATGATAAGAATAAAATTGTAGCAAACCCCATGCTTGTAAACCCCGGCGGTGCAGGTACAGGGATTAATACCTGTGATGTCTATAAGCTAAAACCCGGTTCCCCTGCCATTTCTGCGGGCAGAGTTGTTTCCAACAATGGTGGAAAAGACTTTTTTGGAAATCCTGTCTCTGCTACGAGTAAACCAAGTATCGGTGCCGATAACAGCAATGATGCACCAATCATACTCACGACAAGCACTACTTCAACCACGCCGACCACTTCTACAACAACATCGACCACTACCACTACCACTACCTCTACCTCTACCTCTACCTCTACCTCTACCTCTACCTCTACCTCTACCTC